>Ga0196970_1001375_pt1 | contig 16931 bp, 19 predicted proteins | sample S1v_513CmetaG_FD_148672 | JGI IMG/M metagenome (GOLD analysis project Ga0196970, IMG submission 148672) | Soil microbial communities from Anza Borrego desert, Southern California, United States - S1+v_5-13C | ecosystem: Environmental > Terrestrial > Soil > Desert | place: USA: California...
GAATAAAGCAACGACCGGGGCGTAGTCCCCGGTTTTCCGTTTGGGTTCACTTATTGTAAGCAAGCACGTGCCCAGGTCGGTTCACTTAATGTGAGCCGGACTGGTTCAGACAATGTGAGCGCCCACACCCAGTCCTGATGCCACTCGGTGACCCAGGTATAGTCAGCTTTCCATATCTCCGACACAGCGTCTGGAACCGGAACGAGCCTCAGTAGTTGGTCCCAGTCAGCGTCATCAAAGCGAACGTCCCCGATGAGCGAGACTACTAGAATTCGCCTGGCATCCATGTAATGAGCGAACTTCTTAATGCAAGCCTTGTAGTGCCTCGTTAGGTCCAGCACCATGTCCCTACGCGCCCGCTCCCTTAACTCAGGGTCCAGGCCGTTGGGCGGATTCCAGAGAGCGTGTATCCCAGTGGGCGGGTCCCACTCCTCCCTCTCTGCCGGGTCCTGGCGCCGAAAGCGCCATTCACGGCCAGGGCGCCGGCTTCCAACTACCTGCCCGCCATTTACTGCGCCGATATGGGCCGTAATAGCGTGCGCCACCAACCCGACAAATGCCTCCACCTGAGCTTCGTCCCCTCGGAACAAATGCGGAAGAACTAGCTCATAGGGAGCCTCACCGGTTAGCGACCGTATGCGCTCACCGATTCTCTCCGCAACCTCGTGGTCGGTCTTATGCCTCTGGACGTATCTACGCGGCCAGGTGAGATGCTTGACCTCTACAACCAGTCGTTCGGACGTGGACTCCTCCGCATACAGGATTTCCGGTTGAGCTGTCTGCCCAGAGGAACGGCCTTTATCGAGACACGCCTGATAGGCATATCGCCGGCCTTCGATAGTGTTGATCTGGAACACCAGCGGTTCGGTGATTCTTCGCTCGCATCCGTCCTGAGGTAAGCACCCCATATACTCTCTCTCCTCGTACCTCTGCCCAGGGCTGTAGGCATCGTAAACCACGCCCTACTTGAAGGGCGTGTTCGCTGTTACCGGCAATGGCTAGACCAACCCCAGCGTCCGGGCCATCGGACAGTTCTGAGCGTGGCGCACCAGCAACTCACTTATCTCACGGCGCCCCCAAAGCGTGACCCCAGGCGACTGTGGAACCCCGTTAACCTCTTTGAACAGCGTTGCAACCCAAACGTGCAGCGGAACCCGATTGCCGGCGTGGAGCTGGGCAAGAAGCTCGGCACCCAGTCGGCTGAGATCTCCCTCACTCTTCCACTTGCACTGGAGCGCGGCTGCAACATGGCCAGCTTGGTCGGCGGCGAGAGCGTCAGCGCCACCGTCGCCCGCGCCTCCGACGTGCCACCAACGAAGGTGCCGCTGTTCGAGCTGAAGCAGGTCACAGACCAAGTGCTCAAATGCAGCGGGGGCCACCCAATCTACCAGTCTGGTGGCAACTTCGTTGATATCAGTTGTAGCGGTCATCTGAGGATAGACAGGGTTCCGGCAAATGTCCTCTAGGACCTCGGCAGCCAACCGTTTGTCCGCAGGGCAGTTCTCGATCCAGCCAATTGTGTTGCGGCTCAAGAACCGGTAGGAAATCCACCGTGGGATGCGCGGAAACGGCACTTCAGTCCACCGCTTTACAGTCCAGGACTGGACATAATCGGTCAAAAACCGCGCCTCGTCTTCAGATGTTATGACAGGCTCCTGGACCACCTTGGCTGCGTATCGGCGTAAAGCCTCGTCACCCCAGGCTGGGTCATCGATAAGCTCGAACCTGGAGTCAATGGTACCGATTAAGCAGTAGCCGTTCCCCGGCCTCGGTACCACCACCATGTCACCCGGTTCGACCTGCTGAGCGAATTTGAGATTGGTGGCCACCTGCTGTTTGTAGCCACGCGTGGCATCGGCCAGCAACGTTCTCCACTGTGGATCGGCCAGGGAGAGGTCCAACAACCATGACCGCATATGGTGCCGATCAGGCGTGGCTCCCTTCAGCACCGGCGGATAGCCTACAAAGACACGCTCTTCCTCCCGGACCAAATCAATGATGTCAACATCCGGGCGGCACTTTACATAGAACGCTTTCTTCGGTCTCATTTATGCGCCCCCTTCGCTTGGAGCACCTCACTGATCATGGCGCAAATAGGACAGTCTCTCTCTCCTTGATGGCCCGCCCAAACCTTTTTCGAGGCAATATCCGACCAGAGCATTGTCCAGGATCTTCGTTCTGCTCGTTCGCCAACCTGCTCCTACATGGCGACCAGGGGAGACGTCTCTGGCGATGGCAGCAAAATACCTGAAGGCTTCAATAAAGACCTTCTTCTGCTGGTATTGAAACTCCGGTATGTCCCAGGCGAAGAAGCGCCTCGTATAGGCGCGATCCATCGGAACAATCAGGTCAGGGAGAAGATGGTGTAGCGCCTTGGTGCATGGCACGAGGGTTGCGTCGTTTTCGACAATGCCGAGCCGGTCGATGAGCAGCCAAATCTCAGTTGCAGTTGCCTCTGTGTTGAGATCGGGGGAGTCGATGCTCAACGACTCCAGGTTCTTCAAATGAGGGAGCTTCGAGACAATGGCCTGGTGGAATAGATCAAGTGGAGCAAGGCGTGATGCCCGACTCCCAATACCCCAAGCGCGCAGGGTGTCCCATAGGCTCCTGACGAAAGCCGTATCTCCGACAGCGGCCTCCACCCCTCCAAACTCCCGGCGGCGGCGGATCGTTCGAAGATGGCATTCGAGCTGACCTGGTCGGGTGAATGGAGTATGCTGGTCGAATTCCACTAGAAAATGCTCGAAACTGGCCACCAGTTGCTCGGCTCGTTGCTTCACTCGCTCCAGCCGCATCATCGCTAGTCCCACCTCCTGGCGCCCGCACAGCATTAGGAAACAGGCAGCGGCTAACGTCGTGGGCTGGACAGGTTCAGGCATTTCCGGAGAGTGTCAATCAGGTGGGCATCCATCCAGTCTCCTAGCCGATAAGCACTTTGAGATAGCTCGGGCAGAAGAGGGCGATCTGCCGGCGACGCCCCGCTGGAATCGGCGTCAATCAGGAGCAGCGGATGGGCTGCCGAAATGGATTCCACCCCCGCCTTCCACTCGCTTGCGGGGATCAGCCGCCGGTCCAATACGACCGCATCAGCTGTGCCAGCCATCCAGTCCGGCGTTTGCGGTCTGGCTAGCACAAGTGTAAGACCGTGCTCATCCGCTAGTTCCAACACGGAAGCAGCTAGGTCTACCTGGCTTGTGAGCAGCAGTATCCGCCTTGATCCGACCGGGTAGCGCCGGTCACCGGCCTGATGCTGAAGTGCGGCAACGCGAGCACACTTGCGGGCCATGGGCGACTCAGTCTCTTGGGCGGCAAGCCGTTCAAGATGGTCGTACGATGACTCGTTGCCGCCGCTGTAGAGCGCCTGCGCGATTGACAGGCGTACAGCCGCACAGCAGTCGAAGAGGCTCTCATGAAGCCGATCTAGCACTGCCTGCGGGAACGGACTGCGCTGGTCGCGGGCAACATCTCGGAAGAAATCTGCTGCGGCCATACGGGTAAAACGATTCCGTGCAGCCAGTGGATGGTCAGGATACTTCTGTTCAAACGCCCTGTCATCGGTCAGAGCCGGCTTCCGGACTACTTGGCCCGCCTGGGTTGCGGCCTTATGGGCGTCAACAGACTGAAAACCCCGGCACAGCGCTACGAGAGCCATCTCCCAGTCACCGGAGAGATCCGGAAGGCCAACGTATGTAGGGGGAACGCCAGCACGCCTGGCCGCAACGTGCTCAATCTTTCCCGTGACCCACGTTGTGAGCGCCTTTATGGCGAAAGGCTTGCTCTCAGCCGTGCGCTCAGCCACCGCTAGGATCTCCTGATAGGAAGCCGTCTCACAGGCAACCATGTCCCGCTTGAGGTGTTCAAGACACTCGTCAAGCTCATTACGACTCACCTTCTGGGCGACAGGGAGCCTTTCATCGTCGGCGTACACGAGGACGAATCCTGGATGGAGATTCTTCTCCTTTGCATAGGACCACGCCAGCACGAGATTACGCATCCACTGGTATCCGCCCCCCGCGAAGGGGCATTCTCCAAGGATGTCCTCGGAAGCGTTATAGTCAAATATCTCTTGAACCACGTCCCAGTAGGTGGTTCCCTTGGGTGTCAGCGCACAGCGGGCAGTCTGACCGTTCACTGGGTTTGTCTGCATCATATATGAACCGCTACATTGGGCCTCAGGCTGCTCCTGGCCTGACACCTTCCGTTTGATAAGTTGAGAGCACGCACCACCTGTTGGCTCGGTGAACTTGCACTCAAACAGAATAACGGAATGCCCCCCTTCAGCTTTCGCATCGACTTGAGTGGGACGCAGTTCGCCTAACCTGTTGCTCTCATCCATCCACTCCAGGCATACCTTCCACGGCCCCCCAGGGGGCAGGCCCATCAGCGTAGCGATCTCGTCGAGAATGGCGTCTCGATCCGGGCTGACAGCAAGGGTGCCAAACAGGTCGATAGCCAGCGCCTGGGATGAGTTGGTCTGATCGGCATCTATGCCGGCCGACGTTGAGTGCCATGAAAACTTGTCCCAATCTCTAATGGCACTGCGTGCGGCGGGAAAGATGTTCATTCGTACGCTCGGTATTTTGTTCAACATCTACGTCCACCTCCTGGGTATCAGCTGTTCCTATCTAGAGCTAAGTCGCCAGGAACTTTCAGACTCCTCAATTCAGCGTGATCAACCGCTAGACCTTCAAGTTTATTTGAGGCATTAACCGCAGACGCGAGACACCCCGATCCTGCCTGAGGATGCGGGGTGCCCGGCATACCCTTCCGACCTTACTTGTCTCCCCTGCGAGATGCAACGTGTGCGGTCGTCACGTGAACCAGGATTGACTCATGCTCACCCAACGTGGGAAACAGTCCCTCAAGTCGGTCCAGGGGCACAGATAATGCTCTGGAGACCTCTTGATTGCCAGGTGGGGCAACGACGAGTTGGACTCCATAGGCACGCTGGACCAAGAAACTCAGCAACCTGACGAAGCGGTGCCCGACGCCTTTTTCCTTGTGGCTCAGCAACTCCAGAATGGACTGACTCTCCGTCCCGTGCAGTTCTATGAACCCGATGTGACCGATCTCGCGCGGCCGTAACCTCACGCGAACGTCCCCATGTAACCCCAAGCTGTTCATTTGCGCCGATACCGCCCAAGGTTCAACCCGTAGGCCCTGGATTAGCAACGTCACTTGCTTCTTGACCACCGTGTGTCTCCTTGATCCACATTAGGCCGGCCACAACGTACAACCGGCGTATGGTAGCCCATTATTTCAGTTGATCCCCCAGTCGCCATCAAACCCCAAGTACATCATCAAGGTGAAAAAACGGTACCCCCATCTCGAAGGTCCCGCGAGTAGGGTTTCTGTTCCTGGCTCGCTTCCTAACCGTATGGCAAAGGCACTTCCCGGCCATCTTCCGGCTACGATTCCAAAGGGGTATTCCAGATGTCGGAAGAGTCCCGGATGCGTCGCGATGCGCATGGGCTGCCAGTTCCAGGCCAATCGAAAATGCGAAAACCGTACCGACATTCCTCAGTATCTTGACCCTAATCTCCACACTGGTCTTCCCTCTGTTCTTCCTGACCGGGGCATCCCCACTTTTTGCGGTGGAATTCAACCTCGGCCTCTTGGCTTTCAGGGTCGTGGATGATGGTAAAATCATGGTCCATCCAAGTGTTGGCGTACTCGACCAGTAGCTCCCGCCACTCCTGTTCATCTGCCGGCGCCCAGTCGTCTGGAAATAGAGCCGCAGCGGTGCGGGCCATAGGCTCCATGATCTCGACCAGGACTCGATCAGGGGCGCTGGTTGCAGCGATCACGGCTGCCACCCAATACCCGGTCGGCCCGAAATCTTTTAGCCATACTCTCCCCGGCCGATCTTCCGTCTCGGGCTTTTTGCGCCGGAGCGTGACCATCGGAATCGTGCTGTGTTCATCCTCTTCGACAGAAAATAAGCCGTAGCAGTCGTTTCCTTCCTCTGTCCAGTGCTTGGGAAGCACCATAACCTGGTGTGCGTCGTATGGCAGATCTGCCAGGTACTCCGCAGTGTTTCGCCAAGTGGCTGGCGTCTTCACCCACTTGTACCCGGAAGCGGCCAGGAGTTGAAGCGCCATGGCTTGCCGCATCAGCTTCATCATTTCTCTTCCTCCTTCTCTCACTTAAATAATGCCACACGACCACCATTTTGTGTAGACGTAATGTTCGCAGTGGAAAAGAAAAATCCCCGCCAGACTAAGGGCGAGGATTCTTGCGCGGGCGACCACGTTCAGCAGGCTCCCAATCTAGGTCTGGAGGCACAAACCACACGGGTTTCGGCGCCCCCGGTATGTGTACCAGGACCGCGTTCGGAACGTCACCCCGCTTGGCCGCCCTGGAGCAAGTATCCCGGCGAAATCTACGGGTTGCCGCCCACTCAGAGATCGGGATGTAACCGATCGGCGGAGTTGTCAACTTATCGGTCAAGGCACCGCCTCCTTCGGTTCTTATGATGCCACACGACCGTCAATTGCTCAACGATGGCTTTCCCCACCTCGTGGGGGAAGCGAAGTGAATTGTGGCAGGAAGCTGAAGTGGCGGTCCCGAACTCGCCTTTCAGAACTGGTGAGAGGAGCCTGACTGTGCTCGACAAGCTAGCCCTTGCGGAAGAGGGACCGAGATTCGGTGCCTATGCAGAGTGGTTTGATAGCGAACCGCCTGAGCGCCCATTGTCACAGATTCTTGGCCTAGAGGGTTGGCAAGCAAACGAGATCGCATCCTGGATGCTGGGGCCAGAGTGCCCTGAAGGCATGCAGGTGATGATTCAGCAGGTGTCTCGGGGAATACAGGCATACATGCAGTTCCAAGACTGTCTTCAGATCACGTTCACCCTTGATGAGGGCTTGGAGCCATTCAATCGGCACTACCTCTACTTCGAGAGTCTCGTCTACCTTCGGGAGAGCGCCGCTGCCTGGTTGAGCGGCAACTCGTTGGCTGCCTGTACTCTGCTCCGCCCCTTTCTAGAGCTTGCGCTATCACATGCCTACTGGCATGCAAAATGCGAAGGCCGTTCCTATAAGCCCTACTACAAGTGGTTAGGCGGGGAGGGCCACAAGATTGGTTTTAGGAACATGCTCGAAGATACCTTCAAGCGGCTCAGATCGCAGGTCAAGAACCGAGCACGTCTCGGTCAATTAGAAGACGACATCCACAAGTTCTACAAGGCTCTTTGCTCGTACAATCACACGCCGCGGGTGGATGAGAGTCTGACGTTCACCGGTGGTGGACTTGGCCAGGTTTCTTACGATAACTTGTACTTTTATGCGGTGTGGGCGGACCTCGTCTTATCGCAAGTCATTTTCTTGTTCACACTGACATACCCCGCCATTCTTTTTCCGGTGGAGCTACATAAGAAGTGGGGGTTTGGAGGGCCGGCTGGCCTCCTCGTAGATCCTCGGACTTCTGCGTTGGTTCAACACTTTCTTGGCCCCGAGACGACTCAAAGGCTCCAAGGAGAATTCGCCGGATCGGCGGAGATCACAAACCGGCTCCAACTGTACAACGACTATCCGGACCTCACCGAAATGGAACTGGAGGAAGATTGGAAAAAGTTCCTTCGGGATTCCCGGTCCAAAGAAGCGGACCTTCCAAACGAACTGATTGGCCGGCTCACTATGGTCAAAGCTCATTACCGTGCGTTGGCCTGGGCCATGAACTACATCCCCGCACGGGTCACAAGCCGAGATCAAGGTATCAAGATTCTGCGAGAGCAGGATGCTACGGTCGAAATAACGCGTCTCAAGTCCTGGTTTTGAAGTTGAGGCAGTTATTCGCGGAAGGTGATTTGGAAAGGGGATCGGAACTCACCATGACAATCGGCCAGGAAAATGACATTTGACCTGAAGCCCTTGTCACGAGAGGGTTCTACAGATGTTCTGGATGTGAAAACCCTGGTGATATTCCAGCCTCGGCGCCCGAGGATCGACCCCACCGGAATCCTGCCCATGCGTGCTAGTCATACACCCTCGGGGTGCCCGCACATCACGAATCAACCTTGTCCTAGCCCTCAACTCGGGAGGTGTCACACTTGTGTTCACTGCCCTGGCCGCGGAAGGGCGACCTTCTGATCGGTCCACCTGCTCAGGATCGTGACGAAAGCGCCTGCGTCAACTGGTCGTGGGATCTTTTCGGCACCTATGCCATGGGTTATCGAAAGGCGGCCGAAGTCTGTTTCCACTACGTGGCCGCTGAACGTTGGGACCAAGACAGTCTGGTCTACCCGATCTTTTTCCTATGGCGGCATCACGTTGAACTGATGCTCAAGGGCTTGATACGGAAAGCACATCAAGTTAGGGGGGAAGTTGGGAAGTTCCCGAAGCACCACCGGGTATTGGCGCTCTGGCGCGAGTTTCGACCGATACTGGAGTCCATAGCACCAGTTGCAGCGAAGGAGGACCGCGAGGATCTCCAGAACGTGGAGCACGTGATCAAACAATTGGATGCCATTGATGAAGAGTCCATGACCTTCCGCTACCCAGTTACACAGAAGGGTGAACCGACGCTCCCGAAGGAACTGCAACACATTAACCTGCGCAACCTTCACGACGTCATGGACGGCATCGCCACCTTCCTTGATGCCGTGGATACGATGCTCGACCATCGCCTTGATATGAAGGCCGAAATGGACGCCGAAGTGCCGCCGATTGACGAATCCTAACCGAACTGGGACCCGGCGACTGTTGTTCCATTTCAGCCTTGAGACTTCCTTCGGTAGTTCCTGATGAGGTTCCGGGTATGGTTCCTTGGTCTGTTCCAACCGACTTTCCTGAAGCACTTCCTAATGGGCATACCTACGGTCGGAACATCATCGCTTGCCGCAAAGCGTTGTGCTACATGATCTCTCAGGTCTTCTCCATGCCAAAAACGCCTCGACATTTATCGGGCAGATTGGTTGAGTTTCGGCTAGATTCTTAACCCCGTTCCGGTGTCCGGGTTGGGATTCGCTTTCACACAAAGGTCGGTTGTTGCCGAAAGCGGAACGTCCTCATTTAGGACGTTTTCGCTTTCTCCCGTCACCGCACGATCAGCGCCCGTGCGGCGCCAAACCCGTTATGCTGGGCACCGACCAAGCGCCGGGTGTCTCTAGGCGGGGCGCACCCAAGGCATCCATGGCTCCAGCCATCGTGCGGCCAAAATGGGGTGCAGTTCACCAAGGCTTTCAGGCGGCACCCTTAGGCTGACAAAGAGATTGCACCAGAGGAATTCCCACGCATGCTCATTGGCTTGGATGGCGCGAGCAACGTCAGTGAAGGTATGTGCCTGGTCCAGTCCAGCCCTGATCTCATGGGGAAGGCTCACGGCTTCCCCCTTATCTTGATGAAGGCGTCCCTTCACCCAGTTCCATTTGATTGCCCCTTCTCGACGAGGGACAGATGCCACGTGGGTAGTGTCTGAAAACCGTGTCGTTATCTCCGCCACCACAGGGATTGAGCAGATCCGGGACACCTGAGCAGTAGCTTCGTCCAGGCTACCTTGGATCATGTCCGAAAGCGCAAGCGCTCCAATCCAGTCGGGGGTCATGAGTAGGGTCCGGGACGCACCGTAGCCTTTGACCCCTTTGGGACCAAGTCCGCGCTCCACGTGCAATCAGATCTCCAGGTGATTGTCCTCTTCGAGGGCCAGGTATAACTTTCCGTGGCGGTAGGCAGGCCACTCAGTCGATGGGACAAGCCACCACAGAGAATCACCGGGTTTGTGCTGGTTGTAGGGCCTGGGCGTAAGTCGGTGCGTCCTGTCTTGCAGCGCATCCACCAGTGAGTGAGCCAGTGAACGTACAGAAGTTGGCACGCCTTGCACTCCCTTCGTCCTGGGTAGTAGTTGCCGGGGAAATGCAGCAATTCTTGGTTTCGGCATGCTCTCAGCGCCTCCTTCCTTGATGAAGTCGAGGGCAGACGAAACAGCCGCAGCAACGAAGGAGGCGGTCCCCTACACCTCTCGCAGGATTTCCGCAAACCTTTGGTTTAGCTGCCCAAAGTGAGGGACAAGGCTGAAGTCGACGTCTTCCTGAAGCAGGAGGGATAGAGTGAGAGAGTGGCTGAGGAAGTACATAGGCCCAGCTCCGGACGGTGTCTTCTACCGCCCGGCGGTCTTCTATGGAAAGCCGACTCCAGGGCAAGTCTTGATTATGGCCCTCAATCCCAAAACCCCCATCTACGACGCCCAGTTTGGCGGGCCAGCCCGCTACGCGAAAACAAGGCACCCCGCGGCATGCATGTCTTCCACGGAATACCTTGATATCCTGATGGATGGGCAGGGATTCGAACGGGAGTATCAGCGGATTCGAGCCGCGACCGGCCTGCGGCCGATGTCCAGGAGCCACATGCGTTTACTAGAGCTTATTAGAGCCGTTGGGATACCCGTAACCCTGTCCAACTACTACAGATATCCTACCGACAAGAAAGAAGACATTCCTGAAACAGAGAAACGAGACGATCATGTTTTGCCATTGATTAACGAACTCCGACCAGCGCTGGTCATTGCTTTGTGCGAGGATGCCTGGGACTTCATGGACGAATACCTTTATGCCGAACCCGCAGCCAACTGTCGTCCTGAGTACTTGGAGTTCGATCATCCGGCCTACGTGACTGATGAACGGTGGCAGGGGTTATGCAAAAAGGCCGGCCAGAAGGCCAAAGAATTGAAGATCCGATAGGGGGCAACTCCGCGGTTGAGGGCGTCAATTCCGCCCCATTCCCGAACTATGTCCGATTTTCCACACGAATAACGCCTCGACCCAATGAACTGCGGTCGAGGCGCTCTTTTTCGGTTACAGGCTCTCCAGGAAGGTGTCCATGTTTTCCTCTGGACCGTCTTCCTGTTTGACCTCACCAGCGTTCAATTTCGGTGGAGGGGCTTGCGGTGTCAATGGAGCGTGCGCAGATGGCCCGCCGAGAAAGTCCAAGAACAGGCGCAGTTTCGCACGATCATCCTCGGGCACCGGATATCCCTTTTCTTCTAGCATCCGGACGAGTAGCAAGCCCATCCGGACAACGGCAGGTAAACGCTTTGCGGTCTTGTGCCCCTCAAGCCACTTTCGAAGCCCCATCGTCTCTCGGTTGAGACTAAAGGAATACGAGGGGTACTTCTCCTGCTTTAGGCGACGCCGGTCCCCCTGTTCCACTTTCGACCCCCCAACTCGAAGAACCCCCATAAGTTGCCTGTGAACGCCCTGCTGTGAAGAATCTTCGGCTCTCGCTCCAGCAGATGTGAGTACAACCGCTGCCCACCACCGCCCGAGACAAAGTAGAGGTCAACGTTGGCGTTCAACCCACGTGCCTCAGCAGTGATGGCCGCAGCAAGTTCCCTGAAAGCCGCACCATCAGTTCTCAGGGTGCCCCCCATAAGACGCCTATCGACCTCCCAAGCTGGGAGACCGTTCATAGCGGCACCTATGGCCTCGTAGGCAGTTGCAATGCCATAGGGAAGCGATTTCGACTCGCCAACCAGCGGCTTCATGCGGTCAACCACCAGAAGGTGGGCCGTGTGCGAGCCGATCTCTACAACCATTACACGGCAGTTTGCCAGGTCCATCGTGCCCCGCCGCGTTTGGACGGCGCAGCCCAGAGCTTGCCCGGAATCGTCAAGAGACGCGTCGGCCAGAGAGCCATATGGCTGCGGCAGGATCAAGGCATCTGCAATATGCAGAGACGTTGTGTACTGGCGCTCCCCCTGGGAGACGGAATACGCCACACCAGAGACCTTATTCAGCACGCCTAGCAAAGCATCCTTCTGGTTCCAGTGAGCCAAGGGAAGTCCGCCGGCGTAATGCACGCGGTGCTGACCCGGCCCCAAAACAATCCCGGCTGAGGCTAGCAGCATAGTTCTATACTCCGGGCTGGCCACTTTGTCGTCCTGACGCAGCCACCGCTTGAACCGGCTCTGTTCGACAGCTGCATGGCCGACAAAAAGGGCTTCACCGGCTTCGTGAATCGCGACGTACTCGTTGCCGGGGTCCGCTAGCAGCGTCTCCTTATTTCCTACAACGGACGGCTGGGCGTACTCCCCTTTGCCATCCGTGGCCTTTGTCCACAAGACCCCCGCATCGTGCGCAAAGATACGATTCGTGACGATCACTCCGTTCTATAGAATTCTATAGTAATGGTAACCGTGGCACTGCCGACTTGTCCAATGACTAGTTGGAATGGATGTCGGGCCATCAATGCACGCCATGCATTGATTCGCGTCCTGGATTACTTCACTTCCGAAGTAGCGTGCGAACCTCTAGAAGTGCCGAACCGAATTGCTTCCTTCCTGATGAAGTCCCGCAATAGGCCGTAGAGCTGAACGCCGCTATCCTTGCGGCATCCAGCCCCGATTTGGCCGCCGAACTTGGAACTTAGCTTGGATGGACCGCGGTAACTACCACACTCATCTCAGCACAGTGGCCAGTTCCCGATCCAGCATGGCATGCAGTTGGCGCCGTCGAGCATCTGGTCGGGCGCCCTGGACTTGTTCCAAGGCAATGAACAGGAACTCCGGGTCCAGCGTGGGATAGAACTTGAGCTTCTCCGCCTTCCGACCTGCGTATCGTCTCCCAAATTCGCCAGTCTGGGCAAACCCAAAATACTCAACAATTACCTTTTGGCCGTTGGGAAGGTCTAGGATCCAATCGGGGAGCCATCCGTTGAATCTCATGCGGCAAGCGTCCAGACTCCAAGTGTCTTCATGTCGGCTTGGGACTGTATGCGTGATTCCTCTGCAAGTGAGGTAGTCGTCGATCATCACTTCATCTTCGCTGCAGAGCAGATGGCCGTCCATCGCTTGGAGCCGTCCAACGGCAACATTCGCCGGGAACCTAGTCGAAAACCAGATGGATTGCTTTGGTTCACCGCTTCGTCGGCCACGAACCAGCAGTGAACGATCAGGTTTGATCAAGCCCTGATACTGAGTGGGTATCTTCACGAACACAGAGGAGAGTGTCTGTCGCCCACCACTCGGGCGCAACCGTACAGACAGGGACTTTTCCCCGAGTCTCTCATCCACCCAAACGTCAACCACGGTGCCGAAAACGAAGACGTCTTGCTTGTCTTGGACTCGGGGCATGGCCGTGATTGTTGCCAGCCGCGCCCCCGGTGTTACGACGACTTCATCAAGCCCCAACTCGGCCTTACCGTACAGTCCCTTGACCTTGCGGGTGCCATGGGAGATTCCCTCCCTGTCCAGTTGCACCAAGAGACTGGCGAACTGCTCCAAGGTCTCCGGCATTCCGTTTCGGGTATACCGAGTCTGACCTCTTCTGCTGTTTGGCCTCGTACCTGGACTAGTCGCGGCGGTATCACCAGGGGCGGTCGCCGGGGCTGGTTCTGCTGCGCCAGGCGACGGTGTAAAGGCGCTCAAGTCTATGGCTGCAACCCGCACCAGCTCGCGAGGATCAAAACGCTTCTGTGTGCCACCGCCTGACTCGATTATTGGTTCATACGGGCAGCCCGGCTCATGGGGCCTGGTGTCGTCTGTCTTGAAATATACGAGTTGATCGCCAAAAGCCAGGGTTAACTCGACCTTACATGCCGGGCAGACCCAACCCCAACTCTTTAGGGTCTCCCTGGGCGTTCCGTTGGCTTCCAGTCTGCGCAGATCATCCACCGTAAAGGAGTCCCGCTTCACGCGGGAGATGGCAACATCCACAGGGCAGCACCTCAACTTGTTTTTGGTACACCCTACTCCTTCAAGATTCTGCTAATAAGTTCCTCCAACTGCCCACCCAGACGAGTCTGGGGCCGTTATCGGCTCCGTCCTTGCCGACACAAACCTCGCTAACCGTCCTGGTGAGCGGTTGTGCGCGGTGTCGGCTGTCCTGCGACGACGAATACCCCCCGAGAGGGATTCCCTTGCACTGGCTAGAAGTCGTACGTACCCCGTTACGTTCCTGGTTGTTCGGAGGTGACAATATGGCAACGCACGGACCTACCATCCCTACAGCCCTTATGGTCACAACCGAGGGGCGGGTCGAGGTATACCCGGCAGCAGAGGACTGGCATCAGAAAGTGGAACTGCTGCGCTATGCGAGTCAGCGCCGCCAGTTGTTCTGCCCTGACTGTGGCGAACGCCTCAAATATTACGCCGAGGTACGCACACCTCATTTTCGCCACCTCCGAGACGTTCATGGTTGCACAGACGAGCACAAGTATCCCGAGCGGGCACACGCCCGTCGGGAGAGGTGGTTCCGGAATAGCCTGGTGTCATCATTCCGGCAGGCCATGCCACCGGGTACCAGGTTCTATGCCGACCCATACTTGGGCAGTCAAGTGCCATATATGCAGGTCGAACTCCCTTCCGGAGGAGCCTTTATCCTACACGTAATCACCGAGAAGCCCCAGATGGAACTCTGGGATCGCCGCAAGGAGGAGTTCAGACAGGCCGGCCTACCTGTGCTGCACATCTTTGGCCGGGGGCGCGTAAAACGGGCAGTAGAATTGGCAGAGGTCGGGTATTCACCAATTACCATTGATGACGGCCTGAACGCTGACCACAAAGACGCAATCCGGCACCTTCTGGTCGATTACGCCCATACCGCCCGGCAGAACTTCTACGACGTGCCGACCATGAACGCCAAACCGGGGACCCTATACTTCTTCGAGGAAGGGGCAACGCCAAACGACGTTGGCGAACTCACCATCCTACGGGGGCTTTTACCCGACCCAGATGATACGGTCTGGCACGCCTGCGCCCTGAAGGTCGGTATGAGCGGCCAAGGCCAGGATCGCCTCCGGTTTACCCTGAGGCATGGCTTCTACGTAACCGATGACTTGGATGTGTTGATCTGGATCCGGGATGGCTGGCGAAAGCGGCGGAGATCGAAGCGAGAGCAAGCCAAGCCGATCCCGCCGTCCGAGACCCGCCTTCATCCGCTACAGGCCCGCTGGGAACAGAAACAGGCGGAGAAAGCCGCTGAACAGGAGCGCATCAGGGCGGAAGAAGCAGCGGCCGAGGCCGAGCGACTGGCTGAAGAGGAACGAAAGCAACGGGAGGCCGAGAAGACAAGGTTGGAACGACAAGCCGCTCTGGAAGCTTTGCGAGAGAAGAATTCCAGAGAGCTTGAGAAGGTGAGAACTACTTATGGTCAGCTCATTCCAATCTTAATCACAGAGGGCAAGCAAGCACTCCAAGGACGAGCAGTTCCCGTACCTCACCCGGAGGTTTTCCAACAACCCGCCGACGTGTGGCAGGCCGCTATAGTTGGCTTCGCTTACCGGGCGAGACTCGATTTCTCCGATCATCAGGCTGCCGACTGGCTGTCTTGGCGAGGGTTCTCAAAGGCCGGAGCTAGGCGATCGGGCCTTGCCAACATGCAGGCATTCTGGACGGAACTGGCGAAGTTTGGGTTTTGCCGAACTCGAAGGGATAGGTATGGCACGCTGTGGGTGACGCCGACTCCAAGTAAGCTTGCCTTCACATGGCCAGCCTCGACGGTGAGCGGTGCCGTTAAGGAGCCTGCTTTATGCGTTTTATGCGCCGCCGGAAACGAGCAAGTGAAGCTTGCCTTGACTGAGCGTTGGCGGTTTCATGACCCAGCTAATGGCCTTTGTCTGTGTTTCGACCACGCCTGACACCGGACTCCTAGATTCAATACAGCGTTCGGGTGACTGCTTCGCCGGAGGTGGCCCTAATGTCGTGGGAAGTCGTGAGGGAGCGGGAATATGCCTGTCCATGTGGAAAGGGCAGCTATACTGTTGAGTCCCTAATGGACGACTGGAATAGACACGATGAGAGCTGGACTATGCACTGCTCAGAGTGTCAAGCCAACTACGTTCTAGACACATGCTCTGGCACGGATCGGGACGGAATCTCATTCACGAACCATCCATGGTTGCTTCGCACGACTTGGATGGAACGGGAGGCGCGTCGGCAAAGAATCGCGGACCTCAAACGAGCCACTATGCACCTACTGTCAGAGCGGTACGGAGAACAATGGGCGGCCTCCTTTAGTGCATTGCGGTCCAAGAAGGCACAGTGGCAGGTGTTGACCGATCTGGGGCTACGACCTGGCTCGCTCGGAACTTACTACCGGCATGGTTCAGACTACATGGATTACCTACGCAACGAGTTTTACTTCGAAAACACCCCCACTGTCCTTGCCCATTTGGGAGTTCAAGACGAAGAGGTCTTGTCAAACATGAGAACCGTCAGGCAACTACAAGACCTTGGCGCGTGATTTCGGGTCACTCTTGCCCGAGTCATAACTTCGGCCGACTACGATCCAGCGATGACGTTCAGAAGCTACTTGGGGAACGGGGGTTGGCCGTGCTTCCACCTAGTCTTGTGCGGTTAATTGACACTCTTAAACGTTTGCAGCCCCTCGCTGACGTTCAAGATGCTGTTCGGCCGGCGGAAGTGGTTACCCCTCATATGCGCCTTCATCGGGCCTTCGTCGAGGCAACTAGGCACGCTGACCTCGTTGACCGAATGGTGGCCACTCAGGACTACTGGAACGGCATCTTGCGGAACTTCCCCGAGTTCCTCACAGAGACGGCCGATCGACACACATACGAAGCACTGAAGCTTCTCGATTCCCTGCAATGCTGGGCATGGGAATTGCGTCAGTACGAAGATACTGCTACGCGATTCGGGCCAACCATGCTGGCTCTTGGCTGGTCTCCACCGGCTGAACCTTCACTGCATTCCATGGAGCATGTTCTGGATCTGTACGAGCTATTTCATGAAGGCGAGTGGACGCTGGAAGAAACGAAACAAGAACTTGAGACAGTCATGCTCCTGTGGTATAACCCGGAAGTCCTTCTGGCCTTGTTGGACCGATGGTGTTCGCACAACTACCTACAACAGCTGTGAATGTCAACCGAAAACTCGACCACCCTGCTAGTCGAAAAGTTGACCACCCCGGGGATGGCGTGCTGGCTGAAAAGTTGACCACCCCCGGTGTTCCAATAACCAGTAGGTCAGCCTTGTTGCCG
>Ga0196970_1001376_pt1 | contig 16912 bp, 11 predicted proteins | sample S1v_513CmetaG_FD_148672 | JGI IMG/M metagenome (GOLD analysis project Ga0196970, IMG submission 148672) | Soil microbial communities from Anza Borrego desert, Southern California, United States - S1+v_5-13C | ecosystem: Environmental > Terrestrial > Soil > Desert | place: USA: California...
CTGGACGTGCGGGACGAAGATCTCCCAGATGCCGGCCTCCACGCGCTTGCGCATGGGCAGGCGGCGGCCGTCCCAGTCGCAGAAGTCGCCCACCACGCTGACGCGCCGGGCGTTCGGCGCCCACACGGCGAAGGCCACGCCCGACACGCCGTCGATCTCGCGCGGGTGCGCGCCCAGGCGCTCATAGGCGCGCAGGTGCGTGCCCTCGGCCAGCAGGTGGATGTCCAGCTCGCCCAGCACGTAGGCGAAGCGGTAGGCGTCCTCGTGCTCCACCGTCGCCAGCGGGTATTCGATGCGCAGGCGGTGGCGGAAGCGCTGCGTGCGGTCGGGCATCAGCGCCGCGAAGAAGCCTTCCGGGTGCAGCAGGTCCATCTCCGCCGCCGGCTCGCCCGTGGCGCCGTCGATCACCCACACGCGCCGGGCGCCGGGCAGGAAGGCGCGCACCTCCACCGGTGCGCCGGCACCGTCCTGGTGCATGCCCAGCACCGCGAACGGGTCGCCGTGGTCGGCCCGCACGATCGCCTCGATGGCGCCTTGCAGCGCCTTCGCCTTGCGCGCGTCGGTGCGCAGCGCGTCGCGGATGTCGTTCGGCATCGGTCCGTACCCCTTCCCTTTTCTTGTCCCGCCCCTGCGGTCACGCCGTAGGTTGGGTTGAGCGCCAGCGAAAACCCAACGCCCCTCCCATGGCCGGCGCGTTGGGTTTTCGCCTGCGGCTCAACCCAACCTACACTGTTCCGCCGCCATCCAATATCCCCAGCACGCCCTTCACCGGGATGCACAGCCAGCCGGGCCGGTTGGCGGCCTCGTAGGCGATCTCGTAGAGCGCCTTCTCCATCAGGAACACCGACAACAGCCGGCGCGCCGCGGAGTCGTCATCCGGCCACACCGGTCCGTCGCCCAGCGCCGTCCGGTAGGCGCCGGAGAAGGCCGCCACCGTGCGCCATTCCCAATCGCGCGCGGCGTCCATGATGCGGCTGCCGCCACCCTGCTCCAGCGACTGGTCGTCCAGTCGGAAGACCGCCGCCCAGGCCGCGTAGTTGAAGGAGCGCAGCATCCCCGCCACGTCCACCAGGGCCGAGCGCTTGGCCCGCCGCTCGGCCAGCGGCCTGGCCGGCTCGCCCTCGAAGTCGATGACGTACCAGTCGGTCTGCGCGCGCAGCACCTGCCCCAGGTGATAGTCGCCGTGGACGCGCGTCTTCACCGCGTTGAAGCGCAGGTCGGCCAGCTCGGCCAGCCGCCCCATCACCTCGTCGCGGCGCGCCAGCAGCCGCTCCACCTCGCCGCGCGTCTCCTGGCCGGACAGGGCGCCGGTGGTGGCGGACAGGGCGGCGAAGGCGGTTTCCGCCTGCCTGCGCGCCCCTTGCGTCCAGGCGCGCAGGTCGTCGGGCGTGACCGGTTCGGGGTCGAAGGCCGGGTCGCCCGTCTCGATGGACAGCGCGCGGTGCAGCTCCGCCGTGCGCTGGCCCAGCGTCGTGGCCATCTGCAGGTACAGCCCGAACGGCTCCTCGTCCGGCATGTCGTCGTCGGCGCGGGACACGCCCAGGCGGATCTCGTCCAGCTCGCGCTCCAGGTACTCCACGGTGGTGGTCCAGCCGTCGCCCTGGTTGCGCACGAAGCCCTGCGCCACCGCCAGCGCGGTCGGCGTGCCGTCGTCGGCCACGTGCTCGACCGATCCCAGCAGCGGCGGCGTGTTGGCATAGCCCGCCACCTCGGTCAGGAAGCGGCCCATCTCCAGCTCCGGATGCTGGCCCGGCGCCAGCCGGCGCAGCACCTTCACCACCGCCTGCTCGGCCACCAGGACCGAGGTGTTGCTCTGCTCCACGCCGATGCGCCGCACCTCCGGCGCCTCACCCAGATCAAGCTCGGCCATGCGCGCGGTCGGGCGGAACCGGATGGTGCCCTCGTTCGCCGTCAGCTCCCTCCCCTCCCGCAGGCCCGCCAGCAGCGCCAGCGCGAAGCCGTCGGCGTGCGCCGCGTCGTAGATGGCGCCGGTCGTCGGCCCCTTGCGCACCTTGGCCAGCGTGTAGGGCAGCAGCGGCGCCCCGGCGGCCGTCGCCTCCGGGTCCCAGTTGATGGCCAGCGGCAGGAAATAGTGCTGCGTCCCGGCGTCGCCGGACAGACCCACGTCGAGGCGCGTCAGCATGAAGCTGCCGCCGCCGCCCACCGGCATCTCGGCACCCATGGTCACCTGCGCGGTGCCGATGCGCTGGTCCTTGGCGGCGAACCAGCGCTGCTTGGGCAGGAAGGCGCCCAGCACGTCCTCCTCCAGCTCCTGCAGGGGCCGGCCGGACAGCACGCTCTTCCAGCCGTCGCGCATGACGACGGTCAGCAGGTCGGGGATCGGCTCCGGCGGCGACTCGTGCCAGCGCGGCACGTCCGCCTCCGCCGCCAGCGCGAACCAGTAGAAGCCGTAGGCCGGCAGGGTGAGCAGGTAGGTCAGGTCGCCGATCGGCGGAAAGGCGGTGCGCCCCAGCATCTCCACCGGCACGCGCGCCTTCCACTCCTTCAAATCCAGCTCCACCGCCTGGGCCGAGCGCGACAGGTTGGCAACGCACAGGATGATCTCGTCCGCCCCGTCCTTCTGGTATTCGCGCACATAGGCCAGCACCTTGCGGTTGCCGGGGTACAGCAGGCGGAAGGTGCCGCGGCCGAACGCCTTGCGCTGCTGGCGCACGGCGATCAGCCGCTTCATCCAGTTCAGCAGCGACGACGGGCTGCGCTGCTGCGCCTCCACGTTCACCGCCTGGAAGCCGTAGATCGGGTCCTGGATCGCCGGCAGGTACAGCCGCGCCGGGTCGGCGCGCGAGAAGCCGCCGTTGCGGTCCGGCGACCACTGCATGGGCGTGCGCACGCCGTCGCGGTCACCCAGGTAGATGTTGTCGCCCATGCCGATCTCGTCGCCGTAATAGACCACCGGCGTGCCGGGCATGGACATCAGAAGGCTGTTCAGCAGCTCGATCTTGCGCCGGTCGTTCTCCAGCAGCGGGGCGAGGCGGCGGCGAATGCCCAGGTTGATCCGCATCCGCCGGTCGGCGGCGTAGAAGTTCCACAGGTAGTCGCGCTCGTCGTTGGTGACCATCTCCAGCGTCAGTTCGTCGTGGTTGCGCAGGAAGATGGCCCACTGGCTGGTTTCCGGGATGTCCGGCGTCTGGCGCATGATGTCGGCGATGGGGTGCCGGTCCTCCATGGCCAGCGCCATGTACATGCGCGGCATGACCGGGAAGTGGAAGGCCATGTGGCACTCGTCGCCGCCCTTGGCCGGGTCGCCGAAATAGGGCAGCACGTCCTCCGGCCACTGGTTGGCCTCGGCCAGCAGCATGCGGTCGACGTAGTGCTTGTCCACCTCGGCGCGGATGCGCTTCAGCACCTCGTGCGTCTCGGGCAGGTTCTCGTTGTTGGTGCCCTCGCGTTCGCGCAGGTACGGGATGGCGTCCAGGCGCAGCCCGTCCACGCCCAGGTCCAGCCAGTAGCGCATGGTGTTCAGCACCTCGCGCATCACCCGCGGGTTCTCGAAGTTCAGGTCGGGCTGGTGGCTGTAGAAACGGTGCCAGTAGTACTGCTGCGCCACCGGGTCCCAGGTCCAGTTGGACTTCTCCGTGTCGCAGAAGATGATGCGGGTACCCTGGTACCGCTGGTCGGTGTCGGACCAGACGTAGTAGTTGCGGTGCGCCGATCCCGGCTTGGCCTCGCGGGCGCGCTGGAACCACGGGTGCTGGTCGGAGGTGTGGTTGATGACCAGTTCCGTGATCACGCGCAGGCCGCGGTCGTGGCATTCGCGCAGGAATCGCCGGAAGTCCTGCATGTTGCCGTAGGACGGGTTGACCTCGCGATAGTCCGCGATGTCGTACCCGTCGTCCTTCAGCGGCGAGGGGTAGAACGGCAGGACCCAGATGGCGGTGACGCCCAGCTCCTGTATGTAGTCGAGCTTCTGCGCCAGCCCGGCGAAATCGCCGATGCCGTCGTTGTTGGCGTCGAAATACGCCTTGATGTGCAGCTGGTAGATGACCGCGTCCTTGTACCAGAGCGGGTCCTGGCGATCGATCATGGTGGGCTTGCCGGTCGGGTTGCGGGTTGCGTGGGAAACAGGGTGCGCGCCGGGAGGTTTCATGGCCCCTTTCGGGGGAGCCCGGGGGAGAGCCCCATTCCGCACCCGCTCGGGGCTTCCTTGACTAACCCCGTCCGCTTGGTCAGTTTGGCGCCGTCCCGTCACCATCCTGCGCCCGGCCCGCCATGACCACCAACGGTTCCTTCATCATCGTCACCGGCGGCGACGCGCGGTACGAACCCCTGATCCGCGAGCTGATCGCGTCGGTCCGCGCGCTGGAGCCGGGGGCCGCCTGCCCCATCGGCGTCATCGACGCCGGCCTGACGGACGATCAGGTGGCGCGCTTCCGGGCCGAGGGGATCACGGTGGTCAACCCGCCCTGGCCGGTGGAGCTGCCGGCGCACCGCCTGCGCGGGCGCGTGCACCTGAAGGCCAACCTCGCCAAGCTGCACCTGCCCGCCTGCTTCCCCGGCTACGAGACGGTGATCTGGATCGACGCCGACGCCTGGGTGCAGGACTGGGAGGCGATCGAGCTGCTGCGCCGCGGGGCGGCCAAGGGCCGCTTCGCCATCGTGGCGCAGTTCGGCCGCTTTTCGGAGACGGAGCTGCGGCTGGACTGGCTGTTCGGCCGCTTCGCGCGGGTGCGCTCGATCCTGTTCAAGAACGCCAGCCGCGCCGGCCTGCCGGGCAGCGTGTGCCGCGACCTCGCCACCCGGCCGACGCTGAACGCCGGCGCCTACGCGCTGCGGTCCGACGCGCCGCACTGGGCCTCGTTCCAGGACTGGCAGAGGAAGGTTCTGAAGAAGGGCCGCATCTTCACCTCCGACCAGCTGGCGATGGCGGGTGCCATCTACCTGGACGGCCACCCGGTGGAGCTGCTGCCGGAATGGTGCAACTACATCGGCCCCTGGCGCTTCGACCCGGACAAGCGCGAGCTGGTGGAATACTACCTGCCCAACCGCCGCCTGGGCGTCGTCCACATGGCCGGCGAGGACGCCATGCGCGCCGACCCCAGCGTGCTGCGCCCCGTGCTGGACATGGATGACCGCGAGCACATGCTCAGCCTGCGCTACCCGGCCTGGGCGAAGGTGCCGGTGGGGGCCGACCGTTGAGCTTCTATGGAATTGATTGACAGCGTTTCGGCTGCCCCATATCGTCAGCTAAAGCCGTAAAAATTCGCCGGAAGCCCCCGTGATATCCGGCGGGTAAGAGCTAAGAGCTAAGAACGACAACTCTTCTGCGTTCTAATATGCACATCGCGAAGAAGGCCTTAGGGTTGTAAAGCGGTGTCACGGGGTAGAGCGTGTGAAGAACAACAGCAAGCCACGCCGATAGCGTGGCTTGAGAGGTTGTTCTCATGCGACTCGACTGGACCAGCATCATTCTGAAGCTGATTGATCTGCTTAAATCGTCAGAGCTTGAAATTAGCTCTCCGCTGTTCCGTGGTCGCGCGAGCGGATTCATTGCGATACTTGGGTTTATTGCAGTAATTCTAATTATGATATCCAATCGCTGATCCAATCAGTCCTCAACTGACCAACTTCACTCCCCTACCCCAACTCTACCCGCACCACCTGCACGCCGTCCGCCACGCGGATCTCGACCACCTTCGGCTCCGCCTTCGCCTTGACGACGCTGATGTCGCCGTTGCGCTCCAGCCGCGCCTCGGCGACCTGCCCGACGCGGGTGAGGCCGTGCCGGCGCAAGTCCTCCTCCAGGTCGCGGTCGGTCAGGTGCGCGGCGCGCATCTGCCGCTCGTCGGTCACGCCGTCGCGGATGATGACGCGGGTCCGCCCCTTGAACAGCGTGCCGAAGCCGTGCCAGCGGCAGGCGACGGCGGACAGCAGGGAATGCATCGCCACCAGCACCCCGGCCGACGCCAGCGCCGGCAGCATCGGCGCGTTGCCGGTGACCGCCCGGCTGACGATGGAGCCCAGCATGATGCCGAGGATCACGTCGAACGCCGTCCCCTTGCCCATGAACCGTTTCTTGCCCAGGCGGACCATGAAGACGGTGACGGTGTAGACGATCGCCGCCCGCAGCATCATCTGCCCGGCGTTGATGTCCCGCCCCTCCAGCCCGCTGCCCAGCAGCACCCGCAACGCCTCGTCCATGCCCCGCCCTCCCTTGCCGTGGGTGGCAGGGATAACGGCGGCGGGCGGACGGGGGATCCGGCGGCCGGCTCAGCCCTCGAACGCGATGTCCCGGTAGACCTCGGCCAGCGGCAGCTCCAGGTCGAGGAACGGCAGGACGGCGACCGCGTCGATCCCCCGCAGGAACTCGATCTCCCAATGGTCGCCGACGCGGCGGATCAGGCGGGCCAGGGGCTCCCTGGTTTCCACCAGCAAGACGGCCTGAACGCTGGGATTGGCGCAATAGTCGGTCAGCTTGGCACCCTCATCCCGGCCGGCGGTTCCGGGGGAGAGCACTTCAACGATGAACACCGGGTGAGGAAGCACCGATCCTGCGATACGGCCCTCCACACAGGAGACGGCCACGTCGGCCTGAAAGTAGGTGTTTTCGCGCCGGGACGCGGCCACGCCGACCTCGGTGAAGGAGCGGCACGGCGCACGCAGCCGTCTCCCAAGCGCACCGCCGATGTTCGACACGATCGCCGAATGCTCGACCGCGGGAGCGGCCTGCGCAACCGGACGGCCGTTGACGAACTCCACGTATTTCGGCTCCGGGATCCCGTCGATCAGCTCATAGCTGATCCCGGTGCCGTCGTCCCACGCCAGGAACTCTTCAACCGTCATGCGGCGTTCGGTGCGGATCGGGTCGCTCATCGGCCGCCTCCAGGGGGCTGTGCGGGAGGTTGTAGCACGACATAATACAACATTCCGCCCCCTCACACCCCCGGCTTCCGCAGGCGCCAGATGGCCGCCGGGTTCTGGTGGGGGTCCAGCCAGACGTGCTGGTACTTGCCGATCCAGGTGAAGCGGTGGCCGCTGAACAGGTCCTCCACGTCCACGTGCGCGCCGTCCGGCAGGCCCAGTTCCCACAGCGGCACCTCGATGGTCCCGCCGTGCCCGTTGTGCGGGTCCAGGTTGACGGCGATCAGGATCACATTGTCCTTGCTCTCCGTCATCTTGCCGTACAGCAGGATGTTGTCGTCGTGGGCGCCGTAGAAGCGCAGGTTGGTGAACTGGTGCAGCGCCGGGTTCTCGCGGCGGATCCTGTTGATCCGCGTCACATAGTCCACGATGTTGCCGGGCGCCGTGTAGTCCCAGTGGCGGACCTCGTACTTCTCCGAATGGTTGTACTCCTCCTTGCCCGGATAGGGGTCGGCCTCGCACACCAGATAGGGGCCGTACAGGCCGTAGCTGGGCGACAGCGTCGCCGCCAGCACCGCGCGCATCATGTGCGCCGGCCGGCCGCCGTGCACCAGGATGGGCGGCAGGATGTCCGGCGTGTTGGCGAAGAAGTTGGGCAGCATGTAGTCCTTGGACTCGCCCTGCGTCAGCTCCGTCAGGTACTCGGTCAGCTCCTGCTTGGTGTTGCGCCACGTGAAGTAGCTGTAGGACTGCTGGAAGCCGATCTTGGCCAGCCGCCGCATCAGCTTCGGCCGGGTGAACGCCTCGGCCAGGAAGATGGCGCCGGGGTGGCGTTCGCGCACCTCGTGGATCAGCCACTCCCAGAACGGGAAGGGCTTGGTGTGCGGGTTGTCGACGCGGAAGATGCGCACACCCTGGTCGCACCAGAACAGCACCACGTCGCGCAGCGCGTACCACAGGTCCGGGTAGGCGCCGCGGTAGAAGCTGACGTTGACGATGTCCTGGTACTTCTTCGGCGGGTTCTCGGCATAGCGGATGGTGCCGTCCGGGCGCCAGTAGAACCACTCCGGGTGCTGCCTGATCCACGGATGGTCGGGGGAGCACTGGACGGCGAAGTCCAGCGCGATCTCCAGCCCGTGGTGCTCCGCCGCCCTGACCAGCCGGCGGAAGCTCTCGAAGTCGCCGATCATCGGGTCGATGGCGTCGTGCCCGCCCTCCTCCGCGCCGATGGCGTAGGGCACGCCGGGATCGTCCGGGCCGGGGTTGAGGGTGTTGTTCCGCCCCTTGCGGAAGCTGCGCCCGATCGGGTGGATCGGCGGGAAGTACAGCACGTCGAACCCCATGCCGCGCACGAAGGGCAGCATGTTTACGACGTCGTCGAAGGTCCCCGGCCGGCCGGGGTCGGGCGAGGCGGAGCGCGGGAAGATCTCGAACCACGCCGAATAGCGCGCCGCCGTGCGGTCCACCCACACCTCCAGCTCGCAGCCGTAGCGGGAGCGGTACTGCCGCTCCCCGAACTTGTGCATGGCGTGGCGCGGCCCTTCGGACAGGGCGTAGTGGATCAGCTCGTCGCCCTGCAGCGCGTTCATGCGGTCGACGATCTGCTGGAGCATGGCCCGCCCCTCGTCGTGCGCCAGCGCGGCCGACTGCTCGACGAAGCGCCGCCCCTCGACCAGTTCCAGCGACACGTCCAGCCCGGCGTCGTGCTTCTTCACGAAGTCGGCGCGCCAGCTCTCCCACACGTCGCGCCACGCCTCGATGGTGTAGACGTAGCGGGTGTTCCGGGTCAGCGGCACGCGGCCGGTCCAGCGGTCGTTCTCGACGAAGCGCATGGGGGCGGCGCGCCACTCCGCCTCGTCCACCGCCTTGTACTTGACCTCGGCGCCCAGCACGAAGGTGCCGTCGGTGAAGATGTCCGCCCACACGTCCATGGCGTCGCCGACCGCCCGGCGCACCGGGAAGCGGCCGCTGTCGATCTCCGGGTAGACGTTCTCGATGGTGACGCGGCGCGCCGCCAGCTCGTCCATTTTCTGCTGGGCGATGGCGTCGGGGTCGTGCCCGCGCACCTCGATCGGCCGGCTCTGCTCGGCCCGGGCGCGAAACACGCGCAGTTCCAGCGGCTTCAGCACGAGGTTGGTCCCCGGTTCGAACGGGATCGGCTCGGCCTCCGGCGTCACGTCGTCGAAGCCGCCGAAGATGCCGCCGGTCTGCGCCAGCAGCGGCCCCGGATCGATGGCGTGCGCGCTGTTCTCGTCCGGGTTCACCACCAGGACCGAACATCCCCCGTCCACCGCACCGGCCCCCGCCCCGTCCGCCGTGCGCACCAGCCCGACCACCGGGTTGTGCGGCGCCGTCACCCGGCGCTGCGGCCCCTCGACGTTCAGCGCGGGGATGGCGGCCTTCATGGCGTTGACCCGCCCGATGAAGCCGGTCAGGTCCAGCTTCGGCTGTTCCCAGTCCTCCGGCCGGGTGTTGACCACGTCCAGCTTGCGGGTGAAGCCGTATTCGAAACCCACCGGCATCATCACGCCGGTGGAGAAGCAGGCGGCGAACAAATAGTGCATCTTCAGCTGTGCCGCCAGCCGCACGGTGTCCTGGCTGCCCACCTCGGCCGCGAGGCGGTCGGTGTCGTGGCTTTCCGGGAACCCGATGGTGGGCGCGATCCAGCGGTAGACGTCATACTGCTCCAAAAGCCAATCGGACTTGAAGTCCCACCATTTCGACGAATTGAACAGGAAATCGAAGCCCGCCCCGCACAGGTCGCGCACCTGATCGACGGTGCAGCCCAGCGTCTCGGCGAAGAACTTGACCTCCGGGTCTACCTGCCGCGCCGCGTCGATCAGCGGCTTCCACACCTCCGCCGGCACCTGATAGGCGGCGTCGCAGCGGAACCCCTTCACCCCCAGCCCCGTGTAGTGGCGCAGGTACCGGCTCCAGTACTCGATCAGCCCGGCGCGCGCGTCCGCGCGGCCGTAGTCCAGCTCGGCCAGATCGCCCCACACCGTCACCTTGGCCGGATCGTTGGGGTCGACGGCGCGGGGGCTGTACAGATCCCCGTTCCCGTCGCGCCGGAACCACTCCGGATGCTCGCCCACCAGCAGCGCGTCCTTGGAGGTGTGGTTGATCACCACGTCCAGCATCACCGACTGCCCGTGCCGCCCGGCGTCGCGCACGAAGCGGCGCACCAGCTCGTCCGGATGGGCCTGTTCGCCGCCCTGGAACAGGTCGTGCAGCCGGTACGGGTCCTTCACGGCGTACAGCGAGCCGGAGAAGCCCGGATAATGGATCGGGTTCAGGTAGACCCAGTCGAACCCCATCCCCTGGATGCGCGACAGATGCCCCGCCCATTCGCGCACCGGACCGATCAGGGTGGGGAAAAGGTTGTAGATGCGCGGTCCGGTGGTCGCCATCGGCATGCTCCTGCTCCGGTGTTCGTCGGACGGCTTCCCGGTCGTGCCGGGGGCGGCACGCCGGGGATGGTTGACGCCCCGCCGGGGGCGCCCCAGGATCGTCACCCCAAGGATCGTCACCAAGTTGCAACAAATGCCCCTCGGGACCCCCCGCTCAAACCCGCGGGACCATGCAGAAGTTCCCGAGCCGAACCGCAGGGAAGACGGCATGCCAAAGGACCAGAACGGCCGGAAAAACGGTAAAATCCGCCTGTCGAAGCTCGACATGGCCGGCGCCCGCCTGCACGACAAAGAAGAGTACGAGGAGCGGCTGGCCAAGCTGCAGAAGCAGCTCCTGCACATCCAGCAGACCTACTGGCACGAGAAGCGCCGCGCCGTCATCGTGTTCGAAGGGTGGGACGCCGGCGGCAAGGGCGGCGCCATCCGCCGCCTGACGGAGCCGCTGGACCCCCGCGGCTTCCACGTCTGGCCCATCGGCGCGCCCTCGCCGGAGGAGCAGGGCAAGCACTATCTCTACCGCTTCTGGACGCGGCTGCCGGCGCGCGGCGCCTTCGCCATCTTCGACCGCTCCTGGTACGGCCGCGTGCTGGTGGAGCGGGTGGAGGGCTTCGCGCGGAAGGAGGAGTGGAAGCGCGCCTACGGCGAGATCCGCGACTTCGAACGCCTGCTGGCCGACGACGGCGTGCGCATCGTCAAGCTGTTCCTGCACATCACCGCCGAGGAGCAGCTCAACCGCTTCCGCGAGCGCCTGGGCAACCCCTACAAGCGCTGGAAGCTGACCGGCGAGGACCTGCGCAACCGCGCCAAGTGGGACGACTACGTCCAGGCCGTCGAGGACATGTTCGACGAGACCTCGACGCCCGAGGCGCCCTGGCACGCCGTGCCCGCCAATTCCAAATGGTTCACCCGCGTGCGCGTGCTGGAACTGATCACCGACGCGCTGAAGGACGGCGTCGAGATCAAGCCCCCGCCCATCGACCCCGAACTGGCCCGCGAGGCCGCCGAGATGCTGGGCATCCAGCTGGGCGCGGTGGGCAAGGTGAAGGAGTGATCCCCTCTTCTTCGTCATGCCCGGGCCCAGTCCCGGGCACCCACGCACTCCGACCGATCCAAGGTGCGTGGGTACCCGGCACAAGGCCGGGCATGACGTGATCATGGCGTGAAAGTCCGGGGCTGCGAATCGCGCGGATTGCCGTATCATGGGGGCGCAATAACCATACGGGGAGGGACCATGACCACCGCACGCCTGCTCGCCGCCGCCACCAGCGCCATCACCCTCCTGCTCGCCCTGCCGGCCGCCGCCTGCCCGTCGGTGGGCGAGATCAAGGCCTTCGTCGAGGCGTGGGAGGCGAAGCGCCCCACCCCCGCCCTGGGCCAGGTCGAGAACACCGCCGAGGCCTATTGCGGCCAGAAGCTGCTGGTCGAACAGCTGGGCGGCACGCTGGGCAAGGTCGTCGGCTACAAGGCCGGGCTGACCGCCAAACCGGTGCAGGAGCGCTTCGGCGCCACCGAGCCGGCGCGCGGCGTGCTGCTGGAAGGCATGCTGCTGAAGGACGGCGCCACGGTGCCCGCCGGCTTCGGCGCCCGCCCGGTGTGGGAGGCGGACATGGTCCTGGTGGTCAAGGACGCCGCCATCAACACCGCCAAGACGCCGGAGGAGGCGCTGAAGCACATCTCCGGCATGGTCCCCTTCATCGAGCTGCCGGACCTCGCCGTCGGCTCCAACGTCAAGCTGGACGGCCGTCAGCTCACCGCCATCAACGTCGCCGCCCGCTACGGCGTCCTCGGCGCGGAAGTGCCGCTCCCCCCCACGCCGGAGACGCTGAAGGCGCTGGAGACGCTGAAGGTCGTCGCCCGCGACGACGCCGGCGTCACGGTCGCCGAGTCGACCGGCGCCGCGGTGCTCGGCCATCCCCTGAACGTCGTGCTGTGGCTGGTGGAGAACCTGAACGCCGAGGGGATCAAGCTGAAGGCCGGCGACCTGCTCAGCCTCGGCTCCTTCTCGCCGCTGACGCCGCCGAAGTCCGGCCAGTCCTTCACCGTCAGCTACGAGGGGCTGCCGGGCGCCGCCACGCCGAAGGTGCGGGTGACGTTCCAGTAATGGCCGTCGACCCAGTATTGGTCACCGACCGGGACTCGCTGCTGGCCAATGTCCACGCTAAGGCCGCCCGCACCCTGGGCGGGCGGCCGACGCGGGACTCGGTGCTGGCCGCCGTCGCCGCCTGCCACGCCGCCGCAGGCACCGCCATCGGCGCGCGGCTGACGGAGGCCGAAACGCTGGGCGAGCGGCCGGCCTGCCGCGCCGGCTGCGCCTTCTGCTGCCACCAGCACATCGCCGCGACCCCGGCCGAACTGCTGGGCATCGCCGCCGAGGTCGCGACATGGCCGGCCGAGCGGATCGAGGCGCTTCGCCGCCGGCTGGAGCAGGACGCGCCGCGCATCGCCGCGCTGGACCACGCCGGGCGGCAGGCGGCGCGCATCGCCTGCCCCATGCTGGACCGCAAGACCGGCCAGTGCGGCGCCTACGGGCAGCGGCCGGTCGCCTGCCGCTCGCACTTCTCCACGCTGCGCACGGCCTGCGAGCGCGACTTCCGCACCCGCGGTGCGCGCCGGCCGAACGACAAGGGCGTCCCAACCATGGAGTCGCCCAAGGCCACCGCCGGGGCGGCGCTGGTCGGCCTGGAACTGGCGCTGGACGAACTGGGCTTGGCGGTGGAGCCGGTGGAACTGGCCGTCGGCCTGCGTCTGGCGCTGGACCGGCCGGACGTGTTCGACCGCTGGCTGGCTGGCGAAAACCCGTTCCCGCCGCTGCCCGCCCCGCCCAACTCTGCCCGCGCGCGGCTGGGCCGCAGCTATGCCGACATGCTGGGCGACGTCCGCGCCCGGCTGGCGCCGGCCCGTAAAACCTCCGACAAAAGTACCAACTGAACGGTTCGGTCTACTTTACGCTTGCGTCATGCTGCACTGCGGCCTACATATGAGTTCGGCACTCACTCGAGTGCGTTTCCTCCCTAGACTCGGGCCGCCGGACCTCCGGCGGCCTTTTTTCTTGGCCGCCGCGCCCCTGCCGTTGGGTTTTCGCTGCGCTCAACCCAACCTACGAACACGCCTCTTTATCGTCATGCCCGGCCTTGTGCCGGGTATCCATGCACTCCGACCAGTCCAAGGCGCGTGGGTGCCCGGCACAAGGCCGGGCATGACGATTATATAAATTTTTCAGTAGGTTGGGTTGAGCGCAGCGAAAACCCAACGTCCCAAACCATCACCCCTTCGTCCGCCCGCTCTGCGGACCCTTCAGGGCCAGCTCGCGGATCACCTCGGCGATGCGGTCGCGCATGCGGTCGGCCTGGGTGGCGTCGGCGTCGCGCACGTCCACCTCGTGGGCGAACATGGTGAACAGGCGGGCGTCGGTCAGGTACAGCAGCAGGGCGGCGTGCACCGTCCCGCGCTCGGTCGTGCAGTCCACGGCCCCCGTGCGCAGCATCACGCCGGGCAGCGCCTCGGCGTCCGCATAGGTCATGGCCGCCTTGCCGGCGCAGGCCTTGGTCATCGCGTCCTGGTAGATGCGGGAGATCTCGGCCAGCGTGGCGTCGTCGCCCACCGTGTGCTGGCGCACGCTGCCCATCACCGGGCCGGAGCGCCAGAGATAGTCCGCCGGCCGCTTGTCCAGCGACACGTTGTCCAGCGACACCGGCTCGATGTTGCGGATGCCGGCGGTGGCGAGCAGGCTGAGCAGCTCGTCCGGCAGGGCGCCCTTGCCCTGCGCCGGCTTGGCGTCGGCGGCCTTCTTCGGCACGTTGCCGCCCTTGTCGACGCAGGTCTTCAGGTCGACCAGCGCCTTCTTGGTGCCCTTCAACTGGAAGGCGATGCGGTCGCTGTCGGAGACGACGGCCAGTTCCTTGCCGTTCATCAGCGCGTTGAACAGGTCCTCGTCCGGCCCGTGCGGCACCACCAGCATGTCGGCCTGCGTCGCGATGGCCATGCGCTCGCGCACCAGCTTGTCGTCGATGGTGACCTTGACCGGCCAGTCCTGGCCGCGCGGCAGGCTGGCGCCGGGGATCTGCAGCCCGACGTTCAGCTCGCCCTTGGCGTTGCGGGCGATCATCAGCGTGTGGCCGCTGTCGAACACCGCCTCGGTCACGCAATAGGCCAGCTTGCCGTCCGGCGCCATCGACGGCCCGCCGGCCCAGTCGCCCATCGGCGTCGCCGCCGCGCCGGCCGTCTGGTCGGCCGCCTTCGGCGGCTCGCCCGGCTTCTGATCACCCGGCTTCTGATCGCCCGCCTTTTGTTCCGCCGGCTTCGGCGCTTCCTTGCCGAACAGGTTCGGCTTGACGCCGGGCTTCGGAACGTCGGCGGCGTGCGCGGGGGCGGCGCCGAGCAGCAGGGCGGCAAGCGCAGCGGCAAGCACAGGGGCGGCGGTGGTGCGGAGGGTCATCGCGGGTCCGAAAGGGGTGCTGGATGGGGGTGCTGGCGAACGCAGCGCGACCCTATCGGCGCCACCCGATCCCTTCAAGGGGATCGCGCGGTTGTCACGAAGATTCGGACGGCCCGAGGATGGGGTCCCCCAGGAAGGCCGCCCGCAGCACCTCCGCGTCCAGGGCATCCGCCGGCCCGTCGTGCACCACCCGCCCCAGGCGCAGCAGCACGGCCCGTCCGGCCGCCGCCAGCGCCCGCCGGGCGCTCTGCTCGGCCAGCAGCACGGCGGTGCCCTGCGCCGCGATGGCGCGCACGGCGGCGAACACCTCCGCCGCCACCTTGGGCGACAGGCCCAGCGACGGCTCGTCCAGCAGCAGCACCCTGGGCCGCCCCATCAGCGCCCGCCCCACCGCCAGCATCTGCTGCTGCCCGCCCGACAGCCGCCACGCCCGCTCCCCCGCCTTCTCGCGCAGCTGCGGGAACAGCGCGAAGACGCGCTCCAGGTCCCGCCTGCGCTCCGCCGTCCCGGCAAAGCTGGCGACCTCCAGGTTGTCGCGCACGCTCATGCCCGCAAACACCCGCCGCCCCTCCGGCACGTAGCCCAGGCCCAGCCGCACCCGCTTCTCGGCCGCCAAGCCGCCAACCTCCACGCCGTCCAGCACCACCCGCCCCCGCGCCGGAACGAGGCCCAGCACCGCCTTCAGCAGCGTCGACTTGCCGGCCCCGTTGGCGCCCAGCAGCGCCACCGTCTCCCCCGCCTTCAGCGCCAGCGACACGCCGTCCACCGCCACGGCCCCGCCATAGCCGGCGCTCAAGCCTTCGATGCGCAGCAGGGTCACGGGCTCCCCTCCCCCAGATAGGCGGCGACCACCGCCGGGTGGCGCACCACATCGCCCGGCGTCCCGTCCGCCAGCACGCGCCCCTGGTCCAGCGCCACCACGCGCTGCGCCAGCGGCAGCAGGAAGCCCATGTCGTGCTCCACCACCAGCACCGCCACCCCCTCCGCCGCCACGGCGGCGAGGTGGCGGGCAAGCTCCGCCTTCTCCCCGTCGGTCAGGCCCGCCGCCGGCTCGTCCAGCAGCAGCACCGCCGGCTGCCGCGCCAGCGCGCGGGCCAGCTCCACCCGCCGCCGCAGCGCCGCCGGCAGCCCGCCGCACGGCCGCACGGCCAGTTCCGCCACCCCCAGCCGCTCCAGCACCGCCAGCGCGTGCGCCTCCGCCCGCGCCACCGAGGCGTCGCGCTCCAGCCGCGCGGCGGCGACCGCCTCCAGCACCGTCACCCCCTCCGGCAGGCCGGCGGCCTGGAAGGTGCGGGCGATGCCGGCCCGCGCCGCCCGGTCCGGCCGCACCCCGGCCAGATCAACCGTGTCCAGCACCACCCGCCCCGCGTCCGGCCGCTCCAGCCCGCTGATCAGGTTGATGACCGTCGTCTTGCCCGACCCGTTCGGCCCGATCAGGCCGGTGATGCGCCCGGGATCCAGCGTGAAGGACACGCCGTCCACCGCCCGCACCCCGCCGAACGCCTTGCGCAGCCCCTCCACCCGCAACGCACCGCCCGCCGCCCGTTCCGGCAGCGCCGCCGCCTTCGGCAACGGCCGCGCACGCGGCGGCAGCAGCCGGTCCAGCAGACCGGTGATGCCGTGCGGCGCCACGACGATGGCGGCCAGCAGCGCCAGCCCGTAGACGATCAGGTAGCTGCGCTCCAGCCCCCGGAACCACTCCGGCAGATGCACCAGCAGCACGGCCCCCAGCACCGCCCCGGCGATGCGCCCGCGCCCGCCGACCACCGCCATGGTCAGGATGGCGACCATCACGGGGAACTCCAGCACCTCCGGCGAGACCACGCGCTGCGTGTGCACCGACAGCGCCCCCGCCGCCCCGCCGTACAGCGCGCTCAGCGCGAAGGCGGTCAGCCGCAGCCGCCCGACGTCGAGGCCCAGCGTGGCCGCCGCCAGCGGGTCGTCGCGCACCAGCGTCAGCGCCCGCCCCCCCCGCCCCGCCGTACAGCGCGCTCAGCGCGAAGGCGGTCAGCCGCAGCCGCCCGACGTCGAGGCCCAGCGTGGCCGCCGCCAGCGGGTCGTCGCGCACCAGCGTCAGCGCCCGCCCCCACCGCCCGCGCGCCAGCCGTGCCGCCGCCGCTGCGCCCAGCGCCACGCACGCCCACACCACCCCGGCCAGCGGCAGCCCGCGCGGCACCGCCCACCCCGCCAGCACGATCCCCGGCACCCCGGCCAGCCCGTTGGCCCCGCCCGTCAGCTCCGGCGCGTC
>Ga0196970_1001377_pt1 | contig 16906 bp, 18 predicted proteins | sample S1v_513CmetaG_FD_148672 | JGI IMG/M metagenome (GOLD analysis project Ga0196970, IMG submission 148672) | Soil microbial communities from Anza Borrego desert, Southern California, United States - S1+v_5-13C | ecosystem: Environmental > Terrestrial > Soil > Desert | place: USA: California...
CGCGAGCGCCGGGCCGGATTCGTCCTGCCGCCGGGTGTCAGCGCGGTCAACCTGGAGGCACTGCCGCCACCGCAACCCGTCACGCTTGAGGCGCACCAGAGCCGCATGTTCGACGGCCTGCTCAGGCATGCGCCGACCTGGGAAGACATCGCCTGGCTGAGCCGTGAAACCACGCTGCCGGTGCTGCTCAAGGGGATCACCCATCCGGGCGACGCACGCATGGCCAGAGATACTGGCGCCGCCGGCATCATCGTTTCCAACCACGGCGGCCGCACGCTCGACACCATGCCTCCGACCGCTGCGCTGCTGCCGCGCATCCGCGCCAGCCTGGGCAAGGAATACCCGGTGCTGGTGGACGGCGGCATCCGTCGCGGCACCGATGTCCTCAAGGCCATCGCCCTCGGCGCCGACGCCGTCCTCGTCGGCCGGCCCTGCGTGTACGGGCTCGCCAATGCCGGCGCGATGGGCGTCTCGCATGTGCTGCGCCTGCTGCGCGACGAACTTGAAATCGCGATGGCTTTGTGCGGCTGCAGGACGCTGCGCGACGCCGGCGATAGCTTGCTGACCCTCCCTAATCCGCTTTACTAAGAATTACAAATCTTAATCCCGAAGGTTCCTAAGGTTTTCCTAATGAAACTTCTGTGCCTGCCGTTACCCCAGCTAAGCTCGTTCGGTTGCTAAAGATCAAATCAGAGACTTTAGGCAACAGTTCTACTTGTCATTGTTTTAATACAGCATCTTCCAGGGCGCATCTCCGAGACGTCGTACCGCTGTTGCGCCAAGGCAACCCGAACTCAACGTTTTTCCATCGCTTGCTGAAAGGAACTCGACATGAACGGACGCACACTCTGCAATACCCCGGCAGTACATGGTATCCACGGCCATTCCACCCAAGCGCACGACGAAGCGGCAAATACCGAACGGCTTCCCTTTACGATCAAGGTGGTCCAGGGCGAGAGCGACCTGTCCAAGGCCATCCGCATCCGGCATGCCGCCTACGCACGCCATCTGCCCGAGCTGAGCGCAGCGTTGAAGACGCCCGAGGCGATGGACTACGACCGCGATGTCGCGGTGCTGTTGGCGGAGTCCAAGCTGGACGGCACGCCGCTGGGCACGGCGCGCATCCAGACAAATGCTTCGCGCCCCTTGTGCGTGGAAAGTTCGATCGTTCTGCCGGCGTACATGCAGGGCCGGCGGCTGGCGGAAGTGACTCGCCTCGGCGTCGAGACCGGCCGCATTGGCCGCCTGGTCAAGATCGCGCTGGTCAAGGCCAGCTTCATGTACTGCGAGCGGCATGGTATCGAATGGGCGATAGCGGCCGGCCGTACGCCGATCGACCAGCAGTATGAATCGCTGCTGTTCTCCGACATCTACCCGGAACAGGGCTTCGTGCCTCTGCAGCATGCCGGCAATATTCCGCACCGCGTCATGGCCTTCGAAATCGCGACCGGCCATGCGCGCTGGGAAGCAGCGAAGCATCCTCTGCTCGGTTTCTTCAGTCACACCCGCCATCCCGATATCTCGGTCGAGCGTCGGCTGGCACCCCGTCCGGCTGCCAGCTTCGTTGCCGGCCACGCCACGGCAGCGGCCGCGGGTGCTGTATTGCAGCAGTAAAAGCTGCGGCGGCGCGGATGACAAGTCCGTCGCCGCCTTATATCCTTGCAGCAAGATTAATTCCGCCGCCCCAGCATGCCTACGCCCAGCCCATCCCTGACCGGCACGCGACGCACAAAGGAAGCATTGCGTTTTGTGCTTGCTGCAATGTCCTTCCACCTCGTTCCGCTGGCGATCGCGGTGTTTTCCATCATTGCCTTGGTATTCTGGGGCAGCCACTACCGCGCCGAACCTGACAGGCCGCTACGAATGCAGGTCATCCAGGCGGCCGGCATCTCCACCCCTAACGAGGCACTGACCAGGCTTGCTTCCGTGCAGCCGGACTACGAGTACGAGACGAGGCTGTCGGAAGCGCCGGTCTGGTTCGTCATCAAGCCTTGGGCGGAAAAGTCCGATGCAGCGATCGAATTCCCGTCGCGGCATGCGCTCGATATGGTTTGCTGGGACGTGGCGACGCTGGAACTGCTCGGCAAGTCGACCAAGGCGGGCTTCCGGGGGGGCGTTGTTCCGGCCAAGAGCGGATTCGTGCTGCAGTCGCCCCCTGATCAGGCGATCTGCCGTGCCACCTTCACCGGGCCGGCCAGGCTGACTGCCTTGCAGTGGACCAGCCACAAGTTCGCGTTGTCGGAGGCGCATTTCCATCGCAAGTCCGGGCTGCTGGACGGCGGCCTCGCGGTGCTGGCCGTGTTCGTGCTGATGATCGCCCTGATCAACCGCGAGAAGCTCTACGTCCTGTTCGCGGTCTGGCTGTGCCTCAACCTGCGCGTCGGGGCGCTGTCGGCCGGGTGGGACGTGCAGTGGCTGGGCCAGCGCGTTCCCGAAGAATGGCTGCTGCCCATGCGTACCGTCACCATCGCGCTGTACGCCCTGGTGACGCTCGAACTCTATATCAACCTGTTCCGCGAACAGATTCCGCGCACCCGTTTTGCGCGTGCGCTGACGGTCACGCACTGGATGTGCGTGCCGCTGCTGGCTGCCGCCATTGCCCTGCCGTTCAGGCAGTTCCTGCCGGTGATGTGGGTGCTGGTCGGCGCCGGCCTGCTGGTGATGGTCACGAGCCTGCTCGGCATACTGTCGAGGACGCGCTCGAAAGTCGCGTTCTGGCTGGTGGCGGCCTTCGGCGTGATGTTCATGTCGAGTTTGTCGGAGGTGATTGCCGCGGCCCTCGGGCTGCGGGACATCGTCGGCGTCGTCAACAGCGTCACCGCCGCGCTGGCATCCAGCCTGCTGGCGGCGCTGGCCATCGCCGAGCGCATGCGGCAGGAACACGACCAGCGCATCGAAGCGCAGCGGGAACTGGAGCACACCTACGAGGTGATGCCGATCGGCCTGTTCGCCCTCGATACGCAGGGCAACATGCTCGGGGCGAATCCTGCCTTGTCGCACATGCTGGGGCAGGAGGCCGGCCAACTGTTGCAGAAGCGCTGGATGGCGCACTTCGCGCGGGACACCTGGACGGCGCTGCATGAAGAAGTGCAGCGCCAGAGCCACCCCGAAATGGAGGTATGGAATGCCGACGGCACGCGGCGTTACCGGCTCAAGGCCACGCTGTCGCGCGGGAAGATCGAAGGTTTCCTGCAGGACGTGACCGAGCAGGCGCAGGCGACCGAAGACCTGCGCTTCATGGCCAATAACGACCCCCTGACCAAGGTCTACAACCGGCGCGGCATCGAGCAGGTCTTCCGCCGCGCCCTGGCCGCAGAGGGCAAGCCGATGGCGCTGGGCTACCTCGACCTCGACCGCTTCAAGCTCATCAACGACCTGTTCGGCCATGCCGCCGGCGACGAAGTGCTCAAGCAGGTGTGCGAACGCGTCACCTCCATCCTTGGCAGCGGCCATCAGATCGGCCGGGTTGGCGGTGACGAATTCCTGATCCTGATGCCGGATACCACGGTGCCGCTGGCATCGCTGATCTGCCAGGGCATCGTCGCCAATCTTGGCAAGGCGCCGTACCGCGTGGGCGACAAGGCTTTCCACGTGCGCGGCTCCATCGGGCTGGTGGAAGTGAGCCCGGGCATGTCGATGCAGGAAGCGGTGTCCGCCGCCGACCGTGCCTGCCGCGAGGCAAAGCAAAGGCAGGGCGAGGGACTTGTCGTCTACGAGAGCAACGCCAGCGCTTTCCACGAGCGCCAGGCCGAGCTCGGCCTCATGGAACAGTTGTCCGGCAACGATGCCACGCGCGACCTGTTCCTCGAAATGCAGCCGATCATGGCGTTCAACAACCCGCACAACTCGCTCAATTTCGAAGTGCTGCTGCGCATGCGCGGCCCGGACGGCAGCATCATCCCCGCCGGGCGCATCATTGGCGCCGCCGAGAAGAGCGGGCTGACCAGCATGATCGACCGCTGGGTGCTGTCCACCACGCTGCATTGGATCGAGGAAAACCTGGCCGCGCTGTCGACCACGCAATTCATCTGCATGAACCTGAGCGGCGCATCGCTCAACGACGAGCACTTCATCCAGGACACCCTGGTCACGCTGGAGGAATACCCGGTCGGCGCGCGCTACCTCTGCATGGAGATCACCGAGAGCGTGGCATTGCACGACCTCGACAACACGCGCCGCTTCATCGACCAGATCCGCAGCTGCGGCGTGCGGGTGGCACTGGATGATTTCGGGGCCGGCTACACATCCTTCTCCTACCTGAAGGAATTGCCGGCGGACGTGCTGAAGATCGACGGCCAGTTCGTGCAGAACATCAATGCCCATCCCGCCAACGTTGCCATCGTGGAAGCGATCGTCAAACTGGCGATGAACCTGGGCATGAAAACCATTGCGGAGTGGGCCGAGGATGCGGCCACGGCGAGAACGCTGGCCGAGATCGGCGTGGATTACGTGCAGGGCTTCGTGGTGGCGCGTTCGCAGCCGGCACCGCGTATCCTTGAGGCATCTTCGGCAGCCAGCTTCATCAAGGACCCGGCCATGCTGGCGCTGGTGGATGAGCTGGGGCACCTCTCGGATCCAAACGGCGACCGGAACAATGTGCTGAGCTTCAAAGACATGCACTGAGCAGGTCCTAGGCGCAAGGGCTAGAATGCAGGCATGGAAGCCCGTCCCGATCCACGTCCCTGGCATCCGCGGCCGTTCTCGGTCGCCGTTCTCGACAGCGACGAGACCATGGCCGATGCGCTATGCGGCCTTCTCCGCAACAATGGTTTTGCCGCAACTGCCTTCTATGACATTGACTCCCTTGCTGAAGTGCATCCAGCGGCATGCTTCGATGCCTACGTATTGGATTTCCTGGCCGACTGGCAACCGGAATCGCATGCGCTGACAGATCTTGTCGCCGCCGTCCGCGGGACCAGCGACGTCCCGATTTTCATCCTCGGCAACCAGATTGCCCCCGAAAGCAACGACAAGCTCGGCACGATCCTGATGCGGCACAAGGTGCGCTACCTGCTCAAGCCGCTGCGCGCCGACTATCTCGCCCGGCGGGTCGGCGAAGCGATCGCCGAGCACGCCGGGCTTTGACCGTTTTCAGATCCAGCGCCGCACACGTCCGCGGTAGACATCGAATTCCCGTCCGAACAAGCGCGCCAGCGCGCGCTCTTCGGGCACGATCTGGAAGCGGTTCATGTACAGCACGAACAGCGGCAGCAACGCCATCGCCGGCAGGCTGGCGAGGTAGAACGCCCACGCGGCCAGCAACAGCAGGAAGCCCAGGTACATCGGGTTGCGGGTCACGCGGTAGACCCCGCGGCTGACGAGCGATGAGGACGAAGCGGGATTCACCGGATTGACGGTTGTCTTCGCGCGCCGGAACTGCAGCACGCCGGCGGCGGCGACCGCCGCGCCCGCGAACGCAAGGAGGGCGGCAAGGGCATGCGTGCCGGCGCTCGCCTGCCAGCGGTCTTCCACTGCCGACGACAGCAAGGCCATCAGGCCCGCAAACAGGAAGACCAGCAGGACAGGCGGGATTTTCAGTTCAAGTCTGGACATGGCGCTCGTGCGGGGCAGTGGAATCAGCCGCAACGATACACCTTCCTATTGTGGCAAGGTCAACTCAATGTGCTGCGGCAGTCTGCCGGGCGAGGAAACGCGCAACCATGCCGGCAGTCTCTTTCGGCGCCTCCATCATCGGCAGGTGGCCGATGCCGGGCAGGACATGCACCTCGGCGTTCTTCAGCCGCTCCTTCAGTACTTCCGCGCCGGAAGCGTCGAACACCTTGTCGCCGCTGCCCCATAGCACCAGCGTCCTCGCACCCAGGCCGCCGATCCGGCCGTCCAGCAGGAATCGGTCTTTCAGCTGCGCGTGCCACAGGCGCAGGTTGGAATCTGCGTTGCGCACCGCGTTCTCTTCCGCCGCATGCAGGATGGGGTAGGGCAGGAAGGGGCGATCGGCAAAGACCAGCGAGAGCATTGCCTGGAACTCGCCCGCGTCGCGGGCCACCAGCGGGCTTTTGCCGGCGTCGATCTGCTTGTCCATGTCGCTCGCTTTCGGCGAGCGGATACCGTGCGGCGCGCCGATCAAGGCCACGCTCGCGACGCGTTCCGGGTAGCGCATCGCGAACAGGGCCGCGAGGGTGCCGCCCATCGAATTGCCGGCGAGGTGGGCGCGCGCGACGCCGAGCGTGTCCAGCAGGGCCTTCAGGCGTTCCGTCTGCGCGTCGTAGCTGTAGCTATGGCTGTCGAGGCGGCTGCTTTCGCCGAATCCCGGCAAGTCCGGGACCAGCACCCGGTAGCGGCCGGTGAGCGGCCGCGCGAAATCCACCCAGTGGTCCTTCTCCGCGAAAATGCCGTGCAGCAGCACGAGCGTCTCGCCCTTGCCGCCGTCGAGGTAATGGATGCGGTGCGCATCGACCGTCACTTCCTTTTCGGCGAGCCCGGCGGCGGCGCGGTTGGCCGTGACCAGCGGCTCCTTGAACCAGTGCGGAAAGCCGTACCAGGCGGCGACCAGGGCGAGCGCAATGAGCGTGCAAGCGAGGAAGAGGCGTTTCAAGGTATTCTCCTTTCAGTCAATGCCGGGAAGGCTATCGAAAACCGGCCGGGAAAACTTGTACGTTTGGGCTATGCGCGGAACGAATACGATGATGCTGGGGGAGACCCGGGCGCTGTATGTAGGCGAGCTGCCGGCCACCGGCTGGCACTGCCACGCCGCGCCCGTGCTCCTGATCGGACTGTCCGGCCGCTTCGCCCTGCACCTGCCCGCCGGCCGCGAGAGCTGCCGCAGCGCCCTCATCGACTGCGGCGTGGAGCATGTCTTCGATCCCTGCGGGGAACGCGTCGCGCTGATGTACCTCGAGCCCGACGCCCTGGAAGCGCGCCGTCTGCGCAGCCTGTTCCGGGCGCAAGGCGCGGTGATCTTCGATCCGGCGGCAGCGCCGGTCGCGCGCAGCCATGTCGAAAGCCGCCTGCGCAGCTTCGACCTCGATGCCTTGCTGCGCCACCACGTACCCGAGCCCGGCGCGCTGGATTTGCGCGTGCAGCACAGCATGCAATACCTGCGGCTGGTGGGCGCGGCTCCCGCGGGGAGAGAGGGTGCGGCCGATGCAGTCAGCCTGTCCGCCTCGCGCTTCAACCACCTGTTCCGCGAAGAAACCGGCGTCAGCTTCCGCAGCTACCGCGTCTGGGCCCAGGTGCGCGCGGCGATGGCGGGCATGGGGCCGCACATCAACCTGACCGAGGCCGCGCTGCACGGCGCTTTTGCCGATTCCTCGCATTTCTCCCGCACCTTCCGCAAGACCTTCGGCATGACGCCGTCCACCGTCCTCAAGCCGCTGAAGGAACTGTCCTTCGTCTGAGCCGAACTTAAGCCCGCATGCACGTCTAAACACTTAGTTGTCCCCCTACAATCTGCCGGAGGCTGTGCATGAAGACCAAAGCCGCTGTCGCGTGGAAAGCCGCAAGCCCGCTATCGATCGAGGAAGTCGACCTGGAAGGGCCGCGCGCCGGCGAAGTGCTGGTGGAGGTCAAGGCCACCGGAATCTGTCACACGGATTACTACACCTTGTCGGGCGCCGATCCGGAAGGATTGTTTCCGGCGATCCTCGGCCATGAAGGCGCGGGCGTGGTGGTGGAGGCCGGGGAGGGTGTGCGCACCCTTGCCGCGGGAGACCACGTCATCCCGCTGTACACGCCGGAGTGCCGGCAGTGCAAGTTCTGCCTGTCGCGCAAGACCAACCTGTGCCAGGCAATCCGCAGCACGCAGGGCAAGGGGCTGATGCCGGACGGCACATCCCGCTTCTCGCTCAACGGCAAGCCCATCCTCCACTACATGGGAACCTCGACGTTCTCGAATTACATCGTCGTGCCCGAGATCGCGCTCGCCAGGGTGCGGCCGGACGCGCCCTTCGACAAGATCTGCTACATCGGCTGCGGCGTCACGACCGGCATCGGGGCGGTGCTGTTCACCGCCAAGATGGAAGCAGGCGCGAATGTCGTGGTGTTCGGCCTCGGCGGCATCGGCCTCAATGTGATCCAGGGGGCGCGCATGGTCGGCGCCGACAAGATCATCGGCGTCGACCTGAACCCCGGGCGCGAGGCGATCGCGCGCAAGTTCGGCATGACGCATTTCGTCAATCCGAAGGACGTGGACAACCTCGTGGACCACATTGTGCAGCTCACCGACGGCGGGGCCGATTACTCGTTCGAATGCATCGGCAACACCAAGGTGATGCGGCAGGCGCTCGAATGCTGTCACAAGGGCTGGGGGCAGTCGGTGATCATCGGCGTGGCCGAAGCGGGCGCCGAGATCGGCACGCGGCCCTTCCAGCTCGTGACCGGGCGCGTGTGGAAGGGATCGGCCTTCGGCGGCGCGCGCGGGCGCACCGACGTGCCGAAGATCGTCGACTGGTACATGGAAGGCAAGATCAATATCGACGACCTCATCACCCACACGCTGCCGCTCGACCGCATCAACGAGGGATTCGACCTCATGAAGCGCGGCGAATCCATCCGTTCCGTCGTGATGTACGAATGAACGCGCCCGACCTCGAATTGCTGAGCGAGCACGGCTGCTTCGGCGGCGTGCAGCGCTTCTACCGCCACGCCTCGCAAGAGACCGGACTGCCGATGCGCTTCTCCGCCTACCTGCCGCCGCAGGCGCGCGAGGGCAAGACCTGCCCGACCGTGTTTTGCCTGGCCGGGCTTACCTGCACCGAAGAGACGTTCATGATCAAGGCGGGCGCGCAGCGCCATGCGGCGCGGGAAGGGCTGATCCTTGTCGCGCCCGACACCAGCCCGCGGGGAGCCAACCTACCCGGTGAAGCGGACGACTGGGATTTCGGCGTCGGCGCGGGCTTCTATCTCGATGCGACGCAGGCGCCGTGGTCACGGCACTACCGGATGGAAAGCTACATCACGCGCGAACTGCTCGACATCGCCGCCGGTCTCTTTCCGCTCGACCGTGAACGGATCGGCATCATGGGCCATTCCATGGGCGGGCACGGCGCGCTGGTGCTCGCATTGCGCCATCCTGGGCTGTTCCGCTCGGTGTCCGCGTTTGCGCCCATCGTCGCGCCCAGCCAGGTGCCGTGGGGGCGCAAGGCCTTCTCCAGGTATCTCGGGCCGGACGAAGACGCGTGGCAGGGCTACGACGCGTCAGCGCTCATGCGGCAGTGCAAAGCGGCGCCATACCCCCGGGGCATCCTGGTCGACCAGGGTCTGAGCGACAAATTCCTGGACGAACAGCTTCGACCGTGGCTGTTTGAAGCGGCCTGCATCGAGGCCGGACAACCGCTGGTGCTCCGCCTGCACCCCGGTTACGACCACGGCTACTACTTCATCTCGACCTTCGTCGAAGACCACCTGCGGCACCATGCGCAACAGCTTGCAGCCTGACTTCCTTACAGCTTCGGAATGCGCAGCGTCTTGCTGATCATGAGCGTGCCCGACAGGACGAACAGCAGCGCCAGCGGATGCAAGGCCAGCGGACCCATCTGCCACTGGCCGCCATAGAGCTGGTCGCCGATCCGCCCCTGCCACGCGGCGAAGGCGAGGATGGCGGTCAGTACCACGCTGGTGGGGATCGGCGTTCCCTCGAAGTAGGCCACCTTGCCGGAATCCCCGGACATGCTTTCGGCGGTGACGTTGTAGCGGGCCAGCCGGCTCACGCCGCAGCACACGAAATACACCAGCGCGATCTTGTCACCGTTACCCTGCATGCCGGCCGCGAATGCCAGCACCGCGGGCGCCACGCCGAAGGATATGACGTCGGCCAGCGAATCCAGCTCGCGGCCCAGCGACGAGTGACGGTTGCGCCAGCGGGCGATGCGGCCGTCGAGGACATCGAAGGCGAAGGCGGCCGGCGCCATCGCGGCGGACAGGTAGAAATCTTCCAGGCGGCCGCCGATCAGGTATTGCATGGAAAAGAACAGCGCGAGCACGCCGCATGCCGCGTTGGCGAGGGTGAAGAAGTCCGCGAGGTGGAACTCGCGGATCATCGAGAAGTGGCGAGGGCGGCGGTCGGGTGTCTGCATGGTGCCATATCGTGTCGGGAATCGTTCGTTATAACTAACACGTCGCTTGCCTCGCCGTTTGGAAATGGCACAAACAAGGAAGCAATTGACAGCCCGTGCCGGCTCGCTTAATCTGTACCAACGGGTACACAAAGTGGCGGCACTGTGAAATGCTGCGTGGAAAACCCGTTGCGATCATGTTCAGCGGAGAGGAAGCAAGATGAAAAACCGAATTTGTCATACCATCGCGAGTGCGTTCGTTGTCATGTCCGTCTCGCAGGCGTCCGCCCATGCGGCAGACAAGGCCAACGCAAAGCAATGGATAGAACGCGGCAGGTACCTCGTCCAGGTGGCGGGGTGCAACGACTGTCATACGGCCGGTTATGCGCAAAGCGGCGGCAAGCTGCCGGAGGCGCAGTGGCTGACCGGCGACAGCCTCGGTTGGCGCGGGCCGTGGGGAACGACTTATCCCACGAACCTGCGCCTCCATCTCGGCGCAATGACCGAGAAACAATGGCTGGCGGCAGCCAGGAAGGTCGAATCGAGGCCGCCGATGCCGTGGTTCGCGCTGCAACAGATGACGGACGACGACCTGCGCGCCATCCACCGTTTCGTGAAGCATCTGGGCGCGGCCGGTGCAGCGGCGCCGGCCTACGTTCCCCCGGACCGGGAGCCGGCGACGCCCTATGTGCAGTTCCCCATGCCGCCGGGCGCGCGCTGACATTTTTTGCAGGGAGATTGTATGGATGCCGTCACACTACGCGCACTTGAGGCATTTCCGCGGCAGCTCGAAGAATTCTTTGCGGATGTGCCGACCGGGTTCCTTGGCTGGAAGCCGGCGTCCTGGGAAGGGATTCCGAGCGAACCCTTTTCCGCGCTCGAACAACTGTGCCATGTGCGCGACATCGAAGTCGAGGGGTATCACGTGCGCTTCGAACGGACGCTCAGCGAGGATCGTCCGATGCTGCCGTCGGTCGATGGCTTCGCGCTGGTCGAGACACGGTCCTACGCCACGGCCCGGCCCAATGAAGTGATCGCGGCCTTTCGCGCGGCACGGGCGAAGACGGTTTCCCTGCTGCGCTCGCTGCCGCCGGGCGCGTATGAACGGCCCGCGCACTTCGAGGGATATGGCGACGTCAGCTTGCGCAGCCTGGTGCACTTCCTTTGCAGCCACGACCAGCAGCATCTCGCCGGCTTGCAGTGGCTTCTCGGGCAGTACGCGGCGCCGCGTCGCTAAGGCTCAGCCCCGGGCCTGCCCGGGGCCGCGTATCGCTTTCCCCGTATTCCCCGTCTGCGGACGTTTTTGCTCCGCGAATTCCGCCACCAGCGCGTCGATGAACACGCGCGTGCGCGCCGGCATCAGCTTCCTCCCCGGAAAAACCATCCACGCCGGCACGCCGGGCAATTTCCACTCGGGCAGTACCCGCCGCAATTCCCCGCTCGCCAGGTGAGGCGCGGCCATGTGGTCGTCGATAGCCGTGATTCCCGCGCCGCCGAGGGCCATGCGCAGCAGCAGCTCCGGCGAGTTGATATGCACCCGGCCGGGCGGCGTGCCGGTCCAGCTTTCGCCGTCGCGCGTCAACTGCCATAACGCACTGGCGCTGCTGCGCGTGCTGAGATGCAGCGCCTGGTGTCCCTGCAAAGCATCGGGCGTACGCGGAATGCCGTGGCGTTGCAGGTACGACGGCGCCGCGTACAGGCCGACATCGAACAAGGCCAGCCGGCGGGCGGCGAGGGTAGCGTCGTCGGCGAGCGCGCCCATGCGGATGGCAAGGTCGAAGCCTTCGCCGACGAGGTCGACGATGCGCGGCGAGACATCGATGTCCAGCGTGATCAGCGGATAGGACGCGGCGAATTGCGTGAGCATCGCAGGCAGCAGCAGGTTGGCGAAATCGCCTGGCATCGAGACGCGCAGCCGTCCGCTCGGCGTCAGCTGCCGGTTCTGCGCGAAGGCCTGCGCCGCCGATACTTCCGCCATCACTTGCTGGGCGTGGGCCAGCACGTTGCGCCCGAGGTCGGTGAGCGTGAGCCGGCGCGTCGTGCGCACGAACACCCGCTCGCCAAGCCGGGCCTCGAATTCCGCGAGCCGGCGCGAGAGCGTGGACTTGGGCAGTCCCAGCCGTTCTGCCGCCGCGCTGAAACTCCCTTCCTCTGCCACCCAGCCGAAGATCCACAGGTCCTGCGCATCCAGTTTGTGCATGATTGTCTCGCCAATGGAACAGACAAGCTTATTTTAGATATTTTTTCCCGTTTTCGACACCAATAGAATGCCTCTGCACGTGCACCACACGTGCTTTTCTATATCGACAGGAAACCTCCATGACCACGACTTCTTCAAGCCCCGCTTCCTACATTGCCGGCCGCATCGGGCTCGCCAGTCTCTTCATCGTCTCGGGCGCGATGAAGGCTTTGTCCTTCAACGATACCGCGGGCTGGATGGCCGGGGCAGGGCTGCCGCTCGCCTCGACCTTGCTGGCGCTGACGCTCGTCCTCGAGATCGGCGGCGGTCTTGCCCTGGCGTTCGGCATCGCGACGCGCTGGGTCGCGCTGGCATTCGCAGCCTTCCTCGTGCCCGCGACGCTGTTGTTCCACCAGTTCTGGGCCGGTGACCCGAGCGGCGACCAGCTCAACCACTTCCTGAAGAACCTGGCCCTGCTGGGAGCGATGTTCGTTGTCTCCGCCTACGAGCGCCGCACCGACCCGGTCCGCTGAATCACGCAAAGGAATGAACATGACGAAAGTGCTTGTCCTGTATTACTCGTCCTACGGGCATATCGAAACCATGGCGCGCGCCGTCGCGGAAGGAGCGCGTGCAGCCGGCGCGCATGTCGACATCAAGCGGGTCCCCGAGCTGGTTCCGCTGGATGTCGCCGAGGCCTCGCATTTCAAGCTGGACCAGCCGGCGCCGGTGGCTGCCATCGACGACCTGCGCCATTACGACGCGATACTGATCGGCGCCGGAACCCGCTTCGGCCGCATGCCCGCACAACTGGCCAACTTCCTCGACCAGGCCGGCGGCCTGTGGGAAGAGGGCGCGCTGAACGGCAAGGTGGGCGGTGCGTTCACGTCCAGTGCCACCCAGCACGGCGGACAGGAGGCGACGCTGCTGTCCATGATCGCGAACCTGATGCATTTCGGGATGGTCGTGGTCGGGCTCGATTACGGGTTCTCCGGCCAGATGGCCATGGACGAAATCACCGGCGGCTCGCCCTACGGCGCGACGACGATCACCGGGCCGGACGGATCGCGCATGCCGACCGCCAATGAACTTGCCGGTGCGTCCTACCAGGGCATGAAGGCGGCGCAGCTCGCGGCCCGGCTGGCGCGCTGAACGGGCATGGCGGCAGCGCCGGCCGCCGCCATGTCACCCCGGCGCATTGCCCGTCTTCAGCCAGCGCACGACCGGAAGACCGCGCGCTTCGAGGAATACCGACCAGTACGTGCTCTTGCAGACCGTTTCCTTGATCCAGGCACCCCATCTTCCGGTCACGGCGCGGCCCAGCAGGCGGCCTTGCTTGTCCGGGAACTGGATCAGCCCATCCTTCCTGCCCAGGCTCACGCAATGGAACGGGATGGCGTAATCGAACGCATCAAGCGAGACACCGAGCGCTTCGCGCACGATGTTTTCCGCCACATGCACGCCCATCGGCATGGCGCTCTTGCAGCCCATCGGCAGGGGATGCCCGGGCGGCGCCATCGGCCAGGCGATATCTCCTGCGGCATAAATCTCCGGATGCGATACCGAGCGGAGAAAAGGATCGGTGAGAACCTTGCCTTCCGCGGACACGGCAATGCCGGCATCGCCCGGCAGAGTGGGAAATGTGAAGCCGGCGGTCCACACGCACAGGTCGCAGGGAATGGAGAGCAGGTCGGTATCGACGGCGGTGGCCGTGACGCGGTGCACGCGCGTTCCCTCGAACACATGGATTCCCGCCTCCCTGAACCGGTGCTCCAGGTGCTTGCGCGCACGGGGCGACCAGCCGGAAAGCAGCGGCCCAGCCGTCACAAGGCTGACGCCGAGTGCCGGATAGGCCTCCTTGAGTTCGAAGGCCGTTTCGATTCCTGTCAGTCCGCCGCCCACCACGACAAGCGCAGCATCACGCCCGGCCAGGACATCGAGCCGCGCACACAGTGCCTTGACATTGCCGGGATTGAGCGCATGCACGTAATCCTCCGCTCCGGCAATGTCAGGCGACGCGGTGCGCGAGCCCAGGGCCAGCACCAGCCTGTCGTAGGGGATGCGCGTGCCGCCGGAGGTAATCCGCCGCTCGTCGGGGTGGATGGCGTCCACCGTGCCCGTAACGACCTTGATCCCCTTCAGGAGCGGTTGCAGCGCCGCGCTCGCCGGTTCCTGCCTGCTGATCGCCTGGTGGAGCCGGATGCGCTGCACGAAGCGGGGGGCATCGCTGACGAGGGTGATGCTGACGTCGTCCCCGGCACGGGCGGCAAGCCGCGCGGCGCTGACGACGCCTGCATAGCCCCCGCCCGCCACGACCACGTTCAGGGGCCGCGCCGTCACTTTGCTGCCTTTTGCGCTTGCGCCTTGAAGGCGGCGGCGGTGGCCGCATCGAACATCCTGTCGGTCACGTGGGTTCCCTCGCGCGTCCAGTGGCCGACGATGCTTGCAAAGCGCTGGCCATAGCGGAATCCGGTCTGCAGGTCGGCGCTGTGCGCGGCCTCTTCGGCGACACTGGCGCGCGGCTGGCTCATCGGCCCGAGGAAGGCGCCCAGGCGGTTCATGTCGCTCTCCGAACCGCCGCTCCAGTTGTTCCCGGGGTGGTCGCCCATCGGCACCCACAGCATGCCCATCTGCGCGGCAAACACCAGGAGCTGGATCTGCGTATTGGTTTTGTCGCCGTTGACGGAGGCTGAGTTGGTGAAGCCGCCGGCGAACTTGTCTTTCCATGCCTGCTTGGCCCACGGCATGAAGGCCGCTTCCATGAATGCCTTGAACGGTGTGCTGACCATGCCCATGAGGGTGGGGCAGCCGAAAATGATGCCGTCGGCCTGCTGCAATTCCTTCGCAATGCCTTCATCCTCCCAGCGCAGTTTTGCACTGATCTGCTGCGAAGTAATGCGATGCAGCGACACCTTGGCGCCGGGCACGCTGGCCGCGCCGTTTCCGATTGCCTCCGCCAGTACCGCGGTATTGCCACCGCCCGAGTGATAGACGACTGCGATATTTGCCACAATGCTCTCCTTTATGTACCGCGCGGTATAAAAACGTCGCAGAAACGCCCGGCGCGGCGGGCGGATGCCGCGAAAGAAACATGAATTACATACTATGCGGTACAAATTAGAGGATGATCCGGCCTGTGTCAAGGTGGATGCCGGCCAATCGCTTGAATACTTTACCATCAGGTATATAATGTGGGCATTGACCCGTGAGATTGGAACCCGAGATGGCCAGACCGAGATCATTCGACGTCGAAGACGTGCTCAAGAGCGCGGAAGACATTTTTTGGACAAAAGGATTCCGCGGCACCTCGCTGGACGACATTACCGAAGCGACCGGGGTGAACAAGCCCAGCCTGTATGCCGCTTTCGGCGACAAGACCGCGCTGTACCTGCAGATCCTGGAGCGCTACCACGCCCGCCTGCTGTACTGGGCGCGCAAGACGCTGAGCGCCGAAGGGCCCGCCGTTCCCGCCATCCAGAAGTGGCTCATGGCTTTCGTGCCGGCCTGCAGCGGGGAGGGCGGGGCACGGGGCTGCCTGTCGATCAACGCCTCCATCGATGCGGCCGACGCGGCGCCGGCGGTGGCCGAGGCCATTGCGCGTTACAACCAGGAACTGGTCGACCTGATCGGCCACGCGCTGGAACGTGCCAAGCAGAACGGCGAGATCGACCGCGACCTGGATTCAAGCGAGATGGCAAACCTGATCCATACCTTCTACAACGGGCTGTTCGTCACCGGCCGTACGCGCCCGGCGAAAACCCGTACCCGCGCGATGATCGAACTTATCCTCCGCCCCTTGACAGCGGAATCGGTGTGACGTAATCTGTACCTAACGGTACATAAAAAGAAGCCCGCCCACCTGGATTCTCCGGCGGGTTTCTTTTCCGGTGATATGTACTATAAGGTACACAACGGTGTTGATACCCTGTTTCCGAAGGAGATCGAAATGAAGACCATCCAATCCAACCTGCTGGACTACGAGTTCGACGCCCTGATTTCCGCGGTACGCCGCGATCTCCGCAGTGCGATGGAAAAAAGCATGAGCGACCCCGGTAACGCCGCTTACCACGGCATCAATGCGCGGATGAACATCCGCCTGCTGGAAGCGCTGGCGCCGCGCGTTGCTGCCGAGCAGCGGGAAGAATGGCGGGACCAGCGCGTGCGCTCGGGCGCGGCCGCCGGGTTGCCCGCCTGAATCCTCCTGTGCTGCGGCCGGGTGCCCCCGGACGCGGCATTTTTTGCCGGCCTTGCGCCGGCTTTTTTTTGCTTCAAGCGGTCGCTTTGAGGACTTCGTCGTAAAGCGCGGCAATATCGGCATTGGGGTTGGCAGCGACGTTGCGCAGCCATTTCTCGCCGTTCAGCGAGGTCAGGGAGGTGGAGCCCGCGGGCAGCCTGCTCTGGAGAATGTCCGCGGGGATCGTCCGCGATCGCCATGCAACCACGCCAGTCACCGGTCTTGCCCACAGCTCCAGCGCGTCGTTTGCGGCGATGCGGTCGGCGAAATCGGTCGCATTCTGCATGCATTGCTCGACCCGGCGCGCGACGCCGTTTCTTCCCCATGCCCATAGCGTCGCCAGCAGCGGCACCGCATTTGCGCCATGCGAACCGAGAAGGCCGACATTCGGCACGGCGAGATAACCGCCGCCGAAGCTCAGCGCCTGATGGGCGGCGCTCGCGTCCCGGAACAGCACGAATGCCGATTCCTTCGGCTGGAACA
>Ga0196970_1001378_pt1 | contig 16887 bp, 14 predicted proteins | sample S1v_513CmetaG_FD_148672 | JGI IMG/M metagenome (GOLD analysis project Ga0196970, IMG submission 148672) | Soil microbial communities from Anza Borrego desert, Southern California, United States - S1+v_5-13C | ecosystem: Environmental > Terrestrial > Soil > Desert | place: USA: California...
ACGACAGTTGCCGGCCGTTGCTCAAGGGCGAAGTGACGCTGGAGCTGCGTCGCGATCTCAAACCGCAAGCCACCGCCAAAACCGCCAGCAAGAGCCCGGCCAGCCAACTGGTGCGCGGCGAAGAGCGCGAACAGTGGGAAGCCCTGCGCGCGCTGCGGCGCAAACTGGCCGAAGAACATGGCGTGCCGCCGTACGTCATCTTCCCCGATTCGACCTTGCTGGAAATGCTCCGCAGCCAGCCGACCTCGCTGGCGGAAATGGCCCGGGTCAGCGGCGTCGGCGCGCGCAAGCTGGAACGCTACGGCGATGCCTTCCTCGAAGTGCTCGGCGGCGAGGCCGAGGCGCCGAAACCGGTCGCCGACGTACGCCACGAACTGATCACCCTGGCCCGCGCCGGCATGACGCCATTGCAGATTGCCGGGCAGTTGCAGTGCTCGGAGAAGAACGTCTACACGATGCTCGCCGAAGCGATCGGCAAGCAGCAGTTGTCACTCGAGCAGGCGCTGGATCTGCCGGAAGAGCTGATGGGTGAGGTGCAGGACGCGTTTCTTGACGGGGAGGGCGAATTGCCGTCGGTTGCCGAGGTGGCAGAGCTGTTTGCCGGGCGGGTTCCGGAAGGTGTGCTTTATTGCGTGCGGGCTGCGTTGCAGTCTGAATTCGAGATGTGATCAGGCCCCTCATCCCTCATCGGAACGCCGCCCGCCCAGCCCTCTCCCAGAGGGAGAGGGGGCCGACCGCGGTGTCTGGCGTCATTCATCGACCTGCAAGACCGAGTCGATTATGGATTCAGCGAAGTGCTGGCAGGATGGCGAAACTCCAAAGCATCCCCCAATCGGCCCCTTCTCCCAGAGGGAGAGGGGGCCGACCGCGGTGTCTGGCGTTATCCATCGACCTGCAAGACCGAGTCGATTATGGATTCAGCGAAGTGCTGGCAGGTTGGCGAAACTCCAAAGCATCCCCCAATCTGCCCCCTCTCCCTTTGGGAGAGGGCTAGGCGGGCGGCGTTCCGATGAGGGAGCTTTTGATCTATGAGCAGTTGTAACGATTCAGTACAGACCGCCACTTGCCTATAACTGCCGCCCATGCTTAGCTGACTAATAATTAGATTTTCCGTATTTTCAGTCTATCCGTGAGTGTTTTATGCCGTTAACCGATCAACACCGCTTTGGCATGCAACTGGCCCATATGTCCCGTGGCTGGCGTGCCGAACTTGACCGTCGACTGGCCGGGCTGGGGCTGTCCCAGGCGCGCTGGCTGGTGCTGCTGCACCTGGCACGGTTCGAAGAGGCACCGACCCAACGTGAGCTGGCGCAGAGCGTTGGAGTGGAAGGGCCGACGTTGGCGCGCTTGCTCGATAGTCTGGAAACCCAGGGCCTGGTGCAACGTCAATCGGTGATGGAAGACCGCCGGGCGAAAAAAATCGTCCTCTGCGCACCGGCCCTGCCGTTGATCGAACAAATCGAAACCATTGCCACGCAACTGCGACGCGAGTTGTTCGATGGCGTCGACGAGGCGGATCTGAAGGTGTGCATGCGCGTTCACGCGCACATTCTGGGCAACCTGGAAAAGTCTTGAGGCACATCCACGTGCCGATTCTTGGAGAGATCGCGCTGAGCCGACTATAAGAACTACTGGGCAATATCGTGTTCGTACCGGATGTGCGAACGCATAGAAGTCGGTTTTGCTTATTTAAGGGATGCTCATGCTCGCAAGTCGGCACGTGGTACTGCGCAGTGGCGCCAAATGGCTGCTGGTCGCTGGCGTATTCAGTCATTCGGCCTGGTCGATGGCGTTGGGGCTGGGTGACATCACCGTTCATTCAGCCCTCAATCAGCCGCTCAAGGCCGACATCGCCCTGGTGGATGTCGGTGGGTTGACGCAAAACGATCTGGCGGTGAGCCTCGCCACCGCGGACGAGTTCGCTCAGGCCGGGGTCGAGCGAGTGTTCTTTCTCAATGACCTCAAGTTCATTCCGATCCTGCGTGGTCAGCGCCAGATGATCCGGGTGACCTCAAGCAAACCGGTCAACGAACCCTTTCTGAATTTCCTCGTGCAGCTCAACCAGCCCAATGGGCGTTTGCTGCGTGAATACACCGTGCTGATCGACCCACCGGGTTCGCCGGGTATCGTGCCGGCGACCGATGAGCCGGACCCCCGTGCACAATCCTCGGCATTTCCTACCGTTGAGCCCGTTACCGCGGCGCCACAGGCCGCTCAAGGCAAGCGCGAGACGGCGCCTGCGGCAACGCCAGCACCGATCGATGACAGCAAAGAGCAATTGGCCGCCAGCGAATTGCTGAACCAGCAGTTGCAGAAAACCGTCGACGAATTGAACGCGAAGGTGCAAGCGCAGGATATACAGATTGCTGACGGCAAGAAGCAGGTCACTGACCTGCAGACGCGCTTGGCCGAGCTGCAAAAAGCCCCACCGCCCACCGTTATCGCGCCCACGCCCGCACCTGCGGTCACGCCGGTCGAGCCTGCCGAAGACGGTTTGAACTGGCCCTTGCTTGGCGCACTGATGCTCCTGCTCGGCGCTTTGGCGGCGCTGTTCGTGCGCAAGCATCGTCAACAGCGGCGACGAGACGGCGAACCGCTGCCGCAGATGGCACCCCTTGCCGAGCCGCCAGCCGACGCGATGGAAGCTGCCGAGCCTGTCGCAACTCAAGTCAACGCCGATCACCGCGAAGAGCCGACAGCCGGAGATGTGCTGGAGGCCGTGGGGATCTATCTCGCCTATGGCCGGCTCAACGAAGCGGCGGGACTCTTGCGTGATGCCCTGCACAAGGAGCCTGAACGCCTTGACCTCGGCCTGCAATTGCTCGAAGTGCTTGGGCGTCAGGGCGATAGCGCCGCGTATGAAGAGCAGGAAAATCACTTGCGCGAACTCGGTGTGGACGAACAGCCGTTACGCGAAACGCGCGCGCGCCATCCAAAACTGATCAACGCCGCGCCGCTGGCACCTGTATTGCCGATTGTCGCAGCCGCGCCTGTGGTAGCTGAACAATCGCCGCCCGAGCATGACTTCGAACTGAAGCTGGGCGAATTGTCGATGGAGTCCAGTTGGGACCTTGAAGACACCCGCCAGGCACCGTCAATCGAGAACGCCGACCTCGGCGCAGGGCTGGAAGTACTGCCTCAGGATTTCGAGCTGCCCGAACCGACGACCGGGGAAGAAGCGGAGCTTGAGTGGATTCCCGAACCGGATGCGCAGCCGCTGGACGATGACTTTCTCAATGAGTTCGCTGATCCGAAGCCTTCGATAGTGCTCGAACCGCTGGATCTGCAGGCGCCTGAACCTGGTGCCTCGCAGAAGCTGGAGCAGGCGCAAACCTGCATCGACGACGGCGACATCGACAGTGCAATCGCACTGCTCAATGAATTGCTCAAAGAGGGCGATGAACCGCTGAAGCAAACGGCGCGCACGTTGTTGGCCGGGATTCGCTGATCCTGAACGATGTGCGGTGCGGCTGGCTCCGTCATCGCGAGCAGGCTCACTCCTGCAGTTGCAATGCGTTCCCCTGTAGGAGTGAGCCTGCTCGCGATAGCGGTTTATCAGACGAAACCTTCAGAACGTCTGCCCCAGATTCAGATACACCGCCTGCTCATCCGCATCATTCAAGCCATAACTGAAATTCAACGGTCCCAGTGGCGTATCAAAACCGATGAACACGCTGGCGGCATTGATATAGCCGCTGTCGAATTCATTATCGTTGTTCCACGCCCGGCCGCGTTCCAGCGAAGCACCGGCGTACAGCGGGAAGTCCAGCGGCAGATAGGCGCGAGGCGTCAGGCGACGGTAGAACACCGCGCGCATCAGGCTGATGTTCTGCCCGGAAATCGCGTCTTCGCGGAAGCCCGACAGCTGCCGCGCACCGCCAAGCAGGAAGCTCGACGTCACCACATTGGCGTCGTTGAGCGTGCGTCCATAGCGCCCGCCGAGGATCAGCGTGTCCGGCCCATGGCTCATGGCTTTATCGATCTTGAAATCCCACTGCCGATAACGCGTATCCGAACCGAGCCCCGGCTCGTACTGCACCAGGGTCAGGCTGATGTCCTTGCCCTCGTGGGGGAAATAGACGTTATCCAGCGAATCGTAGGAATACTTCAGCGCATAGAAACCTTCGTTGAAGTTTTCACTCGGCAGATCCTGATCACCAATTCGCACATCGGCCTTGCCCCAGGCTTCGCCGACGCCGAAGCGCACTTCGCCGTTGTTGCCGATCTGGCGCCCCAGGTTGAGGCCAAAACCGTAGCGCTCGACGCGATATTGCGCGATCGGGTCGTTATCCAGCACCGAATCGACGTTCTGCGCTTCGAACGACGCGTACGGCGCGACGAAATACCGCGAGCCAACGTCCAGCGGTTGATAGAACTCGCTGTACAGCTCCTGTTTATCGCCGATCTGCGCGCGGGTCAGCCATTCTGCACCGAGGCGGTTGATGCCATTGACGCGGTAGCTGGCGCCGAGGTTGAAGGCGCTGTCACCGCGCATGTCGTCCGACAGGTTGAGGCCGACGCGCAAGTAATCGGTGCCGCTGCGTTTGCCGCGAGCACTGATAACCAGGGTGTGATCGTTGCCCTTGTGCACCACGCGGTATTGCACCTGTTCAAAATAATCGAGGCCATACAGCGTGCCCATGTCCGAGTGCAGGCGGCCCAGATCCAGCGGCTCACCGATGTGCTGGCGGATGTAATAGCGGATCACATCGTCATCGACTTTCGAGTCGTTCTCGACGCGGATCGCGGTGATGATCGGCGTGCGCTGGCCGGGTGAACGCGCAGCGTTGAGTTCGGCGTCCTGGGATTGCGTGGGTTTGAGCACGGCGAGGCGCTTGTCGAGGATGCGCGTCGCGCGATAACCGGCGTCGATCATCTCCTGCGTCTTGCCGAAATCGGTCACGCCGTAGGCGGCCAGTGCCGGCTGGATCAGCACGTCCGTAGATTTCAGTGCGGCCAGTTGTTCTTCGGAGTTGCTGCGGGTCATCAGGGTGATCGACTGATTCAACACGTCGACCACCGTGGCCAGTTGCTTGCGATTGCGCAGCGGCGTACCGATGTCGACCACGATGGCCACATCAACACCCATTTGCCGCGCCACATCGAGGGGAATGTTGTCGGTCATGCCGCCGTCCACGAGCAGCCGGCCGTCGAGTTCGACCGGGGCGAACACCGCCGGGATCGACATGCTGGCGCGGATCACCTGGGGCAAATGACCTTTGCGAAACACCACTTTTTCGCCATTGGCAATGTCGGTGGCGACAGCGCGGAAGGGGATTGGCAGCTTGTCGAAGTCGCGGGTATCACTGGTATGCGCCAGCAGGCTTTCCAGCAGCAGCGCCAGGTTCTGGCCCTGGATCACCCCCAGCGGCAGGCCGAGGCTGCCGTCGTCGCGGAAGCTGAGTTTCTGTTTGACCAGAAAATCACGGTCGTCCTGTTTGCGCCGGAACGGCACGTCTTCACGCGGTGGCGCGTCGGACAGCGCCGCTTGCCAATCGATGCTCAAGGCGAGTTTTTCCAGCTCATCGACCTTGTAGCCCGAGGCGTACAAGCCGCCCACGACGGCGCCCATGCTGGTGCCGGCGATCGCGTCGATCTTGATGCCCTGTTCTTCCAGGGCCTTGAGCACGCCGATGTGCGCCAGCCCGCGTGCCGCGCCGCCGGACAGCACCAGACCGATTTTCGGTCGCGGCGCTTCGCTGGCATGAACGAACAGGGGCAGGAAACCAAGCAGCAGGCAGAACAGCAGACGGCGCATTGTGAGTCTCGGGGCAAGCGATAAAGCCGGCTATTATAGCGGCGCCCTCTGTCTCAGGAGTTTCAGCGAACATGACTGTCGCAAAAGCAGAAGTTGTCATCACTTATTGCACCCAGTGCCAATGGCTGCTGCGCGCCGCGTGGCTGGCGCAGGAACTGCTCAGCACCTTCGGCGACGATCTCGGCAAAGTGTCACTGGTGCCGGGCACCGGCGGGATGTTCCACATCAGTTGCGATGGTGTGCAGATCTGGGAGCGCAAGGCCGACGGCGGTTTTCCCGAGGCCAAGGTGCTCAAGCAGCGGGTCCGCGACCGGATCGATCCGCAACGCGACCTCGGCCACAACGACCGCACTCAGTGAGACGCGGCCTCGGCGGCGACGGCTTTCTTCTCGGCATGCCCGGACATCCGCGCTGAGACGACGATGGCGACAATGATCAGCGCGCCGCCCAGCAACATTCTCGGCGTCGGGTTCTCATCGAACAGCAGCCAGGCGATGGTGATGCCGTAGACCGGCTCCATGGCGAACACCACCGCCGCCGTGCGCGCCTTGATCACCGCCAGACTGGCAACGAACAGACTATGCGCAACCCCGGTGCAGAACACCCCGAGCAGGGCGATCCAAAACCAGTCCAGCGCGCGCACTGCGCTCAGTTGCGGCGCCGCGACCGGCAGCAGACACAGCGCCACCACGACGTTCTGGCACAACGCCGCCTGCACCGCTGGAATCCGTCCGGAACTGGCGCGGTTGGTCAGCGACAACAGCGAAAACAGCAGGCCCGACAGTACCGACCAGAGCAGACCGATGGTCGCGCCACTGCCCAGATCGAAGGCCGGGGTGACCAGAATCAGGCCAACACTGACCAGCAGCACCAGCAGCATCTCGTTGGCGCGGATGCGTTCGCGAAAGATCAGCCCTTCGAGAATCACCGTGAATGCCGGAAAACTGGCGAAGCCCAACGTCGCGATGGCCACGCCGGCGACTTTCACCGAGAGGAAAAAACTCACCCAGTGCCCGGCCAGCAATACGCCGCTGAGCGCGAGGCGGCGCCAATCGAGCGCCTGCAGTTTCCGCCAGCCGTGCTGACTGGCGAACCGGGCAAAGAAGGCGAGGGCGAGTACGGCGAACGCGGCGCGACCAAAGACGATCACCGCAGGCGAGGCGGCAGCGAGTTTGCCGAACACACCGGTCAGGCCAAACATCAAAGCGCCAATGTGCAGAGCGCCGAGGGCGGTACGCGGAGTCATTGCAATCCTTTTATCTCAAATACGTGGGACTTTGATCGTTCCCACGCAGGAGCGTGGGAACGATCAGATCATGTGCGGCAGCTAGTGCATTGAACCGCGGATTGCCCGGCAAATCTGTCGGCAGGCTAGCGACTTTTGTCGCAGGAATCGCGGCGCAACTGACGCGGAGACGCGCCGAACTCACGCAGCACCGCAGCAGAAAACGCACTCTGCGAGGCATAGCCGACGCGGCTGGCGATTTCGCCGATCGGCAGCGGCGTGTCGCGCAACCATTGCACCGCCAGATGCAGGCGCCGACTGCGAATGTAGTCCATCGGCGTCTGCCCGCATTCGGCCATAAAGCGTGCGTGCAGACGTGCGCTGGACAACCCGGCGACCCGCGCCAGATCGGCGACTTGCAGCGGATAAGAGGCGTATTGCTCGATATGCGCATCCAGCGCGGCATAGGGCAGGCGGCGGGCAGCGAGTTCGGCAGGCCGCGCGTGGTTCAGACTGGCCAGCAGCAACACCGCGCCTTGCTGCGCAATCAACGGATCGGCGACCGGGCTGTTTGCCAGCCAACTGACCAACTGGCTTTGCCCCGCACCCAGCGACAACCGGCCCGGCTGATCGAGCAAGCGGCGACTGGCGTCGGCATGCTCACCGAGCGAGTCCGTCAGCCATCCTCCGTCGGGAACATCCAGCACCAGACACCGGCTACCGCTGGGGCTGCCACAAGCGTGATGGGCGCCGGAGGGGATCACCACAAAACTCTGCTGGCGCACCTGGCTGCCACAACCTTCGACTTCGAAATCCAGCGCACCGGAAAGCCCGAATACCAATTGTGCGTGGTCGTGGCTGTGCACGATCAGGTCGCGAGTGTAGTGACGCAGGGTGAGGATCGGTCGCATGACAGGCAGTCTCCGCAGTGGTCGCCAGTCTACACCGGCGCCGCAAGGATGCGTTGTCACAGGACTGACTTGCGCTTGTCATGGTCGATTCACCGGACCGGTGCACGATGGCGAAAACATCGCAGAGGGTTGCCCATGACCAGCGCCGAGCTCGCCAGACCCAGCCGCAAGCAACGGGTGCGAACCCTGTGGATTTCCGACGTGCACCTGGGCACGCGCGATTGCCAGGCGGAACACTTGTCGAAGTTCCTCAAGGGTTACCACGCCGACAAGATCTATCTGGTCGGCGACATCATCGATGGCTGGAAACTGCGCGGTGGCATGTACTGGCCACAGGCGCACACCAATGTGATCCGCCGGCTGCTGACGATGAGCAAGCGCGGCACCGAAGTCATCTACGTCACCGGCAACCACGACGAATTCCTGCGCCGCTATTCAAAACTGATTCTGGGCAATATCCAGTTGGTCGACGAGGCGGTGCATGTCACCGCCGATGGGCGCCATCTGCTGGTGATCCATGGCGATCAGTTCGACGTGATCACCCGTTATCACCGCTGGCTGGCCTTTCTCGGCGACTCCGCCTACGAATTCACCCTGACTCTCAATCGCTGGCTCAACCATTGGCGGGCGCGGTATGGCTATGGCTACTGGTCGTTGTCGGCGTACCTGAAACACAAGGTCAAAACCGCGGTGAGTTTCATCAGCGACTTCGAAGAAGCGATCGCCCATGAGTGCGTGAAGCGCGAGTTGCATGGCGTGGTCTGCGGCCACATCCACCATGCCGAGATTCGTAAAGTGGGCGAGGTGGATTACCTCAACTGCGGCGACTGGGTGGAATCGTGCACGGCGTTGATCGAGCACTGGGACGGCACGATCGAGCTGTACCGGCTGGCAGACGCGCAGGCGCGCGAGGCGCGCGAGGCGCGCGAGGCGCAGCTCAGGGCGGCCAAGGTCACGGAGCTGGCATAGCTCTCGGCTGGCCGCGCTGGCCTCATCGCGAGCAGGCTCACTCCTACAATTTGAAATGCGTTCCCCTGTAGGAGTGAGCCTGCTCGCGATGAACCGCGCAGCGGTTCCCGAGTCACCATCAAGCCGGGCTGTGTTGCTCCATTGCCGCCTTGTAAATCGAGTTCTTCGGCTGCGCAAACAGCCGCTCCATCATCGGCTCAAAGAAGCTCAGCGGCAGCGTGTCATACGCTGGATCAAATGCCGCCGCATCGTATCTGGCGCAGAACTCGGCGGTTGCCTGAAATTGCGGGTGCTCCTTGAACTGCTCGCGCAGGTGTCGATCCATGCCCAGGTGGTGGAAAAAATAGTAACCCTGAAATACCCCGTGCTTCTCGACCATCCACAGATTTTCGGCGCTGACGAACGGCTTGAGAATCGCCGCAGCGATGTCCGGGTGGTTGTACGAGCCGAGGGTATCGCCGATGTCGTGCAGCAGCGCGCAGACCACATATTCCTCATCGCGGCCATCACGAAACGCACGGGTCGCGGTTTGCAGTGAGTGGGTCAGGCGATCCACCGGAAAACCGCCGAAGTCACCTTCGAGCAATTTCAGGTGCGTAACGATCCGCGCCGGCAGCTGTCTGGCATAAGCGCTGAAGTCAGCGGCGATGATCGCCCAGTCTTCTTCGGTGCCGTCCTTCATATGGGTAAAGCGGGCAGTGGCATTCACGGGCAGAGCTCCTTCAGAACGCTACGCGACCCAGAATCATGTCGCGGTACATGACGAAGTCACCGAGCAGGCTGTACAGCGGGTGCTGGAAAGTCGCCGGTCGGTTCTTTTCAAAGAAGAAATGCCCGACCCAGGCGAAGCTGTAGCCGGCCAGCGGCAGGGCCAGCAACAGTAGCCACGCGCCTTTGGCGATGGTCAGAGCGAGGATGAAAATCACCAGGCTGGTGCCGATGAAGTGCAGGCGCCGGCAGGTGCTGTTGCTGTGCTCGCTGAGGTAATAGGGGTAGAACTCAGCGAAGCTATTGAATTGCTTTACGTTTTCCACGACTGCGATCTCTGTGGTTATTGTTCTGGCGACGAGTTGTGCGGCGGGTAGCCTATTTGAGTCTAGAGTGATCATGGGGGTGGGCCAGTGACAATCGGCGCCACTTTAGTATCCTTCGCAAATCGGGCCGTAACATGCAGCCCATCATGTATAAGAAAAACGCCATGAGCGAACGAACGACTTCTGCAAGCTGGGCGATGGGGATTGTCAAAGCGCTGGAGATGGACGGCCTGGATTGCCGGGTTCTGTTCAAGCAACTGGGGCTCGATTACGCAGCGCTGGATGATCCGGATGCGCGTTTCACGCAAGACTCCATGACCCGGCTTTGGCAACGCGCGGTCGACTTGTCCGGTAACCCGGCGATCGGCCTGAACATGGGCAAGGTGGTGCGACCGGCCTCGTTTCATGTCGCCGGTTATGCGCTGATGTCGAGCAATACCCTGGCCGAAGGTTTTCAACGGCTGGTGCGCTATCAGCGCATCATCGCCGAAAGTGCGGACCTGAGTTTTCGTTTGCTCGATGAAGGTTACGGGCTGATTCTGACCGTGCATGGCGATCACCTGCCGCCGACCCGGCAAAGCGCCGAAGCCTCGCTGGCCTGCGCACTGGCCCTGTGCGGCTGGCTCAGCGGGCGCCCACTGCACCCGGTCAAAGTGCTGCTGCAGGGCGATCAACCCGCCGACCTCGAACCGTATAAACAAGCCTTCCACGCGCCGCTGGTGTTCGGCGCGCCGTACGACGCGCTGATTTTCAAGCGCGCCGACATGGAAGCGCCGCTGCCCACCGCCAACGAAGCAATGGCGCTGTTGCATGATCGTTTTGCCGGGGAATATCTGGCGCGGTTTTCCGAGAGCCGCGTGACGCACAAGGCACGGCAAGTGCTGTGCCGCTTGCTGCCGCAGGGCGAACCCAAGCGCGACACCGTGGCGCAGACCCTGCATCTGTCGCAGCGCACCTTGCAGCGTCGCTTGCAGGAGGAGGGCACCAGTTTTCAGCAATTACTCGACGACACTCGCCGCGAACTTGCCGAACAGTATCTGGCGCAACCGAGCATGACCTTGCTGGAAATCGCCTACCTGCTGGGCTTCGCCGACCCGAGCAATTTCTTTCGCGCCTTCCGCCGCTGGTTCGACACCACGCCCGGTGATTATCGGGCGCGGTTGCTGCAAGCGCCGAACGCGGTCAGTGACGCCAAAACGCCGGAATACACAGCACAAACACCGTAATGATCTCCAGTCGGCCGAGCAGCATGCCGGCCGACAGAATCCATTTGGCCGCATCCGGCAGGGTGGCGAAGTTGCCGGCCGGGCCGATGGTTTCGCCCAGTCCCGGACCGACCCCGGACACGGTGCTCGCCGCGCCGGTCAACGCGGTCATCCAGTCGACGCCGAGCAACGACAGCAGCAAGGCGATCACACAAATGGTGATGGCGAAGAAGAACGAAAAAGTCAGAATCGAGCGCACGATCTCTTCGTCGAGGCGATGACCGTTGTACTTCTGCTTGATCACTGCCCGCGGGTGAATCAGCTGATTGAGGTTGGACTTGAGCAGGATATAGGCGACCTGAAAGCGGAAAATCTTGATCCCGCCCGCGGTCGAGCCGGAACAGCCGCCGACAAAGCCCAGGTAGAAAAACAACATCAGCGAAAAATTGCCCCACAGGCTGTAGTCGCCGAGGGCGAACCCGGTGGTAGTGACCACCGACGTTACGTTCAGCGCCACGTGGCGCAGCGCTTCGAGCCAGTGCAGCTTGGTGGTCCACCAGTACCAGGTGCCGAGCACCAGCCACGTCACCAGCAACATCGCCAGCAGACCCTGCACCTGTTGATCGCGGATCAGCGCTTTGCGATTGCCGCGCAACGTCGCCACGTACAGGGTGAACGGCAGGCTGCCAAGGATCATCACCACGACCGCTACCCAATGCACCGCCGGCTGCGTCCATTTCGCCAGCGACTGGTCGGACGTGGAAAAACCGCCGGTGGAAATCGCCGACATCGCGTGATTGATCGCATCGAACGGGCTCATCCCCGCCCACCAGAACGCAAGGCTGCCGAGGATGGTGATGCCGACGTAAGCCGCTACGATCAGCCGCGCCACCATGTGTGAGCGCGGCATGACCTTTTCCGAGCGATCCGAAGATTCGGTCTGGAACAGGCGCATGCCGCCGATGCGCAGCAGCGGCAGAATCGCCACCGCCATGCCGATAAAGCCGATGCCGCCGATCCAGTGCAGCATCGAGCGCCACATCAGGATGCCCGGCGACATGGTGTCCAGACCGTTAAGCACGGTAGAGCCGGTGGCGGTGATGCCCGACATGCTTTCAAAAAACGAGTCGGTGTAGCTGATGTGCTGGGTCAGCAGAAACGGCAGCGCGGCAAAAATGCACACCACCAGCCAGCTGCTGACGGTCAGCAGATACATGTCTCGCGGGCGCAGGTGAACGTGTTCCGGACGGCCGGGAATCACCAGTGCGAGGCCGGCGACGAAGGTGATCATGCTCGCCCAGAGGAAGGACGGCAGGTCGCTGGTGCGCTCGAAAATCACCAGGGTGGCCATCGGCACGACCATGGCCACAGCCAGGGTAATCAGGAAAATGCCGATGATGAAACCAATGGTCCGTAAGGTCGGCAACGCCATGAAATCCGCTCGGGCTGATGGAAGAAGGGCGCCATTCTACCTGCGGGGCAGGGCATGTAAACCGGCAGGCGCTGCACAGTTAAAGCTAGAATAGCCGCACATTTTTCAAAGGAGGTGGCCGATGCAGGCTCTCGACGCGTTGCTCAACCGTGTTTCCGTTCCCCGACTGGTCGAACCGGCCCCCACTGCCGAGCAGCGCGAAGCCCTGTTTGGCGCCGCCTTGCGCGCGCCGGATCACGGGCATCTGCAGCCGTATCGTTTCCTGACCGTCGAAGGCGCCGCGCGTGAGCAAATGGGCGAGTTGCTGGCCGAGGCTGCGCAAATGCAGGCTGGCGAAGTCACCGAAGCGATGATCGACAAGGCCCGCAACGGCCCGCTGCGTGCGCCGCTGGTGGTGGTGGTGATTGCGAAATTGCAGGAACACGTCAAATACCCGAAGGCCGAGCAATTGCTCGCGGCCGGGTGCGCGGCGCACGGGATTTTACTGGCGGCGTATGCGCAGGGGATTGGTGCGGTTTGGCGGACTGGGGATCTGGCTTATTCAGCGCATGTTGCCAAGGGGTTGGGTTTGGCGGAAGGGGAGGAGGTGATTGCGTTTCTTTACCTCGGCACGCCGCAGAAAGAGCCGCGGGTGGCTGAGAAAGTTGATCTGGCTGAGTTTGTCAGTGCCTGGCCTGGTAAAGGCTAAAGATCAAAAGCACCCTCACCCTAGCCCTCTCCCAAAGGGAGAGGGGACTGATTGGGGGATGCTGTAGAGGTTCGCCGTCCTGAGTGATTTTCGCTGAATCCAGAATCGACTCAGACGCAGGACGTGTTGTTTTTGCGGATCCACAATCGACTCAGACGCAGGAAGTGTTGTTTCTGCGAATCCGGAGTCGACTCGGTTTATCAGGTCGACGTGGAACGTATGACACCTCGGTCAGCCCCCTCTCCCTCCGGGAGAGGGTTGGGGTGAGGGTGGCTCTTATGGCTGCACCACCGCACCCGGAACAAGCGGCAATTCCAGACTCGCCACAAACCCACCCTGCGGATGATTCGCCAATATCAGCGAGCCGCCATGCCGCTCCGCCGCCCGCTTGGCAATCGCCAGACCCAGCCCATGCCCGGCCGCTGTCTGCCCCGGCGCCCGGTAAAACGGCTCGCCCAATTGACTGAGATGCTCAGCCTGCACGCCCGGCCCGTGGTCGCGCACGCTGATGACAATTCGCTCGCCCTGACGCGAGGCCTGCAATTCAATCGGCTGCTCCGGCGGATTGAAGCGCTGGGCGTTGCGCAGCAGATTATCCACCGCACGCTCGATCATCGTCGGCCAGCCTTTCAGATGCAGTTGCTGCTCAGCTTCGAGACGCACGGTCTGTTCCGGCGAGCCCAGTTGCGCATCTTTCTGCAAGGCGCCGAGCAGCGCATTCAGGTCCACCTCTTCGGCACTGGCGTTGTCGGCATCGACCCGCGCCAGCACCAGAATTTCACTGATCAAGGCTTCCAGCCGATCGCATTCGCGGGTCAGCCGTGGCCAGAGTCTTTCCCGTTCTTGCGGGTTCGCCCGTTCCGCCAGTGCCAGGGCAATGCGCAGCCGTGCCAGCGGCGAGCGCAATTCGTGGGAGACATCGCGCAGCAACTGGCGCTGGCTGCCGATCAGGCTTTGCAGACGCGCGCCCATACGGTTGAAGTCGGTGGCGAGGACGCCGAATTCATCGCGGCGGTTGGCCAGTTTGGCCAGGCTGTTCTGCTGGTAAGTGGTTTGCCCCAGATCATGCACCGCACCGCGTAAACGGCTGAGCGGTCGGGTGATCGAGAAAGTCACCAGCAGACTGAACAGGGTCAGCACCACCAGCGCGATGCCCAGCGCACTCAGCGGCCAGAGCAGGCTTTCGCGGTGCCACGCATCGAGTTCCGGGTTTGGTATGCGGTAGATGAACAGATAAGTGTCACCGGTTTTTTCACTGGTGATTTCATCGGTCAGACGCCGCCACGGCAGGCGGCGGTCGTCGTTGTTCTGCCGTGCTTCGAACGCGGCGGCACGGCGCGGGAAGGTGCCGCGTACTACCGGGTCGCCGGTTTCATTGAGCACTTGAACGTCGATGTGATACTGGCGTTTGCGCTGTTCGAGGATGTCCTGCGCGGCTTCTTCGCCCTGGGCTTCGTAGGTTTGCGTCCATTCACTGGCCAGCGTATTGAGGCCGGGATGGCGGCTGAGAATCCACGCGTCCTGGTTGAGCATGTGCCCGAGCAGAATCGACAGCCCCGCGACCAGAGCAATGGCCAGCCAGAAACTCGCGAGAATACGCCAGAACAATGAACGCACAGAAACTCCTCAAACAACACAAAAACCAATGCAGGAGTGAGCCTGCTCGCGATGGCGGTGTATCAGCCAATTCATACTTGTCTGACACACCGCTATCGCGAGCAGGCTCACTCCTACATCTGGATCATTGAAAACAGGCCCGACGGCGTCAGCCGTCGGGCCCAGGGTCAAACCATTATTGCGCCTTTTGCGCCTGCTGCGCTTTCCACGCTTTGAACTCGGCCCATTCGGCGCGGCGTTCGGCGCGCTTTTTCTGGATCTCGTCGAACTGCTTCTGTTGCTCCGGTTTCAGCAGGGCGCGGACATCCGACTCGGCTTTCTTGTGGTTGGCCGCGATCTCGTCCTTCATGGCTTTCTGGTCGGCCGGCGAGAGTTTCTCCAGGTACTTGTCGACCACTTGCTTACGCTCGTGCATCTGCTCGCCCATGATCTTGCGGATCTGCTCGCGCTGTTCGCGGGACAGGTCGAGCTGGCTGTACGGGCCCTTGCCGTGCATGCCACCGTGCATCTGACCCCCGTGGCGCGGACCGTCGAGCGGGCCACCCATCGGACCGCCATCCTGTGGCATGGCCATGGCCACGGTTGGCAGAGCGGCAGCGAACATCAGAGCGATAAGAGTCTTGCGCATGGTGTATCTCCTTGTCTCGTTCCCGGTACGTTCCGGATGAGTGCAGATTACGCAGATCAAGGTCAGCGGCGGTCAGTACAGCGTAAAGCTTGGGTAAAGACGATTTGTCATCAAGCTGACATACCCCGGGCGCTTGAAGATCAAAGCAACGTCAAAAGCCCCTCACCCTAGCCCTCCGGAAACGTCGGACCGCCCGTAGGGAGAGGGGACTGACCGTGGGGAATGTGAGATTGCACCGAGCCGCGATACCGAGACGAACGCACATTTTGAAAAGCACAGAGATCGGCTCCCTCTCCAGGGGGAGAGGGCTGGGCGGGCGGCGTTCCGATGAGGGGCGAATACACCGCAAATCCCAAGCCGAACAACCGCTTCTAACCACTCAACAATGAGCGTTAGCTCGAGTGCTCTTGATCTTGATCTTGCCTAACCGGCGACATCGGAAGGCTGAGTGGAGGGATTGATCCGGGCGTGGGAGCGCAGCGACCGTACGACGAAGTCGTACACAGCGGAAGGAGGTGCAGCGAAGCAAACCGTAGCCGCTGCGCCCGGAGCGATCCCGGAGCGAAGGGACCCGAGCTTGCGAGGGCCGTACGTAGGAGCAAAGCCTTTTGGTTCCTTTTTGGCGTCTGAAAAAGGGACTCGCCGTAAGGGCGAAACCCTAAGCCGCCGTTACCGCAGCAACGGATATGCACTCAAAACGCACCCCATCGCCAGCAATCTACAGGCGAGCCGCACTGACTCAAAGGCTGTAGTAATAACCCCGACTCCGCAACGCAACGATCCGCGGCCGTCCGTCCGGGTGAGGGCCGATCTTCCTGCGCAAATTGCTGACATGCATGTCGAGGCTACGGTCATACAGCGTCAACTTGCGCCCAAGGGCAATCTGCGCCAGTTCCTGCTTGTCCAGCGGCTCGCCAGGCTGCTTGAGCAGGGCTTCGAGCAAACGGCTTTCGGAGACAGTGAGGGTCTGTTCTTTTTCATCGATGCTGACCACACCGCGCACCGGACTGAAACTCAAATCACCCAGCTCAAGCTGCGTCGACACCGCCGCCGGGTGGCTACGGCGCAACACGGCGCGCAGGCGTGCAGTCAGTTCGCGCGGATCGCAAGGCTTGGCCAGATAATCGTCGGCGCCCAGCTCCAGACCGAGGATGCGGTCCAGCGGCTCGCCGCGGGCCGAGAGCATCAGCACCGGCAGATCGGCGTGATCGTTGCGCAATTGCTTGAGCAGTTCCAGACCGCTGCCGTCGGGCAGCATCACGTCCAGCACCACCGCCGCCGGAGCGGTTTCGGCCAAGGCCTTGCGGGCACTCTGACCATCGTGGCAGGCGCGCACCTGGAAGCCTTCCTGGCTCAACCAGCTACTCAGGAGTTCACACAACTCCTGGTCATCATCAATCAATAACAGCTCGCTCATGAC
>Ga0196970_1001379_pt1 | contig 16881 bp, 19 predicted proteins | sample S1v_513CmetaG_FD_148672 | JGI IMG/M metagenome (GOLD analysis project Ga0196970, IMG submission 148672) | Soil microbial communities from Anza Borrego desert, Southern California, United States - S1+v_5-13C | ecosystem: Environmental > Terrestrial > Soil > Desert | place: USA: California...
GGGCGCGGCGTCAACGTGCTGATGTCCGGCCTGGATTACGAGCGCGCGGTGCTGTCGGGCGGCCCGCTGGGCATCATGCAGGCGTGCATGGACATCGTGATTCCCTACATCCACGACCGCAAGCAGTTCGGCCAGCCGATCGGCGAGTTCCAGCTGATGCAGGGCAAGATCGCCGACATGTACACCATCATGAACGCCGCCAAGGCGTACGTGTACGCGGTGGCCAAGGCCTGCGACCGCGGCGAGACCACCCGCAAGGACGCCGCCGCCGCCATCCTCTATTCCGCCGAGAAGGCGACCTGGATGGCGCTGGAGGCGATCCAGGTGCTTGGCGGCAACGGCTACATCAACGAATATCCGACGGGTCGCCTGCTGCGTGACGCCAAGCTCTACGAGATCGGCGCCGGCACCAGCGAGATCCGCCGCATGCTGATCGGCCGCGAGCTGTTCAAGGAGACGGCGTAATCCGATGAGGGGGTAGGGCATGGGCTCGCTGATCGCCGCCGCGCTGTTCCTGCTGGCCACGCATTTCGGCATCTCCTCGACGCCGTTGCGGGCCGCGCTGGCCGGGCGGATCGGTGAGCGGCCCTACCTGGGTCTCTACACGCTGGTCGCCGCCGCGGCGTTCTGGTGGCTGGGCTCGGCCTACGCCGGCGCCTCCACCACGCCGCTGTGGCCGACCTATTCCTGGCAGGCGTGGGTGCCGCTGCTGGTGGCGCCGGTGTCGTTTCTCCTGCTGGTCGCCGGCTTCTCGACGCCGAACCCGACCGCGGTCGGGCAGACCGACAAGCTGGAGCGTCCGGACGCCGTGCGCGGCATCCTGCGCGTCACCCGCAACCCGTTCCTGTGGGGCGTCGGGCTGTGGGCGCTGGCGCACATGGTGCCGAACGGCGACACCGCGGCGCTTGTGCTGTTCGGCACGCTGGCGGTGCTGGCGCTGGGCGGATCGGTGCTGATCGACGCCAAGCTGGCGCGCCGGCTGGGACTGGCATGGGACCGCTACGCCGCCGTGACCTCCAACGTCCCCTTTGCCGCCATCCTGGCCGGCCGTCAGCGCTTCGTCTGGCCGGAGATCGGCTGGGTGCGGCTGGCGGTGGCGCTGGCGCTGTACGCCGCCTTCCTGCACGCCCATAAATGGGTGTTCGGCGTGTCGCCCCTGCCGGCGTGATCCTCCGTTACACTCTGTTACCCAACACCGCGCCGGCGGACATGGTGCCGTTACAGTGGGCCGCTAAGCATGGATGGTGTTCGACACCACCAACAAGGGCGCCAACCATGTTTCTCAAGCTGGCTCGCGGAGACGCCGACGTTCCTCCGTTGCGGGAGGCGGAGCGCCGTCAGGAACTCCTGGAGAAGATCATCAGCAACCTGGTGGTCGCGCTGGCGATCTTCTTCGTGTCGTTCTTCTTCACCCTGTCCATCCTGGACTTTCTGCTGTAGCGCCTACTCGATCCGCATCGCCCGCACGGCGTCGGCCAGGGTGCGTCGCGCGTCGTCCACGTCCTTGCGGGCGGTGGCGAGATCCTTGGCGAGGCGTTCCAGCTGCGTTTCCGCATCGCCCATCTTGGTGGCCGTGCGGCGGGCGAGGTCGCTGTTCGGCGGCAGCGCGCCGAGGTTCTCGCGCAGGCGCGCCTGATCCTTGATCACCTCGTCGCGTTCACGCTCCACGGCGCCGATTCGGCGTTCGCGTTCGGCCACCGCGGCGCGCAGGGTGGCGACGCGCCCCAGCGCCTCGCGCAACGCCGCCGGCAGCTCGGACGAGGCGGCGTAGGCGGCGATGCGGTCGGACGACAGGCTGCTCAGCGCGATCTGTTCCTGCCGCGGCTGCTCGGCGACCACGGTGAGCGAGACGGTGGCGCCGGCCGGCACCTCGACCGGCAGGCGGTGCGCGGTGGGCGTCGCCTCGCGCGCGCCGGCGGGCTCGACCAGCGTCCAGCCGGTGCGGCGCGGGTGCTCGACGATCACGGTGCGCGGCTCGCGGGCGGCGCCGGCCACGGTGTAGGTGGTGGTCTGCCGCTCGGTGACGGTCAGATGCAGGACTCCGTCGACGATGGAGGCGCGCGACAGCGTCTGGCTCGGCTGCTCGGCGCGGTCGATCCGGACCTTCTGGTCCACGGCGACGCTCAGCAGCCGCTGTTCGCCGGCGGGCAGCGCGGCGAGCTGGGCGTCGCCGACATAGGACACCGTGCCGCCGTCGCGCTCATACAGGGTCAGCACGCCGGGCGGCAGGCCGGTGCCGGAGTCGTTGTCCAGCCGCACGGCGGCCAGCGGGTGGCGCGGGTGCGTCCCGGGCTGGTAGAGGTCGAGGCGAGCCGCCGGCACCGCGCGGGCGACGATGGGCAGCAGCAGCGAACTGCCGTTCGGCGCCGACACCGGCTGCGGGTAGCGGAACAGGACCTGGGTCGTGGCCTCCGTGCCCTCGGCTGCCGCCGGCTGGGCGGGGCGCGGAGTCGGCGCCGGGGCCGCCTTGGCCATCGGTGCGGCGGCCATGGGCGCCGGGGGCGCCATCTCGGCGCCGCGCGCCGCCGCCATCGGCATGGCCACCGCGCCTTCGTCCGGGCGCGGCAGCACGCGGCCCAGCACCTCCACGGGCACCTCGGGCCGGTTGACGTAGTAGGCGGTGTAGAGCGCCTGCCGGAAGGTCACCGGGTTGCCGGACACCACGGTCAGGTCGATGCCGGTCCAGTCGGTGCCGCTCATGTTCTCCAGCACCGCCCAGCCCTGGAGGTCGCCCGCCTTGGCCTCGCCCGCCGGCAGCGTCAGCCGGTAGGTCGCCTTCCACAGCGGCGCCGCCACCACGTAGCCGACGCGGACGGTGCGCGCCCCCTCGCCGGTGCTGCGGATGGTCAGGCTGCGGCGGTCGCGGGCGGTGTGCTTCGCCGTCGCGGCGAGCGCCGAGTCGACCTGCGCCTGCAGGGCCGGGTCGGCGAGGCGCAGCGACTCGGCGTCCTCCAGCAGCACCTGCCGCAGCCCGTCCGCGGTCATCAGCGTGACGCGGTGCCGCACCGTGCTGCCGCCACCGTTGGGCAGCGCCACCGTCTCCTCGGTCACCGACAGCAGCCGGCCGGCGATCTCGCGCGATCCGGTGGTGCGCACCTCGGCACCCTTGAGCGCGTTGAGCAGGGCCGTCGGCGACTGCAGCGCCTCGGGGCCGAAGGGCAGTTCGCGGAACAGCTCGCGCAGCGGTTCCTCGCCGGGCAGGCCGATGGTGCCGACGCCGCCCCTGTCGTCGTAGACGACGATGCTCTTCAGCACGTCGTCCACCTGGTCGCGCCGCACCTCCAGCGTCAGTTCGGCGTCGCCGGTCACCGCCGCCTCGTGCTCGAAATAGCCGACGCCGCCGGTGGACAGGAGCACGCGCTTCAGCGTCAGGCCCTCGGCCCAGGCCGGGCCGGAGAGCAGGACGGCGATCAGAACCAGGAGCGTCGGGCGGAGCATGCGGGCGCCTTTCGTCGGTCGCGGGATACCCCATGATACCGGGAAATCGGGAAACATTGCGGCCATGCGGTGGCGTATGTTGGAATGTGCGCCGCCCTGCGCTTAGATGGAGCGGGCCAACAATCAGATACCAGGAGGAAAACACCATGGCCACCGAAGATCCCGTCGTCATCGCCGGTGCGGCGCGCACGCCGATGGGCGGTTTCCAGGGCGACCTGCTGGGCCTGACCGCGCCGCAGCTGGGCGCTGCGGCGATCAAGGCCGCCGTGGAGCGCGCCCGCGTCCGTGCGGAAGAGGTCGGCGAGGTGATCATGGGCTGCGTGCTGCCGGCCGGCCAAGGCCAGGCGCCCGCCCGTCAGGCATCGCTCGGCGCCGGCATTCCGGAGGCCATCGGCTGCACCACTGTCAACAAGATGTGCGGCTCGGGCATGAAGGCGGCGATGCTGGCGCACGACCTCATCAAGGCCGGCACCGCCGACATCATCGTCGCCGGCGGCATGGAGAGCATGTCGAACGCCCCCTACCTGCTGGACCGTGCGCGCGGCGGCTACCGCATGGGCCACGGCCGGATCCTCGACCACATGTTCCTCGACGGGCTTGAGGACGCCTACGACAAGGGCCGCCTGATGGGCACCTTCGCCGAGGACTGCGCCCAGCATTACCAGTTCACCCGCGAGGCGCAGGACGCCTACGCCATCGAATCCCTCGCCCGCGCCCGCCGTGCCACCGAGAACGGCAGCTTCGCGGCCGAGATCGTCCCGGTGACGGTGAAGGGCCGCAAGGGCGACACGGTGATCGGCCAGGACGAGCAGCCGCTGAAGGGCGCGCCGGACAAGATCCCGACCCTCAAGCCCGCCTTCCGCCCGGACGGCACGGTGACGGCGGCCAACGCCTCGTCGATCTCCGACGGCGGTGCGGCGCTGGTGCTGATGAAGCGCTCCGAGGCCGAGCGGCGCGGCCTGCCGATCCTCGCCGAGATCAAGGGGCACGCCACGCACGCCCAGGCGCCGGCGTGGTTCACCACGGCCCCGGTCTACGCCATGCAGAAGGTGCTGGAGAAGACCGGCTGGTCGGCCAAGGACGTCGACCTGTTCGAGATCAACGAGGCGTTCGCGGTGGTCGCCATGGCGGCGATGCGCGACCTCGACCTGCCGCACGACAAGGTGAACGTGCACGGCGGCGCCACCGCGCTGGGCCACCCGATCGGCGCATCCGGCGCGCGCATCCTGGTGACGCTGCTGGCGGCGCTGGAGAAGTACGGCCTGAAGCGCGGCGTCGCCTCGCTGTGCATCGGCGGCGGCGAGGCCACCGCGATGGCGGTGGAGCGGGTGTCCTGATCAAATCCCTCCCCCGCCCCCGGCGGGGGAGGGACTGGCAACGAACGGAGCGCCCATGCCCCGCACGCTGATCTCCTCCGGGTCGGAGTTCGAGAAGGTCGCCGGCTATTCCCGCGCCGTGGTGGACGGCAGGTGGGTGTTCGTCTCCGGCACCACCGGGTTCGACTACGCCGCCGGCACGATTTCCGACGACGTGGTGGAGCAGACGCACCAGACCTTCCGCAACATCCAGGCGGCGCTGGAGCGCGCCGGCGCCGGCTTCGCCAACGTCGTGCGCATCCGCGTCTACCTGGCCGACGCCAGGGACTTCCAGAGTGTGGCGCCGGTGCTGGGCGCGTATCTGGGCGACGTGCGGCCGGCCAACACCACGGTGGTCTGCCAGCTGATCGACCCCCGCATGAAGATCGAGATCGAAGTCACCGCCAAGCGTGACGCCTGAGGACATTGGAGGAAACCGACCATGCGCCTGACCGAAGAGCAGGAGATGGTGCGCGACATGGCGCGCCGATTCGCCGAAGACCGCCTGAAACCCGCCGCCGCGGAGCGCGACCGCACCCACGCCTTTCCGGCCGCCGAACTGGCGGAGATGGGCGGGCTCGGCCTGATGGGCATGGTGGTGCCGGAGGAGTACGGCGGTGCCGGCACCGACTTCGTCGCCTACGCGCTGGCCATCGAGGAGATCGCGGCCGGCGACGGCGCCATTTCCACGATCATGGCCGTGCACAACTCGGTCGGCTGCGTGCCCATCCTGAAATACGGCACGCCGGAGCAGAAGGACCGCTTCCTGCGCCCGATGGCGCGGGGCGAGATGCTCGGCTGCTTCTGCCTGACCGAGCCGCAGGCCGGCTCCGACGCTGCCGCCATCAAGACCCGCGCGGTGCGCGACGGCGACTCCTACGTGCTCAACGGCTCCAAGCAGTTCATCACGTCCGGCAAGAACGCCCAGGTCGCCATCGTCTTCGCCGTCACCGACCCGGCCGCCGGCAAGAAGGGCCTGTCGGCCTTCATCGTGCCGACCGACACGCCGGGCTACACGGTCGCCCGCATCGAGGAGAAGATGGGCCAGCACAGCTCGGACACGGCGCAGATCGTGTTCGAGGACTGCCGCGTCCCCGCCGCGCTGATGCTGGGGCGCGAGGGGGAGGGGTACAAGGTGGCGCTCGCCAACCTGGAGGGCGGGCGAATCGGCATCGGCGCCCAGGCGGTCGGCATGGCGCGCGCCGCCTACGAGGCGGCGCTCCAGTACGCCAAGGAGCGCGAGAGCTTCGGCACCGCCATCATCAACCATCAGGCGATCGCCTTCCGCCTCGCCGACATGGCGACGCGGGTCGAGGCGGCGCGGCAGATGGTGCTGCACGCCGCCAGCCTGCGCGACGCCGGCGTGCCCTGCCTGAAGGAGGCGGCGATGGCCAAGCTGTTCGCCTCGGAAGCGGCGGAGCGCGTGTGCGCCGACGCCATCCAGGTGCACGGCGGCTACGGCTACCTCAACGATTTCCCGGTGGAGCGGATCTACCGCGACGTGCGGGTGTGCGCGATCTACGAGGGCACGTCGGACATCCAGCGGCTCATCATCTCGCGCCAGATCGCGGCGGAGTGAGGCGGCGGGGTCCGCGACTCGGGTGCCGGCTCGGGAAAAATCCCCCTCCCCCGCGACGGGGGAGGGGAGGCAAGGGGAAGCACCCGGTCACCCTCCGGCTGCTTCGCACAACGGATCCGCGCGTCGGCGCAGGAGCCGTTCCGTCCACGGGCCGGCCGGCGCACGCCCACGGACGTGCGGTGCGCGCGCTCGAACCGGCGCTCCGTCTGGTCCAGGGTCCGCAGGGTCAGCACCATGTCCCGATATCCCTGTCGCTTCAGGCGGCGCGGCAGCGCGTCTGCGCCGATTCGATGTGGCGGCGCGCCTCGCTGAGCATGGCGCGGTGCTGGGCGATCGCCTCGCGCACCGGTACGCGGTGGCTGTAGACGCGCACTTCGTTGAGGATGCGGTCAGCCCGGTCCAGCAGCGCCATCCGGTGCAGGCATTCTTCGAAGCCGTTCATCTCTTCCCTCGTTCGTCCAGTCGGGTTCGTCCCTTTTTCCCGACGATGGGGATTAAAGCGGCTCGATATGTCTTGCCGATTTCAGGTTTCTGCGTTTTTTGTTTCGTATGGGCACGGTGCTGTTTCACCCCACACACCCTTTCGCGGTAGGGGGGTAATGTGTTACAAGCCTGTAACCGGCAGGACTCAGGTGCCCGGCGGCGTCCGAAAACGGGGCGATGGGGGAAAACGCGATGCACATTCTTGCGGTCGATGACGACGAGCCGATTCGCGAGCTGCTGGCGTCCTACCTGACGGCCGAGGGGTATCGCGTCTCCACGGCGCCCGACACGGCGAGCGCCAAGCAGGTGCTGGAGGGCGACCCGATCGACCTCGTGGTGTGCGACCTGCGCCTGCCGGACGGCGACGGCCTGGGGCTGGTGCGGCAGATCCGAACCGAGTCGCAGATTCCCGTCATCATCCTGTCCTCCAAGGACCAGGACGTCGACCGCATCGTCGGGCTGGAGCTGGGTGCCGACGACTACCTGACCAAGCCGTTCAACCCGCGCGAGCTGCTGGCCCGCATCAAGGCGGTGCTGCGCCGCGTCTCGGCCGAGGCGCGCCCGGCGCGCGGCGCCGACGAGTTGCGCGCCGTCGTGCAGTTCGCCAACTGGGAGCTGGACCTCACCGCGCAGCGCCTGCGCAACCAGGAGGGCCGCGAGGTCGAACTGACCAAGGCGGAGTTCGGCCTGCTCGCCGCCTTCGTCAAGCGCCCGCAGCGGGTGCTGAGCCGCGACCAGCTGCTCGACCTGACGCGCGCCGACGGGGCGGAGGTGTTCGACCGCTCCATCGACGTGCTGATCCTGCGCCTGCGCCGCAAGATCGAGGCGAACCCCAAGGAACCGCGCATCATCAAGACAGAGCGTGGCGCGGGCTACGTCTTCGACGCCAAGGTGCGGGCGATCTGACGCCACGCCGCCGTTGCCGCGGCGGCCAGGCCGGGGTTAGCCTTTCCCGAAAGCACAAGCGGGGAGGGAACCCAGGATGGCCGAGCCCATCGAATTCTATTTCGACTTCGCGTCGCCGTACGGCTATTTCGCCAGCCTGCAGATCGACGCGCTGGCCGCCAAGCACGGCCGCACCGTGACGTGGCGCCCGGTGCTGCTGGGCGCGATCTTCAAGGTCACGGGCATGAAGCCCAACCTGCAGCAGCCGCTGCGCGGCGAGTACCTGCAGCACGACGCCACCCGCATCGCCCGGCTCCTGCGCTGCCCCTTCACCTTTCCCGCGTCGACCCCGGTGAACCCGGTGGCGGCGTCGCGCGCCTACTGGTGGCGCTTCGCCGAGGATCCGGAATCGGCGAAGGCGATCGCCCGCGCGCTCTACCACGCCCACTGGGGCGAGGGCCGCGACATCGGCGACGCCGATACCGTGGCCGAGATCGCCGGCAGCACCGGGCTGGACCCCACCGCGGTGTCGGCCGGCCTGCAGGACCAGGCGGTGAAGGATCGCCTGCGCGCGGAGACCGACCGCGCCATCGAGCGCGGCGTCTTCGGCTCGCCTTTCGTGCTGGTCGGCGACGAGCCCTTCTGGGGCTGGGACCGCCTGGACATGGTGGATCGCTGGCTGGCGACCGGGGGGTGGTGAGGGGCGATTACTCGGCTTTCAGCAGGGCGAAGGCGATGTCTAGGATGCGCTCCAGCACACTGTCGGGGCAGGCGTCGAATCGCTCCGTGTTGCGCGCCGCGTAGTCGATGGTCCTCAGCTCGTTGGCGAGCGCCACGCCCTTTGCCTTGCGTGCGCCGATGACCGGCACTTCGAACGTGCCGCCCTTCGCCTTGGTCGTCAGCGGAACGACGAGCGCAAGTCCGGTGGCGACGGAGTAGGCGGCCGGCGTCAGCACGACCGCGGGGTGCCGCCCCGCCCTTTCATGGCCGGCGTGTGGTGTGAAGTCGACCCACACCACATCGCCCCGGTTCGGCGCGTAGCTCACAGGGTTTCCCGCCCGCGCGGGGCGTCGTCCCATTCCCGTTCCTCGGGGGTGTGGCGGTGCTTGGCGGGATCGAACCCGGCCAGGAGTTCCGTCAGCGTGGGCTTGCGTGCGGAGCGCAACGTGACGACGCCGTTCTCGCTGGTGAAGACGACCGGGCCGCCCTCCGCCAAACCAAGGGCGCGGCGTACTTCGACGGGGATGGTGACCTGCCCCTTGCTGGTCACCGTCGCGCGATGGGTCGGCATCGCATTCTCCATTACCTCATTACCCCATTACAGATCGCACCGACGCCGACGAAGCGCAAGGCACCACCGAAAACCGCTTGCCCATACGGCACCGTATAGTGCAAGCTGCCCCGGACCTGGCAGAGAAGGGTGCACCGAAGCACCGCCGGCGGGGAGGAAGTACGAATGGCCGTTTTGACGTCCGCGCTCGACACGCGCGGGGAAGAGTTTGCCCGCAACCGAGAGGCCATGCAGGCCCTGGTCGGCGACCTGCGCGACAAGGTTGCAAGCGTGAAGCTGGGCGGCGGCGCCAAGGCGCGCGACAAGCACACCGCGCGCGGCAAGCTGCTGCCGCGCGACCGCGTGCAGGCGCTGCTCGACCCCGGCTCGCCGTTCCTGGAGTTCTCGCAGCTCGCCGCCTACGGCCTGTACAACGACGAAGTGGCGTCGGCCGGCATCATCACCGGCATCGGCCGGGTGTCCGGGCAGGAGTGCGTGATCGTCGCCAACGACGCGACGGTCAAGGGCGGCACCTACTTCCCGATGACGGTGAAGAAGCATCTGCGCGCGCAGGAGATCGCGCAGCAGAACCGGCTTCCCTGCATCTACCTGGTCGATTCCGGCGGCGCCAACCTGCCGAACCAGGACGAGGTGTTCCCCGACCGCGACCATTTCGGCCGAATCTTCTACAACCAGGCCAACATGTCAGCGCAGGGCATCGCGCAGATCGCCGTCGTCATGGGCTCCTGCACCGCGGGCGGCGCCTATGTCCCCGCCATGTCGGACGAGGCCATCATCGTGCGCAACCAGGGCACCATCTTCCTGGGCGGCCCGCCGCTGGTGAAGGCGGCGACCGGCGAGGTGGTGTCGGCCGAGGATCTCGGCGGCGCCGACGTGCATTCGCGCATCTCCGGCGTCACCGACCACTACGCCATGAACGACCGGCACGCGCTGGCGCTGGCCCGGCGGGTCGTCAGCAATCTGAACCGCTCCAAGACGCCGCAGGCGGCGCTGCGCACACCGGCGGACCCGCGCTACGCCGCCACCGACCTGTACGGCGTCATCCCCTCCGACCCGCGCAAGCCCTACGACGTGCGCGAGGTGATCGCCCGCCTTGTCGACGGCTCGGAGTTCGACGAGTTCAAGGCGCTGTACGGCACCACGCTGGTGTGTGGATTCGCCCGGATCTTCGGCTACCCGGTCGGCATCGTCGCCAACAACGGCATCCTGTTCTCCGAATCGGCGCAGAAGGGCGCGCACTTCGTCGAACTGTGCAGCCAGCGCGGCATTCCCCTGGTCTTCCTGCAGAACATCACCGGCTTCATGGTGGGCCGCAAGTACGAGGCCGGCGGCATCGCCAAGGACGGCGCCAAGATGGTGACCGCGGTCGCCACCACCAAGGTGCCGAAGTTCACGGTGATCATCGGCGGCAGCTACGGCGCCGGCAACTACGGCATGTGCGGCCGCGCCTATTCCCCGCGCTTCCTGTGGATGTGGCCGAACGCCCGCATCTCGGTCATGGGCGGCGAGCAGGCGGCCGGCGTGCTCGCCCAGGTCAAGCGCGACAACCTGGAGGCCCAGGGCAAGAACTGGGACCCGGCGGAGGAGGACGCCTTCAAGGCGCCGATCCGCGCGCAGTACGAGGAACAGGGCCACCCCTACTTCGCCTCGGCGCGGCTGTGGGACGACGGCATCATCGACCCGGCGGACACCCGCATGGTGCTGGGCCTCGGCCTCTCGGCCGCCTACAACGCGCCGGTCGAGCCGACCAATTTCGGCGTGTTCCGCATGTGACGGGAAGGTCAGACCCATGAGCGACATCCTCACCGACATCCGCGCCGACGGCGTCGCCACGGTCACCATGAACCGCGGCGACGTGCACAACGCCTTCAACGAGACGGTGATCGCCGACCTCGCCGACGCCTTCCAGCGCCTGGGCGCCGACCCGGCGGTGCGGCTGGTCCTGCTGCGCGGCACCGGCAAGAGCTTCTCGGCCGGCGCCGACCTCTCCTGGATGCAGCGCATGGCCGGCTATTCCCATGACGAGAACGTGGCCGACGCCATGGGCCTCGCCGTCATGCTGCGCACGCTCGACACCTGCCCGAAGCCGACGGTGGCGGTGGTGCAGGGGCCGGCCTACGGCGGCGGGGTCGGGCTGGTCGCCGCCTGCGACATCGCGGTGTGCGCCGACACCGCCAGCTTCGCCCTGACCGAGGTGCGCCTCGGCTTGATCCCGGCGGTGATCTCGCCCTACGTGGTCGCCGCGATGGGCGAGCGGGCCTGCCGCCGCTACTTCCTGACGGCCGAACGCTTCTCGGCCTCCGAGGCGCACCGGATGGGCCTGGTGCACGAGGTGGTGCCGGCCGGCGAGCTGGACGCCGCGGCCGAGTCCATGGTCGCCAGGTTGATGGAGTGCGCGCCGGGCGCCCAGGGGGCGGCGAAGGACCTGATCCGCGCCGTGGTCAACCACCCCCTGGACGACGCGCTGGTCCGCGACACCGCCGAGCGCATCGCCCGCCAGCGTGCCAGCGCCGAGGGCAGGGAGGGTGTCGGCGCGTTCCTCGGGAAAACCAGGCCGGGCTGGCAAAAACGCTGAGGATCCGCGGCGTTGCGGCGCTATAAGGAAGCGCTGTGTTTTGCTTATAGTGTCTTATGGATCAGCCCGTTCCCGAACGCCGCGCCAAGTCTTCGACGTCGCCTGCCCCCACCCCCGCACCACACCCCGCGTCGCGCCGGTCGTGGCTGGGCGGGGCGATGTTCACCGCGTTCCTGCTCGGCCTGATCGCGCTGTCGATCCGCTCGGTTTCCGGCGATCTGGCGTTCGTGCTGCTGGGCTCGGTCGGCATCGTGGTGGGCGTGTTCCACTACGTGTTCCCGGGCAGCCAGTTCTTCACGCTGGCGCTGGCGAACTTCATCGGCGTGTACGCCTGCATCTTCGTCTTCTTCCTGGAAAGCAACTTCCACTCCATCGGCCCGGTGTCGCAGGGGGTGGGCTTCGCCATGCCGCTCGTGGCGTTCCTTGGCGGGGCGTGGTGGCGGGCCAAGGACATCCGCTCCATCGTCCAGTCGCGCCGCCTGCGCGAGGGCGGGCAGCTCGACCGCCTGTTCCTGTGGATGGCGCCGGTCTGGGGCATCGGCGCGCTGACCTTCCTGGTGCCCGGTCACGACATCGCGCCGGAGCTGCTGTCGGAGCTGTTCGTCGCCGCCATGGGCGCCATCGCGCTGGTGGTGCTGTTCGTCAGCCGCGACATCGCCATCTTCCTGCTCGACGCCGGGCTGCTGTTCGAGGGCTTCTTCCAGCAAGCGTCGCGCTTGGTGCTGCCGGCCTTCGCGTTCCTGACCTTCTACTCGCTGACCATCATCCTGTTCGGGTCGCTGTACACGATCATGGACCGCTTCATGGGCGAGCCGAACTTCATCATCGACGGCGTACGGCGCGACCTGAGCTTCCCCGAGGGGCTGTACTTCTCGCTGATCACCTTCGCCACCGTGGGGTACGGCGACATCTACCCGATCACCGGCGCGGTGCGCATCGTCTGCGCGGTGGAGATCGTCGTCGGCGTGCTGCTGCTGTTGTTCGGCTTCAGCGCCATCATCGGCCATGCGCGCCCGCACGAACGCTCGGATCACCGGGATCCGCTGTAGGCGGCACGCACCCGCTTTACAATACGGTACCGTATAGATAAGCTGCGCCCAGAAGAAGAAAGGCACCGGGGAGGACCAGGGCCGTGTTTTCCAAGATTCTCATCGCCAACCGAGGCGAGATCGCCTGCCGCGTCATCCGCACGGCGCGCCGCATGGGCCTGAAGACGGTCGCCGTCTATTCCGACGCCGACGCCGAGGCGATGCACGTGGCGATGGCCGACGAGGCCTACCGCATCGGCCCGGCGCCGGTGCGCGAGAGCTACCTGCTCGCCGACGCCATCCTGGATGCCGCCAAGCGCTCGGGCGCGGAGGCTATCCATCCCGGCTACGGCTTCCTGTCGGAGAACGAGCGCTTCGCCGAGGCGTGCGCCACCGCGGGCGTGGTGTTCATCGGTCCGCCGCCTTCGGCCATCCGCGCCATGGGCGGCAAGTCCGAGGCCAAGGCGCTGATGGAGACCGCCGGCGTGCCGCTGGTCCCCGGCTACCACGGCGCCGACCAGGATCCGGCGCTGCTGCGCGCGGAGGCCGAGCGCATCGGCTGGCCGGTGCTGATCAAGGCTTCGGCCGGCGGCGGCGGCAAGGGCATGAAGGTGGCGGCCTCCGCCGCCGAGTTCGATGCCCAGCTCGCCAGCGCCAAGCGCGAATCGGCCGCCGCCTTCGGCGACGACCGCGTGCTGATCGAGAAGTACCTGGAGCGCCCGCGCCACGTCGAGATCCAGGTCTTCGCCGACACCCAGGGCCGGTGCGTCTATCTGTTCGAGCGCGACTGCTCGATCCAGCGCCGCCACCAGAAGGTGATCGAGGAGGCCCCGGCCCCCAACCTGCCGCCGGAGGTGCGCCGCCGCATGGGCGAGGCCGCGGTGGCCGCCGCCAAGGCGATCGGCTATGTCGGCGCCGGCACGGTGGAGTTCCTGTACGACCCGGCGCAGGGCGGTTTCTACTTCATGGAGATGAACACCCGCCTGCAGGTCGAGCACCCGGTGACCGAGATGATCACCGGCCAGGATCTGGTGGAGTGGCAGCTCCGCGTCGCCAGCGGCGAGCCACTGCCCGTCGGCCAGGACGACCTGACCATCCACGGCCACGCCATCGAGGCGCGCCTGTACGCCGAGGACCCCGACCGCGACTTCCTGCCCCAGACCGGCACGCTGGAGCACCTGGGCTTCCCGCCCTGCGGCCCGCACGTGCGCGTCGATGCCGGCGTGCGCGCGGGGGACGCCATTTCAGTGCACTACGACCCGATGATCGCCAAGCTGATCGTCTGGGACGTCGACCGCGCCTCGGCGGTGCGCCGCATGCGCGCGGCGCTGGCGCAGACGCAGGTGGTCGGGCTGGCCACCAACGTGCGCTTCCTGGAAGGGCTGGCGAGCCACCCGGCCTTCCTCGGCGCCGACCTCGACACCCGCTTCATCGAGCGCCACCGCGCCGACCTGCTGCCCGAACCGGCGCCGGCGGGCGGGCGTGCCCTGGCGCTGGCGGCGCTCGGCGTGTTGCTCGATCGCGAGCGGACAGCCCGCGAGGCTGCCGCGGCTTCCGCCGACCCGTGGAGTCCGTGGACCCGCACCGACGGCTGGCGCCTCAACGAGGAGGCGCGCGACACCCTGACCTTCCGCGAGAACGGCGAGGACCGTCTGGTCGGCGTCGTCTACCGCCGCGACGGCTACCGGCTGGAACTGCCGGGCGGCGACTCGGTGAACGCCGGCGGCGAGTTCAACCCCGGCGGCACTCTGGAGGTGGACCTCGACGGCGTGCGTCTGTCGGCGGTCTGGGTGCGCCAGGGGGCGGACATCACGGTCTTCCATCCCGGCGGCAGCCATCGCCTGACCCTGGTCGAGCCGCTGACCGGTGCTCTCGACCAGGACGTCCCCGGCGGCCGCGTCGCAGCACCCATGCCCGGCAAGATCATCGCCCTGCTCGCCGAACCGGGGAGCAAGGTCGAGAAGGGCCAGCCGTTGCTGGTGCTGGAGGCCATGAAGATGGAGCACACGCTCAAGGCCCCGAGCGCCGGCACCCTCACCGCCTACCGCTGCGCCGTCGGCGACCAGGTGGAGGAGGGCAACGATCTGGTCACCTTCGAGGCGGAGGGGTGAGCCGCAGCGACGCTCACAAGATCGACACGGATTTCACGGATTGAGCCACGGATTACACGGATTTGTTTGATCGTGCCTCAGCATCGGCCGACGGGCTGGTGCCGAGGCGGCCAGGGTCCGATATCCGTGTAATCCGTGCTCAAATCCGTGCAATCCATGTGACTGTTGTTCTCCGCCTCGGGACTGAACGGAGCCCAAGAGATGCCCTATCCCACCCGCGTGAAGATCGTCGAGATGGGCCCGCGCGACGGCCTGCAGAACGAGCCGACCATCGTCCCCTTGGAGGCCAAGGTCGAGCTGATCGAACGCCTCGCCGACGCCGGCCTGCCGGCGGTGGAGGCCGGCGCCTTCGTCAGCCCCAAGTGGGTCCCGCAGATGGCCGATTCGGCCGAGGTGCTCCAGCGCATCCGCCGCAAGCCGGGCGTCTCCTACCCGGTGCTGGTGCCCAACCTGAAGGGCCTGGAGTCCGCCATCGCGGCCGGCGCGCAGGAGATCGCGGTGTTCGGCGCCGCCTCGGAGGCCTTTTCGCAGAAGAACATCAACTGCTCCATCGCCGAGAGCCTCGAGCGATTCGCCCCGGTTTGCGCCGAGGCGCTGTCCAAGGGCCTCAAGGTGCGCGGCTACGTCAGCTGCGTGCTCGGTTGCCCCTACGAGGGCGCGGTCGCCCCGGCCAAGGTGGCGGAGGTCGCGGCGAAACTGATCGAGCTGGGCTGCTATGAGGTCTCGCTCGGCGACACCATCGGCGTCGGCACGCCCATGCAGGCCCGCGCCATGCTGGAAACGGTGGCGCGCGCCGTGCCGGTCGAGCGGCTGGCGCTGCACTTCCACGACACCTGGGGGCAGGCGCTGGCCAACATCCTGGCCTGCCTGGAACTGGGTGTGGCGGTGGTGGACTCGGCGGTGGCCGGGCTTGGCGGCTGCCCCTACGCCAAGGGCGCGTCCGGCAACGTGGCGACCGAGGACGTCGTCTACATGCTGCACGGCTTGGGGCTGGAGACGGGCATCGACCTGGACGAGCTGGCGGCGACCGGCGCCTGGATCTCCGGCGTGCTCGGCCGGCCGACGGCGTCGAAGGCCGGGCGGGCGCTCGCTGCACGTGCGGCGTGATGGCGCAAGAATTCGGTAACCCTCGCGTGCGACACTCGCCGGCATTCTGAGTGGGAGAACGCGCCGATGTCCGAGGCTGTCGCCGGGGTCACCAACTGGATGCACATGTTCCGCTGGATCGTGAAACTGATCCGCGACGACTTCGGCATCGACGAGAAGATCCTCACCCGCACCGCGGTGCTGGAGGAGATCGGGCTGGCGCCGGAGCAGCTGGAGCAGGTGCTCGACTTCATCCGCGAGAGCTTCGAGGTGCAGTTCCCCGAGGACACGCTGGACGAGGCCATCCATCTGGAAGACCTCTGCATGCTGGTCAGCTGGATGAAGGGGTTCTACAAGAAGCCCGATTTCGTGACCGAAGAGTTCGAGGCGCGCTGCCGCTCGCTGAACCCCATCCCGGCCTGAGCCGGGCGGGGCGGGGGAGGGGGCGCCGGGCTCGCCGGCGCGCCCCGCAGCATCGACAGCACCCATGCCCCTGAACCTCATCAAGCTCGCCGTCGGCATCCGCGACATCGACCACCTCCGCGAGGTGCAGGCGCGCCGCGCCGCCGACGGAATCGTCCCCGTCTACACCCGCATGATCCCTAAGCGCGCCGAGGAGATCGTCGGCAGCGGCTCGCTGTACTGGGTGATCCGCGGCTCGACCTGTGTGCGCCAGCGCGTCGTCGCCATCGACACCGGGGTGGACGACGACGGCAAGGGCTATTGCATCATCGGCGTCACCGCCGACCTCGTGCCCACCGTCCCCACCGCGCAGCGCCCCTTCCAGGGCTGGCGCTACCTGGAGCCGGCCGCCGCGCCCGCCGACCTGTCGGGAGCCGGTGGCGCCGGCGACGAGCTGCCGCCGCACCTTGCCGCCGAACTGCGCTCGCTTGGCCTGCTCTGAGAAAAAACGTCACGAAGCGAAAAAAGCGCTTGCCAGCCGGATGGGGCGCCGCCTATAAACCGCTCCACCGACGGGGCGGCCACTGAGGCGGTGCCGGCGGGGACATCCCGGAGGGTTTGCGGTTCACCGCAGGAAGCGGCGCCGGT
>Ga0196970_1001380_pt1 | contig 16871 bp, 13 predicted proteins | sample S1v_513CmetaG_FD_148672 | JGI IMG/M metagenome (GOLD analysis project Ga0196970, IMG submission 148672) | Soil microbial communities from Anza Borrego desert, Southern California, United States - S1+v_5-13C | ecosystem: Environmental > Terrestrial > Soil > Desert | place: USA: California...
ATTCGATTACAGTTAGTTAATGCAAAAGAAAAGGCTTCATCTAGTTGCTGTGATGTGGAACGAACAATTCAAGTTCACTAGTTGTGATCTTTTAATAGAACTCTTTCGAAACTAAGGGTTCGTTGATTTTGAGATTATTTTGGCTTTTTTTCGAGGCTAGTTTAAAGCACAGGCAAAATTTTCATTCCAAGATTCTAAAGTTTTTAAGACAGTTTCTTGAAATTTTTGTACTGCTTCTTCATTTTCTACTTTAAAGATGAACCCTAACATTGAATATTGATCGATTTGTAAAAAGGAGTTCGTTAATTCGTTAGAGGGTTGTCCTATTGCGCTGAGAATTTCATCTTTAAAAGTGGGAGCTGCTGCTTGGATCCAATAAAGATGGAAATTTTCTATTCTCTTTTCATGAATGAGATAAGATGTATTGGACAGCTTTATGTCCATAGTTTGAAGTAATATTTCAAAATGAGCTTTTAAAATAGCCTTATCGTAAATGGTTTGCATCATAGCCGGTCGGATCGAATAGAAATAATTTTCGAGCAACAATTCATTTTGAGGAGTGAGCATTTCTATAACTTGTCTGAGATCAGAGAAAGCTCGATCTTGCTGAATGATCATTCCTCCATTAAAATCTCTGAATTCTCCAAGAAAGTTAGTCAATTCAAAAAATATTTTTTGTCTAGCTTTGAGCAGATCTACAGAATAATCTGGTCTGAAAAATAATTCTTTTTCAACAGAGGCGTGCAAGATCGCTGCTTCTTTGGGATATTTTTTCTTCAAAAATCCGGCCACTCGGATTTCATCGACAGTGATTTTCATCGGTTCTTTAATATTTTCAAAGATTTCTTGAAGAGGCGATGTATTTTTAGTTTTTAATCGAACTAAAACAATGGTAAAAAAAAGGTGGGTGTCTGTTTGTTTTTCGTAATGGATGCTGAGCTGGGGTAAATCTCTGACATACTTGATTTGATTGGATAGAACAATGATATTGCGTAAGAGTTCTTCTTCGTTTCTAGGCATGAAAATAGAATGGGCTACAGTTTCTATGTGTCGGATCAATTTAATCGGAAGTTTTTGCCTAAGATGTTTGATCTCTTTTGTTGTGAACATTTGATTGTTCGGTTTGTGGATCTCTATGTATAAAAATAAGATTTTTTCGTGACGCCGATCGATAAGAAAAGAATCTTCAACAAAAAAAGCGAACGGAAGACAATTTTTTATCGCTTCTTGCAGATGTCTATATTCGAATCTTTCTGTTTCTTTTAACAAATTCATTCCTATAAGAATGGAAGCGATAGGTTCTCTCTCTTTTAAGTAGCAGTGAATCACTTTAATGCTTAAGTGACGCTCTTGAGGGAATTTTTTAATTTTTTCTTGGAGTACTTTTTTAAAAAGATATTGGTAAGCAATGATCCGGCTTAAATGTTTTTGGTTTCTTTTAGATAAGAATTCTTGGGTGAAAAGGCTAAGGTGGTGTCGAATTTCATAAAAAGTGGCCCGATCAAAAGCTTTGGGCCTGCTTTCGATCAAGTAGCTTAGATTTTGTTTTACTTGGTTGATTTTTTCTTCCGAGGAGACTTTTGTAATAAAATCTTGCAGTTGTTCGTAAGAGCTGGAATCGTGGTTGTTCAAAAGAGAAAAAAGATTTTCTTGAATGAGAAGATTTTTAAGGTTATGTGAGTGGCTCCGAAGGGATGTAATATATCGAGCATGATAGACAGCCATGATATTGATTTTCATCTCTTTGATGAGTTGAGGTAGATTTTTATGAATCATCGTTAGTTCTTCTTCATTATTGATCCCGATGATCTCTTGAATAATATAAAATTTCGCGCTGGGATAGAGATTGAAGCGAAAGCTTAAAGCAATTTCTCCGACAAGGGGGATTTGCTTTCCCGGAATCAGCCAGCGACTGAGTGTGTCTGTGATGTATCTTCCTGCTCCATGCGTGAATTCAGCAGGGCATAAAAAGGTCACTGCAGTAGAAGTGGATGTTGTTTCTTTGATAGTGGGGATATGAACGATAGGTAGTTGTTTTTGGATTTTAGAAAAAATAGAGACAACATCGCTTTGCTGAGCAGAGGAGAACCAATCTTCCAAGATGAGCTCTAGAATTTGCTCGATAGTATTTAGATAGGACTCATGGCAGTAGGGGGGCAAAGAATAAACTGGTTGAATTTGAAAGATAGTTGATTTTTTTAACTTATTAGAGATTAGAAGGTTATTCATAAACAAAGACCTTTTCTATTGGTGTCTCAAAATTTAAAGCTTGTTGTGGACTATCTTTTTGATATTTGATTTTTTTAAATAAAAGATTAGAAAGGGGGGAAAATTGTACATTTTTAAAATTGGGATTGATCAATATACCCTGATTGAAATGGTAAATAGGGGATATAGGCATCTCAGACATTAAAAGGGCTTCTGCTTCTTCTAGAAGAACCATTCTTTCTTTGGGGTCGACAAGAGAACCGGCTGTATCTAGAAGATGGATATATTCTTTGTTTTCATATCCCGGATAATTTTTTTGTCCGTTTTTGTACTTAAATCTATCGAGGATATTGGTTGGATCTGTGCATTGAGCGATACAATTATAAAGAGCTACGCAGTAATGTTTATCCATCATATGGGACAGATGGGATTGATGATCTCTTTCTTCTAAATGTACTTTCAATCCTAGAATGGTCTTCCATTGTTGTTGAATGGTCTCTGCGATTTTCTTATAGGGCTGTTCATTGTTATAACTTAAAATCAAACAGTCTCGAAGAGAGTTGAGCCCGGAGAGATCCATTCCTAACTCTTCTAACCCTTTTGCAAAAAGTTCTCGAGCGAGATGGGGATCAAAAGAGGGAAATAGTTTGCGATTTTTTTGTTTTACCATAATAGGAGGGATGCAACGGGTGGCCGGCTCTTCAGAAAGTTGGGAGATGCTTTCCACAATGGTATTTCGATCGATTGCATAAGATAATGCTTTTCTGATGTTTACATTTTGATAGGGGTGCTTTTGCAGATTGAATGTACAGAATAAAAGTCCTCCCATAGGGGTCACTTTTAATTCTTTTTTCTTTCTCATTTCTGCTAGGTCTTCGCTCTGAAGTGGAGTTGTGACGGTAGATACGAAATCGAGTTCTTTATTTTCAAACATTTGTAGAGCTGTTCTCTCATCGGGAATGATGTTGAAATGGATTTCTTCCAGATCGACATTTTGAGCGTCCCAATAAGTGGGATTTTTAATGAGAACGATCTCTTGGTTCCTAGCCCATTTTCTTATTAAAAAGGGTCCGCTGCCTACAAAGTTTTCTTCTGGAGTTTGAAACCAATTGGGATTTTTTAATTCAATGTGCTTAGGAATAGGAAAAAAATTACAAAATGTGATTAGAGATAAGAAATAAGGGGTTGGGTGCTCTAGCTGAATTTCAAGTGTAGAAGCGCTAGTGGCTTTGATTCCTACAAGGTCGGGAGAGATGAGCCGCTTTGCACTTTTTTCTCCATTTTTAATAGGGAAAAAAATTTGAGAACAAGACAAGCCGGATTGAGGATCTAAGATTTTTTTCCAAGAATATTCAAAATCATAGGCAGTAATAGGTTCTCCATCACTCCAGTAAGCTTCTCGAATATAGAATGTATAAGTACAACCGTCAGAAGAAATGTCTACAGACTTAGCTAAGGCTAATTCCGCATCTCCGGTGGGAAGAATTCTGGTTAATCCTTCATAGATCAGAAAATTGATAGTAGAAGAGAAAATGTCTGCATTTTTTCGAGAGTCTATAGTTGCCGGATCGGAGCTTAGAGAGGTTCTTAAAGTTTTCTTAGGTGCTATGTGAACCTTAGTTTTTTTTTGACATGCACAAAAAGTTGACGTCATGATGAGCAGGGCAAGGAGTGCTGGAAGAAGGTGGGGCATTCGTTTTTTTGCTTTCATGATTGAGGACTTACTCTTATAAATGTTTTAAAAGTTTCGTTAAAGAAAATATTGAGAATTTTTTTGTGTGTTTCTAGTTTATGCAATGTATCTGTTTAGTAAAAGAGATTAGCTCATTTCATCAAATGAATTGGCAAGGGATCGTTGATTTGAAATTGTTCAAATAAGATCCCACCAGAGGCGGTCGTGGCGATTTTCTTTATTTTTTTATGAGAGATGTAAGGAGATCTCCAATGATAAAGGGGTATGATTGGCATTTCATTGATGAAGATTTCTTCAGCTTTTTTTAAAATCATATACCTTTCTAAACGATTGGAGCATAAAGAGGCCTGCTCTAATAAGGAGATATAATCATCATTCTCCCATCCAGAGTAATTTTTGGGGTTTTCGGCGTATCGGAACCGGTCTAATAAACTGATTGGGTCATGGAATTGACAAATCCAAGAAGCTAGAGCGATTTGATAGTCATGATTATGAAGTTTTTCTAAGTGGCTCTTTTGATCTAATTGCTCAATTTTTAGAGTAACCCCTAATACTTTTTCCCAATTTTTCTGTAATGTTTGAGCAAGTCTTTGATTGTCTTTTCCTGGTTTATAATAAAGTGTCATTTGATTTAAATCGGAAGCAGAAATATTTAACTCTTTCAAAGCTTTTTGGAATAAATTTTTAGCTTCTTGAAGATTTGTTTTTATGATCGGATATTGATCTTGCAGAGAGGAGGGGAATAGGCTGGGAGGCAGGGGGGTTATAGCCGGAGTTTGTCCTGTTTGTAAGGTCTCTTCAAGGATTGTCTTACGCTCTAGAGCATAAGAGAAAGCTTTTCTAAGAGAAATATTATGGAAAGGAAACGTTTGATTGTTAAAGGCGCAGAAAGTAGATGCATCCATAGGAATAAAATGAAGAGATCCTTGATTGCTTAAGTATTTGAGAGAGTCCGGAGGTAGAGGAGACAAGGGGCCTCCTATAAAATCGAGATCTCCTCTTTCAAACATTTGTAATCCTGTCGTTTCATCAGCAACAATGCTGATATGAATGGAATCGAGCGAAATTTCTTTTTTATTCCAAAATTGCTTATTTTTTCTTAAAAGAATCTCGTTATTAGGAACCATTTTCTCGATCCTAAAGGGGCCATTGCAAACAAGGTGTCCAGGATCGTTTTTATCTCCCCTTTCTTCTCTATGATTGGGAATGGGAAGATAAATAGGAAAAGCTGTTAGAGAGAGAAAATAAGGGGTGGGTCTTTCTAATTCCACTTGCAGAGTATAAGGGTCGAGAGCTTGGATTCCTACTTCTTTTAAAGATAATTTTCCTTGAATGTAATTTTCTACATTTTTAATAGAAGAAAATAAGTAGGTAGAAAGACAAGGGAAAGAGGGGTCGATTGATTTTTTCCAGGATTTTTCAAAATCTAAGGCCGTAACGGGCTTGCCGTCTGTCCAATAAGTCTTGCGGAGATGGAATGTATACAATTTCCCATCAGGAGAGATATCGATCTTATAAGCGGCTGCAGGGATAATTTCTTCATTAGGACCACATCTCGTAAGTCCTTCATATAAAAGACCAATAAGGGAAGCTGAAGTGAAATCTCCGCTTTTTCTAGGATCTAATGTTACAGGATAGCTGTTGAAAGCAATTCTTAAAGAGGCGGGTTTTGAAGATGGAGCAAAACAGCCGACCAAGAAGAAGAAAAACAATGTTATATAACTAAATTTCATGGGACCATCTTCAATAGCATCTTTTGAGGTTGGGTATTAAATCACAAAACGGAGTCCTTGTAAAAGTAAAATATTCCTAGTAATGTGAGGAATGAATAAAAAATATTTTTAAACTAGGGTTTTTATGAATTATCTCAAGAGCCTCTTTTTTTGTTTCTTAATTGTTTTTTTCGCAAATCATATTTTACCGGGAATTGAAGTGAGCCGTGTGAGTAAACTTCCTCATTTTAAGGCAGATCTTCTTTTTCCTCTTTGTTTAGGTCTAGTCAATTCTCTGATTTATCCTATTTTAAAGTTCTTTAATCAAAGAGTGGCTTGGTTTCATATGGCGGCTTTAGCTTTAGTGTTGAATTTTGTCGTGTACGCTATCTTAAAGATTTTTCCCATTGGCATTGAAATAGTTACGTTGGAAGGATATCTGTCTGTTTCTATTGTTGTTTCTATTGGTAGTTTTATCATGAACTATCTAGAAATGAGACATTGTATTCATCTAAATCATCTTAAACCTCCGGAAAATGATGACCCAGGAATCCCGCAATGACTTATTTAAGAAGCCTTTTTTTCAATTTTCTTGTAGTTTTCTTTGTAAATAGAGTGATTCCCGGATTGGAAATTACTTATTTTGAGCAGGTTCCAGACATTGGGGCCGATCTTTTCTTTTCTCTTATTTTGGGATTTTTTAACGCTTCTGTTTTCCCTTTTTTGGCCCTTATGGAAATAGAGATCACTAATTTAAAGTTAGCCATCTTAAACGGCATCATTAGTTTTGGTGCTTTTGCCCTGATTTCTGTAATTCCTTTTGGAGTTCAGGTGGTAAGTCCTTTAGGTTTTTTTCTAGGGGGATTTATTGTTTGGATTGTGGCTTTCATTTCTAACTGTTTAGAAGCTGCACAAAGCAATCCTAAAAATTAGGGTCTTTTTAATCATTGAATTGAGAGCTTAAGTAACCGGTTAGGGCGAAAAGAAGAGAAATAGCTGATAAAAATAGAAAAGACCGGAGATTCCAAAAAGAGTTATAGCTATTGGAGCTAAAAGAGGGCCAATAATAGCACCTACTCCATAAACTAAAACAAATCCTCCAGTAGCTGCTACGATTTGTTCCTTGTTAATTTTAGCGCAGGTAAATCCCATACTCAAGGGGTAGATCGCGAAGCTAGCCCCTCCAAAAAACCAGCTCAGTAGGAGTAAAGTAAGAGAGAATTGACGGGGAAGCAAGGAGATAGCTAGGGCCAATAGTGCAGCTATAAGGGCGGAAAAGTTGAGGACTTTTCTTCTATTTCCTTTGTCCGCCCAAACTCCTAAAGGCCACTGAAAGATCATTCCCCCAAAAATAATCACAGCCATCCAGATGGCAATTTCGGAAACCTTCATTTTAATCTCCGCACCATAGACCGGAACAAGTCCATAAATAGCGGCAAGCAACATTCCAGAGATGATACCGCCCAAAAAGCCTAGAGGAGATATGTTAAATAGCTCTATAAGGCTTACTTTTTGTGTTATTTCGGGTTTTGGTTCGCTATTTGTTTGGATCAAAGTAGGAATCAGTGAGGCTGTAAAAAAGATGGCTGTGATACAGAAAGGGTAAATGGTGTTGAGAGGAGCTATATTTATGAGAAACTGTCCTGCGGAGAGTCCCCCATAAAAAATGAAGAGATAAATAGATAAAATGCGTCCTCGCATGGGTAGAGGGCTTTCAAGTAAAAGCCAACTTTCAATGACAATAAAAATTCCAGATAAGCAAATCCCGGCTCCAAAACGGATGATGCACCAGTAAATTGCATCGATCCAAATAGCTTGTGCCATGACTAAGAATATCGACATCGTGCAGAAAGCAATCAAAGCAGGCCTATGACCTATTTCGCTAATCCATCGATCCAGCCAAATAGCTCCTATTAAAATGCCTACATAAAGCGCTGAGGTCACCACGCCAATGGTTTCGATGGAATAGCCAGCCATTTCGAGTCTAATCGAGGTAAAGGTATTCAATAAGCCGCTGCCTAACATCATTAGCGTAAGACTTAAGAAAGGAATTATCAGGGATTTACAAAGGGCAAGCAGGGAAGGTGAATTGTTTTTAGACATGAATTCATCTCTAAATTCGATAATTTGATTTTGCATATTTGATTTAATTTATAAATAACAAAACCGAAAAATCGCCAGAAATTTTTTATTAAGATAGGTTCTTATATATACCGAAAATGATTCAAGAATCGGCTGATAGCCGATTCTTGAATCATTTTCGGTATACCCCTTCCTCTTCAAAACTTCGAAAAATCAACTGAAAATTTTATTAGAACAACCTATTAGAATATTATAAATAATATAATAATTGTTCTTAAGTAATTGTTGTTTAGTTAATTTAGTGTTAATTTATATAAATTAATTGTAAATAATAAAAATTATAATAATAATTAGATTAGATTAATTTAGGCTGTGTTTATGAACAAAATAGTGAAAGAAGCTCTTGGACTTCAAGATGCCATGAATAATCTAGCTGTTATTGCGGGGATCGATATAGAGCATCCTCCACGGATTGGAATCGTTAGAGACTTTTGCTTGGTGACGGATGAAGAAGAATTTCCTTTGGGAGCTATCCAATGGCTTGGTGGTGAAGGATATGAAGTGATCGCAAAGGTTCTAGCGGCTACTTATAAATCAATTCATCAGCATCTTTTATCCCTTTACGAAAACCCTGAAATGAATTGGGACAATGAAAAAAGCAAAAAAGGGATCTGTGCAATGATGGATTTGGTCGGTGAATCGGCCAGCAAAATGGATCGCTATCTTTCTTTTTGGATGGATAAGGCTCTCCCCTTAAAAATTTCCAAAATTCCAGAATTTAAGTCTCTTCATCAATTCTATTCAGAGAGGTTTTTATCTAAATTTAAAGGGTTTGAAGGAAATTCTATTTGGGAAGAGCAGTGGGAGAAGAATGAATTAGGTGAGATACTCGATACTTCAGGTAGCGGGCTGAAGGATTTCGAAACAGTTCGTAAAGATAAAGAATATGAACTGTTCTATATTCGGAATGAAGAAGGGAAGCCTTACTTTAACTCAGAGCTTCTTAGAAATATCAAACTTTCTGCAGATTTTGAGACGGATGGCGAATCTTTTGAAGAGGATCCTCTTTTAAAAGTACGGGCCATGCAAGATAGAGATTTGCAATTTTCGGCAGATCAGATTTTAAAAGATTGTTATGGGCTTATTCAAGATCTATACAAAATCAATTCTAAATTGAAGTCTAACGGTTTGGCTCAACAATTAAATATGGCGATCTTGGCTCTTTTTTTAGCTGCAAATCCTCGTTATCTCATTCAAAATACAACAGGGAAAAGTTGTTTACAGTATTTTGATGATTTCCATAAGTTCCTGCGATCTTCGATGAGAACAACGGAATATCAAAAGTGGATTGCTTATCCTCCTGAGAAAAGCGATAAAGTAGCGTCTCTTCTCTTAAATTTAACGCATTCTCTTTGCCGATCTTTTTTTGAAAGAGCGGGAGGCGTTAAGCAAGAATCCATTGGATTGATTTATAGAACGATGCGGCGTGGAACAGAGGTTGAAACGAAAAAGCTGCTGAAAGGAGAGAATCTGTGGAATCGCTTTCTTCTAGAAGATGAAAATTTTCGAGCGCTTCTCACTAAATTTCCTAATGGGCCTCTTTTGAAAATTTTGGATCTTATTAGAGAAGAAGATGAGGAAACGAACATTCCCTTTGATCCAATTGGGCAAAACAACCTTCCTTTGAAATTATATCAAGTAAAAGGGACCGAAAAAATAATCGATGTTTTAAGAATCCCTTCTCCTACAAGACAATCTTTCATCAATAAAGTAGAGATTGTAGAAGAGTTTCGGGGTTTTTTAAGGGCTCTATCTCAAGAGCGCAAGCGAAAAACTCATATGATTGTGAATTTACAAGATAGGAACTCTTGGAGAGAATGCACCAGGAGTAGAGCGCTAGAGAATTTACAAAAGAATGCTGAATTCAATTCGCAAATTTTCGTTCTAACGCTTTCTAAGGATTCTGATTTTTATCATCAAAACAATGAATATTTAAATTTGAATCAAGCAGACCATTTTCTTGAAGCATTTAAGAGTCAATTAAAAACACCAGAAGAGTCAGGTTATTATCTCCCATCTGGTTTTAAAATAGATCAATTGATGGCTTTTGCAGAAAAAGTTTTACCTGCAATTCACGATCATTTCTTTCATAAAAAAAATGTGTTAACTCGTCGTAATAGAGAAGATTTTATCGAGATTTTTTATCAGTTTCTGATTTTAAAAGTTCTATCGGAGCTAGCTCCAGACTCTATGAGTTTTAGCTGTAAAGATAGCGTTGATGCAGGTTCTGCTCAAGCTGCTATGTTTTATGGGTTTTACCAGCTTTTGAATGAGAATTTTCATAAAAAAGAGAGTCACGATTTTTTTCTTTGGCTTCTTTATACCCCAGCTCTTTTTATTCGCGAGAGAGCAATTGATCCTGAAAGGATGACTAGGACTTTATCTAGCTTAGAGCGTATAGATAGTGCTCTTTTGGAAAACAGGGTCAATATTTTAAAAAATTTTAAAGGAATACTTCTATAAATATTCCTTCCCTGAAAAAATCAAATATTGCGAATTACATTGTGTCCAATTTTCTGGCAGCCGTGACATGAGATTTTAATTGGAAAGGTAGTGTACTGTATTCTGTTGGCGGCAAAAAGTTTCTTTAATGCAAAATAATGCGATTAGAGACGCCAATAGATAACAAAGAGGCATAGTTAAAAAACTAATAGTAAAATCGCTTGTTATAAAATGAGGATGATCGGCTCCGCTTGGGTGGATAAAAATTGTAATAGCAGGTGGTAAAAAAGCCGCGAGTAGCATGATAGCTGTGTTGTTTGCTCCCATAGCAGTAGCCTTTAGCTCACTAGGGACTTGCTCTACAATGGTGGCGAAAGAAAGGCTTTGCCCACTGGAAGCAAAACCTAGCAAGAAAAAGAGAAAAGAGAGAACAAGAGAGTTTTGACTAGGTTGCATAATGATTAAAAAAGAAGCTATAGCGCCAAGAACCCCTAAAATCACTAAAAAGGGCTTTCTTCTTTTGAAGTGATCAGAAAGTCTGCCTATGATAGGACTGCCGATAGCAAGACCTACCCAACACATAGAAACAATTAAAGCTGCAGTAGAAGGGTCAAAGGATCTTGTTTCAAGATAAAGTGTTCCCCAATAAGCTCCCATTAAAGGTAAGCTAACATAAATCAATCCTGCATAAGGAAGTACAAACCAAAAATGTGTAATTTTTATTAAATTTTTTAAGGCTTTTTTTAGGGGAAGCTCCTTAGAGATAAAGAATATTTCGCCTGAATTGGCTTTGGGTTTATTTCGAACAAAAATAGCAATCAAAAAGAAAAGGATTATACCAATAAATGAAATATTCCAAAAAATAGAATGCCAATCATTTCCTGTTTTTTGCATTAGGTAAATTATAGGAGCTCCAGCTAAGAGAGGTCCTGTTGCTCCTAAAAGTTGAGCTAAGCCTCCTAAAAACCCAAAATGATTGTGAGGAAACCAGTTTAAGGTGATGACTAATAATCCGATAAAGCCAAAAGAAGATCCTAATCCTGTTAAGAATCGGCTGATGATACAGTCGTAAAAAGTATCAGATATGCTAAATCCAAAGACCCCTAATGAGCAAACTATAGATGCCAAAGATAAAAATAAACGAACTCCAAAGCGGTCTAACAGAATTCCAACAGGGATTTGCATGGCAGAATAAGCAATATAATAGGCTGAGCTAATTAGAGCGAACTGTTCGGTATTAATATTTAAATCTTTGATAATGTGTTCCGATATCGTGGCAGGTATCATGCGAACACAGTACTCATATAGAAAAAATAGAATGGCTAGTAGCCAGATAAAACATCCATACCATGATATGGGAACAACGTTATTATCTTTACTCATTCAATAGGTTCTTGGTTTGCTTGCCAAAATTCAGATTCCGTTTTTCTGGACTGTCCGATTTGAAAGATGCATTCACCTTCATGGATTAGCACTTTTGTTGATCGGGACATTAAAATACCATCAGAAGGAGAAAGTATTTTCTCTTTAGATTTTGTTCCCAAAGGATCGGAAATAACCGCTATTAAAGAATCTTTTTTTACCTCAGTACCTAACGATTGATAGAATTTACAAAGCCCGGAGTATGGAGAATAGGTGGAAATGGGAGATTCTATAACTAAAGGAACCTTTTGGGAGTCTTTAGGTGTAATATTTAAAGGGGCAAGCATTTTTAATTCTCTCATGACACGAATAATTCCTCTGACACCTTCTTTAACGCCTTCTTTGTCTAATCGGTTAAGTTCTCCTGTTTGATAAACGATAGTTGGGATTGGATTTTCTTTTTGATGTAAATGAAACATACCTTGCTTCGAATCTGTATCAAAAATAAAAGGGGGCTGAAAAATTTTAGCCATATTTTTAGCAATTTCTATCTTTAAATTTGTATGGACTTGGGGGGCGGTATATGTATTGAAAGATCCGGAGCGTAAATCAATACAATGAGTAGCTAAATGGAAAATTTCTTTTGATAAAAGAAAAGCGATTCTTGAAGAAAAAGAACCTGTTTCACATCCGGGAAAAGAATTTTCTAAATCATTTTGATCAGAAAAAGTTTGTAAGGACATGAATAAGCTATGAACATTTAAGAGAGGAATTGTGATCAATGTGCCAAATAAACCTTTAAGTAGTTGAAGACTTAGCAATTTTTGAAGTACAGCCATTCCGTTAACTTCGTTGGCATTCATACCGGAACAAATTAAAAGAGTGGGACCGGCTTTTTTACCATGAATTATATGAATAGGAATATGGAGACGCGCACAAGAGTAAAGTTCTGGTATGGGTAAAGCTACAGAAATTTTTTCTCCGGGATGTTGAAAGACCAGAAATGGTAATGATTTTATTTTTCATCGTAAGTAGTTTCTTGACCGATATGTTATTTATTTGTCCTTATACATTATTCAATATCCCAAAGAAAGTCTAAAAATTGAGATCTTTGATTTTAAGAAACTATTTGTAAATTATGTTTCATGCCCTTCCTTCCAAAACTAATCTATCCAGGCAGTTTGCAAGCTGTCGCACTTCGATAGATCAGATTTTAGTGAGGAAGGATACCATTCGGTTTGCAGTCTCTTTTGAATCACCTTGGCATAGTTTTCTAGACAACAAGCTTTATTTCCTATAAGAAAGAAAAAAGAGCGTGTTTTGAGGGTTAAAAAGCATTTCATGAAAAGAAAATACAAGTTGTTATGTGTGGTGTTGTTCTTGATTGGCTTGATAGCGTTGATTGTTCCTTTTACGGGAGGCGCAGATTTTGCCGTATTGAATCCTAAGGGAGTGATTGGAGCTCAGCAGAAAGATTTGATTATCATCTCAAGCTGGCTGATGTTGGTTGTAGTAATTCCTGTACTGATCCTTACTTTTGTGATTGCATGGCGCTATAGAGAGGGAAATGAAAAATCAAAGTATGCGCCTAATTGGGACTTTAATTTGTTGGCAGAGTCTATTTGGTGGGGTGTTCCTTGTGTGATTGTTTTTGCTCTTTCTGTCATTGTTTGGAGAAGCAGTCATGAATTGGATCCTTTTAAGCCTATTGATAAAGACGTAAAACCGCTCACAATACAAGCGGTAGCGCTCCAATGGAAATGGCTATTCATTTATCCGGAGCAAGGAATCGCTACGGTCAATTACGTTCAGTTTCCTGAAAAAACGCCTCTTTTGTTTGAAATTACAGCGGACGCTCCCATGAATTCTTTTTGGATTCCTCAGTTAGGAGGACAAATTTATGCAATGCCGGGGATGAGAACTAAACTCTATTTGATTGCAGATGAAAAAGGGACCTTTCGAGGCTCTTCCGCTAATTTAAGTGGTAAGGGATTTTCTGGAATGAATTTTATGGCTGTTGCTACGTCGCAAAGTGATTTTGAGGAGTGGGTCCAGTCCATTCAAGGAGCCTCTGAAGGTTTGAATTGGCGAGTGTATAGTGAATTGACAGAGCCTAGTGAAGACAACCTCCCAGCATTTTATACATTAGAAAAAAAAGATTTGTATGATCACATCTTAATGAAATACGGCATGCCTATGTCAGACATGCAGATGATGGGCGAGTAAAGGTAGCATATGTTTGGTAAATTAACTCTGGATGCGTTTAAACACGATTGGATTGAAGTGGCCGCAGGACTTTCAATGATCTTAGGAGCTCTTTTTGTTGCGGCTCTTTTATTTTATTATAAAAGATGGAAGTGGCTTTGGAGTGAATGGCTCACTACAGTAGATGCTAAGAAGATTGGAATCATGTATGTGGTCGTTTCTTCTGTCATGCTCTTGAAAGGGGTGGTAGATGCTTTCATGATGAGAGCCCAACAGGTTTTTTCTGTAGGGGACTCCCATGGTTACTTAGGCGCTGAGCATTTCCAGGAGATTTTTACTGCTCATGGAACCACAATGATTTTTTTTGTAGGAATGGGAGGAGTTTTTGCCGTTACCAACCTGATTATGCCTTTGCAGATTGGCGCAAGAGATGTGGCTTTCCCCTTTTTAAACTCGATTAGTTTTTATTTTTTTACAGCGGGGGCCATGCTGCTCATGGTTTCTTTGATTATAGGGGAGTTTTCTGCAGCGGGTTGGGTCTGTTACCCTCCTCTTTCCGGGATTGCTTATAGTCCTGGAGTTGGGGTGGATTATTGGATTTGGAGCGTGCAGATTGCTGGGATTGGGAGTTTATTTTCCGGAATCAATTTTCTTGTGACGATTTTTAAGATGCGATGTCCCGGTATGACTCTTATGAAGATGCCTATATTTGTATGGTCTATTTTGGGGAGCATGATTTTGATTATTTTTGCTTTTCCTATTTTGACGGCAACTTTAGCAATGCTCTCTTTAGATCGTGTATTGGGGATGCATTTTTTTACGCCCGATTTTGGGGGCAATCCGATGATGTATATCAACTTGATTTGGGCGTGGGGCCATCCTGAGGTCTACATTCTCATTTTGCCTGCATTTGGTGTTTTCTCAGAAGTGGTAGCTACTTTTTCAAAGAAAAGGCTGTTTGGCTATGTTTCTATGGTCTGGGCAATTGGCGCGATTGTTTTTCTTTCTTTCATTGTTTGGCTGCATCATTTTTTCACCATGGGCGCCGGCGCTAACGTGAACGCTTTTTTTGGTATTATGACCATGCTAATTGCTATTCCGACAGGGGTTAAAATATTCAACTGGCTTTTCACTATGGTGAGAGGAAAAGTTGTCTTTGCAACTCCTATGCTCTGGTTTTTAGGGTTTGTCATTATCTTTACTACGGGTGGAATGACGGGCGTTTTATTGTCTATAGCAGCAGTGGATTTTCAGTTGCATAATAGCTTATTTTTAATTGCCCATTTCCACTCTATGGTGGTGGGCGGGGTTCTTTTTGGATTTTTGTCAGGATTTTCTTATTGGTTTCCTAAATTTACAGGCTTCAAATTGAATGAAACTTTAGGTCGCTATGCTTTTTGGTGTTGGATGATTGGGTTTTTGATTGCTTTCATGCCTCTTTATGCGTTGGGTTTTATGGGAGCTACCAGAAGATTAGATCATTATGATGCATCTACAGGATGGCACTCTTTATTTACTTTGGCAGGTATCGGAGCGGCGATCATTGCTTGCGGCGTTGGCTTTCAGATTTTACAGGTGGTGGTAAGTATTTATCAGAGGAAGAAAAATAAAGATCTGACGGGAGATCCATGGAATGGAAGGACGCTAGAATGGGATACCTCATCGCCTCCTCCTTTTTATAATTTTGCAATCACTCCGGAAGTGGAGACGAGAGATCCTTTTTGGGAGAAGAAACAACACCCGGTTTCGAGTCCAGCTCCCGTTCATTATGAACCGATCCATATGCCCAAAAATACTCCATCAGGACTTTATATCGGCTCTTTCGGCTTTCTATTTTGTTTTGGTATTATTTGGTACATTCATTGGATGACAATTATGGGGTTTTTAGGTGTTGTGATTTCTATGATCGTTCGATTGTCAGAAAAAGATACCGATTATTATATAACAGTAGCTGAAATCGAGAAAACGGAAGCTGAATCGATGAGAGGAGGAATTTAAATGCAACATTCAAGCTCATCTCATGTGTATCCCGATGCTCATCAAGATACTTATTCAAAAACACTATTTGGTTTCTGGGTTTATCTTATGACCGATTGTGTTCTTTTTGGAACGCTTTTTGCTACCTATGCAGTACTTCGTACGCATACTGCAGGAGGACCCTCCGGCCATGACCTTTTTAGCATGCCTTATGCTTTGACAGAGACCTTGATTCTTTTAACGAGCAGCTTTACGAGCGGCTTAGCGCTGCTTCCTTCTCAATGTACCAGCAAGTACAAAGTGCTATTTTGGTTTGGAGTGACCTTTTTGCTGGGGGCTTCTTTTATTGGCATGGAACTCACAGAATTTTTGCATCTTGTCCGAGAAGGTAATAGTTGGAGAAGAAGCGCCTTTTTGTCTGCGTTTTTTACGTTAGTTGCAACGCATGGACTTCATATTTCCTTAAGTTTGGTTTGGATGATCGTGCTGACGATACCTGTATGGCGTCATGGTCTTAATTCTACTTCTTTTCGAAGATTGAGTTGCTTGCGTCTATTTTGGCATTTTCTAGATGTTGTATGGATTTTTATTTTTACTGTGGTTTATCTCGTAGGAGGCATTCATGGATGAGCACATTTCAAATCTAGGTGTTCCTGAAGGAGCAAATCATGGAAATCTTAAGTCCTATGTGATCGGTTTTTTACTATCGCTGGTTTTGACTTTGATGTCTTATTGTTCTGTTGTTTACGATTTATTATCCGGTTGGGTCCTGATTGGGGCGATCAGTTTCTTTGCTGTTGTACAAGCCGTAGTTCAATTGTTCTTATTTTTGCATTTAGGCGCAGAATCTAAGCCTCGTTGGCACTTAATGACTTTCCTTTTTATGGTTTTAGTCATTGGAATCATCGTATTTGGATCGCTTTGGATTATGGCTAATTTAGATTATCGAACGATGTGATCTTATGATGAAAACCTATTATTACTTGACAAAGCCTGGGATCATTATGGGCAATATGATCACGACCTTTGGTGGTTTTGCTCTCGCCTCGAGAGGAAATATCGATCTTGGCTTATTGTTGGCAACCCTTTTAGGATTGGCTTTTGTCATAGCGTCTGCTTGTGTAGTGAAT
>Ga0196970_1001381_pt1 | contig 16818 bp, 13 predicted proteins | sample S1v_513CmetaG_FD_148672 | JGI IMG/M metagenome (GOLD analysis project Ga0196970, IMG submission 148672) | Soil microbial communities from Anza Borrego desert, Southern California, United States - S1+v_5-13C | ecosystem: Environmental > Terrestrial > Soil > Desert | place: USA: California...
AATCGAACTGGCTGACAAGTTCGAGAACATGGGCGCGCAGATGGTCAAGGAAGTCGCCTCCAAGACCTCCGACAACGCCGGTGACGGCACCACCACCGCCACCGTGCTGGCGCAGGCGTTCATTCGCGAAGGCATGAAGGCCGTGGCCGCCGGCATGAACCCGATGGACCTCAAGCGCGGCATCGACAAGGCGGTCACCGCCGCCGTCGCCGAGCTGAAGAACCTGTCCAAGCCGACCGCCGATGACAACGCGATCGCCCAGGTCGGCACCATCTCGGCCAACTCCGACGAGTCGATCGGCAACATCATTGCCGAGGCCATGAAGAAGGTCGGCAAGGAAGGCGTCATCACCGTTGAAGAAGGCTCGGGCCTGGACAACGAGCTGGACGTGGTCGAGGGCATGCAGTTCGACCGCGGCTACCTGTCGCCGTACTTCGTCAACAACCAGCAGAGCCAGTCGGCCGACCTGGACGACCCGTTCATCCTGCTGCACGACAAGAAGATCTCCAACGTGCGTGACCTGCTGCCCGTCCTCGAGGGCGTGGCCAAGGCCGGCAAGCCGCTGCTGATCGTGGCCGAGGAAGTCGAGGGCGAAGCCCTGGCGACCCTGGTGGTCAACACCATCCGCGGCATCGTCAAGGTCGTGGCGGTCAAGGCTCCGGGCTTCGGCGACCGTCGCAAGGCGATGCTGGAAGACATGGCCGTGCTGACCGGCGGCACCGTGATCTCCGAGGAAGTGGGCCTGTCGCTGGAGAAGGCCACGATCAAGGACCTGGGCCGCGCCAAGAAGGTGCAGGTGACCAAGGAAAACAGCACGGTGATCGACGGCGCCGGCGACGGCGAGGCGATCCAGGCGCGCATCAAGCAGATCAAGGCGCAGATCGAAGAGACCTCTTCGGACTACGACCGCGAGAAGCTGCAGGAGCGCGTGGCCAAGCTGGCCGGCGGCGTGGCCGTCATCAAGGTCGGTGCCGCCACGGAAGTGGAAATGAAGGAAAAGAAGGCGCGCGTCGAAGACGCCCTGCACGCCACCCGTGCGGCGGTCGAGGAAGGCGTGGTCCCGGGCGGCGGTGTTGCGCTGATCCGTGCCAAGAAGGCGGTCGAAGGCCTCAAGGGCATCAACGAAGACCAGAACCACGGCATCGAGATCGCCCTGCGCGCGATGGAAGCCCCGCTGCGCGAGATCGTCACCAACGCCGGCGAAGAGCCGTCCGTGATCGTCAACAAGGTCAAGGAAGGTTCGGGCAACTTCGGCTACAACGCCGCCAACGGCGAGTTCGGTGACATGGTGCAGTTCGGCATCCTGGACCCGACCAAGGTGACCCGCACCGCGCTGCAGAACGCTGCTTCGATCGCTGGCCTGATGATCACCACCGAAGCAATGGTGGCCGAGTCGCCGAAGAAGGACGAGCCGGCGATGCCGGGCGCCGGTGGCATGGGCGGCATGGGCGGCATGGACTTCTAAGTCCCGCCGCGGCCGCACGGTCGCATGCTGTGTCGAAACCCCGCCCACAAGGCGGGGTTTTCTTATATGGTGACTGCACAGCCCCGGTGCTAAGGTTCAGCTGAGTCTTTCGCTGCATCCGAATTCTGTCCCGGCACTCGCCCTGCTCTCATGCTCAAGTCCCACAATCGCGAAAAGCTGATAAACGCGGCGATCTTCTTCGCAGCGAATACGCGCTATTGCGGGAAGATCAAACTCATCAAGTTGCTCTATCTGCTGGATTTCGAGCACTTCCGGCAGACCGGCAGGTCCGTGACCGGGCTCGAGTATCGCGCGATGAAGATGGGTCCTGTTCCAATGGAGTTGTTTGAGGAATGGGAGGCGCTGGAGCCGGATTTCGCCGAGGCGATACAGATCGTTCCCGAGCAGGTGTTCGATTACTGCCGGGACAGTGTGCGACCGAAGCGCGAATTCGATGCTTCCCATTTCACGCGCCGTGAGCTGCGGCTCATGGAGCAGTTGAGCGTACGGTTCAACACGGATTTTTCGCAGCCATTGATCAATGTGACGCACACCGAGCGCGGCCCGTGGGACGCCATCTGGGACAACGGGCGCGGCAACCTGGAAAAGATTCCCTACGCCTTGGCAGTGCAAGGCGATGATGAAGCTGCGATAGCCGCCCGTGAGTCCGCCGAAGAGTACGAAGGTATCAAGGCAGCACAAGGACGTTGAAGAGCAAGGGTTATGTCGGCAGGGATGGGTTGGATCTACAAGGACGACACTTTTTATCTGGACCAGTCTGACGGAGTGTTGAAGGCGAAGTACCTGCTGGTTCTGGCGGCGTTGCCTCGCCACGATCTGGTCGTTCGGCTGCTGACGTCGCGGCATCCCGAACTCAGGCCAGAGCACCCGGCCTGTTTCCATGGCGATCCCTATCCGGGCTTCTATCTGGGTGTCCTTGGTGGGCCGCTGACGGCCAGGTCATGGCTTGACCTGCGCTTTCTGGATGACTTCGACCCGAAAGAATTCGATCGCAAGCTGCAGATCGAGAGACTGCGTGAGGTGATGCCGCTACCGGCAGCGCTGCTTCGCTCGGCACTGTTGTGCGCGGCCTCTGCCGACGACACCACAGTGCAACAGGAACGCCGGCTGCGTGACGCGCTGACGATCGTGTAGCCGCTGGGCGAGCGCCGCCCCTTTCGTCGCGAAGCACAGGGCCTGCGACAGCCTCTGTTGCCAATGAAACGGTTGGCGACACCGCAAAGCCGTGTTATCAATGGCCCCATGAACGCAAACCCCAGCCGCTTTTACTTTTGGTACTACGGTTTTCCGATGCCGCTGGCGGAGGAAGGATTGCGCTCACCCTGAAGGAACCTTCAGACGCATCCCGAAAGCCGCCAGCGCAACTGGCGGCTTTTTTGTTGCCGCCTTGCCTGGCTTCCCAAGCACCCGCCCCCCGGAGAACGCCATGCCCCCTTTGACTGACGACTTGCGCATTCGCAAGATCGAGCCGCTGATCACCCCGGCCGAACTGATCGCCGAATTGCCCTGCGACGAGGCCGCCTCGGAAACCGTTGCCCGCTCCCGCAGCGCCCTGCATGCCATCCTGCACGGCAGCGACGATCGCCTCGCAGTGGTCATCGGCCCATGCTCGATCCATGACCCGGCCGCCGCGCTGGAATACGCCGCGCGCCTGCGCCCCCTGCGTGACACGCTGGGCGATGCGCTGGAGATCGTGATGCGCGTGTACTTTGAAAAGCCGCGCACGACCGTCGGCTGGAAGGGCCTGATCAATGATCCGGACCTGGACGGCAGCTTCCGCATCAACAAGGGCCTGGCCGTGGCGCGCGGGCTGCTGCGCGACATCAACCGCCTGGGCTTGCCGGCTGGCGTGGAGTTCCTCGACACCATCTCGCCGCAGTACATCGCCGACCTGGTGGCCTGGGGCGCGATTGGCGCGCGCACGACCGAGAGCCAGGTGCACCGTGAAATGGCCTCGGGTCTGTCGTGCCCCATCGGTTTCAAGAATGGCACCAGCGGCGACGTCAAGATTGCCGCCGACGCGGTCAGCGCCGCGGCGCATGCCCATCATTTCCTGGCCGTGACCAAGCATGGCCAGTCGGCCATCGCTGCCACCGCCGGCAACCCGGATTGCCACGTCATCCTGCGCGGCGGCGTGCAGCCCAATTACGACGCGGCCAGCGTGCAGGCTGCTGGCGCGGTGTTGCACAAGGCCGGCCTGGCGCAGCGGTTGATGATCGACGCCAGTCACGCCAACAGCGGCAAGAACCCGGATAACCAGCCCGCGGTCGTCGCCGACATTGCGGCTCAGCTCGCGGCGGGCGAAACCCGCATCGTTGGGGCGATGGTGGAGAGCCATCTGGTTGGCGGGCGGCAGGAGCTGGTGGCGGGACAGCCCTTGGTCTACGGGCAGAGCATTACCGATGGCTGCATCGATTGGGAAACGTCGGTGGCGGTGCTTGAGCAGCTGGCTGATGCGGTGCGTGCGCGCAGGGCTGGGGTGGCTGCGGCGGCGTGAAGGGTTTGCGGTCGCCGGCATCACACGGTCCGAAGCATCCCTGTAGGAGCGGCTTCAACCGCGACCGGGTGCCGGTATCCGCAATCTCTTCCGGCGGCCGATATTCCCGGCCGCGGGTGAGGTGTCGCGATCAACCCGGCCCGTCCACCCGCATCGTCCCGCTATCCAGCCAGCGCTGGTGCCACGACAACGCCTCCGGCAACAGATGCGGCGTGTGCTTGCCATACGCATCGCGGCACGCGCGATCGAAGTAGTCCTGCAACTGCGCGCGATAGTCCGGGTGCGCGCACTGCGCGATCACCACACGCGCGCGCTGCTTGGGTGTCAGTCCGCGCAGATCGGCCAGGCCCTGTTCGGTGACGATCACTGACACGTCGTGTTCGGTGTGATCCACATGGCTGACCATCGGCACGATGGCGGAAATCGTGCCGCCCTTCGCCGTCGAAGGGCTCAGGAACGCCGACAGGAAACCATTGCGTGCGAAGTCGCCCGAGCCGCCAATGCCGTTCATGATCCGCGAGCCCATGATGTGCGTCGAGTTGACGTTGCCATACAGGTCCGCCTCGATCATGCCGTTCATGCCAATGCAGCCCAGGCGCCGCACCAGTTCCGGATGGTTGGATATCTCCTGCGTGCGCATCACGATGCGCTCGCGATAGAAGCCGATGTTGCGCTTGAACTCCTCATTCGCCGCCGGGCTCAGCGCGAAGCCCGTGCAGGAGGCGTAGCGCAGCACGCCGGACTTGAGCAGGTCGAGCATGCCGTCCTGGATCACCTCGGTAAACGCCTCCAGGTCGCGGAAGCCGCTCTCGGCCAGGCCGGCCAGCACCGCATTGGGAATATTGCCCACGCCCGACTGCAACGGCAGCAGGTTGGCCGGCAGGCGGCCCTTGGCGACTTCGTGCTTGAGGAATTCGATCAGGTGGCCGGCAATGCGGTGGCTGGTCTCATCGGCCGGGGTGAACGGACTGTTGCGGTCCGGCCCGTTGGTGCGCACCACCGCCACCACCTTGTCCAGATCGCAACGCAACGTGCTCTGGCCAATGCGGTCGTCGCCATGCAGCAGCGGAATCGGCTTGCGATGCGGCGGCAGCGCGGTGCCGTAGTAGATATCGTGCATGCCGTCGATATCGGCCGGCTGCCACTCGTTGACCTCGATGATGATCTTCCGTGCCAGGTCCAGCCAGGTCTTGTTGTTGCCCACCGAAGTCGAGGGCACCAGGCTGCCGTCCTCGCGGATCGCCGTCACCTCGACCACCGCCGTGTCGATGCCGCCATAGAAGCCGAACCACACGTGCTGGGCCACATGGCTGAGGTGGATGTCGATGTAGTCCAGCGTGCCGGCGTTGATGCGGTTGCGCGCGTCCGGGTCGGTCTGGAATGGCATGCGCAGGGCGATGCCATCGGCCTTGGCCAAAGCGCCATCCAGTTCCGGGGCGGTGGAAGCGCCGGTCATCAACTTGATCTGGAACGGCTGCCCGGCCGCATGCGCCGCCTCGATGCGCTGCGCCAGCGCCATCGGCACCGCCTTCGGGTAGCCCGAGCCGGTGAAGCCGCTCATCGCCACGGTCTCGCCCGGTTCAATCCAGGCGGCGGCGGCTTCGGCGGACACCACGCGGTCGCGCAGGCGGGGATGCAGGATGCGATCAGTGGACATAAGACAGGACGGCAGCGGGGGAGGGCCCATTATCGGCCCCGATCGCGGTCGCGTCCTCGCGCAGAGCGCGCCAGCCGCTCCGCTATGGCCGCACGCTGACATCGGCACCACGCGCCGCCGTCTAGCATCGGCGCCCACGCCCCTGCCGATGGATCGACCCGCGCATGACTGCTCCGCGCCGCCTGCCGCGGCTCCGATGGAACGCCCTGCCGGCGTGGCTGCGCCGGCCCTTGCTGGCCGTGGTCGCGCTGTATCTGCTGTACCTGCTGGCGGCCAATATCTTCCTCAATACCGGGCTGGCGCCGTGGGCGATCAACCGCAAGCCCGAACGGTTCACGTTGCACTGGGACCGTGCTGTCAGCTGGTGGCCCGGCCGGGTCGATGCGCGTGGCGTGCGCCTGCGCGGTCACACAATGCATGTGCGCTGGCATATCGATGCACAACGCGCACGCGGGCGCATCGTGATGCTGGCGCTGCTGCGCCGTGAAGTGCACATGCCGTGGATCGAGGCCGACGAAGTGACCGGCGGTACCCGCCGCGACGATGGCCCGCCAATCGAACCGCAACGGCCATTGCCCGGGCGCACCGGCTGGCTGCTGCGCTTCGACCGCATCCACAGCGACAGCGCGCGCGGCGGCCAGTTTGGCGGCCTGAAGCTGGAAGGCCGTGGCAGCGCGCAGTTCGGCTTCTACAAGCGCCTGCGCAGCGGGCCCATGCGCGTGCAACCTTCGTGGGCGCATTACGGCCAGGCCCGCATCTGGGTGAACGGCCGCGAGTGGCTGCGCGATGGCCGCTTCGATGGCGACTTCTCCATGGACCCGCATACCCGCGCGCAGGCGCAGGGCCTGGCCAAGCTCGACAAGTCCATCATCAGCCTGCGCCTGCTCGGCCACACGACCGGCCTGGCCTTGCAACGCGACAATCGTGGCCGCCCGGTGTTCCGCACCGCCGCCGGCAGCGGCAAGGCCGACCTCGACCTGCGCTGGGTGCGCGGCGAACTGGCCGCTGGCAGCCGCGCGCAATGGACCGCCCCCCTGCTCGGCACCGACCCGGCCGGACAGCCATTGCCCGGCGAACTGGACATGCGCCTGAATGTCGACCAGGACCTGCACGTGCAGGCCAGGGTCCCCGGCGCGGCCGCCGATGCGCTGTGGCTGGATGCCGACCTGCGCTTCCAGGGCCGGCATGTACCGCTGCGCGAACCTGCCCGCCTGATTCCGCGCGCGTCAGGCCACCTGCAAGGGCGTTGGCGTTTCGCGTCGCTGGACTGGATTCCCGCGCTGTTCCCGCGCACGCAATGGCTGCAGCTGCACGGCGAAGGCGTGGTTGATGCCGATGTGCAGGTGCAGGCCGGGCAACTGGCTGCCGGTAGCCGCGTGCGCGTGCCCGAGGTCGATGCCAGCGCGCAGATCATGGCGACCCGCTTCCAGGGCAGCGCCAACGCCGATCTGCATGTCGAAGCGGTCAAGGGCGTCAACGTGCCCACCCTGGCGATGCAGATGCAGCGCTTCGTCGTGGCCGCCGATGCCACGCCTGCCAAGCCCTACATCGAAGGCAACGACCTGCAGCTGACCCTGCGCACCCCGCCAGGTTCCACCACCGCGGCCGACCTGCGCCGCAGCACCTATGGACACCTGGTGTTCCGCGATGCACGCGTGCCCGACCTGCGCGCGTATAACCGCTACCTGCCGCAGAAGCAGTTGCGCTTCGATGGCGGCACCGGCCGCGTCAGCGGCGATCTGCAACTGCTGCCCGGCGGCGACATAGGCGAAGGCGCGGTGCAACTGCAGGCGCGCGACGCACGCCTGAAAGCGGCCGGCGTGGCGTTGCGTGGCGATGTCGATGCCGCTTTGCAGTTGCGCCGCGGCGACTTGAAGGCCCGCAACTTCAGCCTTGATACCAGCGTGGTGGAACTGCGCAACGTCAGCTTCGCCGGCACCAATGGCGAGCAGCGCAGCGGCTGGTGGGCGCGCGCGCTGATCGAACGCGGCCATACCGACTGGACCGCGCCGGCCTTGTTCGATGCGCAGGTGCAGCTGGACATGCGCGACGTCGGCTTCCTCCTTGCCCTGTACGCGCAGAAGCGCGACTTCCCGCAATGGATCGACCGCGTCGTCGATGCCGGCGAAACGCGCATGGCCGGGCGCGTGCACTGGCAGGGCGACCAGCTCGTGCTCGTCGGCCTGCAAGCCAGCAACGACCGCTTCGACGTGCTGGCGCGGCTGCGCTTGAAGGATGGGCGTCAGGACGGCAGCCTGTACGCGAAGTGGGGCATCCTCACCGCCGCGCTGGAACTGGACGGGGGTCAACGCCATTGGCATCTGCTCGGTGCCCGCAAGTGGTACGACGCCCAGCCCGGCCTGCTGCCGGACAACGCGCCAGCGCAGGCCGCGCCCCCTGAATAGGGCGGCCGCAGCGGGGCTTGGCTGTACCGTCAGGTTCTGTTTTGCAGTGCAGCGTGCAAGCCCTGAAATATGTGCGCACACTGGTCCCGCATCCCGACGTGGGGGAGGGAGCAAAGCCCGCTGGCAGTTCGCTGCAAGCGGGCTTTTTTATTGTCCCGACTTTGCCGGCTCCCCGGTTCAGACGATGCCGTGCTGCCTGAGCAGCGCCTGCTCATCGCCTGACACCCAGCCGAAGATCTTCGGCTCGCCCTGCAGCTGCTGCACCAGATAGTGGACATCGAAATCGATGGAGACCGGCTTTGCCGCCGGCCGCTCGTAGGTCGCGGTCCATGACACGTGCGCCAGGCAATGGTGCTCGTCGATGGGGTGCACGCGCACCTGCCGCAATGCCATGTCGCGGGTGCCCATCCGCCGGTAGCGCTCGAATCCGTCGCGCATCATCCGTTGCAGCGGCTCGCCGTTCTCGCCGACGTTGACCCCTGCTGGAGAGGCCGCGATGAAGGCGCTGGCATAGGCGCAGGCCACTTGCGCCATGTCGGCCTCTCCACGGAGGCCGCGGCGGAAGCTGTCCTGGTAGCGGCTGAAGAATGCCTTGAGGTCGTGATCCATTTGCTACTCCCGGGGCTGGCTGGCGGAAGCTCTGCCCTGCGGCCTACGCCGGCCATGCGGCCGCGACCGGCACGGTGATGCCACAATCGTGGCATGCCGCTGCCCGCCTCGCTCTCGCCCGACCTGCACGCCCATCTCGAACGATCCCTGGCCCGCCTGCGCGCGGCCTGGCCCGCCGAACATCCGTGGCCGGGCGAGATCTTCGCCGCCCAGCTGGCGCAGGTGGCCCTGGTCAGCGAATGCTTCGTCGATACCGCCACGCGGCAGCCGGCGCTGCTGCAGCACCTCGCCGGCAGCGCCGACCCTGGCCCCCTGCCCGAGCCAGTGCTGTTGGCCGACGCGCCCGAAGAATGGCCGGCGCTGTTGCGCCGCTACCGCAACGCCGAATCGGCGCGGCTGGGGTGGCGCGATGTGCTGGGCCTGGACCGGGTCGAGGCGACCCTGGCCGGCAGCACACGCCTGGCCGAGCGCTGCCTGGGCCTGGCCCTGGCCGCACTGGAGCAGCAGTTCGTGCAGCGCCATGGCCACGTGCGCGCGGCCGATGGCAGCGAACAGCGCCTGGTCGTGTTCGGCCTGGGCAAGCTCGGCGGCGGCGAACTCAACTTCTCTTCCGACATCGACTTGGTCTACGCCTACCCGCAGGCCGGTGAGTCCGATGGTGCACGCGCGCTGGATGCGGAAGCCTACTTCGCGCGGCTCGGCCAGCAACTGGCGCGCCTGCTTGATGACACCACCGCCGACGGCTTCAGCCACCGCGTGGATCTGCGCCTGCGTCCGTTCGGCAGCGCCGGCCGCGTGGCGCTGTCGTTCGCCGCGATGGACCAGTACTTCCAGCGCGAAGGCCGCGACTGGGAGCGCTACGCCTGGCTCAAGGCGCGCGCCGTGGCCGGCGACATCGCCGCCGGTGAAGCCTGGCTGCAGACCCTGCGCCCGTTCGTCTATCGCCGCTATCTCGACTACACCGCGCTCGATGGCCTGCGCGAAATGAAGGCCGCCATCACCGCCGAGGTCGCGCGCCACGATCGCCTCGACGACATCAAGCGCGGGCCCGGCGGCATTCGCGAAGTCGAATTCCTCGTGCAGTCGCTGCAGCTCATCCGCGGCGGGCGCGAAGACAGCCTGCGCGAACGCCGTCTGCTGCCGGCGCTGGAGGCATTGATTGCGCTGGGCCAGATCGACGCGCGCGCCGGCGCCGCATTGGCTGAGGCCTATCGCCATCTGCGCCGCCTGGAAAACCGCCTGCAGATGTTGCGCGACGCGCAGACCCACGCCTTGCCCGAGGCCCCACTGGATCGCGAGCGCATTGCGCGTGGCCTGGGCCATGACAGCTGGGAGGCGATGTACGCCGCGCTGCAACAGCAGCGCGACCTGGTCGCCACCGAATTCGGCGAGCTGCTTGCCCCGCGCCGTCGCGACCTGGCCCCTGATGCCGCCGCGACCTACTGGCGCGCGCTGCCCGATGCGGGCGATGCCGGCGTACTCGGCGGGCTGGGTTTCGCCGATGCACACAGCGCCGATCAGTCGCTGCGTGACTTCGCCCAGAGCGCCGGCGTGCGCGCGTTGTCCGACAGCGCCCGCGCGCGCCTGGATCGGGTGATGCCGGCCCTGCTCAATGCCGCAGGCCAATCCAGCCAGCCCGACGCCGCCCTGCGCCGGGTGCTCGGCCTGCTGCAATCCATCCTGCGCCGCACCAGTTACCTCGCCCTGCTCGACGAGCAACCCAGCGCACTGGCCCGGCTGGTGAACGTGCTGTCGCGCAGCGCGCTGCTGGCCGAGCGCCTGGTCGCCTTCCCGCTGCTGCTCGACGAACTGCTCGACACCCGCATCGGCGGCCCCTTGCCCGATGCCGAGGCCATGCGCGCGGCATGCCTGGCGACGCTGGACATCGAAGATCCCGAAGCCGCCTTGCGCGAACTCAACGAACGCCGCCTGGCCTTGAGCTTCCGCATTGCCCTGGCCGCCCTCGACGCGCGCCAGCCGGCCGGCGTCAGCACCCGCCAGCTGGCCGACCTGGCGCAGGCCGTCGTGCTCACCGTCGAAGCCATGGCGCAGCGCCAGATCCGCGAAGCGCATGGCGAAGTGCCCGGTGGCAGCTTCGCGATCATTGGCTACGGCAGCCTGGGTGGTAGCGAGCTTGGCTTCGGTTCGGACCTGGACCTGGTGTTCCTGCACGACCACCCGCGCGAGGCGGAGATGTCCGATGGCGCGCGCCCGCTCGAAGCCGGGCGCTGGTTCGCGCGGCTGGCGCAGAAGGTCATCGCCTTGCTTGGCGCGCAGACCGGCGCCGGGCGCCTGTTCGACACCGACGTGCGCCTGCGCCCGGATGGTGGCAAGGGCGCGCTGGTGTCTTCCCTCGCCAGCTACGAGGAGTACCAGCGCGAGCGTGCCTGGACCTGGGAACATCAGGCGCTGGTGCGCGCACGCCCGGTCGCCGGCGATGCCGCCTTGTGCGCGCAGTTCGAGCGCGTGCGCGCGGAAACCCTGGGCCGCGTGCGCGATGCCGCGCAGCTGCGCGAGGACGTATTGAAGATGCGTGCACGCATGCGCGCCGAACTGGACCGCAGTGATGCGGCGCGCTTCGACCTCAAGCAAGGCGAGGGCGGTCTGGTGGATCTGGAATTCCTGCTGCAGGCCGGCGTGCTCGGCGCTGCCGCCACGCATGCAGAGTTGCTGGTGCCGCGCGATACGCCGGGGTTGATCGACGCGCTGTCCGGCATCGGCTGGTTGAGTGCCGCTACCGCGGTCAGTCTGCATGAGGCGCACGCGGCTCTGCTGGAAGCGGGCCTGGCCTGCACGTTGGACCGGCGCCCGCGTTTGACTGCGCCAACGCCGGCTATCGCGCAGGCGCGTGTCACGATTGGGGATGCTGCGCGTGGCAAGAACTTGGAGTTCGCGCAAGGGCGCTGAGCCCGCCAACGTGCCGCCATCTGACAGATCACGACTCCGCTCGTCGGGGCTGAAGCCCCTCCCACAAGGGCCCCAGCAGCGCTCCGAATGCCTGCTGGGTGCACTGTAGGAGCGGCTTCAGCCGCGACCGGGAATCATCGCAACCGGGAACATCACCGTCAGCTCATGCAGTCGCGGCTGAAGCCGCTCCTACAGGCGGTCCTACAACAGCCGCAGCAGCATTCCAGATGTGCCTCAGCCCCGCGCCCCCACCGGCCCCATCCGCCACAACAACGCCCGGAACGGGGCCAGCAGGCACAGGCCCATCGCCAGCTTCACCAGCAGATCGCCCGTCCCCCAGCTCACCCACGGCAGCGACGAGCCGGCAAACGCCACCGACCAGAAAATCGCCGTATCCAGCGTCGCGCTGCACAGCGTGGAGACGAACGGCGCGCGCCACCAGGTGCCGCGGCGCAGGCGGTCGAATACCTGGATGTCCAGCAGCTGCGAGGCGATGAACGCCGAGCACGAAGCCACCGCGATCCGCGGCGAGGCCACCCACACCGACATCAGCACCGCCAGCGCGAAGCCGCACCACGCCACCCGCCGCGCCGCGCGCGGACCGAAACGGCGATTGACCAGGTTGCTCACCAGAAACGCCAGCGGATAGGAAAACGCACCCCAGGTCAGCCAGTCGTTGATCGGGTACTGCACCAGTACGTTGGACAGCAGCACCACCGCACCCATCGCCAGCACGGCCAGCAGCAGGGCGCGCGGCGTGGCCGGCGCGAAGGAAGGAGAAGCAAGGCGGGACATGGGGGGACGCGGATGGCGAAAAAGTCGCCAATTATCGCCCGGGGTGGCGGCCGCTACCAAAACGCCGCCGTTCAGGTCGCTGGAGCCGGTACCTCGATGCGCTCGCGCAACAGCGCCGCGACGCGTTCGGTCTCGCGCAGTGGCGTCATCTTCGTTCCCGCGATCAGCGCATCGCTTCCAGCGAGCCGCCCGCGTGCCTGCAACGCCTCCAGCAATTGTGCCGCGCGCCCCTGCGCGCGCTCGGCGAACAGCGCCTGCACGGGTACGTGGGTGGCGCAGGCTTCGGACAGCAGGTTGCTCGAATCGCTGGTACAGGCGATGCCATCGGCCCAGCCCAGCAGGCCGGCGTAGGGATTGGGCCCGTCCGCCGCGCCGGTCCACAGCAGCCCGGGCACGTTGCGCAAACGCTCGCGCAGCAGTGCAACGACAGACGCGGGGGTGCGCCGCGAAGTGGTGACCAGCAGGCTGCCGCCGTGCGCGCGCGCGTGTCGCAGCAGCGCATCCACTTCACCGGCCAATGCTGCCGTGTCCCAGGGCACGCGCGCGGTGGGCCCGCCCACCAGCAGCGCAATGCGCGGCGAGGGCAAGGCCGCCAGTTCCGCAAACGTCGCCCGGCCTTCGCCGAGCCAGGCCTCATCCACCGGATGGAGGCTGCCGAGCAGCGTGATCACATTGCGCTCGCGCAGGCCATCGTGTTCGGGCACGATCACGATGTCCCAATGCCGCGGAGCGATCCGTGGGTCGAGGATCTGCACCGCCGTCGCCCTGCGTGCGCGCAACAACCGCGTCGCCAGCGCGGCTTGCCGTCCGCAGCCTATCGCCAGCCTGGGCGGTGCCTGCAGTGCCTGGGCGAAGTCCGGTCCGAAGGCATGCGCATCGCCGGGCATCCGTCGCGGCGCCAGCCAGCGCCAGGGCGCGGCCGGATGCAGCGGCGGGGTCGCCGGCTGCGGCCAGCCCAGCGCCCGGGCCAGGGCCAGGGCCTGGCGCGCATTGCCGGCATGGCCGTCGTGAATCGCCCACAGCGGGGCCGATCGTTGCGCCTCTGACATAGATTCGTTGCAGATTTGGGCGTGTGTTCCAGCAGTGGCACCACTCTACACTGGCGCCTCTTTCCACACCGGCAGCCTGCCGCCTTCCAGGAGTCTCCATGGCCGAAGTTCTCCACGACGCCGCGCTTGACCAGTTGTTCCGTACCGCGCGCACCCAGAACGCCTTCCTCGACAAGCCCGTCGAAGACAGCCAGCTGCGCGCCCTGTACGAACTGGCCAAGTGGGGCCCCACCGCGGCCAACTCCACGCCGGCGCGCATCATCTTCGTCAAGTCCAAGGAAGCCAAGGCCAAGCTCGCCCCGGCGCTGTCCGAAGGCAACCTCGCCAAGACCATGGCCGCGCCGGTAACCGCCATCGTCGCCTATGACCAGGACTTCCACGAGAAGCTGCCGTACCTGTTCCCGCACGCCGATGCCAAGAGCTGGTTTGAAGGCCCGCGTGAAGGCCGTCACGAATCGGCCTTCCGCAATGGCAGCCTGCAGGGCGCCTACCTGATCCTGGCTGCGCGCGCGCTGGGCCTGGATGCCGGTCCGATGTCCGGCTTCGACAACGCCAAGGTGGATGCGGCCTTCTTTGCCGGCACCGCCATCAAGTCCAATTTCCTGATCAATCTCGGCTATGGCGACCCCGCTGGCGTGTTCCCGCGCCTGCCGCGCCTGAGCTTCGATGAGGCCGCGCGCATCGAATGATGCAGCGGCCGCTCGTACTGGCTATCTTCCCCTCGCGCTCCATCCTCGCCACCCAAGACAAGGACATGCCCATGAACACCACCACCAAACTGCTGTTGCCGCTGGCCCTCACCCTGGCCATTGCCGCCTGCAACAAGCCCGCCGAGCAGGCCGCTGCCCCGGCCGCTGCCGAAACCCCCGCCGCGGCCGCCAGCAGCGAAGCGCCGGCCACCGCTCCAGCCGCTGCCGCGCCGGCTGCCACGCCGATCCAGGCCATGTCCGGCACCTACAAGCTCGACCCGACCCACACCGATGTGCTGGTGCAGTGGAACCACCTGGGCTTCTCCAACCCGACCGCGCACTTTGGCAACGTCGACGGCACCCTGGTGTTCGATGCCGCCGACCCGACCAAGTCGAGCGTGCAGGTGACCCTGCCGCTGTCCGGCCTCAACAGCTTCACCGCCAAGTTCGACGAGCACCTGAAGAGCGCCGACTTCTTCGACGCGGCCAAGTTCCCCACCGCCACCTTCAAGAGCACCAAGGTCGAAGCGGCTGGCACCAACAAGTTCACCGTGACCGGTGACCTGACCATCAAGGACCAGACCAAGCCGGTCACCCTGGATGTCACCCTCAACGGCGCTGGCGACCATCCGATGGCCAAGGTGCCGGCGATCGGCTTCGACGCCACCGCCACCCTCAAGCGCAGCGACTTTGGCGTGGGTGCCTACGTGCCGGCCGTCAGCGACGAAGTGCGCATCCGCATCACCACCGAGGCGGAAGTACAGAAGGACGAAGCGGCGACCAAGCAGTAAGCCTGGCGTTGCATCGCGCAGAACCGAAAGGCCCGCCATTGGCGGGCCTTTCTTCATGCGGCAAGCGTGGCGATGAGCTGCCCGGCGCGGCTTATTCCTCGTCCGCGCCCGCCTGCCAGTATCCCGTGGCCCGGATCGAATCGCCCGGCACGCCCAACTGGCCTTCGATGAACTTGCGCATCATCCGCGCGCGCCGCGATTCGGTGGCGATCCAGAAGAACGTATCGCCATCGTCGAGCTCGTAGTCGCGCAGCGCTTCTTCCAGCAGGCGGCTGCTCGCTGCGTCCACGCCGTTGCGTTCGAGCCAGTGCAGGCGCACGTCGGCATCGCTTGCCAGTTCCTGGCGTTCCTCGGCCTCGGCAATCTCCACGAATACCTCTGCCACCTGGCCTTCGGGCATCTGCTCCAGCCAGCGGCCGATGGCCGGCAGCGCCGCTTCGTCGGCAAACAGCACGTACTGGTCGTAGTCGCCGGCGACCACGAACGAGCCGCGCGGCCCGCCCACCACCAATGCATCGCCTGCCTGTGCACGCGCGGCCCAGTTCGACGCCACGCCCTCGCCATGCAGCACGAAGTCGATGGCCAGTTCGCCGGCCTCGGCATCGTGCCAGCGCGGGGTGTAGTCGCGGCTCGGCGAAGGCAGGGCGCCTTCCGGCCAGCGCGGTCCTTCGGCGGTCATCGTCGGTGTCACGAAGGCGCCTTCGGCATTGGGGAAAAACAGTTTCACGTGGTCGTCGGGCGCGGCACTGTGGAAGCCGGCCAAGGCCGTACCGCCGAGCACGATGCGGCGCATGTGCGGGGTCACCGCTTCGCTGCGCAATACCTGCAGCTCGCGCATCTGCACCGGGTGGCGCAGGCGCTGGTGGACGTGTTCGCTCATGCGGGGTCCTCCATGCCATCGGCGGCCTGGTTGAGCAACGCGGCCACGCGTGCGATTTCCTCTTCGCTCCAGTGGCCGTGGCGGGTGAGCACGCCGCGCTTGATCCGACCCATGGCCTCGCGCACCGGCGGCGGAATCTGTGCCTTGGCCAGCTCGCGCGCGCTGCGCTGTGTGCGCAGCCGCGCCGCTTCGATTTCCTCGTGCGCCTGCGCCATGTGCGCGCGGCCTTCGGCGGTGATCGCGTAGCGCTTGCGGCCGTCCTCGGCGGTGGCGGCAATCAGCCCCATGTCTTCCAGCTGCGAGAGCGTGGGGTAGATCGCGCCGGGGCTGGGGCTGTAGGCACCATGGAACAGCGCTTCGATCAGGCGGATCAGCTCATAGCCGTGGCGTGGCTGCTCGGCGATCAGGTGCAGCATCAGATGGCGCAGATCGCCGTGGCCCAGCGGGCGCGCGCCGCCACGTCCGCGGCCGCCGCGCAGGCCGTCGAAGTCACCGCCGCCGGGGCCGCCGCGCGGGCCGTCGAAGCCGTCCGTGCCGTGGCCGCCTCTGCGGGAGGCGTGGGTCGCGCAGGTGTCGGAGTGGAAGAAGCGGTCGTGCGAGGGGTGGTGGCCGCGGCCGGTGGATTCAGCGTGTGTGTGCGCATGCGCGGGGTGGCCATGCGGGCCACCGTGGCGGGCAAAGCGTGGGAAGAGCGTATGCATGATTTTGATATATCGGTTTTGGTAGCGGAACGATATATCGAAATGGCGTCGAGGGCAAGGGCGGGGTGCGCCCAGGCTTTTCAACCTTTCGGTCGGATGCCGCATCCAACGTTCGTTGTCATGCCGGCATGGCCCGTCCGGGAGGGGGGCGGGCCGCCGGCACCCTTGTCGAAGGAACGCCATGACCATTCCCGTCCGCCAGCTGCATTTGCTGCTGGGCCTGCTCGGCGCAGGGCCGTTTGCCGCCTCCGCGAGTTGGTCAATCGTTGCCTGTGACCCGGATGGCAGCTGCGGCGTTGCCGCGTCCGGCGCGTCGGCCTTGGGCGGCGACTGGGAGGGCACTCGGGATGGC
>Ga0196970_1001382_pt1 | contig 16812 bp, 18 predicted proteins | sample S1v_513CmetaG_FD_148672 | JGI IMG/M metagenome (GOLD analysis project Ga0196970, IMG submission 148672) | Soil microbial communities from Anza Borrego desert, Southern California, United States - S1+v_5-13C | ecosystem: Environmental > Terrestrial > Soil > Desert | place: USA: California...
CAGTTCCGGAGCCACGGCCGGCGGACGGCCTTCGCCGCCGTCCGTCCCCGTAGCGACGGCCTGCCCCCGGCCATCAGCCACGCCCACGACCCCTTTGGGCCGCGGCTCAGCCGACTTGCTTTCCAAGACTACCCCTCCCTTCCCGGAGCCTGCCCGCACCGGTCACCAGCCCCACACTGGCCAAAATCAGGCCAAAGCCGACGAAACTGGCCACACCCAGGCGCTCGTTCAGCAACAGCGTCCCCCACAGCATCCCAAATGCCGGCGACAAGTAGGTCACCATCGTCGCACGGGTGGGTCCGGCGGTCATGATCAGGTAAAAGTACAGCAAGTATCCTACCGACGTGCACAGAATGGCCAGCGCGACTACACTGATGACCACCTCGCCCGACGGCGTCGCCTGCGGCCAGGCAAACGGAACCAGCGGCGTAAGCAGCAGCGCAGCGAACAACTGACTGTAGGTCGACAGAACCCGCGCATCGCCGCCCTGCACCCGTGCCTTCGTGTAGACAGCCCCGACCCCATAAGAGACCGCCGCCAACAGCGACGCCCCTGCGGCCAGCATCGTATCGCCGGACCACGGAATTGGCCCCAGGCCCATCAGCACAGCGACACCCACCACGCCCATCAGCAGACCCAACACCTTGCGTACCGTGAGCGTCTCGCCGATCCAGACGGCCGCGATCACAGCCCCAAACAAAGGGGTCGTGGCGTTCAAAGGCGCCGTCATCGAGGCCGGCAATGTAACGGAGGAAAAGGCGATCAGGCAGAACGGCAGCGCCGAGTTAATCGCCCCGATGACCAGGTACTCCTTCCAAAGCCGCCCCGGCCTTGCCAACCGCCCCACGACGGCGCCATAGCCGAGCAGCGCCAGGCCGGCCAGCCCGACCCGCAGCCAAATCAGCACAATCGGCCCCAAAGACGGGGCTGCGATCCGCATAAAGAGAAACGAGCCACCCCACAGTGCAGACAGGATCAACAAAGCCGACAGTTGCTTGGGCGACATACATACCCTCCAGATGTTGCTCTGTCTCCCACGTTACCGCATGACACCAAACCCGCGCTACCCGTTTCTTGCGCTCAAAACAAAACCGGGGAGAGCCTGCTCGGCCATCCCCGGACACACTTTACCGACTGTAAACCGTCGTTCCTTCAACAATCGTCTCGAGCACCTGCAGGTTCTGGTCCAGCAACAGCACGTCAGCGTCCATGCCGGGCGCAATCGCACCCTTCCGATGGTCCAGGCCATGCTTGCGGGCCGGGTTGAGCGAGGCCATAGCCACCGCGTCCGACAGGTTTACGCCCACCAGGTTGACCATGTTCCGGACCGCCGCGTCCATCGTCAGGACCGACCCGGCCAGCGCCCCGTCCGACTTCAGGCGGGCAGCACCATCCTTGACGATGACGCTCAGTTCACCCAGCAGGTACTCACCTTCCGGCATGCCGGTCGCCGCCATGGCGTCGGTCACCAGCAGGACCTGATCGGCACCACGGGCGCCCACCGCCACCTTCATCGAAGCGGGATGCACGTGAATGCCGTCGGCAATCAGCTCCACCGTGATGCCTGGCAGCGTAAGCGCACCGCCCACGGTCCCCGGCTCCCGATGATGCAGCCCCCGCATGGCATTATACAGATGCGTCACATGGCTGACGCCGGCGTCGATGCCGGTCGCCAACTGCGCATACGTGCACTCGGTGTGACCGGCGCTGATCACGGCACCGCGCTCTTTCAGGTACCGAATCGCCGCCATGTTCTCGGCCACTTCGGGTGCAACCGTGAAGTGCCAGACATGCTCCTCCTCGCCTTCGGCGAGCAGGCGGTCAATTTCACCGATGGTCGCCGGGCGCACATACCGCTCATCCTGCGCACCTTTGAGCTTGACGTTGATGAAGGGCCCCTCAATATGGAAGCCCAATATCCGGGCGCCCCGGCGAGGTGCCGCCTTGGCCGCACGCAGCGCCCGGATGATCACATCTTCGGGCAGGGTCAGCGTAGTAGCCAGCAGACCCGTGGTGCCGTGCCTGGCATGCGTCTCGGTAATGACCGCCACGCCCTCGGCGTCGCCCTGCGAAAAGTCGGCGCCGCCGCCGCCATGCACATGCAGGTCAATATAGCCAGGGGCGATGTAGCCCTTCTCCAGCTTGGTGGTGTGGCGCTCGTCCTGACCTTCGGGCCGGGGCGCAGCCTCCAGGTCCCACACGCCGATGATATGCGTACCGTTCAGCGCCACCAGACCATGCGGAACGACACGGTCGGGCAGCACGACAGCGCCTTCGAGCCAGCGGGTCATGCCATCACCTTCCCCATAATCACCGGACGGCCGCCGGTGGCGCCTGCCACGTTGGTCGGCAGTCCCAGAATGCAGTCGTTGGCCAGCAGTGCGAAGGCAATGGCCTCCTTGGCATCCGAATTGATGCCAACCGCCTCATGCGTCTCCACACGGGCGCCGGGCAGCGCCTCGGTCAGCATGCGCATGAGAACCGGGTTGCGCGCTCCGCCGCCGCCTACGAAAACCTCATCCACCGGCCCCAGGAACCGCCGATAGGAGTCGGCGATGGACCGGGCGGTGAAGGCTGTGGCCGTGGCGACCAGGTCTGCCGGCTCGGCCCGACCCATGAGGCCCCGGGCAAACTGCACGCCGAAGAGCTCACGCCCCGTCGTTTTTGGCGGCTGCTGGGCGAAGTACGGGTGAGCCAGCAGTTCGGCCACCAGCGCCTCGTCCACACGGCCAGTCGCCGCGATCGCGCCGTCCTTGTCGAACGGGCGCCCGAAATACTCAGCGCAGAGCGCATCGATGATCATGTTGCCTGGGCCCGTATCAAAGGCCCGAATCTCTGCCCCGGAGCAGCCCGCGGGCAGGTAAGTCACGTTGCCAATGCCTCCGATGTTCTGCGTCGCCCGGTGGAGCCGGTCGTGGCGCAGCAGGCAATAGTCGAGGTAAGGCACCAGCGGGGCGCCCTGCCCGCCGCCGGCCACGTCGCGCACGCGGAAATCGGCCACGGTTACCACGCCGGTTCGCTCGGCGATCACGGCGGGTTCACCGACCTGAAGCGTCGAACGGCCCACAATGCCCGCCGTCTCCACGGGGAGCGGTTCGTGCCAGACGGTCTGGCCGTGGGAGCCGATCAGGTCGACCTGCTCGCGGGTCACGCCGGCATCCGCCATCAATTGCAGTGCAGCCGACGCAAATACCTCGCCCAGGGCAAAGTTCATCCGGCAAAGATCGACCACGTTCGACGTCTCCGGCCGGAAGAGGCGGAAAATCGCCTCCCGCATGGCCGGCTCGAACGGGTAGGTCGCAAAGTGCTCGCAGGTAAGCGCCACACCTGGCCCGCCGCCCTGAATGCGCACCAGGGCCGCGTCAATCCCGTCCACCGACGTGCCGGACATCAGCCCGATCACCAGCCGCTCGGGCTTTGCGGCAATGGCAGCAATTCGCTTCATGCCTACATCTCCTTGGCGATCTCAATCGCCTTATGCACAAATCCGTTGGCGGCAGCGAGGGCCCGGGCGGCGGTATCCGCATCGACACCCGCCTTCAGACTGACGATGGTCATCTTCGTGTTCGACCCGCAGCGCTCCATGGCGGCGGCGGCAGTCGCTTCATCGACCTCGGTCGCCAGCGACACCATACGCAGCGCCCGCTTGCGCAGCTTCTCGTTAGATGCCTGCATGTCTACCATCAAGTTCGTATAAACCTTGCCTAGTTTGATCATGGCGCCGGTGCTGAGCATGTTCAGTACCATTTTCTGCGCAGTGCCCGACTTCATGCGGGTGGAGCCCATCACCACTTCGGAGCCGACCAGCGGCGAAATCGCCACGTCGGCCGCGGCGGCCAGGGGCGAGCTCGGGTTGTTCGTGACCGCAATGGTGACACAGCCCCGGCGGCGGGCTTCCTGCACCGCAGCGATCGTATACGGGGTCCGGCCGCTTGCGGCGATACCCACTACCGCATCCTGCGGCTGAATCCGGCCGGTGACGTCGCCGATGCCCAGCTCCTCGCTGTCCTCGGCACCTTCCTGGGTCTCAAAGACGGCCCGCCAGCCGCCGGCGATGACGCCCTGAATCAGGTCGGGGCTGGCGCCGTAAGTCGGCGGAATCTCCGAGGCGTCCAGCACGCCGAGCCGACCGCTGGTACCGGCGCCGACATAAAAGAGGCGGCCGCCGTTCTGCAGCCGTTCGGCGATCAGGTCGATCGCCCTGGCGATCTGAGGCAGTTCCTTCTCAACCGCCAGGGCGACCAGCTTGTCCTGATCGTTAATCAGCCGTGCGATGGTCAGGGCATCGGCCTGATCGATTTCCATGGATTCCGGTAGTCGGCTCTCAGTCACCAGTTTACTTAAATCGATAGCCATCAAAGAGTGTCCTCCCGTCGGATCAACTCGGTGGTGAAGCGGTAGCGGTCGCCGCGGTAAAGCGAGCGGACAAATTCTATGTTACGGTCCTGCGCATCGCGCGAGACCCGCTCAAGCAAGAGTAAGGGCGTGCCTTCGCGCACATGCAGGACTTCAGCTTCGTAAGCATTGGCGGCAACGGCCTCAAGGCTCTGATTCGCACGAACCAACTTCAGGCCGTAGCGCTCTTCCAGCACACGATAGAGAGAGTGTTCCACCGGTTCCCGGTCCAAAAGCCCGGGCACCAGGTTGGCCGGAATATGGGAGACTTCCAGCGCCATGGGTTCACCGCCGGCCAGGCGAAGGCGCTCCAGCCGGTAGACCGAGGCGGTTTCACCAATGCCGAGGGCACGGGCCGTCTTTCGGCCCGCCACCACTTCTTCCGCGGAGATGACCCTGGCTGCCGGCTCCAGACCGCGGCGGCGCATGTCTTCCGTAAAACTTGTAAGGCCGGCCAGGGGCTGCTCCAGCTTAGGCGTGGCCACAAAGGTACCCTTCCCCTGGACGCGGTAAAGGAAACCCTGGCTCTCCATTTCGGTCAGAGCCTGGCGTGCCGTCATGCGGCTGACCCCGAATTGGGTGGTCAGTTCCCGCTCCGACAAGACTCGGTCTCCCGGCTTCAACTGCCCATTCTCAATCGCTTCCAGCAGGCGGGCCTTGATCTGGTAGTAAAGTGGAATGGGAACGTCCTTGCCCAGGTTGTTCACTGGAGCCACCCCCCGTTTTGTTATCGCAAACTGGCGACAACAGCATTATGGAACGCGGGACTGACCGCGTACAAGCCATCCGACGAAATCGGATGGAGGCGGTTTGTCAAAAGAATCATAAATAAATCCTTCTCCGGATCGATCCAGAGTGAGGTGCCGGTAAACCCGGTGTGGCCGAAACCCGCTTGCGACATCATGTCGCCGCCGCCAAAGCGACCGTTCGGGAACGGCACGACGGGCGGCTTGTACCAGCCCAGCCCGCGATTTTGCCCCGGAATGCCGGGCGTGTGGCTACGGGTGGCCAGCGCTACCGTGTGCGGACCAAGAATCGGGTCGCCCCGGCGGAGCCAGGCCTGGGCATACTTAACCAGGTCAGATATGGTGGCAAACAGCCCCGCGTGGCTGGAGACTCCCTGTAACCCATAGAAGCAGTTACCGTCGTTCGCCTCGCCCCACATGACCTCGCGGCGCCAGCGGGGGAAGTCGGCGGCCCGTTCCTTGCACATGCCATATTCCACCTGGTTGCCACGTTCCGTTGCGGCAATGCGCTCACGGTCGATGGTGGGAAGCCAGGTGGTATGGGACATGCCCAGTGGCTTGAAAACGGCCGTCCGGCAATACTCCGGCAGGCTCATTCCCGTCACTTGTGTGATGATGGCACCGAGGAGGATGAAGCCAAGATCGCTGTACTCCACCAGGGTCCCGGGGTCACGGATGAGCGGCGTAGCACAGATGGCCTCGGTGTAAGCCTGCCAGCCGGTATGGTCCAGGTAGAGAGGGCGCCAGGCCGGCAGCCCGCTGGTGTGCGTCAGCAGATGACGGATCGTGACCCGCGGATCGCTGAAGGCGGACAGAATGTGCTGAACCGGGGTCTCCAGGACGAAGGCGCCATCTTCGAGCAAACGGAGAATGGCAGGGGTGGCTGCAACCACCTTCGTCAACGATGCAAGATCAAACAGCGTTTCGACAGTCATGGGGACGACGGCCGGCTCCGTGGCTGCGTGTCCGTAGGCGCGCACTGCGGCGGCGCCATCGGCCCCGCCGACGGCTGCGACAGCACCTGCGTAGGCACCTCGCCCGACACCGCCGGCAACCACCGAAAACGCCCGCTCCAGGCGCCCGTGATCAAAGTTCGGCAACCGGACCCCTCCCTGATTCGCCATCAGTGGTCTGGTGGTAAAGTTGTCTATACCACTTTTATAACAGAAGAAGCGCCCTCAAGCAAGGTAAAAGGTTGGTCAAAAGAGTTGCATTTCACCCTAGAACCAAAACCACCGGGCATACGTATTAGAAGGTGCAACCATATGGGGGCCGCGGCACGAAACGGGGGGGTTCATGTGTCGGTATTCCGTCGAGCGCTAGGTGCGCTGGGGTTTCACAAAGAAACGGGCGTTGCCCCGAAGGACCGGGCCGACTACCACCAGATGATGCGCGATGCGCTTGCCCGCATCCGCATGGCGGAACTGCAAATCCAGGAGGCCACCTCGCTGGAAGAGCTTGATCTCGGCCGTTCAGCCCTGCTGGCCGGGTGGGCCGAAGTCCAGCAGCTGGTACGCACGGCAAAGCGCGATCGCGGCATGACCGTTCGGCCTATTTCCGAAACGGAAGAGCTGCACCGGAACATGCGCGACTTCCTCAATCACCGGCAGGACCCGAACACCGCCGCCCGCAAGCGTACGGGCACTACCCGCTGACCTGAAACGTATGTGCCTATATCAGCACTGCAAAAGCAGGGGGCCGCACTGCAGCCCCCTGCTTTTCTCATACTTCAACGTCCTCGTATGCAGGCATATTCTCTTCCAGGGCCGACTCAATGACCAACGGGCCGGCACTCTTTTCTACCCGGCCCCTTGACAGCATGGCCAGGCGGGCCGCACCGACAACACCTGCCAGGGGGCCACAGTGGGCCCGTTTGAGCCGAATGGTCAGCGACCGCGGACGACATTCCCGGGCGACTTGCTCCAGCAGCCGGTCCCACCAGTATCCCAGCCGGACGATGCCGCCCCCCACCACGAGGATTTGGGGGTCAAAGGCCTGCTGCAGGTTCATCAGAAACAGCGCCAGGTCGGCCGTAAAGCGCTCAACGCCTTTGCGGGCCGCATCGCGCCGCATAGGATTGCCCTTTTCCGCTGCACTCAGAACCTCGCGAATCCCCCGAAACGGGTGGACCTTGTCCAGGTGCTCATTGGCCCGCCGGGTCAGCGCCTTGGCCGATACATACTGCTCGGCGCAGCCTTTTCCGCCGCAGTTGCATTCCTGCCCGCCCGGGAACAGGGCCATGTGTCCGACCTCGCCCGCCCCGGAGCGGGCCCCGCGCCACAGTTTGCCGCCAATTACTACCGCGCCGCCCACGCCCGTGCCAAGGGTGAGCATCAAATAGTTCCCCGTACCGCGTGCCGAGCCGACCCAACCTTCGGCAATGGCCGCCACGTTCACGTCGTTATCCACCACGGTAGGCATCCCGAGCCGTTTCTGCAACTCCGCACCCAGCGGCTGCCCCGTCCAGCCAGGCAGATTGCCGCTGGCAAAGACGACATAGCCGCGCCGATGGTCGATTCGCCCAGCCGACCCAACGCCGCATGCAATCACTGGCGTGTTGGATCTGGCTAACAGCGAGGCAGCGAGGTGCTCCACCCGGTTCAGTACGGCGGCTGCCCCTTCCGACGCCCGAGTGGGTGTTTCGGCATGCTGCAGAATGTGCCCCTGTTCATCTACAAGGGCCGCCTTGATGCCTGTTCCACCGATATCGATCCCGAGGTAAACCACAGCCGGTCACCTCCTCCTCCCTCGTTTGTTCGCCGCGGCCATCGTTACTCCCTTCCCCATATCATACCCGGAATTTCAACAACGCCAAAAGGAAGTAGAAAGAATAAAGTGGACCGCCCGTCGCGGGCGGCCCACTTCTACCCCTCGGGTCGCTTAGTCGAGTTTCGTGCCGCCCCCACCAATCCCGCAATTGTTCCAACATGCCGCGATGTCGCTGTCCATGGCAAAGGCCGGTGCGTTTATGATGGCCACCATCAGACTGGCGAGCATCAACGTGATCAGCGCCTTTGAGACCTTACGCATAACAGGTTCCTCCCCAATATCATTAATAGCTTCCCCACTCGGAACCGGCATATGGACCCAGTTGTGGAATTCACCTCCTGTATATGTATTCCACGTAAAATGGGAAATACCTCCTGAAGATGTATCCACAAGATATCCACATGTGGGGACGATGTACCCCCATCATTGTTGACCAATCCACAAGTCTACCCACAGGATGTGAACAACTTATTCACAATGTGAGGATGATGCCGCTCTGGACCGGTGCCCAAAGCTCACGCTGATAGGCGACCGAAAAGCCCAGTTCGCCCGTACAGAGCCGTTCTACAGGCGAACCTGCCTCCGTCTGGAGGGTGGCGATGGTGCACTCGGCTGCCGCGGCAGCCGCGAGCCTGAACTGGACGGTAGCCCTGTGAATACCCCGGCGCCGGAGGTCAGGCATGACGGCACCGCAGTAAAGGCCGGCGATGTCGCCCTGCCACCAGAGCAGCCCGGTGCCGGCCGGGCGCCCGCCAAGCGTGGCCAGGCAGCCCAGAGCGTGTCCCCCGTCGCCGGGTGCCCGCAGCAAGCCCTCCCACGCTTCCGTGAGGGACTCAGCGGTAATGGGGTCCACTTCATAAGCGTCTACCAAGGTCCGGGACCAGAGGGAGGCCCGTTCGGGCGGGACGGGTTCAACGGCGATCTCCGATGAGGCTGTGCCGCTGTGTGCGGCGAACTGGTCAGTCATACTGAGTGACCGCACCAGGACCGACTGGAGCACCAGCCTTTTCCACCCGAACTCGGCCAGGGTGTGGCCCAGTTGGGCCATGTCGCCGGCCGCCGGGGAAAGGAAGACGGCGGGAGGCCGCCCGCACGCAGCAAGGAGCGTCCCACCGATATCGAGCGCGGCGGGCAGCCGTTCGGGCTGAACGCCGCGCAGGGCGATGAAGTTGAAGGCCAGACCTGCGACCCTGGGGTTGGCGACCACCAGACCACCAACGAACCGGGTGACCCGCGCGCCGCCCCCGGCGGCCGCCATGCAGGCAAGCCAGTGATTCTCCAGGCGTAGGTGTTGCTCCATGTGTGCGTGGCTCCCTTGCTGCTAAGCTATTGCCAGCGTAGCGCAGGGCGGTGCAGGGGTCAATCGCCGGCGGCCTGGGCGCTCCGGGTGAGCAGGTCAGTAAGGCCGGTGCGCTTGAGGTTGCCCGCGTAGCCACCGTCGCCGGAGAAGCCCCAGGAGGCTTCGCCGTGCGTAGAGATGCGCAGCAGCGGCGAGCAGCCGGGGAAGAGGGCCGCGTCTTCCAGCATGTCCAGGGGGGCCACGTAGGTGGTAGACGCAACGCCCCGGGCAACGGTGTGCATGTGCCCCGCAAGCTCCATTTTCGCCTCGGGCGAAAGACGGAGCGCTTTTAGCTGCTCAGAGGGCCAGCCACCGTCGGGCACGCAGGTCCAGACAACCCGGGAGAGGCCGCGCCCGGCGGCCCAGGCAGCCAGCACTGGCAGTTCGGCCCGGTTCAGTTCCGTGGCGGTGGCCAGAATGCCCAGCCGGCTAGATAACCCCTGACCCAGGAACGTTTCCACCGCGGCCATGGCACGGGCATGGCTGCCAGGACCGTGCATGGCGTCGTGCTTTTCGGGCTCGAGGCCGTCAAGCGCTACCAGCAGGTGAATGCCGCTTTCAACCAGGGTGCGCATGACCCAAGGTTCCAGCAGGGCGCCGCTGAGATAGGCCGTAACCCGGGGCAGCTTCGCCTTGAGCCCGCGCCGTACCAGCACCCAGAAGCCAGGGAACGCCAGCGGTTCCGCCCCGCCCAGCAGCAGTTCGCGCCCACCTTGCCCGGCAAATTGCTCAAGCATGGCGCCCCACTGGTTGAGGGTCAGTTCCCCGCCCGCGGAATCCTGCACACTGGGCAACACCAGCAACAGTGTTTCGGCATTCATGCGACAGCCCCCCGTTCTCCTCTTTTCGCTACCATCGTACCATATTCTTCCAGGATTGGCAACGATGAGTTTCGCTCGGAGCGAAAAACGCCCCCCGGGACCGTTCAGGGTCCGCGGGAGCGTTGGCTTATATGGCGTGGCAGGCTACGTGGTGATCCGGCCCAACTTCCCGGGGTGCGGGCATTTCCGTCCGGCACCGGTCGGTGGCCGCCGGACAGGCGCCGGCGAACGGGCATCCCGGGATTACCTTACCGACCCGGTCCTCCTCGAAGGGAATCTCCCCGGGCTCCAGGCCCAGGAACAGGCGGCTGTACGGGTGCTTGGCCTCTGCCATGATTCGCTCGGTCGGGCCGGCCTCGTAAAGCCGGCCGGAATCGAGCACGGCCACCCGATGGGCCAGGCGGCCAATGGTCTTCCGTTCCTGGGAAATGAGGAGGTACGACAAGTTCTGCTGCTTCTGCACCCGTTCCAGCATGGTCAGCATGTCGCGCTGCAGGTGCGGGTCGACGCCGCTGACCGGCTCGTCCGCGGCCACCATGACCGGGTTCAGCGCCAGCGCCCGGGCAATGGCCACCCGCTGCTGCTGGCCGCCCGACATGTGCAGGGGCGTCCGGTCGGCGAACTCCGCCCCCAACTCCACCTGCTCCAACGCCCGCCGGATGCGGCTGTCAGGATCGTTCAGGCCATACTGCTTCATGCGGTCACGGAACTGCTTGCCGACCGTCTGGTCCATCTCCAGGCTCTCCCGGGCGTCCTGCCGGATCATCTGCAGCCGGCGCTGGAGCTTGTCCTTCTCGCCGCCGCGAATGGAGGTGACGTCGCGCCCTTCAAACAGGATGCGCCCCCGGTCCGGCGCCCGGCGCAGGGTAGCCGCTTCTGCCAGCGTGGTCTTGCCGCCGCCGGCACCGCCCATGATGCCCAGCGTTTCGCCCCGGCGCAAGGTCAGGCTGACACCGTCCAGGGCCCGCACCGGGCGGGCGCCCCACAGGCCGAAGAATCCCGTCGGGTCCGTATGCCGCAGCACGACCAGGTTTTGTAGTTCGAGTAGTACTTCGTTCACGGCGATCCTCCTGCGAATAGCGTTAGGCGAACAAGAAGGGATCGCGGCCGGCCTGCGCCTCGATCACCTCGGCCTCCAGGCCGTCCTGCCGGATCTTCTCCCGCAGGTACCGGGCCAGGGGCGGCACAACGATCACTTCCGAGTTGTAATGACCTACGTCGATGACGGCCAGACCGGCATCCGCCGCATCCTGGGCATCGTGGTATTTGACGTCGCCGGTAACCAGCACGTCGGCGCCCCGTCGGGCGGCCATGGGAATCAGCATGCCGCCGGAACCGGCGCCCACGGCGACCTGCTGCACCTGGCGGCCCGGGTCGCCCACCACCTTCAGATAGGGCAGGCTCAGCGCCTGTTTCAACTGACTGACCAACGTCTGAAGGGCCGCGGGCGCCCCCAGCCGACCGATGCGCCCGTGCCCCCGGCCCCGCCCCGGGTTGGCGAGCGGGTAAAGGTCGTATGCGACCTCCTCGTAGGGGTGGGCGTCGATCATTGCCTGCACCGCCCGGCGCACGCCGCTTTCCGGGATGATCGTCTCCAGCCGGAGCTCGTCGGCGTACTCCAGCCGCCCCTGCTGCCCGATGAAGGGCTTGGTGCCGTCGAGGGGCAGGAATGTCCCGGTGCCCGGGGCCTGGAACGTGCAGTGGCTGTAGTTGCCGATGTGGCCGGCGCCCGCCTCGGCGAGGGCCGCCCGCACCGCATCTTCGTGGCCCTTGGGCACGAAGACCACGAGCTTGACGTACTTTTCTTCACCAATCTGCATGAGCGTTTCATGGGCCGTAAGGCCGACAAGTGCCGCCAAGGTGTCGTTGGTGCCGCCCACGGCCTGGTCCAGATTGGTGTGAGCGGCATACAGTCCGATGCCTGCCTGAATCAGCCGCTCGATACGCTGACCGCCCGGCGTGTCGAACCGGATGGCCTTCCAGGGGCTGAAAATCGCGGGATGATGGACGACGACCAGATCCGCCTGTGCAGCGATCGCCTCTTCCGCCACGCCCCCGGTCAGTTCCAGGGCGACGAGGATGCGGCGGGCCGGGCGCCCCGGGTCGCCGACCTGGAGCCCGACGTTGTCCCAGGATTCGGCCCAGGCCAGCGGGGCAAGCTCTTCGATGTAGCCTGCGATTTTACCGATGGTGCTGTTCGGCATTGCGAATGACCTCCTCCAGCAGGTTGATGCGGATTTGGAGTTCCCGGCGCCGGGCCAGGGCCTCCGGGCGGTCGGAGCGGCCGGCCCCTTCGTAGGCCCTCCGGGCCTGCTCCAGGAAGATGGCCGCGTACCGCTTCAACAGGGGTCCGCCTTTTTTCAGCAGATGCGGACCCAGGAAGGCATCGGCCCAGGTGAGGTCCATGTGGCCGGGTTCGGCGGCCATCACCGCATAGATGCGGCCGCCGTCTTCGACCAGCTTTTCATCGATGATGTACCAGCCGTGCTCCATGAGCCAGCGACGGAGCGTCTCTTCGCCGCCCATGGGCTGGAGCACCAGCCGTTCGACGCCGGCAAGCGGGCCGGCCTCAAGGATTTCGGCGATGAGCGGTCCGCCCATGCCACAGATGGTAACCGTCGCCACCTCGCCGGGTTTTAGGATCTTCAGTCCATTGCCCAGGCGAAGCTCGATTTGCTGGGTGAGCCCGGCTTCCTGGACCGTAGACCGGGCTGCATCTAGTGGGCCCGGCAGCACATCGCCTGCGATGGCGCGAGGAATGGCGCCCGCCTGGACCAGGTGGGCAGGTAGGTAGGCGTGGTCGGTTCCGATATCGGCCAGGGGCCGGCCGGGGAGTACATAGGCAGCGGCCGCAGCGAGGCGCGGCGACAGGATGATCAAGCAGCGTTCACTCCGTTCCAGGATGTACCGCGTCCATTATACACGCAGGGTGTGCTATCCTGAAACGAAAGAGGCAGATCAATCCGTCGAAAGGGACGAGGTGATTGCGCGATGAGACTGCATGACCGGTTTGTTGGCGCCCTTCTGGCGTTGGTTCTGGTGACGGGCTGCGGCGGTGCCGTGCCGGAATCGGATTCGGCGCCTGTTTCCGTCCCGATGGCGCCCGCTGCGCCCGCTCCCAACCCGGATCAGCCTGTGAGCAGCGCTCCCGCCCCGGGCGCCGGGCAGCACCCGACACCGCCGACGCCCCCTCAGAAGCCGGTGACCACGGCCCCTGGCGCAACGGGCGGCGGAGCGCCGGCCAATCCGGGCGTCACTGCGCCGACCCCGCCGGGACCGGTTGCCGCGCCTCCGACGGGCGCCATCACCCCCGCCAATCCTGGCACGGCACAGTCGCCCCCGGCGGCCCCCGCTGACCCTGTTGTAGCCAAGCCTGCAACGGGCCAGGCCCTTACCTTTACCTCCGTGCAGCGAGGCGCATACTCGGGCGTGACAGAGCGCAAAGCTGTTCTTATCTCCGACGAAGCCGACTGGCGCAGCAACTGGCAGCAGTTGACCGCCCGCCAGGTCCCGGCGCCCGAGGCGCCCGCCATGGACTTCAGCCAGCACTCCGTCCTCGCGGTCTATATGGGCGAGAAAAACACGGGCGGCTACGCCGTCGAGATTACCGGAGTCGAAGTGGCGGGCGGTAAGCTGAAGGTGACCGTCAGGCAGACGAGCCCCGGGCCCGGCGCGATGGTCACCCAGGCGCTTACGCAGCCTTTCCACATGGTCCGGATTCCCAAGGTTCCCGACGGGACACCGGTCGAAGTCAACTGGCAGTAATCCCGCATCCAGGAGGTTCCCATGGAATGCCGTGCTGGCTGCGCCGCCTGCTGCATCGCCCCGTCGATCTCCTCACCCATTCCGGGCATGCCGAACGGCAAGCCCGCCGGCGTCCGCTGCGTGCAGTTGACTGACGACGGGCGGTGCCGCATCTTCGGACAGCCCGAAAGACCCGAGGTCTGCCGCTCCCTGCGACCGAGCCCGGACATGTGCGGCGAGTCCGCGGCAGATGCCCTGCGTTGGCTGACCTGGCTGGAAGAGGAGACATCCCCATGAAAAAAGCAAACGACCGCCTGCGCGGTCGTTTTTCCTTATGCCACAAAGGGCAGCCAGACGTGAAACGAAACGAACCCCTCAGCACTTTCCGCCCAGATCCGTCCGCTGTGCAGTTCTGCAATGCGGCGGGCGATGGCCAGGCCAAGGCCTGACCCACCTGCTGCCTGGGTTCGGGCGGGATCAAGCCGGAAGAAAGGCGCGAACAGGTTCTCCAGCTCCTCCGGCGACATGTGCGGCCCCGAGTGCGGGTTCTGCACCACGATCACAGCGCCTTCAGCCTCAGCCCGCAGCGAAACCGTGACCGTTCCGGGGCGCTGGCTGTACTTCAGCGCGTTCCCCAGCAGGTTGTCCAGCACCCGGACGAACCGGTCTGGGTCGACATCGGCCGTGATCGGCCCCTGCGGCAGGTTGCGCGTCAGGGAGAGCCCTTCTGGTTCGAACAGCGGGATGTATTCGTCTGTGATCTGGGCGAGAAGACGGTTCAGCGATACCGGCTGGCGTTGCAGAATCAGATCCTGCCCGGCCAGCTTGGTGTACTCGAAGAGCTCCTCGACCATCTCCTGCAACTGTTCCGTTTTGGCGTGGGCGATCTCTACATAGCGCTCCACTTGCTCCGGATTTTCATAATGACCGCTCCGCACGATGTCGAGGTACCCCTTGATCGACGTTAACGGCGTGCGCAGGTCGTGCGAGACCCCGGTGATCAGGTCGCTCTTGGTCCGCTCCGCCCGCCGTTCTGCCTCGATTCGGCTCTCCAATTCGGTCACCATCGTATTGATACTGCGGGCCAGGATGCCCAGTTCGTCGCGGCTCCGCTCAGCGACCCGGTGCTGCAGGTTTCCCCGGGAGATGACCAGCAGTTCCCCCGTCAGTTCTTCCAGATATCGCAGTTTTCGCCGGGTCAGAAGCACAAACGTGAGCAGGAACGTGCCGGTAAACACGGCCAGCCGGTCGTAAAAGGGAGGCTCCTCAGTGACTCGGATGGTCCGGGCCCTGGTCATCCCCCGGTAAAGCAGAAACCCCGTTTCTCCCTGCACCGTCACCGGAGAGAACGCTGTGTATAGTATTGGCCGTACAGATCCCCCGCCCGGAATGGTACGGCGTTTCGTCAAGGACTGCTGTATCAGTCCGGTCACGTCAACCTGGTCCTCCAAACCGGGACGGGACTTTATCACCACTTCGCCCGCGGATGAGGTGATGAGCAGGTCATAGCCATCCTGCGCACTCGCATCGGCCAACCGTTGCTGAACGGCGTCGATGCGGCCCTCTGATAACGCTTCATTCACCTCGACCGCGATCAGTTTGACTCGGTCGTCCATCGCAAGCGCCTCGCGAAAATAGTCCACTTCCCAGCGTACAAACACGGCCTCTGACAATGCTACCCAGACCGACATTGCCAGTGCGGCCGCCGTAAAGCTCGCAAGAAAGACAAGGAGCAGTTGCACCTGGAGGCTGCGGAAAATGGGCACACGCGCTCTCAGACCCGTCACGGGGTCGGCCTTAGCTTTCAAGGCGGTAGCCCACCCCCCAAACGGTCTTGATGTACCGGGGTTTGCGGGGATTCTCTCCCAGCTTCTCCCGGATCTTCCGAATGTGAACCATGACCGTGTTGGCCGAGTCGAAATATGGTTCGTTCCACACGTGTTCATAGATCTTCTCGGCACTCAGCACCAGGCCCCGGTTGCGGGCCAGGAAGGCCAATATGGCGAACTCGGTCGGCGTAAGGGATGCCTCCCGGCCACCGACCGTCACCCGATGGGTAGCAGTGTTAATGATCAGGTCTTCAACCTGCACTTCGTCCTGGGGTGCGGTTGGCGTGGGGCGAAACTGCAAGTATCGCCGCAACTGGGACTTGACCCGTGCAATGAGCTCCAAGGGGTTGAAAGGCTTGGTGATATAGTCGTCCGCTCCGGCGGTCAGTCCGTGGATTTTGTCCATGTCCTGCGTCTTGGCGGAGAGCATGATAATCGGCATCTGGCGCTCCTGCCGAATCCGCATGCAGGCCTGCACGCCGTCCATGTCAGGCATCATCACATCAAGCAGAATCAGGTCCGCCTCATGGGTCTGAAGCCAGGCGAGCGCCTCCGGAGCTCCAGCCGCCTGCTCTACCTGGTACCCTTCGGTCTTCAGGTAAATCTGAACCAGTTCGCGAATCTCGGGGTCATCATCGACCACCAGAATCCTGGCCTTGGTTGTCAGGACAAACCCTCCTCGCTGCCACGGCTGCGCCTGAACGCCACTTCCATACGACCCATGCCAACGCTGCAGCGCTCATTACCAGGGCAGCCGGCACCATCCACTCCATCAGCCGGTTCAGGTACTGCCCCGCCCTGGCGCCCACCAACTGGCCGGCCAGAGCGGCGCCTACGCCCCACGGCAGGACGCCGGCCACCGTGTAGGCGATAAACCGCGGCAGGGGCATACGGACAAGGCCCGCGGGCAGGGAGACATAGTTGCCGATGGCGAAGGGGCGGCTCCAGCATACGAGGGCCGGGCCATACCGATCAGCCAGTTTTTCCAACTTCGTACGCTGTCCTGCAGGGAGCCAGGAGAGAGCCTTTGTCCCGCACAGATACCCGAGGCTGTATTGAACCAGTGACCCGAGGCAGTAGCTGGCCGCGGCCAGCACAGCCACAAGGAGGACGCTCGGGGTGCCCCGCTCCAGCGTGGCGGCCGCACCAGCGACAATGTAAACGCCGGG
>Ga0196970_1001383_pt1 | contig 16809 bp, 15 predicted proteins | sample S1v_513CmetaG_FD_148672 | JGI IMG/M metagenome (GOLD analysis project Ga0196970, IMG submission 148672) | Soil microbial communities from Anza Borrego desert, Southern California, United States - S1+v_5-13C | ecosystem: Environmental > Terrestrial > Soil > Desert | place: USA: California...
GAAAACTAAAGACAGCCGATCCTTCAGAACAACATCACCTACTGGTGTGTCTAGACTTCGCAATCGGTTACTGCCTTTAGCCCTTATTTTTTCTAAATTCGAAGATATGAGACTATGCGGCAAACTACTATAACTTATGTCCGACAAAATGCGCGTCAGCTTCATTTCCGTCACCCAACAACAACATCTAACATATTGACAGGCAATATTTTACGGGAAATGTCTAATATTACGGCAGAATGCGTCCATAAATGCCGATCACCATCTTTGGAACTATAATAATCCTTGCTTCTGCTATTACAAGCTTAATTTTTTGGAGATTGCTTCCACGAATATTTCGTTGGGTCAGCGTCCAGTGTATCTTAGCTGCGATTGTAGAAATAGCCGGAGCTGTATTCAAAGAGTTTTCACAATCCAATGTTTGGATTTACAATATCTATATGGTATTAGAGCCTCTAACCATTGGTTACGCGGCTTACTTGATAATTAAGGGATACAAGTACTTCATCTCGATAACTATTGCAATCCTATCCTGTTACTGGCTGTATTTAGTATCAGAATACGGGCTTAGCACCTTTGCGAACAAAGTGTTGTTGTTTCAAAACATATTGTACGCTTTATTATCATTACTTATACTTAAAAAAATGAGCCGTCGAACTACCCCATTTTCTCAAATACCCGAAATATGGTTGGCAATGGCTTTCTTAGTATTTTCCTCTGGCAGCATTCCTATTATGGGATTATTCAATAATCTGCAAAACGTGACAGAAAAGGGCGTCGCTGAAAAGATGTATTACATTACACAACTGCTATGTATACATCGCTATGTATTTGTTACCGTAGCATTCATTCTTATTGCCAAACAAAAAAGAAACTTGTCCAGCTTACCAGCCTATGAACGATCCTGAAGTCATTCAGACTATTGCCTTTTCCACCCTGGCTATTCTGTTGATGGTAGTAGCGGTCATCAACGTAAACATCTCCATGAATAGACAGGCCATGGCGCAGCAACTAAAAGAACAGGACCTCGCTCTGAATTATCAAAAAGAACTTCGAAACGTAGAATCCGAAATAGGTGACGCCATCATGCAGGGTCTGTCTTCTGAATTGCATGACAATATACAGCATACACTTACACTGCTGCGGTTTCAATTGGAAAGCCTGTTCATGGAACAACCTGGACAGGAACAACAGAAGGAAGTAATCCAGGAAACGCTCTTCACTGCAAACAAACAATTAAGAAGCCTCGCCCATAGGCTGAATGCAGACTTTATCATGGAAAACGACCTCAATAGTCTGATCGAACTGGAGATTGAACGCCTTCGGCAGATAAATACTTTTGAGGTCCATTGGTCCACCGACAATGGCATTGCCGATCTTGAAAAAGACCGGCTACTTTTAAGCTTTCGGATTTTTCAGGAAATGTTGAATAATACCCTCAAGCACTCAAAAGCCAAAAACATATTTATTTCGCTCAAAACAGACCCGGTATTTTGCATTGAAACATCTGACGACGGAGTCGGGTTTGATATCACCGCACAGAAAGAATCTGGCTGCTGGAATGGCCTGCGAAGCGTGGAAAAACGCGCGTCCATGGCCGGTATGTCATTTATCATTGAGTCTGCTCCTGGTAAGGGTACACGCTACATCCTGGAGGATATCACTGCCGGACAGATTGGATAGCTCAGAAAACTATGGAAGAGAAGAAAAAATTATACCTCGTTGATGATCATGTGGTCATTAGAAACGCCATGGCTAAATATATCGAGGCCCTGGGACCGTATGAAGTCATCGCAGAAATGGATAATGGACGACAACTGGTGAACTCGTTTCCTTTGACAACGAAACCTGATCTGATCTTGCTCGACTATGAAATGCCCGAAATGAACGGGTTGGACGTTATGAGTTGGTTCCATGAAAATAGAATTGATATCCCGGTCCTCATTCTGACACATAACGAAGATGAAAAGCTGATGATTCGGCTATTCCGGCTCGGCGTCAGGGGATACCTGCATAAGAATTCAAGAAAGGAAACGATGATCGAAGCGCTGGAAGAAATATTTACCAAAGACTACTATCATAACGATTTTCTTACCAGGGCACTGAAAACAGAAAGTGAGGAAACAACGCAGCCTCATCAGCAGTCGGTAGCAGACATGCTGTCCGACAAGGAAAAACGTTTTCTGACACTGGTCTGTGATGAGGAAGAATACACTTATGTTCAGATCGCAGATATAATGGATGTGCATCGCCGCACGGTAGATAATTACAAGCAGGGGATTTGCGATAAGTTTGGCATCAGGTCGAAAACAGGTCTGGTCTTGTTTGCCATCAAGAATAATATCATTGAATTAGGGAAGTAGCCTCGCTCGTTCCATTGTTTGCACGAATTGCTTTCTGTACTGGCTTGGTGACTGACCAAAATAACGGGTAAAAGCTCTTGAAAAGCTGGAGAACTCGGCATAGCCTGCTTTAGTACCTATGGCGCCTACTGATAGTGATGAATGCAACAGCATGTCTCTGGCTCCCTCCATTCTTACTTGGGCTATAAAATCCCGTATGCTTGATCGGAATCGCCTCTTGAACTCTCGCTTAAGCGTAGTGGCACTTATCCTGAATTTTCTTGATAAGAATGCTGTCCCGAATGTCTCGTCCACTCCATGACCAATGATATAGGCTTTCACTTCATCTAACTTTCGCAGGTTTGCAGAATTCTCAACAGGTTCCAGGCTCTTAGCAAACTGGCTCGCATAACACCAATGAAGCTCGCAAACTTTTGCATTCAGATACAGCTCACGGGTGGCGTTATCAACACCGCAGGACATTATCTCATAAAGCAGCGTCCTCATACGGAAATCTATATTGCACACAAAGTCAATAGCCCCCGTTCTTCCTGCGCTTCTGCCCGATCTGATTCTCTGCAGCAGTTCTGGAATGCTGCTAAATACCACATCCGTTGACTGGTCCGCTATCATCATGTCTATCGCCAGAAAGCTGCCTTCATTAAGGTTCATAGTGTATTCTTGGTCTGAATGCTCCGATATCAAATATCCCCTGCCGGCTTTGATTTCTATTTCTTCTCCGGTAACTGAAGTATAACTACACGATCCTGCAAGTACATATCTTACATAGGCGCACGAACGACAAGCCCGCGCGCGAAGAAAGAGCGCTGAGGTTGCGATTAGTTGATGGATATAAATTGTGAATTGTCTTGTAACAATTTCCTGTGACAGCATTTCACCGCTCGCAAACGTGCAGTATTTTTGCCGCGCTTTTTCAATTCCAAAATGGCGATAACGATCGGGAAATTCCTCTTTACAATTATGGACCTCAGGTATGTCACTGGTGAACAGCATAGGCACATAAGCATTGAGCCTGTATACAGCTAATCTAAACGCTCAACCACTGCAATACAAGGTGCAAATGAACACTTACCTACGGTCTTTCGAACGTAGGGCAGTATCTATCCATCGAATAGTTTTACACTTGAAATTATTACCTGGCGCAAACCTGCCTGACGCATGCTGAAATCCGATCAATACATCAACAAAACAGACAGATTAAGGAACTGTCACTTTAGAAAAACTACCTATGGCAACTTTACAGCCAATACCGCTGCAGCTGCCGCTAAGACTGGAAAAATTACAAAGACTTAAATGGAGCATACACCAACAATAAAAATTGCAATTGCCGATGATCATGAAATGGTGAGGAAGGGCATCATTAATTTCATCGATATGTTTGGCGGTTTTGATGTTGTACTTACAGCAACAAACGGAAATGACCTGATCAGCCAGCTAAAGAAAGCTGATACGCTACCGGACATCTGTATACTGGACATCAACATGCCGGAAATGAATGGTTTCGAAACTTTAGACATAATTCGGGTTGCCTACCCGGAAGTTCGTGTGCTGGTCCTTACCATGTACGACAATGAACAAACGATCATCAAAATGTTTAGTTATGGGGCTCGTGGGTACTTGCTGAAACACGCAGGCCCGGATGAACTAAAGGAAGCGCTTCTAACCATCCATGCGGGTGAACTATACCACCCCGACATAAAGGCCAGCCACTTTAAGTTCTTCCTTCAGGGTAAAACCGACCCTGCATTCCCTCGCATCACCGACAAGGAAATGGTCTTCCTCACTTATTGTTGCACAGAATTGTCATACAAAGAGATTGCACAACAAATGGGTGTCGCCCTCCGGACAGTCCAGGGCTACCGCGACTCACTCTTTAGCAAACTATCACTCAAAAAACGCACCGGATTGGCTATGTACGCTATCACCGCCGGACTCGTCCCACTCAGATAAAGCAAAAGAAGAAGTGCAAAACAACACCGCCGTTTTGCACTTCACTTCACTATTCCTGTTCAATTAACCCCAGCCCTAGATCCCATTCACAATTCCAATTCTCACTTCACAATTCATAATTCATAATTCACAATTCATAATTCCAACCGACAATTCATAATTCATAATTCATAATTATCAATTAATAACTATAATTAAAGAACCATCACCTGCCCATACACCACCCGCGCTCCAAGCTCCACCTTCACAATGTAAGATCCCGGCCTCAGCTTCCGCACATCAATTGGAATTCTCTGCGCACCTGGCTTCTCGATGGTAATAGGCGCCTCGATGAGTGCTTGACCATCCATCTTGTTCACGACACTGATCTTGCCCCTGCCGACGTACTCACTGGTGAAGATTGCATTAGCGATGCCTGAAGCTGGATTTGGTACGATCTCTAATTCTGATCTGCCCTGATCTTTAGGCTCCGCTTTCCTCATCAGCTCAGGACAATAATCAATCTCCTCAGGACACCAGTCCGTATAGCTGCTTGTCCAGTCTGTAGCACCAATGGCACCTACATAAGCGAGAGACTGATCAAAAAACACATCATCCCAATCTGTGCCGGATGGGAACTGGGAAGATTGTAGATTATCTGTTGATAATACAAAGCTCGGACGGTTGCCACTACCACAATAGCTGCTGTTGCAGATAGTGCTGCTGTATCCCGGAGCGGAACCCATCAGGTCATTGGAAGGCTCCTCGCAGCCGATAAAGTTGTCGATCATCCAGTCATCTATGGTAGACACACAGAAGGTTCCGGATTGATCAAAATTGCTCGGATTGCTCGAAAAGTTGGTGGCGTTATTGTAAAACGAGTTATAGGCAACATGCAGGTCCTCATTATTGGCGTTGAGTACTGTACTTGCGCCTAGCACTCGCAGACCAGTAATTGCCCCTGAGATCATGCTGTTCACAATAGCTCCCTCTGAATTGTTCTGAACTGTTATTCCGGCGTAATTCGAGCTAAGGGTGTTGCCGTAACAATGCTTTGGACCGAGGATCGTCACATTGCTGAAGACAGGATGAGTTTTCGGGGTTTCTGAAAAATTCGGACTTGTAAAGCTGTTGGACAACAAGATCCCTCCTGATCCGCCTGCCAGGTAAGCATTTATGTCCTTACGTATAAATGTAAAGTACTGCCCTCTGCCTCTGTAGCCAAACTCCGCTCTTAGATCATAACCTTCATTGTCATAAGCAGTAAGATGCCCCACATCCACGGTTCCCCCCAAAAACTGAAAACCATCGTTGGCGCTGTTCGTTATCTGCACATGCTCTATTTCAGTCCCCCGTCCAACAGATGCTAAAGTCAATGCACCGTAATTGCTGTTGCTACCGGCGTAGTGTATTTGCAAATAATGTATCTCTCCTGAATTGTCATTGTCGTCCGTGCCGCCTGACGGAATCACGCAGCTCCAGTCGACATCAATATCGTTACTCTGGTTATTTGTAGCCTCCCCGGCGATTGCAAGTCCCTGCCAGTCACCTTTTGCTCTGTTACCTATCGTTTGGTCCGATGTCATGATCACAGGGTTGTTGGAGGTTCCGTTGATAAAGATCTGTGCGTCAGGTTCTACAATTAGTGCTCCGTTTGTTGATTTCATCCCAAACACCCTGACGCCTGGGTCCATTGTTATTGAATAACCGGCCTTTACGGTGACACACCCGTTAAGTACGTAACAGTTCTCTGCACTAAGGGTAGTATTAGCTGTAATGTCTCCCTGCAATTGTACACAATCGCAAGGTTCTGCCACCTGGGCCTGGCACACGGAAAAGCCTAGGGACAATACTAGTACTGGAATAATATGCTTCATAAAATTGATTTTTTTTGAGTTAAGAATACAAGATGGGATTATCGGCAGTATTCGTTAGGGTGGGTGTTGGGTGCAACAGGGAAGTAAATGACAATGTTCTCCTCTCTTCGAATATAGGTCCCTCATAATGTCGGGTTTCTAAGCAACTGTAAAATTGCCTCACCCAACGCGCAGCGGGTTGCCAGAATCGGCATTTATTATTTGTCAGAATAGACCAGGCATGCCACAGGCTTAAGCTGTTTAGATATACCGATCCGACAACATAAGTATCCCCCTTCGGAGGGGGCGAGCCTAGGTATGCGCGTGAGCGGGGGAGGTTCACTCGGATAGCGTATCATGAATTCGCCCCAACAACATGAGTATCTCCCTCGGAGGGCAGGGCTGTTGCATTCTCCTAGCGAAGTCTGTGAAGGGTGCTTTCCTCTGAGAACCAGTGTACCTTTCTTATGCGCTAGATTTTGTGAGCTCCAATTGCCAGGGTGGTTTAATCGCTGTGCAGAGTTAGCTCAACAGAGATTCTGCATCTGAGCCTATGGAGGGCCTTTATGGAGGGTTGTTGTCGCTGACAGAAGAAAGAAGCCTGTTACCTCCTTAAGCTGAACAATGCCCTCCAAGTGACCTCCATAACCAGCCCATGCAGCCAAATAGCCCCCTGCATCAACAGCGCATAGCTTCCTTGAGGCCGCGGAGCGATTGCCTCAAGGTGCCTTTTTTCTTTTGCTTACTTTTCTTGGAGCCTGTCCCGGTGAAAATCGGGAGAGCAAGCAAAAAGAAAAGTAAGAGGATGAGGGAAGTTCCACTGCCCAAGTCCACAGCAAAAGCCAAAAAGAAATCCCAAAGCCGACTTATCGGTAAACAGTAGCTCTCAAGAGAGGACGCGTATACCTCTGTTCGGGTGCAGGATTCAAGCTCTGGAAATTAAAAATGCAGAATGCAACAGCCCTGCCCTTCGGAGGGGGCGCGCATGGGTGTGTGCGTGAGCGGGGGAGGTCCGCTCGTGTAGGACAGATAATTCGATTGGGCAACACATGTGCAATAGAACTTGGAATTCCAGCAACGCCAAGGGAGACTCATCTCCATTTATATCATCATCATGGCATTCCTTTTTTGTTTTTGATACAGCCTCTTGAATTTCAATTTATATGAAACACATATTTTCGACCGTGATTCTCGCCTTTCTTGTTCTTAGTAGCTTTGGACAGGAGCAGTTGATGAGACAGTCAATTGGCTTACAGTTTAATGATGACCACATCGGTAGAAATCTAAATCTCACCTACCGAAAGGGAATTCAGAAATGGGCTGTCTATGGCGGAATCAAATATCACCTGAACAGCAACGTTCATGATAACGCCGGACACTCCTACATGAAAAGGTTCTATGCAGAAGAGTTCCATCAGCACTTTGGCTTAAAGCTAGGTATCGAAAGAACCTTCAGCTTAAAAACAAACTCTTCAGAGTTGTATGCCTTTTATGACTTTCAGTTTACCAGGGCGATAACGAAGGCAACTGACTACTACCCTGCCGCTTATGATACTGCTGGAAACCTTTTGTATAAAGAACATGTTTCGTTGTTCGGTCCTGTCAATGCATTTGAAAACACGCTTGGAATAGGTGGTCGTTTTAAAATTAAGGGACCGCTCTATTTTACCGCATTCATTGGTGGAAGTGTCATCTATATCACACACGGCTATTACGACCCCAAGCATAAAACCATCGTGATCGGAGGCAACCGGAATTGGGAATTTTCCCGGATGTTCGGCGTTGGGATCGAATATAAATTAAAGTAGAAGAATCGGCTAACCTTCTATCGACTTGTTGGCCACAAGCGAGAAATATATTTCAGCCTCCCCTATAATAACTACGGCAGTTACCATGATAGCTATTGTATCCCAAACCGAACTCCGAACAGTGATAACGCTTGCCCACCACCCCCTTTTTAGCAGGCACATATAGGTAACACCATGTGCGACACTCACTGATGTTTGCTGTCTGGGAAACAATTACTATATTGGTCTTTGATAGGGTTTATAGGGGCTGGTCTGTTCTCGGACCGGCTTTTTTCAAATATTACCGACTACAGGAAGTCCTGGGTTTTCATGAACGATACTTCCACCGCCTTACTACCTGGCCTGTCAATCTTTTAAGAATGTTCCATAGCCTATGATAAAATTTGGCTTCTTTACTCTTCTATGCTGACTGACCATCTCAAATACCAATGCAAATCACATTGACTACCATCTTCAAGTCCTGATCGCGAAAAGCCTGCTTTCTGCTGGAAAGATTAAAGAAGTATGGAAAAGTACAGGGAAGTCTTTTCACTTACAAACCATTGGAAAGCCTGGCTGGTGTGCCACCGTAGATAATGGAAGATTTGGTAAAACAACCAATACGTGAAAACCCACAGTCACATTTGCACTTTTTCATACTAACACATAAACTCATTGTTGCTATCTTGTGTTTATAACCACCAGGAATTCGCAACCGGTTTCGGAAAAATCAATTTCTAATTCCTAAACAATTAATTGTCAAACTATCGGGACAGACCGTACTGTGATGAATGTTATAGATAGACATTTGGCTCTATTCCTCAGATTCACCATGATCGATTTACAGGCTAAAGAATAAAACGCGAATATCTCGGCTAAGGGTAATACGAAAATATCAGGAATAAAAAAACCGTTTTTTAACTGTACATATCCACCGAATGGACTTCTATCTTTAAATCTATTTCAAGCACCCTTGCTCGTTCCGCAAGTATTTGCAACAAATCGGAAATAGGGTCTATTACCAAGTAGTGTCCTTCTTTTTCACTGGAACACAAGGTGCTATTAACCTCCTTTAGACGCTATTATGAATCCAAACAATTCTCTTAGTCGTTACCATCGGCTGCATTTTCTGATTAAGACTAGCTCAACAGGTTCTCCAACTGAACTCGCAAGACGATTCAACATATCAGAACGTCAGATTTATAGAATTATAGCGGAATTAAAAGATTTAGGTCTACCAGTAATTTTTGATAGGACGAAGCAATGCTATAGGTATTCGGAAGAAGTGCATCTGACAGTAAAAATTACAGTGGGTGAGAAAAACATAAAACTTCTATAAGCTTTTTTACTTACTGACATGAAATGGCAGTAAGACTTTAGAGATTCGTAAATCAAAATGGTAGGCTTCCAATACAAGCCAGGTTATTATGAAATTTGAATCATTGAAATCCTCAAAATTTGAGGCATTTAAAGGAGACGAAATTGCTAACCCCTTGAAGGTGACAGGCGGTCATGTCCAAACAGACGGTACCAGTTGGAGTTCATTAGATGGCGAGACTGGTGGTAGAGACAGCTTCACATGGGGGACAGACGCCCCAACCCAAGACCATTTAGTTGGAGGAAATCGTGGTGATGTTTCATTCATCAATGGTGGGCCAAAAGGCGATGAGTACGAAGTATGGATAGACGGTTAACTTTTTAACGAAACTGATCAGCTTTACTGTCTAGTTTATTTGATCAGTTTCTTAAATTAGGATATGATAAAAATCGGTTTAATCATATTAATGATGCTGGCTGTGGCGGAAAGCACCACGGCAAACTATATAAATTACCATCGGCAAGTCCTGGTCGCAGAAAGTCTACTTTTTATTGGAAAATTCGAAGAAGGTATTGCCAAGTATCGGGAAATTTTTTCCGCTTACAAACCGTTTGCCAAAGATTGTTTTATTGCCTTACAAATTTCCGCAATGCGTGAGGATACATCTTCTTTTAGATATTTTTTGGTAAAAGGGATTGCATGTGGGATCAATTGGAGTACGCTAAATAAGTCTGAGCATATACGAAACTTTCTGCGGGAAAGGAAAGCTGAAAGGCTGCTACTGGAACAGATCTATTCAGATAAAAGACCAAAGTACATTCAAAGTATCAATAGAACCTTGAGAGATTCAATCTACCTACTCAGAAGACGTGACGACTCGGGACGTATGATTAGCAGAAACAACATGACCTATTCTAACCACATCTACTATACAAAAGATCCAGTTCTTGACGAAAATATTAATATACTCGCCGGCATCGCAAAAAGGCATGGCTATCCTGGTCAACGTATGATTGGGATAAAAGATCCGGAAATAGATAGCGTCGAGGAATCTCCAATCCTTTTGGAGTCTTTAGCATCCGTAATACTGTACCACCACTATTGTGGATTCTTTCTGATGAAGAATGAGTTGTACAACGGCTTGCTGAATGGTGAGATACTGCCAGCGGAATATGCATTAATTTATGAATGGGCTTATGAGGGTTATTATCAATCTAAAGGCCAATATAGAGGAAGTAACAATCGTTTTATTTTTACTACAAAATGTGACTATCCAGAAAAGGATAAATTTTATAACCATTATCTGAATCCTTTCTTTTACTGCAAAGACACGCTTCTTGTGAATAGTTGTCGAAAAGAGATCGGCATGCAGAGCATTCAACATCAGTTTGTTAAGCAGAAGTTCGCAGAGAGGAATGACCTAATATTATCAACAGGTTTTTTAAACCTTTATTAATCAACTCATGGCTTATATCTTAGTCCTCGCAGAGAATGGAGATGTTACTGTGGATGCAGTTATGCTGTGGATGAAATATTTGGATTCTTGTGAAATTATCCGAATCAATGAGGATGATCGCATCGATTTTGTGAATATAGAAGCCCATAATAACACCATAGCAAATTTTTCATTAGAGATCAATAACACGCTTAAAGTTGAATCGCGAGAGATAGTTGCATACTGGTATAGAAGAGGTGGGTTAGCCATCTCGAATGTTTTACAACGCGATAACTTAAATCACAATGCTACTGGCAGGTCTTTCATTCGTAGCATTAGAGGGTATTGTAACGCTGAATGGGAACACATAGCCGAGTATATACATTTCTTGCTGAAGAATACTGGAGTGCCATATTTAAATAGCTTTTTTGACATTAATGTCAACAAACTCATTAACCTTGAGATAGCAAAAAAATGCGGACTTCAAGTTCCAGGTTCAATTATATCAAATAACATACTAGCTATCGAGGCCTTTCTAACTCAACATAAGAAAGTTATTGTTAAGCCTGTACGCAGCCCGGAAGGTATGTTTCACATAAATCTGGACCGATGGTACTATAGTCAACCTACCAACTTGTTTACACTTAGGGATTTAAGAGAGGTTGTAAAGAACCATAAGACATTTCAACCAACTTTATTTCAGGAGTATATAGAAAAAGATTTTGAAATCAGAAGCTATTGGATGAAATCACGGGTGTACTCAATGGCTATATTTAGCCAAAACAACCAAAAGACAAAGGTAGACTTCCGTAACTACGACCATTCTATGCCCAACAGAATCGTCCCCTATTTACTTCCATCTAAAGTTGAGGAAGGTTTATCTAAAATAATGACTGAGCTAGATTACAATAGTGGTTCTGTGGATATCATTTATAGTCAGGGTGTTTATACCTTTCTTGAGGTCAATACTGTTGGACAGTTACAGTGGCTATCGAGGAACTGCAACTATTACATTGAAAAGGATATTGCTGAACTTATAATATCTAGTAGATATGAATATAGATGACCTTAAGAACTCCGTAACTAATCTTCCAATGACATATGGCTATTTCTCTTTCAACGTTGGAAGTCAAGATTCAGTAACTCCGCAGTTTCCATTACCATCGATCCGCTCGTATAACAAGACAAAAGGACTGCCCTTCTATAAACACATTTCGAGGATAATAGCCCCAAGCATTCTGTGTCAATACCTTCAGTCATCTCCCAAAACCAACAACGTTGATGAAACATTTGAAACTCTTTGAAAGCTGCCATATAACAAAAGGATATAGCAGAAGCATCATCGTTGATACGCAACGCCATAAGCTGCACCTTATACCAAATTCTCTCGCCGCTCTTTTTAATTCCGACCATGTTTTCACGGTACCTGAAATGGAAACCATGTCTGAGGAATTTAAGGTCATAGAAGAGTACATCGCCATGCTACTCGAAAACGAACTTTGCTTTTACTGCGACGAAGAAATGATTAATAATTTCCCTGTATTAGACATCAAAGCTTGGGACTATCCATCGAGGATATCCAACGTTATTATAGAAACAGGAAGGACGGAATTTGCTAACAGCTACCGGATATTAAAGAGGTTAACTAACCATTCTTGCAGGAGCATTGAAATTTTCTTTTATGAAAGTCTAACCTGTGAGGAGATGGAATCAGTTCTTACCCAGGTGGATGAACTTGAGGTGTATAACTACAACTTCATATGCAGATTGCAAGCTGCAGAGAGTTTAGAGCGTGCAGTGGCAATTATGAAGGGACACTTTAAGATGTTTCGAGGTTTTCTTTATAATGCACCTGAGAACGGACTTGTTGAGGGTGGCAAAGGGGGGTGGGGGAACATATTTCTTTTGCAAGGGGAATTTAACTATAGCTCATGTGGCATTGTAGACCATAGCTATTTTTGCACAAACCTAGAACACCTAAGCGAAGCTCAATCGTATAATACATGTTTAAATAGAAAGCTTTTCATCGATAAATCTGGGAAGATCAAGAATTGTCCCCAAATGCCAAAGAGTTTTGGAGATTTTCACACGACAGATCTTAATGTGTTACTAAACAATGAAGAGTTCACAAAGGTCTGGTCGATCAAAAAGGAAGACGTATTAGTTTGTAAAGATTGCGAGTTTAGGGACGTTTGTACCGATTGCCGTGCATTTATAGAGGATCCGGAAAACATCTATAGTAAACCGTTGAAATGCGGGTATAATCCTTACGATAACACCTGGACTAATTGGTGGACCGACCCTTCTAAAAGGTCTTCATTAAAGCATTATGAACTAACCGACCACTAAATATTCTCTGTGAGGAAATTCAAATTCTATAACCAGTACGATGCGATGGATTGTGGTCCAGCCACTCTAAAAATGGTTGCCAAACATCATGGCAAGGAATACAGCTTGGAATATTTAAGAGACCAATGCTATTTGACTAAGGAAGGGGTCAATTTGCTGGGAATAAGTGAAGCAGCTGAAAAGATCGGATTTCGGACCTTGGCGGTCAAAATCGACATCAATAAGCTTGTTGACCATGCGCCGCTACCATGTATCCTTCACTGGAACCAAAACCACTTCGTCCTACTTCATAAAGTATCAATGGGTGGGTGGTTTCAAGGTCGCAGGAAATTTCATATTGCGGACCCCGGACACGGTTTATTATCGCTATCTGAGGAAGACTTTTCAAAATCCTGGCTCACTGCCAATACCAAAGGCGTTGGCCTGCTGCTTGAGCCCACGGAACAATTCTATGCTCACAAGGAGGAAAAACGAGAAACGACAAACAGTACCGGATTTTATTTTCTGTTAGGTTACCTCCGCCCATATAAAAGGTTTATTATTCAGCTACTCCTCAGTCTTTTACTTGTAAGTGGTACTTCCTTGTTGTTCCCCTTTCTTACCCAAAGCATGGTGGATAATGGAATTAACAAGAGCAATTTAGGTTTTATCCATCTGATCCTTATCTCACAATTGCTTTTGTTCGTTGGTAATCTTGTGGTAGAGATGGTTCGTGGATGGTTAATGCTCCACATAAATAGTCGAATCAACTTAGCTATCATTAGTGATTTTTTGATGAAGCTTATGCGTCTTCCAATCAGCTTCTTTGATACCAAACTGATCGGAGATCTAAAGCAGAGAATTGGAGACCATTATCGAATTCAATCGTTTCTAACTGGTCCTGGTTTATCAACAATATTCTCCCTTTTGAACCTGTTTTTTTTTACAATCATCTTAGCTGTCTATAGCCGCTCAATTCTTGCGATCTTTTTGGTTTTTACTGCTTTAGGTGTTGGCTGGATCTTTATCTTTCTGAAGAAAAGAAAGAAACTTGACTATGTCAGGTTTCAAAGAATGAGCGAGAATGAAAATCTGCTATTCGAGATGATCTCAGGTATGCAGGAGATAAAACTGAATAACTGCGAACGCAACAAAAGATGGGACTGGGAAAGAGTTCAGGCAAAGGTGTATAGTTTAAATATCAAAAGTCTGGCGCTGGGTCAATGGCAACAGGTTGGGTCTTCATTTTTCAACCAGTTAAAAAACATCCTAATTTCCTACGTGGTCGCAAAGGAGGTCGTAAATGGGAACATGACTTTAGGAATGATGATGAGTGTCAGCTATATAATCGGCCACCTAAATGCACCAGTACAAATGCTTCTCGGGTTTATCCAATCGGCCCAAGACGCCAATATAAGCTTAGATAGACTTAGCGAAATTCATTGTAAAGAAGAAGAAGAAAAGCCCCATCACAAGCAGAATCTTTCTCTATTGGGAGTTCAAAACAAGGGGAATATAGAATATGAAACCTTTTTAGATGGCAGTGTCGATCTAGGTGAATCACGCACCGGCGAAGTTGACAGATCACCGACGGGAATTTCGCTGTCCGGTGTGTCATTTCAGTATACAGGCTCCAGGTCTCCTTTCGTATTACACGATGTTAATATTTCCATTCCTAAAGGAAAGGTTACTGCAATCGTAGGAGAAAGTGGCAGTGGAAAAACAACCCTGATGAAGCTTTTGCTGGGCTTCTATCGACCACTGGGATTAATCACTATTGACGGTATCGATATAAATGAAGTTTCACCATCATTATGGCGAAAGAGGTGCGGTATTGTTTTGCAAGATGGTTGGATATTCAGTGACACCATTGCAAAGAATATTAGCATGTATGATGAAAAGCCCGATCATCAAAAGCTGAAGACAGCGGTTAAGGCTGCCAATATTGAAGAATTTATTGAGTCGCTTCCCCTCACCTACAACACCATTATCGGAAATTCAGGTAATGGAATCAGCGGCGGTCAAAAACAAAGGATACTTATATCAAGAGCTATATACAAAGATCCGGAATACTTGTTTTTTGATGAGGCGACCAGTTCCTTAGACTCAAAAAATGAAAAGTTGATAATGGAGAATCTTGGTAGGATATTCAAAAACAGAACAGTAGTGGTTATAGCCCATCGCATGAGTACAGTAAAGCATGCGGACCAAATCATTGTGCTGGATCGGGGGCAAGTGGTAGAAATTGGCAATCATATGAAGCTAGTTGATCAAAAAGGAAAATACTACGAACTAGTAAAGAATCAGTTAGAACTAACTCCATAGTAAAATGTCGAATCAAAATGGCTTTAATAGTCCTCAAAGAAGCACCCAAAGAAGGGCAGATGAAGAACCAATATTGTTTGACACAAGAAGTGAGGAAGCGCAGGAGATAATTGGCAGGATGCCGTCCTGGATTGTAAAGTGGGGAATCGTAGTTTTTTCTATGATACTTGGAGTCATTCTGCTTATAGCAGGCATTGTTAGATATCCTGAAGTCATCTCTGCAAGTGTCGTGCTGACCCCCAACAATCCTCCAGTTCTGGTTCTGCCACAAAACGAAGGCAGTATCCAACAGATTAATGTAACCAACTCTGAACGCGTTAAAAACGGCCAGCTGCTAGCTGTTTTGAAGAATAGCGCCAGGTATGAAGATGTAGTCATATTTAAGGATCTACTTACACAAGTGGACACAACACTCTACTTGAAAAATTTCATCTTAAGCTTAAACTTTCCGGGTGAGCTTCAGCTAGGCCCCTTGAAAGCTTCCTATAGCAGATTTATCAGATCCATCAAACGGTTAAGGGAGTTGAATAACAACCTAAGTTTAGAAAACGAAAATGAATTTCGTACTAAGATTACCTACTTCCTTGAAGAAGTAAATACTTGGGAAGCATCCTGTCTTGTGAGAAGCCCAGCTAGCGGACGGGTAATGTTTTTGGATTCACTTCAATTAGGCATTTCAGTAAACGCTGAAAGGCCCCTTATGGTCATCGTTCAGGATCAGCAGTTAGCTCCTTCGATTATTGGAAATGTGCCGGTAAAAGAGAGGCATAAGCTGCAGACAGGACAAAAGATTGACCTGGAAATTGCGTCCTACCCTTCCGGCACCTTTGGAAAACTAAAAGGAGAAGTTGGCAAAATCTGGCCACCAGTTTTGTCAGATAAGTGTTTTTTTGAAATTAAGTTATCAGACGGTTTGAGAACGAATAGGAAAGTCAATATCACAATAGAATCGGAGAGCGTAGCAATGGGAGAGATAACGATAGAAGATGAAACAATTCTACGCAAACTACTTACAGGGATACTAAACATATAAGATCATTAACAGTAAAAATGGGTCTCACGGACTTGAAAAACAACTACTCTTTTCCAAAAAACGTTTCCTGACAGCCCCAGAATATTTAACGGTTATCGGATTATCGATGAAGGAGGTACATCAATTGGGTATTTTTTATCAGGGGGAAATAACGAAACTGCAGTTTTAGATCGTCCATCCCCTGGTCAACCTAAGTCTTCACAAGCGGGGCACTTGAACAATATTCAAAATAGATTGGATCCTGGCCATACCATAGTTGGTAACAACTACAAAATAGACCAACGGCAACCACCGGAACAACTCTTTATTGTAGATTCCGGTCCATGTTTACCCACCATTCTGTTTTATGTTGACCCACCGTTCCGGGATGTTGACCCACTTGGTTTTTATATCGGTTTTCTGAACCAGTGGTTGATATTCCGGGATGTTGACCCA
>Ga0196970_1001384_pt1 | contig 16791 bp, 12 predicted proteins | sample S1v_513CmetaG_FD_148672 | JGI IMG/M metagenome (GOLD analysis project Ga0196970, IMG submission 148672) | Soil microbial communities from Anza Borrego desert, Southern California, United States - S1+v_5-13C | ecosystem: Environmental > Terrestrial > Soil > Desert | place: USA: California...
GATGGTAAAGCAGCCAGCCTCCTCAAGTACATGAGCATTGCGCACGAGGGTCTCTGCTTCTGCCTCTTCTTTTGCCCTCACAGCGTAGGTGCCAAACTTATTGATGGACTGCGGAGTAAGGCCGAGGTGACCCATTACAGGTACACCAGCGCTGATGATGCGTTTGATACTTTCAACCACCTCCTCACCGCCCTCAAGTTTGATGGCGTGGGCGCCGGTTTCCTTCATAATGCGGATGGCAGAGTTGAGTGCTTCTTTGCTATTGCCCTGGTAACTACCAAAGGGGAGATCGACCACCACCATACAACGCCTGATGGCGCGCACAACGCTGGAAGCATGGTATATCATCTGGTCGAGGGTGATGGGGAGCGTAGTCTCGTGGCCGGCCATGACGTTCGAAGCGCTATCACCAACCAATAAGACATCAATGCCAGCGTCATCAAAGACCCTTGCCATGGAGAAATCATATGCAGTGAGCATACTTATCTTCTCTCCATTCTGCTTCATCCAGTTGAGCGTATGGGAGGTGACGCGCTTTACTTCGCTATGTACTGACATTGCTAGATATTAATTGCTTGCGGATGACTATCAAGTTATGTGCTTATAGGCATCCTAATAAAGCAAAGGTATGGTTATCGTGCAAAACTACTATTCAGGGCCGGATAACAGTATAGCGCAGGAGTCTTCTTTAGTATTGAATTAGACTCGATGTGTCGTGGCTCGGAGATGGGTACTGGTTGGATACTGGTTGGGAAAGGGTTGAAAAAAGTCCGGGTGGAGTGCCCGGACTTATTAAAACCTAGATATGAGAAGGGTCAAACTCTTCTTCGTGGACCTTCAGCGGCTTGTAGCTGGCCTGCATCATGTCTTCGACGGCGAGTGGCTTCTTTTTAGATAATTTGTTGATCAGCTTATCAAAGATGGCGTACATAACCGGAACGACCACCAATGTGAGAAACAAGGAGCTGATCAGACCGCCGATGATTACCCATGCAAGGCCATTCTTCCACTCGGCACCTGCACCTGAGGCGAGGGCGATGGGCAACATACCAATCACCATGGCGATGGTAGTCATGAGGATAGGACGAAGCCTGGCGTGGTTGGCATCTATAAGGGCATCATACGTGGATGCGCCCTCTGCTTTCCGCTGATTGGTGAAGTCTACGAGGATGATCGCATTCTTCGCAACCAGACCGATAAGCATGATGAGACCAAGAATAGTGAACAGGTTCAATGTGTTGTTGCTCAAAGCCAGTGCAAGTAACGCACCTATTATGGACAACGGAATTGAGAACAATACCACCAGCGGGTGAATGAAACTATTATACAGCGACACCAGGATAAGATATACCAGTGCTATAGCCGCAAGCAAGGCAATACCGAGCGTACCGAAACCTTCACTCTGGTTTTCCTTGTCACCACTCCAGATGTAACCTACACCTGTTGGCTTTGGTATGGACGCAAGAGCTGTTTCCCACTCTGCTGCGATGGTACCACTTGGGCGACCTACAGACTGGCCCTGAACTGTGACAGAGGTACTTTTGTCGCGGCGCTCCAACTGGCTTGGACCCGATGCTTCTTCGATATTGGCAAACTGTGACAGACGGATCTGCTGACCCTTGTCATTTATGAACAGAAGGTTTCTTACGTCATCGATATTGCGACGATTGAAGTTGCCGTACCTGATATTGATATCATACTCGTACTCACCCTGACGGAACTTACCATTGGTATTCCCACTGAAGGCCGTCTGCATGGTAGCACCGACTGTGGACAAAGAAAGTCCGAGAGCAGCCATCTTATCACGATCTACCTGAACGCGCACCTCGGGATTACCGGCTTCTACCGACAACTTAGCTTCCGTAGCACCTTTTATCTTCTTCAGCTCAACCAACGCTAGCTCAGCATAAGCCATTACGCTGTCATAATCAGGACCTGTAACTACCAGAGCAAGGGGAGCCCTTTCCGCAGTACCAAGGATACTCACGGGCACGGTCTTCACCTGGGCACCGACCATCAGTGGCTGCAACTCGTTCTTGATTTTGGCCGCATAGATGCTTGACTCATCCCCACGCTGATCCTTTGGTACGAGCTGTACTGCAATTTCTGCCTTGTAAGGGGTAGACTGAGAAGCACCCATACCATCGCTGGACTGACCAACCGTGGCGATGGTACGCGTTACTTCCTTCTTAGCGCGCAGGAACTCTTCAGCTTTTAGTGTAGCGGCATTAGTCTGCTCAATAGAAGCGTCCTTTGGCAGCTCGATCTGAACCAGGAACTCTCCCCTGTCACCTTTTGCGAAGAACTCTGCACCAATGAAGCCCTTACCAATCAGCATAAAAGAAGCGATAAGCAGGCCGAACACCACACCGAGCGTTGTCTTCTTATGCGCGAGAGACCACTTAAGTATGTTAGTAACCCAGTTGGTGAATCTATGCAGCCCTTTCTCGAAAGAGATGATGACCCTGCCGAAGAGTGAAGTGCCAGTAATGCGCTGAAGTTTACCGAAGCGAGAAGACAGCCATGGAACGATGGTGAACGACGAAAGCAGTGACATCAGTGTAGCTATGGAAACAGTAACGCAAAACTCCTTCAGGATGTTGGCAGCCATACCTGTGCTAAGAGCGATAGGGATGAACACCACAACGATAACGAGTGTTATAGATATTACCGTAAATCCGATCTCCTTAGTGGCATCGTAGGCTGCACGTACTCTGTTCTTACCCATCTCCATGTGCCGGTAGATATTCTCCAGTACCACGATGGCGTCATCTACCAGGATACCTACAACGAGAGATAAGGCCAGCAGCGACATCAGGTTGAGTGAATAACCAAGCAAGTACATGCCGATGAATGTGGCTATAAGAGAGGCAGGAATGGCCACCATAACGATAACCGCATTCCTGATGCTATGCAGGAAGAACAACATAACAATAGCCACCAGTATAATAGCCAGGATCAAGTCGAAGATAACAGCATCGGCAGATGCCAGCGTGTAAGTGGAACTATCATTAGCCACATCGATCTTCAAGCCGGAGGCAGCATAGTCGGCCTGAAGCCTGGCTATACCTGCGTTGATCTCCTGGCTTACTGCCACCGCATTTGCGTCAGACTGCTTGAGCACCTGAAGAGCGATGGCGCTCTCCTGGTTTACCCTTGCGATCTTTTCAACATCCTTCTGGGCGTCCTGCACATCAGCTACATCAGACAGCCTTACCTGAGCACCTTCACGCGTTGTAGCGACTACAAGATTCCGCAGCTCCTCAACGTTCCTGAACTTACCAGAAAGGCGAATGAGGATATCCTGCTCGCGCGTCTGTATACTACCTGTGGGGAAATCGAGATTGGAAGAAAGGACTGCATTTTGCACCTGTAGTAAGGACAAGCCATACCCTTCAAGCTTTGCAGCATCTACACTCACCTGAATTTCACGCTCCTGACCACCGATAAGATTGATCTGAGCTACGCCATCAGCACGGGAAAGCAACGGAGCGATACGCTTGTCTACAAGATCGTAGAACTCGGCCTCGTCCATATTGGCAGTTGCAGAGAGCGTCATGATGGGCAGGTCATCAAGAGAAAACTTGTTCAACGATGGCGGATCTGTATCTTCCGGAAGATCTTTAAGGATGGCATTGATCCTTCTTTGAGCATCATTAAGTGCGTAGTCTACATCGGCACCGTCTTTAAGGGTGACGACGACGATAGAAACACTCTCGAAGGACTTTGTCTCCAGTTTCTTAATGTTCTCCATTGAAGACACCGCATCCTCGATCTCTTTAGACACGGTATTTTCCACCTCGTTTGGCGAGGCGCCAGGATAGACCGTGGTAATAGAAACTACTGACGGACTAAACTTAGGCAACAGCTCATAGTTGAGGGCAGAGTAACTGAGCAGACCGCCGAGGATAAGGATCGTGAACAACACGATGACCAGCGTAGGCCGCTTGATTGATATTTCAGCAATTTTCATTTTATCAGTTTTGTGGTATACTGCCGAAGCAGTACTTATTTTATGATTGTTACCTTACTGCCATCTGACAGGTTGATCTGTCCGCTGACGATGACAACGTCACCTTCACTAAGACCCTGAATGATCTCCACCTCTTCGCCAAAGACGCGGCCGGCAATTACTTTTTTAAGACGAGCAGTATTGTTGCTATCCATAACAAACAACTGATTGCTATTGACGCCGCCAACGAAAGCATTACGCGGAACTACAAGCGACTGAGCCTGCTGAGGGAAATTGAAAATGGCGGTACCATACATTCCTGCCTTAATATCATTACCCTTGCTATTGGCAAGATCTATTTCGATAGGGAAGTTGAGTGAGTTATCAGCCTTAGCAGCTATGAAACTTACCTTTCCGGAGAAGTCTTTATCAGGGAACACGCTGGCCTTAACCGTAACAGGAGCACCGACCTTCAGTTGCGCCACCTGATTTTCATTCACGTTCACTTTCAGCTTAAGGCTGGAGACATCAACAAGCTCGAACAACTGAGTGCCTGGAGCAACTACAGCGCCCGGCTCTATATACCGCTTGTTAACGATACCATTAATAGAAGACTTGATATTTGCATCACCTACCCTTATCCTTGCCTGCGCTACCCGAGCTTTAGCATTCTCCAGCGCAAGCTTTGCCTGATCGAGCTGCTGCTGCGTGACACCCCCTGTGGTAAAGGCATTCTCGTAACGCTGCTTATCCCTTAGAGCATTATTATACGCTGCCTCAGCAGTCTCCAGATCGATATTCAGCGTATTGGTGTTGATGATAGCGAGCGTCTGTCCCTTAGAAACGCGACTACCTTCGTCTACCAGCACACGAACCACCCTGCCAGAGTTCTCAGCAGCGAAGTTTAGCTGCTGGGCTGGCGCGAAATTTCCGTTCGCGGAGAAGTTAGCATCTAAAGGCTGGACTTTAACGACGCTTGTCCTTACAGAGATTGCGGTACTGGTGTTAGCAACTACTGCCGTCTTTGCTTCATTCTTCCGCTTATTACTTGCAAGCACTACACCGATAACTGCCATGGAACCGATGATGAGAACTAATGTTATAACCGTACGTACTATGGGTTTCCTTTTCATTGGAGATTGATTGTTATTTTAATAAAGTTGTAAGTGAACCTTGTGCTTTCAATAGTTGTATCTCTGCCACCTTATAGTCGAGTAAGGCGGAGGAATAATTATTCTGAGCCTCTGTGAGTGAGTTCTCTGCAGAGAGCAGATCTGTAAGCGGCGCCAGACCATTGTTGTAGTTGTTCTGCGTATTGAAGAACACCTCCTGTGCGAGTTTCATGTTCTTCTCCTGTGCGCCCAACGTAATAATGCTACTGTTGATCTGAGCCTTAGCGTTCTCGAAAGCGAGGTCAAGAGACAGCCTGGTTGATGCGATATCCTCCTGAAGCTTGCGGATACTTACGTCAGCCTGCCGAACCCGAGCACGGGTAGCAAAACCATTGAAGATGGGGATACGCAGGGATAGATTGACCGAAGCCACGTCGAACCAATTGGCACCCTCCGCCTGGCTTCTGAATATGGGGAACTTCTGACCAAGCCCCTGATACGAATACGCTCCACCCAGTGACAAACTTGGGAGATATTCAGACTTGAAAGCCTGCTTCTGAAAGTCGAGCAACCGCTCCTGCGTTTGCAGCAACTGCAACTCGGTGCGTCCGCCCAGATTTGTAGCGGCATCAGAAGGCACAGCCCTTGGCTCGATGGAAGCAAGCGCAGCTTCGGGAACCTCAATTGATGTATTGATAGGCATGCCCATCAGAAACTTCAACTGGTTCTCCAGCAGCGTCACGCCGTTGTCCAGCTTAACCCGATTGCTCCTGAGATTAGATATGGATACCTCTACCCTATCTACATCCACCTTTTTGGCCAAGCCATTATCATACTGGCCCTGCAGAATCTGCTGCACCTTTTCAGTGTTCTTTATCGTAGAATCCACGACCGCTACCTGACGCCTCTGCACGAGGATCCTATAGTAGTTGGTGGCCACCTGCTCGATAATCTGCTGCTCTGTGAGCTGCGCATTGAGCTGGTAAAACTCACGAGTAGTGCGGGCGGCTTTGAGGCCGGTAAACACTGACTGATCGAAAATGGTCTGTGAAAAGCTGGCACTGGCATTCGCATTCCACTTCTGGCCAAAAGGCACAAGCACGGTAGAGCCAGGCTCACCACCGATAAGCTCTCCCGGAAGGGCACTTAGCTGGAGGACGGGATTGTAAGTGAAAGTACCAGAACCGTTGATCTGAGGCAAAGCGCGCGCTCTAACCTCCTCAATCTGGTACTGACTATTCTCAACATCAAGACGTGCCTTGCGCGCTTCCTGATTGGCCGTCAGTGCGTAAGACAAAGCCTCTTTCAGTGTAAGACTCTTCGCCTCCTGCGCATGAGCAGTAAGCGTACCGGCAAGGACCAGCAGGAAAATTGCGAAACCTACACCAAGCCGGGAAGGCATGTGCAGTAATCCGGTGTTTCCGGAGCCGTCGTTATGTTTTTCAGGCATTTGTTTCATTTGGTTCAGTTGAATATTTATTGATCTGCGTGTACTGTGATACTTGTTTCTAATGCTTGCCCACTATAGGCGGCCGCAGACCTGTGAAGAAAAGCGTCAGCACCTCTTTCTGAAACTCAAAAAGCCGCTTGAACTCATTCTCATCAGGAATACAGCTTTTCTGACCAGTGCTGTGCTCTATTGAAGAAAGCGTTTCCAACAAGACCTTAGCCGTTCTGGTAGGATGCTGCACCAGTATCTCACCGCGGGCAGAAGCAGACGCAAGCAGCGAGGCTACAAGCTTCAACTGCCTGGATCGACCGGTGTTGATGACGGGATAAAGCAGCTTAAACTGGGAGAACTCAACCTTGATATCCTGTAGCGCCAGCAACCTGTAGTTCCGGAAATATTCCTTCCGTACCTCGATGATCTGGTAGAGCGCTTCCATAGTGGTATTACACTTCTCAAAAGCGGATTGCAACCGCTCCAGGTATTCATTCATTATCTTTTCGGCAACAGCTGTTACAAGCGAAGCTTTGTCGTGGAAATAGTAGGCAAAACCCTGCTTAGTAAGAGAAAGGTCATCTGCTATTTCGGTCAATGTCGTCTTCCTTATACCGAAGTGGGAAAACCTCCTGATAGCTGCATCAAGAATGTGGTCCTGCCTGATATTTTCTTCCATCTTCATTTCCTCTGACTTTCTGACTATCTGACTTTTTGTATTTAAAAGTCAAATGTACGACAAAAGGAAACTGTGCACAATTAATTTTGCAATAAGCCTATAAAGGAAAAGTTAAGGTTGGGAGGCAGAGGTCAGATACTGAGGCCCCTGATGAAGATGGAAGCAAGCTCCTTTTCCTGCTTCAGGATCGCATTGAAGACTTTCTTGTCTGGGAAGAAGTTGTTGTGCGTAATTATGGAAGCCCTGATACCTTCCATACAGGCAAGGAACAGCTCGGCGGTGCGGGTTATATTCTCAAAATGCAGACTGCCTGCAGATTTACCCTTCTCAAGGATGCTTGCGACGGATGCTAACTGGTTTGTACGCACCTTATCGAATACAGGTTTCAATTCTTTGGCGCTGACTATAGCGGAAGACTGGAGGTATTCCAGGATGTTATAATACTTATTAATAAAACGTATCCTGTTATCGAGGTATAGATGGATAGCCTTTTCAGGTGTAGGTTCATCCTGGTAAGAGGAAGCGTGGACATTCTCAGCCTCGATGATGTGCTGGAGTACGGCAGCGTAGAGGTTGAGTTTATCCGGAAAATAATAATAGAGAGAAGCCTTAGAGATGGCAAGATCGTCTGCGATCTCGTTCATAGTGGTTTTAGATACGCCGAAATGGCTGAATCTCTTCTTTGCAGCCTCAATTATAGCATCCCTTTTGGTGTCCTGCCTCATTGAGCCCAAAATAATTCATTTTGAGAGAAAAAGAATAGGACGTGGTCTTTCCTCTGCGGCCCATGCCTGCCATCAGTGATGCTACTATGAAGCCAGGGTTAAGCTAGTATTAAGCTAGGATAGAGTATGGATAGAGTATGGATAGAGTATCAAATGGCAATGAGAATTGATGAGTCAGGCAAACGCCGGGAGCAGTTATTTATACTATCACAATTCCAATCAAACCCTATAATCCTGCCGAACACACTTGCAAGCCGACGCTCACTACATGGTAGGTGTAGGTGGACACCTGAACCATAACGCGGACACCCTAGTCACCCAGGGTAAGGTACATGCCTACGACTGCAACAACAAGCCAGATAAGGCCCTTGATAAGGAAGAACAAGAAGCCGAACATGCCGAGCTTCTTCAGCCATTTTTTTCCTTTGCTATTTGCTACCTGTTCCATTAGTCTGCTATTACCTGGTACACTTTAAAATCACTCTTCATGGGTGCAGGCTTCCCTTCAGCCTTTGCCTTAGCTATGTCCTCAAAGCCGCGCTTATGGCCCTGAATGAAGGCTTCTGACTTTGTCCAGTCTTTGAATGCATCCTCAGTATCCCAGTAACTTACGATCAGATAAGAATCGCCCGGTTTGGCTGGCTTTAAAACGTGCATGTTGATAAAACCCGGCATGGTATCTATGGCTCCTGCCCTGCTACCGAACAGTTCCTCGAAGCGCTGGCTGTATGATTCATCGCAGGTGATATAATTAATAGCAACAAATTTCCCTTCCATCATGTCTTAGTACAATTTTGTGACGCAAACATAGCCACGTCATAAAACTGTCAGTTGTAAATACGGGAAAATGAATTTCAAAATGAGAAACAACTTGAAGCAGAAGTTTATTCCGGATAGACCGGAATGATGAGAGCGACCTTTGCAGACAGGAAGGAGCGGAGTTAAACAGTGGTTAAGTTGGCGAAACAGACGGAAATAAAGCCTATGCATCAATACCTTAGCCGACAATCCACTGGAGAAGGCGAGCTAAAATCGTTATTTTTGGCACCTTAACACCAAAACTTAATATGCTGCAGGCATTAGTAGACGGAAAGACTACCTACGGAATAAGAAATGAAGAAGGACAGTGGTACCTGAATGACACACCAGTGGAGCTGGATGTGCAGCAGCAGCCGAACGGACTGATAAGTGTGCTGCACAACGGCAAAAGCTACTCTGCAATAGTAGAAAAAGTAGACAGAAAGGCAAAGGAGCTTACAGTGAGGATAAACGGCCGTACCCACAGGATAGAAATAAAAGAAGCGATAGACCAGCTACTGAACAGTATGGGTCTGGACATGAAGGCGATGCAAAAGGTGGAGCCGGTGAAGGCACCGATGCCGGGGATGATACTAAGGGTGCTGGTGGAACCGGGGCAGGTGATAAACAAAGGCGATGGCCTGCTGGTGCTGGAGGCGATGAAGATGGAGAATGTACTGAAGGCGAGTGGCACAGCAACTGTGAAATCGATAAAAGCTGTGGAAAAAACAGCTGTGGAGAAAGGCGCTGTGCTGATAGAGCTTGAATAATGCAGGAGCGAACGGGAGAAAAAAGGAAAGGACCTTATACATGTTAACTAAACTATACAAATACGTACTGATTGCCTGCCTGGCGCTGATCACCGTGAATGTCTATGCCCAGAAATGGTCGTACGTGTACATTCAAGGGGATAAGGAAATACCATTTTATGTGAAGCTGGAGGGCGAGATGCTGCCAAGGTATAGCAAACACTATTACATAATACCAGAACTGGGACCGGGGCCTATAAACATCGAGATCCTTTTTCAGCAGAATGCCTACCCGCCGCTCAACTTCAAGATATTAGTGCCTGATGCGGGGTACAGAGGATTTCTACTGGTTCACAAAGACAACAACTTTGCATTGTACGACATACAGCAGCGGTTTTACCTGCTGCCGGGTGAGCAGGGCGAGGACCACCTGCCGGAGATAATACCAATTGCGGTATCGAAGAAGCAGCAAGCGGCTGAACCGAAGGCAGAGAAAGTGGCCACTAAGCAAAAGGTGCAGAAAGAACCAGTGCAAAAGCCAGTGGAGGAAGAAACATTCGAAGAAGAAACGGGGGAGCCAAACTTCATAGAAGATATAGAACTGGTGAGTGAGCATGCAGTACCCGAGCAGAGCCCGCCGGTGAACAGACCGGTAATAAGAGAAGAACCCAGAAGAGAGGCGCCCATTGAACCCACAGAGACAAGTGTAGCAGAAGAAGACTACAGGCGAACAGAAGCCCAGGTGAACCTGAATGACAACTCGGCACCGATAATAAACAGTGACTGCCCTGAACCGATGGGAGATGTGGAATTTGATAAGGTATATACCACGGCACAGGAAAAGAAGAAAGGTGATAAAAGAATGGACTACCTGATGGACAAGGTGAAGGGGAACTGTTATACGACAAGGCAGGTGTACTTCCTGGCGCGGCAACTGCAGGCAGAGTCGATGCGGTATTCCTTTCTTAAGAAAGTTTATCCAAGGGTGACCGACCAGCAGAACTTTCACCTGCTGGAAGAACCACTGTTTAAAACACTGGAGTGGAAAAGCTATTTCCGACTGATACAATAGTTACAAACAAGGCGTAAAACAAACAGGAGAGATGAATAAGATTCTGCCCATACTGGCAATACTGGCTATAATGGCCAGCTGCAAACCGAAGAAGGAGGATATAATAGCTAAAAAATGGGTGGCTGTAAGTGTGGAAAGCCCTGAACTGGAGCAAGACATGGCACAACTGAGAGGATTTATTGATACGGTGGGAACCAGCACTAACGCTGACGAAAATGAAGTGCTGTATGGAGTGAGGAATATGGACAGTATGAGGAACCACATGAGAAAGGACCTGGATAGTGCCTTCGAAATGCAGAAAACATCTATAAAGAACACCTGGCTGGATTTTGGCAAAGACGGTAAACTGGCAGCCAACTTCGGGAATGGAGTAGATACAGTTAAGTGGTACTTTGACGATGAAGGAAACCTTATGCTGGACGAGATGGCCCAAAAAGGAGCCGGCAGTAAAATAAGGATGGAAGTAGTGAAACTGGAGGATACGATACTGCAGCTACGATTTAAAGAGAACGGCTTTAGCAGCCTGGCGACATTCATACCTGAATAGCCCTCTCCCATAGGCCCCTCTCCAGCCCTCCCCCATAGCGCGAGTCAACAGTGAAGCGTTTTTGTAAGCGGGACGCGTGCGCATTGAGGGCCCTTCCTATTTCTACACTGAGATAACACTGAGGTTGCACTGAGATAACACTGGGATAGCACCGAGATTGCAATGAGACATCACCGGTATCACATCGGAAAATTACCTGATAGGTTCGAAAGCATCTCTTTTATGAGTCAGGGAAGATGCCTGAACCAGTTTCTGACAACTAAAGTATTTAACTATCTTTGAGCCTCAAAAATCAAGAAGAATACATGCGAACTATACCTTTCCGTCAGGCGTTACGTGAGGCAATGGAAGAAGAAATGAGACGTGATGACCGGGTGTTCCTGATGGGTGAAGAAGTGGCACAATACAACGGAGCCTATAAGGTGAGCCAGGGGATGCTGGATGAGTTTGGCGCCCGCAGAGTAATAGACACACCGATAGCTGAGCTGGGCTTTGCTGCAGTGGGTGTAGGAGCAGCTACCAATGGCACAAGACCCATAATAGAATTCATGACATGGAACTTCGCGGTGCTGGCACTGGATCAGATACTGAACCATGCTGCCAAGATGGTATCCATGAGCGCAGGCCAGTTTAGCTGCCCCATGGTATTCCGCGGACCAAACGGATCTGCAGGTCAGCTAGGGGCACAACATAGCCAGGCCTTCGAGAGCTGGTTTGCCAACATACCAGGCATAAAGGTGATCTCGGTTTCCAACCCCTATGATGCAAAAGGGCTTTTGAAATCGGCCATACGTGATGAAGACCCTGTAGTATTTATGGAGCAAAAAGTAATGTATGGCGATGTGGGGGAAGTGCCGGAAGAAGAGTACCTGATACCGATAGGAAAGGCAGACATAAAGAGAAGCGGGACGGATGTGACCATCGTATCCTTCAACAAGATGATGAAAGTGGCACTAGGTGCTGCAGACGAACTGGCGAAGGAGGGCATAAGCGCTGAGGTGATAGACCTGAGAACTATACGTCCGCTGGACTGGCACACCATCATGGAGTCAGTAAAGAAGACTAACAGGCTGGTGATAGTGGAAGAGCAGTGGCCATTTAGCAGCGTCTCTTCTGAGATTACCTACAGGATACAAAAGGAAGCATTTGATTACCTGGATGCACCCATAAGAAGGATCACATCAGCAGATACCAACATGCACTATGCACCTAACCTGGTGGCGGCATACCTGCCGGATGTTCCAAGAACAGTGAAACTGGTGAAGGAAGTGATGTATCTGCAGAAGTAAAAGAAACCAAATAACTATAGCAAGCCTCCTGATGGAGGCTTTTATTTTGAATGTTCCGGAGGGGGAAATCAGAACGGAAAAGGAACAATTATATTTGACCCAATGACCAATAGAGACATCTCAACATCTGTTGTGATAATAGGAGCAGGACCTGCAGGTGTTGGAACATCTATGTTCCTTTCTATCGCGGGCATACCCCATGTAATCCTGGAAAAGGAGACCTTCCCCAGAGACAAGGTGTGCGGTGATGGCATAAGCGGGAAGTCGGCCCATGTGATACGGAGTGCGAATCCTGAATGGCTGCAGGAGATATTTAGACAACCAGAGACACATACCCCCAGCAATGGCATCATATTCGCGGCACCCAATGGTAAGCAACTGACCATACCTTATGGTGAACAGCTAAAGCCGGGTGAACTGGCGGCAGGCTTTACATCTCCACGGCTGGCCTTTGATAACTTCCTCTTCAGTAAAATAGATCATCAACACGCGACGGTATACCAGGACGCGAAGGTGAACAGTATCGAAAACACTGCCGCGGGACCGGTTGTTCATTTTCAGCAGAACGGTACAACTTTTAAGCTCAATGCGCCCCTGCTTATAGGCGCTGATGGAGACAAGGGAATGACGAGAAAGGCGCTTGGCCACGAGAAGATAGCAGCTGAATCTTATACTGTAGGAGTGAGAGGCTACTATACGGGAGTGACCGGTATGCATGAGCGGAACTATATAGAACTGCACTTTCTGGATGAGATGCTGCCGGGGTACTTTTGGATATTTCCCCTATCGAACGGAATGGCTAATGTGGGCGCTGCCATAGAAGCGGAAACGGTGAAACGTAGGAAGATAAACCTGCGGGAGCTAATGCTAAAGACCATAAAAAGCAATGATACCATCAGGCGTCGGTTTGAAGGCGCATCCCTGATGGGGAAGATACAAGGCTGTGCATTGCCGCTGGCGATGAACAGGAAACCTATATCAGGCAATAACTACATGCTGACAGGGGACGCAGCGAGCCTCATTGACCCATTCAGCGGAGAGGGAATTGGGAATGCACTATACAGCGGAATGCTGGCAGCAAAGGCAGCGGTAGCAGCACTGGAAAAAGACACATATGATCAGAACTTCCTGAAGGAAGCGTATGACGACGTGCTGTATAAACGCCTGGGCGGAGAAATGAAGATAAGCGCTACCCTGCTGAGGTTGTGCAAGTACCCATGGCTGTTTAACTTCGTAGTAAATAAAGCCCATAAAAGTCCGGAACTGAGCAAGACGATCAGTTGCATGTTTACAGACATAGACCTGAGAGACCAGCTAAGGAAGCCATCCTTTTATGCAAAGATCCTGCTGAACAAATAGCGCGGCCCTACCCTACTTCAGCACCATTATTTTCGTCTCGCCCGTAGCACCCTCAGTAATGTACTTAACCACATAGACCCCGCTGGACAGATCAGGCAGCTCAAAAGTTGTGTGGTTATCATAGTCTACCGCAGTTACTGAGGTATTATACACCACTCTGCCTAAAGCATCAGTAACCATGAGCTGCAATTCTGAGCCGGGTGTTGTACTCCATACAAGATTGATCTTTCCGTTGGTAACAGGATTTGGGTAGATGGCTGCTCCCGGATTGGTTCGCGATGGTATGCCAGTATTGAACCACAGCTCGGAAAAGCTGCGGAGTGTAGTCTGCGCATAGTAACCCAGGTGGTACGGAACCCATAGGATGCGCTCATGCGGAATGAAGGAATAAGTTCCGCCATTGTTGTCGCTCAATGAACCATTCTCTTTGCTCTTATCAGCATCGTCATACTTTGTGATGCCCAAACGGTAGGCATCTTCAGCCTTTGTGCACGTGGTGCAACCTTCTGCCTGTAGCAGTTCCAATACATCCGCTTCCGTGATGTACAACCTAATCTGTACACTATCTGCAGGATCATCTGCTGCGTGAACGGCGAAGCTGGTGCCCAGATGATAGTCTCTTGTGATTGGGTTGAGGACAAATGAGTGGTTATAAAGAGCAAGATCGATAGTGCCGATATTCTGGTTTGCGGTATTCACCTGCGCCAGGAGCTTATTACTGTTGGTAAAATCTATCCAGTTGCTTCCGGTGCCGCTGCCGGTGGTGGTGAACACGGTAGACTGTCCATCGTAGACCGGGTACTGCAGATCGAAAATGTGCATATCATCTATTGCTATCCCGTCTCTTGCCGTGCCAGGATCAGAGGAGAACACGAAACGCAGCTTTATTGTGCCTCCTGAGTCTGGCAGTGAGGCGGAGGCTACACGCCAGCGCGTGTTGTCAGATTCATTCCAAACGCCGAGATCACCGTACCAGTTGATTCCGCTACCGGCTTCTAACCTTGTCCATGCGCTCTCGTCCAATGAATACTCGATGTATGCTGCGTCGCAAAGGTCGGTGCCGCAGTTCTCGATATCAGTAGAAAGACTGAAGCTAAGCATCGGGCTTTCCAGAGCGGAGATATCGAAGCAAGGAGAGTACAAGTAGGATTCCTCACTATTGTTATGATTGCCGGAAAGAGATGTAGCCCAGGCTTGAGTACCGCTGGCGGCCTGAGTCATCTTGACGCTAGCGGGTGCACCATGTTCCCAGGAGCTGTTTACTCCTTCGGTGAACCAGTGTCCGTCACCACCCTCAAATGTTTCTAAATAAGGGAAAGAGGTAATAAGCGGCTGGTTGCGGAAACGGTAATTCATAATACTATCGTTAGGCAAGTAGGTGTCGCCAGAGTTGATGAGCCAGATATCCAAAGTATGGTAGCCCACACCCAGATTGAGGAGAGCGGCGGTGAACGTGTAAAGAACAGTATCTTTTGCACCAATGGAAAAGAGTGTATCCTTTACGACAGGACCATTGTTAATCCTGTAGTTCATGATTATCGTATCCTGTAACAGATTATCGCTATTGTAAACAAGTACACCTAGGGATACACTGTCGGTAAGTCCACAACCCATCTTTACCGGGCTGACCACAGACAGGAGCTGTACATCATTCTTAACGCTATAAAGGCGGAAGTTATCGATGGTGAGGCCGTTGCCGTACTCGTTCATAGCTATGACGGAGGTATCATGCTGACCTATTCTGACCTGGAAGCTGGGAGAGAACTGCTGGCCGTTCGCTCTTAAGAGATTCGTAGCTGACAACGACCCTGTGTTCACCTTTTGTCCAGGTGTAGCGGAGGTATCAATATTGTAAAGAAGCAGCCATGGCTGGCTGTCATTTCCACGGACCCACACCTTGTTACTATCCTCATGCTTTGGCTGCCCATGTATCTTATAGTCGAACTCTACCCTAGCCTCCGTGGTTGCAGTATCATAAGCCTGCAGGTTAAAAGTACCGGTGAGAAAGTTGAGGTTGGCCGGCATGTTCAAGTGCAAGGTGGTATTAAAGAGTTGATCCATGCTTATGGATCTGTTACCATCAATAAGGACGTCGGAACTAATAAAGCTGCTCAGTCTGCCCGTGTCGCTGGAACTATAATAATCCCAACGATCTGATATAACACCCATTGAATCTTTCATTACATGGAAGCCAGTAGCACCCTCGAAATCATCAAGGAATCCTACATTCAGATCTACAGGATCATTAGTTAGGTGGCGAATTGTTTTGGCTAAGCTATCGTTGCCCCTCACAGGGTCATTGACAGAGAGATTTTCAACAGCAACCATAAACTGGTAGGTGCCCACCGCTGACAGATTGAGACCGGTGAAGGAGACAAGCGCCGTCCCTTGCGCAGATATAGCAGTAGAGACAACCTGGCTTTGCCATGGTCCGGCATTTAAACTATAAGAGACGCGATAACTTCCTGCTGGCACATCATCAAGATTAAATACGCTAACAATCAGCGAGTCGCCAGATGTAAGTTCAGTATTAGTCAATTTTCTTCCACTTGAAGGTTTGACAATTGCCTTTAGCATCAGATCTCCGTCAGAAATAGTTCCGGAGCAACTACCGTCGATGGGTGTTCTTTTCACTGACTTGCTTCTGAAGCCCGCGGAGTTATTGATCAAAGGACGTACCCCCATGTAGTACATGGTGTCGTGAGCAAGTCCTGAAATGACATAGGTAAGGGCTGTTACAGTGTCGATAGGCTGCAGGTCGTCACCAATCTTTTTCAGCACCTCGTAACCAGTCGCGTTAGGGATGGCATTCCACTGGATGGCCATATAGCCGGGACATTGTACGGGTGACAACTGAACGACAGGCTGAGCATTGATGGTAAACAGGCCTACTTCGTCCTGAACTGTGCTATTTCTGAGTATCCTGACCTTAGCCTGGGATGTGCTGATGTTTGGGGTGTGCCAAAAGAAATGGCGCTGAGACGACGGGATGCCAGTGGCTATATTGTTCCAGCCTGAGCCTCCGTTGTCCGAATATTGGAGCGTAAATGTTCCTGAAGCGTCGGAGG
>Ga0196970_1001385_pt1 | contig 16732 bp, 15 predicted proteins | sample S1v_513CmetaG_FD_148672 | JGI IMG/M metagenome (GOLD analysis project Ga0196970, IMG submission 148672) | Soil microbial communities from Anza Borrego desert, Southern California, United States - S1+v_5-13C | ecosystem: Environmental > Terrestrial > Soil > Desert | place: USA: California...
CTGTGGCTGAAGCAGAACAATTTCCAGCTCGACCAGGTGCAGAACTTCATGCCCACGCCGATGGCGATGGCAACCGCGATGTACCACGGCCGCCGGAATCCGCTGCACAAGGTGAGCGCCGATTCCGAAGTGGTGGAAACGCCCCGCACCGGCAAGATCCGCCGGCTGCACAAGGCCTTCCTGCGCTATCACGATCCGGAAAACTGGCCCATCCTGCGCGAAGCCCTGCAGCGCATGGGCCGCGCCGACCTGATCGGCAACAGCGACCGCCATCTCGTGCCGCGCTTCCAGCCTCAGGGCACCGGGCAGCAAACCTGCGGCAAGCCGCGCCGCGGTCCGGCACCTGTACAGGCCAAGCCCCGGAAACCGGCCTTCAACAGCAACAAGGCCGGGCGCAAATAAGAAATAAATAAATCGTATATCTGTTATTGCAACAATAAAGCAGACGGATCTAGGAGGCTGGACTATAGTGATCCTGTCTCCTCCAACTCTTCTTGAATTGGATTTGGCCCGCAAACCGAAAGGACTGCGGGCCTTCTTTTTTCCGGCACCGCTTTTCCTCCGCCTTGATTTTAATCATCAGTAAAATTTTTACTGGATTCAAGGACTTAGCTCCTCATCCCTCGACTTTTCCACAGAATTAGCCAGAGGAAATGTGGGCAATCTTCTAGAACAAATTTCGGGAAGTTGCCGGATAGACTATTGATTCCAATCACCTCTTCGATACAATGAATTCCAGCAATGCGCCAGCAAGCAGGAAATTGCGCCAATTCATCAAGAGGCAGACATGAAAAACGCACGCCAACAAGCCGTAGCCCGTACCGCCAAAGCGCAATTCAACACCGACAAGCTCCAGGCTGCCGCCTGCATGGCGACTTCCGCCGCTGTCAGCATTGCCATCATCTACTGGGCCATCAAGAGCCTGTTCTAAGCCTCGTTTCCCCGCATTCCCGACCGGGCACACTTCCGCGCCCGGTTTCCCCGCTTCTTCCCTTGTATAATCGCGCCGCTGTGTCACTGAGACTGCGCGCGGTCTGGAACCACGATGGAAGAGCTCCTCAACACCTACTTTTCGCCCTCCGGCCTCGACAAGGATCCGGCGCTGCTGCAGCACTCCCTGCGCCTGATCCGCGAATGGCTGTTCGTCGACAAGCGCCACGCCTATCCCCCCGCCGATTTCGAGGCCCTGAAGAAGGAATTCGACACGTTGGCGATGCCACGCGAAGGCGCAGCCGCGGGCGCCGTGCTGGACGCGCTGCAGCGGCAGGTCTTCGCGCATTCCGTCCCGGTCAACCATCCGAAGTACATCGGTCACATGACCCAGGCACTGCCCTGGGTCTCCGTGCTGGTCGAAACCTTCATCGCCACGCTCAACCAGAACCAGGTCAAGATCGAGACCGCCTATAGCTCTACGCTGGTCGAGAAGCAGGTGCTCGGCTGGATGCACAGGCAGATCTACCGCTACGGCGAAGCGTTCTACCGCGACAGCTTCCGCTCCAACGAATCGACGCTCGGCAACATGGTCAATGGCGGCACGATGGGCAACCTGACCGCCCTGTCGGTTGCCCTGGAGAGCCAGATGCCCGGGCTGCGGAAAAAGGGGTTCCTCACGCTGCTGCGCGAAAAGAATTACGAAGGGTTCGCCGTGCTCGCCTCCGCGCGCGTGCATTACTCGGTCAAGAAGGCGCTGGCGACGCTGGGGCTGGGCGAGGATGCGCTGTGCATCATCCCGACGGATGACAACAACCGGATAGGTCTCGATGCGCTCGAAGAGAAGATTGCCGAACTGAAGGAGCGCAAGGTGAAGATCCTCGCGCTGATCGGCGTGGCGGGCACGACGGAGACCGGCAGCATCGACCCGCTCGCCGAGCTCGGCCGTATCGCCCGGCGCGAGGAAATCTGGTTTCATGTGGATGCCGCCTGGGGCGGCGCGCTGCTGTTGGCGGACAAATACCGCGACATGTTCCGCGGCATCGAGATGGCGGACTCGGTCGTGATCGACGGACACAAGCTGTTCTGGGTATCGATGGCGCAGGGCATGGTGCTGTTCAAGAGCGACACCAGCCTGAACCGCCTGCTGCACACGGCGAACTACATCATCCGCAAGAGCTCCGGCGATCTCGGCCGCACTTCGCTGGAGGGTTCTCGCCGCTTCGATGCATTGAAGCTCTGGTTCTCATTCAAGCTTTTCGGGCTGGAGGGATACGAAGCCTTGCTCGGCCGCTGCCACGAACTTGCGTCGGCCATGCGCGAGCTGGTCGTGCAGGATCCCGACTTCGAGCTCATCACGTGCTCGGACACGTTTATCCTCACCTATCGCTATGCGCCGCGCGCGATGCAGGCGCAGCTCGAGGCGTGCATGCAAAACGGGGACACCGAACAGGCCGCCCGCCTGAACGAAACGCTGAACCGGATGAACATCGCGCTGCAAGACGAACAGAAGCGACGGGGACTCAGCTTTGTCTCCCGGACATCGCTCGAATCGACGCCCTATCCGGGGCATGTCACGGTGCTGCGCGTTGTGCTGACCAACATGCTGACCACGGCCGGGAACCTGAGGGAAATTCTTGACGAGCAGCGGGAAATTGGTAGCGAGCTTTGAGGTGTTTTGGTGGGTTTCGCTGCGCTCTACCCACCCTACGGTCCTTTATAAAGAATCGTAGGGTGGGTAGAGCGAAGCGAAACCCACCATGCATTCACCCGCAGAACGCATCAATCAGCCTCGCCAGCTTCTCCGGCTGATCGTGATGGATCATATGCCCCGCATCACCGATCGCCTCTTCCCGGAAATCACGAAACGCGTTCAACCGCGCACGAAACCGTTCGGCCTGCTCGGCCTCTGATGGCGATACAGGCGCGGCACCGACATGCAGCACAGGCGCCGTCACCGCGCGCCAGATGGCCTCCAGTTCCGCCGGCCGGTACCTTCCCGGTTCGCGCACCTTGTAGGCAGGATCGCCCAGCCGCTCGAAATCCCCCTGCGCGCCGTATCTGAACCAATGGGCGCAGAGGTGCCGTGCCCGCGCTTCGGGAAGCCGGGGATTCAGGCGCTGCAATCCGGCGATGACCTCTTGTTCGGTGGCAAACCGCGTAAACGGCCGCAAGTCGCGCAAGTCGTCAAGCCAGCGTGCCAGGCGCTGCGGCGTCTCTGCCGGGTCCTCGTCACCATTGCGCAGCAGCGGGCCGAAACCTTCGAGGCTGACCACCCTCCGTACAAGCGCCGGCCGGATGCCGGCATAGTGGCAGGCGACATTGGCGCCCATGCTATGACCGACAAGGTTCACCGTCTCGGCCGTCTTCACCTGCTCGAGAATGCGATCCAGGTCGGCAACGAAGTCGATGAAGCGGTAGCCGTTGGCGCCGGTAGCCCAGTCGCTCAGGCCGCAGCCGCGCCAGTCCGGCGCGACGACGTGCCACTCCTTTGCGAGCGCGTCGACAATGAACTGGAACGAGGCGGAGGTATCCAGCCAGCCATGCAGCATGAAAAGCTGCGGCGCGTCCGCCGGGCCCCATTCGCGCAAGTGGTAGCGCAAGCCGTGGACATCGATGAAACGGGAACGTGAGGGCTTCGGCATGCCTCAGTCTTCGTTGCCGAGCGACTTTTCCTGTTCGATGAAATCGCGTGCGAGACGTTCGAGTTTGACCATCGCGCTCTCCAGCACGGCGCGCTCCTGCTGCGTGAGCGCGCCGAGGATGGCCTCGTTGCGCTCGGCCGCGGCCTGGATCAGGCCCTGATAAAGGCGCTGGCCGGCGTTGGTCAGCGACAAGCGGATGCCGCGCGCATCGTTCTCGTCGGTACTGCGCAGCAGAAGGCGGCGTTCGGTCAGGCCGGTGACCACCCTGCTCACCTGGCTCTTGTCGAGACCGGCGATCTTCGCCAGTTCCTTGAGCGACATGCCCGGCTGCCCGCCCACCAGCGCAATGGTCCGCCATTCCCACAGGGTGACGCCGAATTCGCGCCGGTAGCGCATCGCCGCGCCGCGCGAGAGCATGTTGGCGACCGAGTGCAGCCGGAAGGACAGCAATCCCGTCATTCCGAGCTGGCGGCTGCCGTCCTCCGCGTCCATGTCGTTTCCGATGATTTTCCGGTCGGTTTTCGTCTTTGCCATAATGGTTGCAAGTATCAACTGGTTGCCTCTGCCGGTCAACGCCTGTTTCAGTCAGGTTGTCACCGCGAGGTAACGCGTCACTGCCGGCGGTGTGTCGCCGATGTGAAACGCCCGTTTGCGATCACGCAGTACGACATCGGCGGCCGTCAGACGGTCGAAACGGCGCAGGTGTTCCGTCCACGATGCATCGATGATCTGCTCGACATAGCGTTCCGGCTGCGCAAGATCGTGCAGCAGGTTCCATTCCAGCACGCCCTGGCTCAGCCGGCTGCGGCGGCTCTCCTCCATGAGTGCGCGGAAGGCGGCCGCCTGCGCCGGGTCGATCCGGTATTCGATCGTCGTCACCACCCGGCCCTCGCCCGGTGGAACGCTGGCAACCGGCACCTGGAATTCGCGCGCCGGCGCGAGGTCTTCATCGCCGCCGCGGGCAAGCGCGAAACGGTAGGCGATAGTCATCGTCACCGCTCCGCTGGCGGCGGCCACCAGGAGGCTGGCCTGCACGCTGCTGAGTGCCGCCACCTGCCCCCACGCGGCCGCGCCGAGGGCGCTCGATCCCATGAGCGCCATCTGGTAGATCGACATGCCGCGTGCACGCACCCAGTCGGGCAGCGCAAGCTGGGCGGAAACGGTGAGCGTGTTGACAACCGAAATCCAGGCCATGCCGCAGATGAAAATCGCCGGCACGGCAACATAGATGCTGGTTGCGAACGCGACCACCACCATCATTGCAGCCTGCAGCACCGCCGCCCAGGCGATCAGCTTGTCGCGCGGCATGGAGTCGCGCAGGCGCGGCAGGAGCACGACGGTAGCAATCGCCCCGCCGCCGAGCGAGGCGAGCAGCAGCGTGTAGGTACCGGCGCCGCCATTGTCGAGGTTACGGGCGACCAGCGGCAACAGTGCCTGCAAGGTAATCGCATGAAAGAAGAACAAGGAAATGCGCAGCAGGACGGATTTCATGCGGCCAGAGTGGCGCACGAACTGCACGCCCACGCGCATCGCGCGGCCAAGCGGCTCGGGTCCGAGCGGGCTGGGGACATGCGCGCGCTTCCAGCGCAGCAGAGACACGCCGGACACGAGGGACAACACCGCGGTCAGCATGAACACATAGCCGCTGCCGGCGGCGGCGATCACCGCACCGGCCACCAGCGGCCCGGCGATGCGCGAAGCATTCATGGCGACCGCATTGAGGGCCAGCGCGCCCGAGAGTTGCTGTCGCGGCACCAGTTCCGGCACGAGGGCCGCATAGACCGGCCAACGCATCGCAAGGCCGATACCGTTGGCAAAGGTCAGCACCAACAGCAGGAGCGGCGTGATCGCGTCCGACAGCACGGCGACGACCAGCAGCGTCGCCATCGCCGCGATCCAGAACTGGGTGAAGATGAAATAGCGGCGGCGGTCGAGGATGTCCGCCAGCGCCCCGCTCGGCAAGCCGAGCAGGAAAACCGGAAGGGTCGAGGCGCTCTGCACCAGCGCCACCCACACCGGGGATGCGTTGAGCGAGGTCATCATCCATGCGGCGGCGACATCGTTCATCCACATGCAGATGTTGGACACTAGCGTGACGCTCCACAGCAGGCGGAAGATGCCGTGCCTGAGCGGTGCGACCGGCGAATGCGCGCCGGCGAGTTCCGCAGCCGTAACGGCCATCCTACGGCTGCCCCGCTCCAAGCTTGTCCATCACGTCAGGCTTCTGCGCATACAGTTGCGTCACGTACGACTTGTTGTGCGGACCGCCGTCCACCGTGAGCGCGACGCCGTTGATATAGGAAGCGCGCGGTGATGCGAGGAAGGCGATGACGTCGGCGAGTTCCGACGGCTGGCCCCAGCGCTGGCCCTTGGGCACGGATGTCTTTTCAAGGCCGCGGCGCACCGCATCGGCGGACTTGTCGTCCAGCGAGCGGTTCAGCGCCTGGCCTTCCCACAGCTTGAAGCGGTCGTCCGATTCGACCACGCCGGGCACCACGCAATTGACGCGGATGCCGAGCTCGGCCAGTTCGGTCGCCAGGTCGATCGAGAAGCGCACTTCGGCCGCCTTCGCCGGGCCGGTGCAGCTGGAACCGGGCGGGAAGTTGCCGCGCAGCGCAGTGCGTCCCGAGACGTTGATGACCACGCTGTTGCCCGGCTTGGCCAGCAGGTCCAGCAACCTTTGCGTGACACGGAACTGCGCGAAGAAGTTGATCGCCATGCCTTCCATCAGGTCGGCGTTGGTGACCGAGGCGAAGGGCTTGTAGATGCCGGTGCCGGCATTGTTCACGAGCACATCGAGCTTGCCGTAGTTGCGTTCCACGTGCTGGCCGAGTCGCTCGATGTCTTCCACTTTCGTGACGTCAGTCTGCACCGCGTCGATGGTGACCCCGGTGGCGGCGCGTACGCGCTCAACGGCTTCTTCGAGACGGCCGGCATCGCGGGCGCAGATGATGACTTTCGCGCCTTCCGCGGCGAACGTGATGGCCGATGCCAGGCCGATACCCCGGCTGCCGCCGGTAATGCAGACGATCTTGTCGTTCAGGTTCAGATCCATTTTTGACTTCCTTCAATCAGGTGCAGCAATCAGGCGGGGGTAAACATCGGCACCGGCGGTCCGCCGTCGGTCGGCGAAAAGACGAGGCGGACCGCTTGTCCGATCGACAGGCGGTCGAAGTCGCAGTCGCGCAGATTGGTGAGCATGGTCGGCCCTTCTTCGAGCGTGACGTAGGCCACGGCGAACATCTCGGGCGCACGGCGCATCACGCTGTAGGAGTAGATCGTGCCCTTGCCCGATGCCTCGCGCCACTCGGTATTGCCGCTGAAGCAGAACGGGCACACGGCGCGCGGATACCAGTGCGCCTTACCGCAATCTGTGCACCACTTGAGCAGGAAGCGGCCTTCCTGTGCGGCGTCCCAGAAGGCTTGCGTTTCCGGGTTCGCCGCCGGCGCCGGGACGATGCGTTCTTTTTGCGTCATGTCCATTTACTCCCGTTCCATGATGAGGGTGGCGCTGCCATGCCTAGTCGCCAGCATGCCGCCCGTTCCCTGCGCAAGTGCCAGATTGCAGTTCGGCACCTGGACCGCCGGATGCGCTTCGCCGCGCAACTGGCGCACCGCTTCGATGATCTTGGTCATCCCCCCGCGGTTGGCCGGATGGTTGTTGCACAGACCGCCGCCATCGGTGTTGCAGGGCAGCTTGCCGACCCCGGAGATCAGGTTGCCGTCGGCGACGAACTTCCCGCCCTCGCCCTTGGCGCAGAAGCCGAGGTCTTCGAGCTGGATCAGCACCGTGATGGTGAAGCTGTCGTAGATCGACGCATACTTGATGTCGGCCGGCGTCACCTTCGCTTCGGCGAACGCCGCGGCGCCCGACCAGACCGCGCCGGAATACGTGAGGTCGATCACGCCGCCGGCCTGGTGCTTGACGGTCTCGCCGGCGCCGATGATCTTGACCAGCGGACGATTGATCGAACGGGCTATCTCGGGACGCGCCACGATCAGCGCGCCGCCGCCGTCGCTGATGACGCAGCAGTCGAGCCGGCGCAAGGGATCGGCCACCATCGGCGATGCCAGCACGTCCTCGACCGTGACCACTTCGCGCAGCATCGCATGCGCGTTGTGCTGCGCATGCTGCGATGCCGCCACCTTGATCCAGGCGAGCTGCTCGCTGGTAGTGCCGTACTGGTGCATGTGCCGCATCGCGCACATCGCATAGCCGTTCACGTTCGCGATGCCGTAGGGGTACTCCCACTGGACATCCGGCTGGGAAGGATTGCGCATGCGCGGCGTGGTGCCGGTGGCCATGCCCTCGCTGCGCGGCCGGCCCGCCAGCGTGATCAGCGCGACGTTGCACTTTCCCTCTGCAATCGCACGCGCTGCATGGTTCACCAGCGCCAGATAGCTGGCCCCGCCGATGTCGGTGGAGTCGACATGTTTCGGACGCAGGTTCATGTAGTCGATCATCGAGGTCGGCCCCATGCCGGGCGCGTCGCCCGAGCAGAAGTAACCGTCGATGTCGTCCTTGGTCAATCCGGCGTCTTCCAGCGCGCCCCTTGCCACTTCGGCGTGCAGTTGCGCGACCGACTTGTCCGGCGCCTTGCGGGTCGGATGTTCGTAGGCGCCGACGATATAGGCTTTTCCGTGGAGGCTCATGTTGCACACGCTTCGGTTTTATCCAGCGTGGCAGCGACAAGCACCGCCGTCGCCTTGCCGCGCAGGACGGTCTTGTCACCGACGCGCGCCTCCAGTTCCACCTGGGATTCGCCTTCGGCGGTGGTCTCGCTGACCGTTGCCGTGACATCGACCGCATCGCCTACCCAGACCGGCGACAGGAAGCGCGCCGAGATCCGCTTCAGGAAGACCTGCGGCCCGATCGCTTCAGACAGGCAGGAGGCCGCGAAGCCCATGGTCAGCATGCCGTGCGCGATCACGCCTTTCAATCCTGCCTCCAGCGCGAACGGCTGGTCGAAGTGGATGCGGTTGAAATCGCCGGAGGCGCTGGCGTATTTCACCAGTTGCGTGGTGCTGACCGGGCCGCGACGGATGCGGAATACATTTCCCGGCTGGAGTGAATTCTTTTCTGCCATGCTTTCCTCCGGTTACTTGTTCGCGCCGAGCGCACCGGCCGCGCGGTACACCACGACCCGGCCGTTGGTCAGCACCAGCTTGCCCTCGCGGTCGACGGCGCGCAGTTCCTGAATGAGCAGCTGCATGTTGCCGCTGCGTCCTTCCTTTTCCTCGATGGCCACGAAATGCAGGCGGCACTCGAGGACGTCGCCCGCCACAATGGGACGCTCGTAGTTGAAATACTGTTCCCCTGCGAGGATGCGGCCTTCGTCAAGGCCCACCATCCACGGCTGGCGCTGCGGCGGCCGGAAGCTGGTCGGGAATGTCGGCGGCGCAAGCACGTCCGCGTAGCCCATGCCGCGCGCGAAGGCAGCGTCGCGATAGAGCGGGTTTTCATCCTGCAGCGCCTCGGCGAACAGGCGGATCGCACCCTTTTCCACTTCCACCGTGAAAGGCGGTGTGGCGGTGCCGACGAGTGACTTGTCTACTTCCATGCTGTGTTCCTTGTTCAAGACACTTGCTTGTTTAAAACGATCAGCGCGTCCGCCATGTTCAGGCGGTCACCGCCGACAGCGATCAGCGGGTTGATGTCGACTTCCTTGACGAGGTCGCGGTTGGCCGCCGCGAAATCGCCGAGCGCAACCAGCAGGTCGGCGACCTTGTCCAGGTTCACCGGCTCGCGTCCGCGCGCGCCCTGCAGGATCTTCACGCCGCGCAGCTCGCCGATCATCCGCAGTGCTTCGTCCTGGCTGAACGGCGGCAGGCGCATCGAGACATCATTGAGGATTTCGACATAGATGCCGCCCAACCCGCACAGCACCACCAGGCCGAATTCCGGATCGCGGGTCAGGCCGAGGATGAGCTCGGTGCCCTGCGGCAGCATTTCCTGCACCAGTACGCGTCCGCGCTTGTCGCCGGGCACGGCTTTCTGCATGCGCTCGACGATGGTCTCGAAGGCGGCGGCGACCGCCTGCTCGTCCTGCAGACTGAGGAAGACGATGCCGGCTTCCGACTTGTGCAGAATGTCGGGATGCTCGCCCTTGAGGGCGACCGGATAACCGATGGCGCGTGCCGCCGCCACCGCGTCTGCCGCTGTGTTAACCGCCTGTTCCTTGGTCGCGGGGAAACCGAGTGCCGTGAGCACTTCCTTGCTTTCGCGTTCGGTCAGCGAGGACTTGCCGGACTTGGCCGCTTCTCGCAGCAGGTCTCGTGCCTTTTCGGCGCCTCCCGCGTTGCGCCATACGGCGTCCTGCTGCTCGCGGTGCTGCACAGTGCAGTAGCGATCAAGCGCTTCGATCGCGGCGGCGGCGCGGGCGGCGGTGCGGAACACCGGAACCGTACTCTCGCGCAGCAGGCACATGCCGTTGCCTTCGAAGCTGCCGCCCGCCCACAGGACGGTGACGATCTTTTCCGATTCCCCGGCCAGCGCAATGAAGTCCTCGATGGCGCGATCGTAGCTGCGCGCCACGGTAATGATCGGAACGGCGATGTCGACAGACTCGTCTTCCAGCAGCACGCGCAGGCAGCGGCCCCAGAAGGCGTCGTCGCCGATGGCGCGGGCAGTGGTGTCGAGCGGGTTCTGGAAGTTGCCCGAGAAACCGAGCTCGCGCTCGATGGCCGCCATGGTGGTCGCCGAGAACGGCGCAAACTTCAGGCCGTGGGTCGACGCATGGTCGGCGAACAGGCCGATGTGTCCGCCGGAGATCGAGAACGCTGTGCATTTCGAACCCGGCGCCACCGGGCGCTTGAGCTTACCTGCCGCGCGCAGCTTTCCGAACATCGCCGCGATCTGGTAGAACTCGTCGACGTCGTGCGTGCAGGTGACGCCGAACTGCCGGCACACCGCTTCGAACACTTCGGCCGAGCCGGCCAGCGCGCCGGTGTGCGATGCGGCCATGACCTTGCCGAGGTCGGTGCGTCCGGACTTGAGCACAACCACCGGCTTGCCGGCGTCGCGTGCCAGTCCGAGGAATTCGATGAATCCTTCCGGATCGCGCACCGCCTCGATGGTGATCGCGATCACGTCGGTGCGCGCATCGTTGACCAGGAAGCGCGCGATATCGATGGTGTCGAGGTCGGCTTCATTGCCGGTGGTGACCACATGGCTGAAACCGATGCCCTCTTCCAGCGCATTGAACAGCACAGTCGCAAACCCCAGGCCGCCGCTTTGCGACACCAGGCCGATGCGTCCCGGCTGGATGTCGGGCCAGTCCATCGCTGCTGCGGCGGTGGCACAGACTCGGTCGGCAAAATTGGCGAAACCGATGCAGTTCGGGCCGATGACGCGCATGCCGTTTTCATGCGCAAGCGCCACCAATTCGTCCTGGAGGCGCTTGCCTTCCTCATCGCCGCGCTCGGCAAAGCCGGCGCTGGCGACCACCAGCAGTTTTGCGCCGAGCTGCTTTGCACCGCGCAAGGCGTTGTGCATCTGCTCCGGTGCAAGCGCGTACACGATGCAGTCCACCGGCCCGGGAATGGCTGCCAGTTCGGGATAGCATTTCAGACCGGCGATTTCGGCGCTCTTGGCGTTGACCGGATAGATGGTTCCCTTGTAACCCTGGCGCAGCAGGGTCGGGATGATCTTGCCGGTAAAGCGCGTCGGGTTGCTGGAGGCGCCGATCACGGCAATGGATGTCGGGCTGAACAACGCAGCCAGGGAAGCGGCGGGCGCGCGTACACGCTTGGTGACCGCCGGGCTTGCAAAAGGCATGTTCATCTTGGATGTGACTCAGTGAGGTAAATGAAAAGCGTCAGTCCTTGTTGCCGAGCGACTGCAGCTCGAAGCCGACCGATGACTTGAACAGTTCGCGCAGGTGCTGCACGGTCCAGCCGCCGAACATGAAGGCTTCGGCCACTTCCTTCGGATGCGACCAGAGCGAGAGCTTGTCGCCGGCAATGCCGACGACCTGGCCGTTGATCCATTCGGACTCGTCGAGCGCGAGATACAGCGCCGCCGGGGCCACCTGCTCGGCCGTGCCGCGCAGCACCACGCTGCCGCCCTTCCATGCCGCATCCTTGCGGGCCTTCACGTCTTCCGGGATGCTGTTGGTCATGTCGGTGACGGCGCGCGGCGAGATCGCGTTGACAGTGATGCCGTATTTCTTCACCTCCTGCGCCAGCGTGCGGGTCAGGCCAAGCACGCCGCCCTTGGCGGCGGCATAGTTGGCCTGGCCGATGCTGCCGCGCAGGCCGGAGCGCGACGCGATGTTGATGATGCGTCCGCCCTGGCCCGCTTCACGCATCGCGCGGATGGCCGAACGGGCGCAGGCGAAGGTGCCCTTCAGGCAGACCGCGATCACCTGGTCCCATTCCTGCTCGCTCATGTTGAAGCTCATGCGGTCGCGCAGGATGCCGGCGTTGTTGACCAGGACATCGATCTTGCCGAAGGCCTGCACGCAGTCCGCGACGAGCTGGTCGGCGCCGGCGAAGGTGGAGATGTCGGAGTGCTGGGCGACTGCCTTGCCGCCCAGTTCGCGGATCGCGGCAGCCGCCTCGTCGGCCTTGGCGGCGTTGATGTCGTTGACCACCACCTGCGCGCCTTCGGCGGCGAAGGCTTTCGCGAATGCCAGGCCGATGCCCTGCCCGGCTCCGGTGACAACGACGGCTTTGTTTTCCAATAGCATGATTCAAACGTCCTATCAGGTGAGGTCGATCACTCGACGCGGATGTTCAGTTCCTTGATGACCTTCGAGAACTTGGCGATCTCTTCATCGATGAAGTTGCTGAGTTCCTGCTGGTTGAAGGTGATCGGGTCGGCGCCCTGGGTGGCGAAGGCTTGCTTCATTTCGGGCGACTTCACTGCGTCGGTGACCGCTGCGCTCAGCTTGGTCGCCGCATCCTTGGGAATGTCTGCCGGCGCCATGATCGCGTACCACTGGGAGAACTCCACATCCTTGACGCCCGCCTCGGCGAAGGTCGGCACATCCGGCATCGAGGAAGAACGGTTCTTGCTCGCCACCGCCAGCACGCGCAGGCGGCCGGATTTGATGTGGGGAATCACCGCGGTCGCGCCGATGAAGGCCACCGGGATCTGGCCGGCGATCACGTCCGCCACTGCCGGGCCGTCGCCCTTGTAGGCGGCGTGGACGATGTCCATCTTGGTCGCCTGCTTGAACTTCTCGCCGGTCATGTGGCCGGTGCCGCCCACGCCGCTGGAACCGAAGCTCAGCGTGCCCGGGTTGGCCTTCGCATAGTTGATCAGCTCCTGCACGGAATTGACCGGCAGCTTGCTGCTGACGATCATCACGAGGGGTACTGCGCCTACCATGCCGATCGGCGTGAAGTCCTTGATCGCGTCGTAGGACGTTTTCGGATAGAGCGTGATGTTGGTGCCGTGCGTGGCGCTGTTGCCCATCAGCAGAACATGCGGGTCGCCCTTGTTCTTCGCGACATAGGTCGCGCCGATGATGCCGTTGGCGCCTGTGCGGTTCTCGACGATGAAGGTCTTGCCGAGCGTGGACTCCAGCTTCTTGGCCATGGCGCGGGCGAGATAGTCGTTGGTGCCGCCCGCGGCGAAGGGCGACACGAGCGTGGTGGTCTTGGACGGATACTGGTCTTGCGCTACGGCCGGGTTGAAGGCGAAGGCGGTGACCACGCTTACTGCGACTGCGGTGTTCTTGACAAAACGAAATACCATTTCAAGTCTCCTGTAAAGAAATCGGCCGTGCCTGCCGGCCGTATCGTCGGCCCTTGTGGCCGGCTGCCTATCCTCGCTGACCTCAACCTATTAGTTGTTAATGTCAACGGTTGATAGTCTCAACTATGTAGTTGATGATGTCAACCGTTTTTGACATCTTTCTTGCGCTTGGATTTGTGTCGCTCCCAAGCAGCGGAAGATGAAGGGCCATAAACAAAGAAGACCGCGAAAGGCACGAAGAAATCACTCTTCGTGCCCTTGGCGGTCTGCGGGCGGTTCCCCTGCTGCGGCCGTGCTATTCCATGATGGGTACCTGTCAGTCCTCCGCCAGCTTGAGATTGCTGGGCTGGCGTTTTTCGATCGCCCACTTCAGCAACGCGGCGCTGCGAAAAATGCCGTGCGCGAATTTGCCGTAAGGCAGCGTGAGGAACAGCGCCATGACGACGCCGAGGTGCAGCGCAAGCAGCAGCGCCATCGCGCCGGTGTCGCGCCAGGCCAGCAGGGCCAGCCCGGTCAGGCTGGTCAGCAGGAGCAAGACGATGAATCCACGGTCCATCGGTTTCTGTTCGGCGTCGCCGTGCACCGGGTTGCGCCGCAGGTTCAGCCACAGCAAGCCGGCCGGCCCGATCAGCAGGCCGATGCCGCCCGCGGTGCCGAGCAGCACGGGCAGGCTGGTCAGCGCATACGGCGCTTCCCATCCGAACAGGTAGTGGTACAAGGTCGCGACGGAGGTGGCGGCGAAGCACAGCATGAAGCCGTAGAAGGTGAAGTGATGGAAACGGCGGCGCCACAAGGTGAAGCGGTCGTCCGCATCGTTGCAGCCGTCGCCGTGACCACCGTCGAGGTATTTCAGGCGCAACACGTTGCCGGTGGCCTCGGCCACGGATTCGCCGGACGCGGCTTTCAGGAATTGCGCCGGCGTCACTTCGCGCCAAAACCTGCGCACGCCGAGCGCGAGCGCCAGTACCGCAAAGCCGAACACCGCGCCGAACATCTGCGCCAGTGTGTTGTGCGGGAAGATCGCATAGAAGTTGCCGGCCAGCGGCGCATGGAACAGCGAACCGGTGACCATGAGCGTCAGCACCAGGAACAGTGCGAGCCCGCCCGCGGTGGCGAGGGCCAGCGTCAGTCCCGCGCGCTTGTAGAGTGCGCCCAGCGCCGGCGGCCACGCATAGTCGCCATAGGTCTGCATGCGCACCTTGGCCATTGCCTGCGGCACGTTGACCGCAAATTCATGCGGCGGCGCGTATTGGCAGGCATGCAGGCAGGCACCGCAGTTGTGGCACAGGTTGGCGAGGAAGTGGATGTCGGCCTTGCCGAATTCCAGCCGGCGCGTCATCGCCGGGAAGACCGCGCAAAAGCCTTCGCAATAGCGGCAGGCATTGCAGATCTGCATCTGGCGGCCGACTTCGGCTTCGTTGGCGCTGAGGGCCATAGGCGTGGCAGCCGCCAGGCTGCGCGCGTCGTTGATCAATGTTTCAAGCTGCTGCATGTTCAATTCCTTGTTTGCCTGCGGCCATGGCGGCCTGGGTCCCCGCGATGCGTCCGAACGCGGTGCCGATGGACATGCCGACGCCAGCGGTGTATCCCTTGCCGAGCACGTTGCCGGCCATCATTTCACCCGCGACGAACAGGTTCGGGCTGGGCTCGCCGCCGAAATGCACCGCGGCGGTCTCGTCGGTCTTCAGTCCGAGATAGGTGAAGGTGATGCCTGGCCTCAGCGCATAGGCGTAGAACGGGGCGGTGTCGAGCGGGCGCGCCCAGTGCGTCTTCGGCGGGCTCAGTCCTTCGGTGTGGCAATCGTCCAGCACGGCGTGATCGAATGTGCCGACGCGGCAGGCGGCGTTGTACTCGGTGACGGTGCGCATGAACGCACGCTCATCCAGCGCGAGCTTGCGCGCCAGTTCCGGGAGCGTGTCGGCCTTCACGCCGGGGAAGACCGGCGGCATGAAGCGTCCGATCGCCTTGCTGTCGATGATCGAATAGCCGATCTGTCCCGGCTGATGCGCAACGAGCCGGCCCCAGATCGCATAGCGCTTGGGCCAGAAGTCTTCGCCTTCGTCGTAGAAGCGCTCGGCCTTGCTGTTGACCATGATGCCGAGCGACACGCAGTCGACGCGGGTGCAGATGCCGCCGTCGTACAGCGGCGCGCGGGCGTCGATGGCGACGGAATGGCATTGCGTCGGATCGCCGATGGAATCGGCGCCGGCCTCGATCATGTACTTGAGCAGCACGCCCATGTTGAAGCGGGTACCGCGGATCAGGAAATTGTCGGCCACCCACTCGCCGTTGATCTGGCCCCAGGCCTCGCGCAGCCACTCGCGGTTGGATTCGAAGCCGCCGGCGGCCAGCACGCAGGCGCGCGCCTCGATGCGCTCGGCGCCGGCGCGGGCAGCGACGAAGCGGCCGTTGTCCAGTTCGATGGCATCGACCGGGGCCTTGTAGCGCACCTGCACGCCCATCGCCTCGGCACTCCGGTAGTAGGCATTGACGAGCGCCTTGCCCCCGCCCATGAAGAAGGCGTTGGTGCGGGCCACATGCAGCGCGCCTGAGAGCGGCGGCTGGAAGCGCACGCCATGTCTGCGCATCCAGTCACGGCAATTCGACGACGCGCGGATGGTCAGGCGCGCCAGCTTTTCATTGGTGATGCCGCCGGTGACCTTGAGCAGGTCTTGCCAGTACTCCTCCTCCGGATAGGCATCCACCAGCACGTCTTGCGGTCCGTCATGCATGCAGCGCAGGTTGCGCGTGTGGATGGAATTTCCGCCGCGCCACTCGCGCGGGGCCGCTTCCAGTATCAGCACGCTCGCGCCCGCCTCCCGCGCCATCAGGGCCGCGCATAGCGCCGCGTTGCCGCCGCCTATGACCAATACATCAACCTTCATGTGTCTCTTCCACCATGTGAGTTACGCAACAAGAACCGCCGCCATCAATGTATACAGCAGCATACATTACTATGCATACGTTTGTATACATTGGTATGCAAAACTTTCGGGGGAAGCTATCATAGGCGCACGGCGGGCCGGCGAGATACCATTGGGCCCGACGACAATTGCAACCATTTCACAGAAGGCTTGAAGCGATGGCCCTAGAGCAACCTTCCCCTCCCACTTTCCAGACACCGGAAAAGGCCGCGATTCCGCGCGGCGAGCTGGCTTACCGGCAGATCCGGGATGCGATCCAGTCGGGCCGCCTGACGCCGGGCACGCGGATGCGCGAAGTTGAAGTGGCGCAATGGCTGGGCACCAGCCGCACGCCGGTGCGTGAAGCGCTGGGCCGCCTGCTCAACGACGGGCTGGTGGCGAACGACCCGAACCGGGGCATGATTGTGACCGAGCTCGACCACCAGATGGTCGACGAGCTGTACGTCATGCGCGAAGTGCTGGAGGGAACGGCCGCAGGACTGGCAGCGCGCAATGCGACGGAATCGGAAATCGCCATGCTGCGGCGGCTG
>Ga0196970_1001386_pt1 | contig 16728 bp, 17 predicted proteins | sample S1v_513CmetaG_FD_148672 | JGI IMG/M metagenome (GOLD analysis project Ga0196970, IMG submission 148672) | Soil microbial communities from Anza Borrego desert, Southern California, United States - S1+v_5-13C | ecosystem: Environmental > Terrestrial > Soil > Desert | place: USA: California...
AGCCAATTATATCGAAATCAAAACCCCTATGATGATGAGCAAAGAGCTTTGGGAACAATCGGGTCATTGGTTTCATTACAAAGAGAATATGTACCTATCTGAAATTGAAAAAAGAGAGTATGCAATCAAACCAATGAATTGCCCTGGATGCATGCTTTTTTATAAAGGAACCACACACAGTTATAGAAATCTTCCTTTAAGAGTTGCAGAAATCGGCCATGTTCATCGATTTGAAGCCTCGGGATCGCTCAATGGACTTTTTCGTGTCAGGAGTTTTCATCAAGACGACGCTCATCTCTTCATGAGACCCGATCAAATTCGAGAAGAAATTTTACAAATCCTACAGTTCACCAACAAACTCTACATGACCTTTGGTCTCCCTTATAAATTAGAGCTTTCCACTAGACCTGAAAAATCTAAGACTATTGGAAGCGATGAAGAGTGGGAAAATGCTACAAATGGCTTAAAAGGGGCCCTCGATGATTGGGGCCACTCTTATCGAATCAATGAAGGAGACGGCGCTTTCTATGGTCCTAAAATTGACATTCACATTCGCGATGCCATCGGAAGGTTTTGGCAATGCGGAACTGTCCAATTAGATATGTCCCTGCCGGAAAAATTTGGTCTTGAGTTTGTCGATAGCGATGGAATGCATAAACGACCTGTCATGCTTCATCGAGCTATTTTTGGCTCTATCGAACGTTTTTTTGGTATCTTGATAGAACATTTCGCAGGAAAATTTCCGTTTTGGATCAGTCCTTATCAAGTGCGCATCTTAACTGTTGCTGATAGACATGCTCCTTATGCTCATGAGATCGCAAAAAAAATTCAAGCAGAAGGAATTCTCTGCGATGTCGATGACAGCCAAGAATCTGTAGGCAAAAAAGTACGTACAGCACAACTTCTCAAAACAAATTATATGCTCACTGTCGGCGAAAAAGAAGTTGAAAACAAAACAGTCGCACTCAGAACGCGAGATAATATTGTGCACGGAGAGGTTGACATTTCTGATTTTCTTGCTAAAGTCGTAAAAGAGCGCGACGAAAAAGCATTGATGTCGCCTTATTCCACAGCTCCTTAAAAGAGGATTTCATGAAGGTGATTTCTGTCAGCAGTTTCAAAGGTGGTACAGCCAAAACTTCTACGGCTCTCCACCTTGCATCTGCTCTTTGCAAATTTCATAAGAAAAAAGTTCTTTTAATCGATTTTGATGCACAAGCCAATCTAACTACAGGTCTTGGATTTGATCCGGATGAACAAGATAGCATGGCGCCTGTGCTACAAGGAGAAAAACCACTTCAAGAAGTCATTCTTTCCACATGCGTTCCGAACATGTTTATTGTTCCGGCTGATACATGGTTAGAGCGAGTAGAGGTGTCCGGAGCTTTAGCTGCAGATCGCTATTCTCATGAACGTCTAAAAGAAATTTTGCGTAATCTTCCTTATGATTACATTTTAATTGATACACCGCCTTCTCTTTGTTGGCTCACAGAATCAGCATTAATTGCTTCCCATTTTTCTTTGATTTGCGCAACACCTGAATTTTACAGCGTAAAAGGTCTACAACGGCTCTCTCTTTTCATTAACAACATTTCAGAAAGACATGGAGCTAAAATCCTCGGTGTAGCGCTCTCTTTTTGGAATGCTCGAGGAAGAAGTAATGAAGCTTTTTTAAAAGTAATTGAAGAAACTTTTCCAGGAAAACTCTTGCAAGCAAAAGTGAGACGCGATATTGCAGTATCTGAGGCGACGATCTACGGTAAACCTATTTTCGAGACATCGCCAAAATCACGTGCTTCTATAGATTATATGGCACTCACAACAGAATTAGTAAAGAGGATTGGATGATGTCTAAATTCAATGACCTTCTTAATTTAAGGTTCAAGCAGAAAGAAACACCACAAACTAAAATGACAGCTCTTGTTGAGCTTTCAAATAAAGGAGAGCTTTCAAGCTTTTCCGGTGTTTTCCGAGTTTCTTCTCTGAATGAAAAAGAAAAAGAAGCGATTGCAACTATTTTAAAAAATTACCGACATAGCGATTTTTATGATGTAGATGGAGATCTCACAGCACTCTCTGCTATTACATCTGAAGTAAAAGCAATTACAAATCAAGCCGTCATTCTCCACGGAGAGAGAATCAAAAGAGCGCAAGAGATTTTGAAAAAATATCAAGACGGTGCTTTTACAGCTTGGCTCTATACAACCTACGGCAATCGACAAACACCTTATAATTTTCTTCAATACTATGAATTTTATACACTCATGCCCACCGCCTTGCATCCACAAATCGATCAAATGCCGAGACAAGTGGTTTATAGCCTAGCTAGCAGATTAGGTCCCTTAGAAAAAAAAGAAGCGATCATAAAAAACTATGCAGGACAGACCAAACAAGAACTCTTAAATTTGATTCGAGTAGAGTTTCCTCTTTCAGAAGATGATAAACGACTTCCAAATTTAACTTCTCATGCGATTAGCTTTTTAAAAAGAGCGAGAGAAACTTTAAAAAACCCTCTCTGCAAACCATCTGCTGAAGAAAAAAAACAATTACAAAATATTTTCTCTCAGATCAAAACACTCATCGAAAAATAAGCTTTATAAAAGCCTTAAAAACCCTTTAAGGCTTTTAACACCCAAATAATTTACTCAAAAAGAGATATCCTCCTTCATGGAAAATTCATCTAAAAAAACCTATAACAGTCCCTTTTCCGAAAGGTATGCAAGTCCTGAAATGGCTTATCTTTTTTCTCCTTATTTTAAAATTCTTACCTTTAGACGCCTTTGGATCTCTTTAGCTAAAGCTCAAAAAAACCTAGGACTTCCTATTTCTTCATCTCAAATTCATGCAATGGAAGCAGCTTTAGATAAAATTGATTTTTCTTGTGCATCGGAATATGAAAAAAAATTTCGCCATGACGTCATGGCCCATATTCATGCTTTTGGAGATGCATGCCCTGAAGCAAAATCAATCATCCATCTAGGAGCAACTTCCTGTTATGCAACAGATAATGCAGATTTGATTCAACTCAAAGCTGCTCTTCAAATACTCACTCAAAAAATTTCCCACATTATTGATCAACTCTCTAACTTTGCTAAAAAAGAAGCCTCCACCCCTTGTTTAAGTTATACCCATTATCAACCAGCACAACCGACAACCTTTGGTAAAAGAGCTTGCTTATGGCTACAAGACTTTCTCTTAGATGCCATACAGTGGGAACAACTTTTAAACACTCTACCCTTTTTAGGAGCTAAAGGAGCCACTGGAACACAAAGCTCTTTTTTAACTCTTTTCGAAGGAGATTCTTCTAAAGTAGAAAAGTTAGAAAAAATGATTGCCGAGGATTTTGGTTTTTCTAAAATCCTTTCTATTTCAGGACAAACATATACTCGGAAAATCGATTTAAATATTCTCAATGCTCTTGCTTCTTTCTGTTCTAGCGCTCATAAAATGGCCACAGATATCCGCCTTCTTTCTCATGACGGAGAACTCGTTGAATCCGTAGAAAAGAATCAAGTAGGATCTTCTGCAATGCCCTACAAAAAAAACCCCATTTACTCAGAAAGAATATGCGGCATTTCCAGATTTGTGATTTCTCTATCTCAAAACTCCGCTTATACAACAGCTACTCAATGGCTCGAAAGATCTTTAGATGATTCTGCCAATAGACGCCTATGCATTCCTGAGTCTTTTCTTGGAGTAGACGCTATTTTAAATCTTCTTTCTCACTTGATCTCCCATTTGACTCCTATGCCATCAGTTGCTTTAGAACGTATCGAAAAAGAACTTCCTTTTCTCATTATGGAAAATATTCTGATGGAAGCTGTAAAAAAGGGAGGAGATCGCCAGAAACTCCATGAAAAATTACGCCTTTTCTCCCAGCAAAAATCAATCGACTTTCTGCTAGAACAGATTGAAAAAGATCCTGCATTTCATTTAAAAGCAAAAGACATCAAACACTTATTAGAGATTCCTTCTTTAATAGGAAGGGCTCCAGAACAAGTACATGAATTTTTAAAACAAGAAGTGCAGCCCTATTTAAACCATCATCAAAAATCCGCAACTCCCATCCCTCAAATTGAATTTTAAGATCTGTTCTAGAAAAAACTCTTCAAAAAAGGCTATGGCTTTATATTGCCAATGGTAGGGATTGAGTTTCCGATCTTGAAAAAGGCTGCATATGCAAAAGACTTAAAGCCAATAAAACACGTTTAATTTCCTTTTGAACACCTATTTCAGGCCTAGTTAAAGGCAAGCGTAAATCCCCGCGAATGAGTCCTAACCACTGCATGGCAAATTTAATACATTGGGGATTTGTCTCAAGAAAAAGAGCTTTACAAAGAGGCAAATATCTATTGGCAAAGAGTTTAGCCATTTTCCAATTTTGCTCTAAAGCGAAATGAACCATCTGGCTCCATGCCTTAGGAATCACATTACCGATGACAGAGATAGCTCCTACTGCACCTTCTTCAATGATTTGACATGACAAATCATCTTCTCCTGAAAAAATGGAAATATTGGATAATTTTCTAATCTGTCTGACTAACTCTAGATCATGGCTAGATTCTTTAATGGCCACCACATTAGGCAATTGAGCTATCTCTGCTATTGTCTCTGCCTTCAATCTGACCACAGCTCGTCCAGGATTATGATAAACAATCAAAGGAAGTCCTACTTTCGCGACTTCTTTAAAATGTAAGATACACCCTGTTTGAGAAGGTTTATTGTAATAAGGCGTGATAACAAGACATCCATCAGCCCCTAATTTTTTCACATTTTCAGTCAATTTCACAGATTGACGCGTATCTGATGTTCCGGTGCCCACAATAATAGGTATTCTCTTGGCAGATGTACGAACGCAAATTTCAGTGATTTGTTTTTTTTCTTTATCAGATAAAGTGAGACTCTCTCCCGTTGTCCCACAACAAACAATTCCATCTGTGCCTTGGCTAATATGCCAATCGACTAAGCTTTCAAGAACTTTGAAGTCGACTCTTTTTTTTCGATCAAAAGGAGTAATAAGAGCTACAAAAGAACCACGGAAATAGGGAAGGGACATAGAAAATTCTCAGGTGAATTACACAATTTCAAATTGTGTCACTCTTTGAAATCAGAGTCAAGATAGAGAGCAGACTTGTATTTTTCTTCAATGGCAATTTCAGAAAGAATCGAATGACAGTGTTTAGCCAATTGCCAAAATTGATCAATTTGCTCTCTAAAACTAGGCTGAAATCCCCAATGAAAAGGAATTTCTTGAACTAAATGAACCACCTTTGTCCCTTCTATTTGAAAAAAGGTTTTATGGGGTTTAAAAACATTATTTTTTCTCACCTCTACATACTCTTTAATTGAAGAAGGAAGAGAAAAACGAGTGGAAAAAATAGGGATAGATAAGATAAAAATTTTTTTACCTGCATCAAAGTCAATTTGTATTTGACTTCTTTGAGGAGTTGAAATCAACCGATTTAAAATCTCTTTTATATCTTCCGACATGCAATATTAATTATAATGAAAACAAAATTATAAGTCACTAAATAAAAACCGAATCAGAAGGAGTAATAAATATATTTTTTAAGCTAGCTATCGAGCTTGTAAAGCAACTTTACATGAAAACTCAAAAAAGATCTCCCCAATCAGCACCACGCGCTTTTTTATAAAATTCTTTATCCTTTTTGGTGACTACTTTTTCTTTCCAATTTCCATCAATATCGCAAAGAGTCAAACGCACATGCCCTGAATTTTTTTGTGGATGCCTTAAAATTCTAGCCTCTTTCAAACCCGAAAAGGGAGTCCGAGAAGCTACAATATAAGAATATTTTTCATCTTCGTAACCTAATGATCCTTCTTTTAAATAGCGATGCAATCGACTTCTTTCGAGTCTTACTGAAAAATGACACCAATCGACTTCTTTCATAGGACATACAAGAGAATGAGGACAAGGAGCTACAAGACAAGCCCCTAAGGAAATTAGGTGGCCGCGTATTTTCTTAATCAAAGCAAATCCAGCGGGGGTTCCAGGCTCAATTACAATAAAAAGAGGAGTTTTAGATTTCCACCAATCTTCAATAACAGTTAAAGGGGACTGCATTTCCCCTAAAGCATAAGAAGCAATCGCTACATCAGCATCAGGAATAGGACCTGGAAGCGACTGACAAATCCAATCTGCATTTTGAAAAATCGAATAGCCGATCGTCAATTGTTTGCCCAAAACAATCGCATCAGAGCTCTGTTCTATCAGAGTCAATTTTTCCATATTCGACAGCGAATGAATCGCTGCTAAAGAAGCAGTTCCGGGGCCTGATCCTAGATCCAGCCAATGCTTACAAGTAGAAAGAATGGGCAATCTCTCTAACACTTGAGATACAGCAGCATAAGTTGCGGGGAGACGAGTAGCTAAATAAGAAAGGCTTTGCGCTTCGTCTTTAAAAATAGAAAAAGAAGTGCCGTGCTGTCGGTAAGTTTGAGAAAGAGATTCTCTAGCTTTACGCAAAACAGCAGGAGACATCTTTTGTACAATCGTTTCTATAGCATCTGTTAAAGAAGAAGGTAGCTGCATGGATTACTTTTATATTAGCGCACTTTTACAGCGACTTGAGCTGAAAGACCCGGCCGCAAGAATAAATCATTAGGTTCTATAGACACATAAACACGAATGGATTGTTTCGATGCCGAAAGGTTTTTCTCACAGATGGTTGGACTCATTTTTTCAATTTTACCTATCCATTCTTGTTTTGGATAGGCAGCTAAACGCACCTTTACCGGCATGCCTACAGAGATTTTTCCTAAATAAATCTCAGGAATATAGGTAGCAATCCAGGTTTGTTTAGGATCAAATACAGTGTAAACGCTTTCCCCTGAAAAAAGAGATTCTCCGATATTTTTCCACTTTTTCAAAATGACTCCCTCAAAAGGCGCCACTACAGTTGTTTTTTTTAATTGCGCCTCTAAAACGGCTGCTTCTAATTCCAATTCTGATAATTGAGCGCTTGCCGTTTCAGATTTTAATTGGGCCTCTTCTAAAATAGCCAAATTCTTTTGAATAGTCTCTGAAGGATCAATGGCAAAATCCATTTCATTGCTAACGGATAAATAATTTTGCATGGCTTTTTCCATTCGCAATTTTTCTATTTGGATTTGCTCATTGAGGGATGTCATCTTAGCCTTTAGCTGTTTTTGCTTAGCTGAAATGAGCTCATGATCTAAGGCAAAAAGAACCTGTCCTTTTCTGATTGTATCTCCTTCTTGTCCGTTGATTTCAACAATACGACCACCGGTATCACTGCCGAAAGTAGAAGAAAATGCTTCAACTTGAGCCTCCATCCAAACAAAGGGGCGAATTGCGATAGTCCAATAACCAAGGAAAGAAACAAAAATCGCTAAAAGACAAGCTAAGAAAAAACGAGGAGTGAACAATGCCTTTAAATGAATTTTAGGCAATCGGATAACAAAAGCTGTTTTTTCCATTTCCATATTTTTAGTCAAAACTCACCGCTCTTTTAAGGTCAAATAAATAGTTCCTGCCAGTAGACTCGCTGCCCCGCCAATAAGAAAAGGAAAGCTCGTTGTCGCTTGAGAGGCCATTCCTCCAATGACAGGAGCGATCGTCATAGCCAGCGATTGAACAGACTGACTCATACCCAATATTTTACCTTGGATTTGACGAGGAGCCATATTCGAAATCATTCCAGTGCAAAGAGGCCAGGCCAAACCTCCCATCAAAACACAAAAACCCAAAATAAGAAGAACCAAAGCTAGCTGGTTGGGAAAAGCAATGATGCAGCACATAATCGTAAAGATTAAAAGAGCGCACTCAAGGATTTGAAGAGGAAGAAAGCTGCGCATTAAAAACTTATTTAAATAGCTGGAACCAAAAGCCCAGCACAGCCCCATATAAAGAGCCAAATTACCAATGTCAGAACTTGTAAATTCAAATTTATCTACCATTAAAACGGGAGTGAACTGAAAAAGAACAGTCCAAGAAAATAAAAATAAAAAATAAATCGCATAAACCCGTTTGATTTTCTCAGTTCTCAAAGCAAGCTTTATATTTTGAAAAGATTCTAAAAAGGCAAATTTTTTAGGAAAGTCAACAATGGCCGTTTCTTTAAATCCAAAACAAATAAAAAGAAAATTAAGAAAGGTAAGACAAGCTGCAAGCCAAAGAGGAAAATCAGGACTAAACCAAGAATTTACAGTAGGATCTGAAAGTTTGCCTCCTAAAAAAGCGCCTAGAACAAAAGAGAGGCCGGCCAAAACAGAAAAATAACCAAAATATTTTACTTTTGTTTTTTCATCAGGACTTAAATCAGTCACACAGGCCAAACAAATAGACATGTTGGCCGCAAAAATTCCTGTGATCAACCTGCCAATAAATAAAAGAGTTAGCATCTGGAATTTCATACTCCAGGCAGTGACCCCCAATCCAATCAATGTGAAAATTACACTCACCAACAAAGCCTTTTTTCTTCCATGCCGATCCGCATATTCACCTAAAATCGGAGCCCCTAAAAATTGCCCCAAAGAAAAGGCCATCAAAAAAAATCCCAAAATGGTTGTTCTAGTGGCTTCGGAGATTTCAGGAGCAAAAAGGATATTATCTTTATCTAAAAAATAAGGGGCGAAAATAGGAAAAACAACAGACCAGCACAAATTATCCACAAAAAAGGTGAAAAAAACCGACACAAGAGAGAGCTTGGAATATTTGGACTGCATAATTTATAAAATAGCAAGCTTAACTAATATAATAAAAGATCAGAAAATTCTCCAATCGATTGGACTCAACCCAGAATCATTTAAAAATTGATTTGTTTTTGAAAAATGTGAGCATCCGAAAAAACCGGTATGAGCGGAAAATGGAGAAGGGTGAGGAGCTGTCAAAATAAGATGATGGCTCTTTTGCCCCTCAGTCTCAATTTGTTGAAATTTATCGAAAGCAGATCTTCCCCACAGCAAAAAAACCATCGGATCCTTTCTAGCGCACAAAGTTCGGACTACTTCATCCGTAAACAATTCCCAGCCTTGGCCATAATGAGATTTAGGTTCATTTTTACGAACAGTAAGAGTCGCATTCAACAGCAATACTCCCTGTTTAGCCCAACTGACAAGGCAACCATGAGGAGGAATAGGAAGTTGAAGATCACGATGCAATTCTTTAAAAATATTTTGCAAGGAAGGAGGGGGACGTACTCCCTCGGGAACACTGAAAGAAAGCCCATGTGCTTGTCCAGGATTATGATAGGGATCTTGCCCCATAATGACGACTTTAACTTGGTCCAAAGGAGTTTGCTGAAAAGCAAAAAAAATCTTGTCTGAAGGAGGATAAACAATAGCCCCATTCTTTTTTTCTACAGTTAAAAAATTCCTAAGTTGTTGCATATAAGGCTTACTTACTTGACTTTCAAAAAACTCAAGCCAAGATCTGTCTATACATTGTTCTAAAACAGCCATAGTTAAGCCTCCTTTTTATCTTAAATTTTTTAACCGGAAGTATCTATGAAAGTATAGAAAAATAGAACTCAATAGGATAGAAGAATTTGTATACTAAACTTTTTTCCCCCATCTTCTCATAAAGATTTTCCCTAAAACGCCTAAAAATTGACATCAAAGGACTCAAATGCATAAAATTTACTCTTCTTTTGGAGGTATCCCTTGAAAAATTTGGCTGAAAACAACTTGATTCGCTTTACTAACGTCACAAGAAAAAAAGAAACAATCTATGCTAATTTCAAGGTAAAAGGCCTGAGAAATGGCGTTGTTTTTTCTGCTTCTATCTCTGTAGATATTACCTCTTTAGAGCTCAATCCAGCCGACTCCTTAGAAAAAATCATTGAAGAATGCGCTAGACATGGTGTGAAAGAATTCAAAAAAGCAGATTTCCAATTTGAAGGGATTGCAACAGCGATCTCTCCTGACTATCTGGGTGTAGCGCAGCTTGGCTAGCGCGTTTGCATGGGGTGCAAGAGGTCGTAGGTTCGAATCCTATCACCCAGATTTCTTTTATTTTAGTTATGATCAACTCGTACGAATTAAGATTTTTCTTTTTTTACTTAGGTGGTGAATAACTCCTATTATCTCCTTTTCATAAGCTCACTATCAATTCAATTTAGGAGAGAACCATTCGTAGTAAAATTTTTGATTGACTTTCTTATGCTTCATATTTTGCTTGTACCCCTTCCACTCCATTAAATGAGGCACGTCTATCTATTAGCCTATTGCAATAGAGCAGATAGACACTTCTCACCAATCGATTTTCCTTAATCTAAAGTTAGTTTTAATTTATAATGAATATAATTTGTTTTTATTTAAAATTATTTTAAGACGATGGATATTATGTTAAATTCAATTTTAATTCATGAAATTCACTTATCTCCTTTATCTCAGGAGTTAAATAGCCATCAACTTGCCGTCAAAGAAACACGCTTCCCATCTGATATATCGATGAGAAGAGGGCAACGCCGACTGCGCCAAGAAACATGCACAATACCTTTAACTTTTTCTTTAGACGTTTCACTTGAGCAAGAAGCAGACAGACTCCTGCAACAGGAAGTTTTCCCAACTGAATATGCAAGATATGATCACTTTAAGAAAGTTGCCCAAATGTACTCTGATGCAGCAGCTGAAGCGGAAAAATCTGGAAGATATGATAGAGGAGCCCAGCTACGTTGCAAGGAAGCGCTGGTTTATACAGAGAAGCTTCATGAACTTCCACTCTCTATCTACTTATTAAGACAGATATTTTCTTCCTATCGAAACCAAAATCTCAATGCAGCTAAAATTTTATCCGATCAAATCATTTGCCTATTTGATCTCGAGTATCAACAATTAAGCAAGCAGTTTGCAGAAAACCCAGAATATGAATACATCCACTTTGTTTGTTCTGATATTGCTCGAAATCGGATTGATAAAGCTGCTGTCTATGAAGAGTTAGAAAAAGATCCTCTGGAATGGCAGGAGCTGTACAAAGAAGCCGCGAGCATTCTGCTTAAACAAGACGACTGCCTATTTACTCGAGATGCAGGGTTAACCAACCAAGCTGTTGCTGCAATGTGTCTGGAGAAAATTCCTCAAGAGTTAGAAGCTGCGAAAAATATTTATCGTAATGAATTCAACTCCTGGCAGCAAGGATTTACAGAATATCGAGAAAGACAATGGGATAGAAAAAACAAAGAATTCCCATTGTACTCCCTCGTGGAAATGTTTATGATGACAAAACCCGGCAAATTTTTGGCAATCAAAACAAATGATCAGACAGCCTATCTGAATATAGCCAAATTTGAAATCAGCATTCTGGAAGAATACATCTATAGCGAAAAATCAAACTCGAAATTATCTGATGAATACGATTTTTTTCCTATTTGTCTCTATGCAATTGCATGCCAATCTTTACTCGAGTACCAAGGCGATCCTTATCATACGGAATACCTTGAAAAAATGGCTAAGCTACGCTGTTTTCTTGTTTTAGATCAAAATCCTGAACAATCCGCACGGCTTGAGGAATTCATGGCAACAGAAGAGATCATTGAAATCAGGAATATGTTTCAACATATCGTGTCTTCTGATGATTGCTCCGTAGAGGCTAAAATCCAAGCACTTTCAAAATTGCATCTTTAAAGCTGTCGAATAGATTGTTTTTATAAAGAGTGGAGAGCAAACGACTGGATATATTCCAATCACTAGAAGTATATTAAAACTATATTTTTCTTCGGTTTAAATACATCTTTTAGGTATACTTAAATCATGGTTAATATATCTATTAACATACGATTCGCGCAATGGACGTACCATGGATGAGTTAGCGGGGCTGGGCAAATTATCTCGTAAGAGACTTGCAGACGTACTTCGCAGTTCAAGTGGCTGTATATCAGTCAATTTAGTAGTAGAGACATTAAGTGTCTCACGAGAGCAAGCTAGGCTCTATCTATCCTCATGGGCAAAAAATGGCTGGCTACGAAGGGTCAGGAGGGGGCTATATTTCCCCGTGGATATTGCAGCTGAAACTCCTGATGGTAGTCTGATCGATCCATGGGTAGTAGCCTCGCAGATCTTTTCACCCTGCTATATTGGAGGATGGTCTGCAGCTCAACATTGGGATTTTACCGAACAGATTTTCGAATCGACGATCGTCTTTACTTCTCGACGCCTAAATCAAAAAGAGCAGTCCATTGCCGGATTAACATTTTTGATAAAAAAATTAGCATCCGACAAAATGTTTGGACTTACTTCAGTTTGGAAAGATCAGGTCAAAGTACAAGTGTCAGATCCTCATAAGACGATCATAGATATGTTTGACGATCCATCGATTGGAGGAGGAATTCGTTCTATGGTCGATTTTTTCCAAAAATATCTCTCTTCAAGCGAATGCGATCTGAATATTTTGATCCAATATGCAGAGAAGATGAACAACAAGTCGATTTTTAAACGTTTAGGTTTCGTATTATCAAAAATAAAGCCTGATGAGACGCGTTGGATTACACAATGCTTAAGTCATTTGAGCCAGGGAAATTCGCAACTAGACCCAGCATCAAAAGGAAAACGCCTGATCAAAAAATGGAGATTATGGGTTCCTGAAGGATTAGAAGAGGGATTTCGGTGATTAACAAATTTGAACTTGCTCGAAAATCAAAAGAATACGGATTGCAATCCTCTACGATTGAAAAAGACTACGTTTTAGGATGGATACTGATTGGCATTCAAAACCATCCTCAGACGAGAGATTCATGGGTTTTTAAGGGAGGAACATGCCTTAAGAAATGCTTCTTCAACAAGTATCGCTTTTCGGAAGATCTAGATTTCACTCTACTAAATGCGCAGCAAATGAAAGAAGAGGTGCTACGACCTATCTTACAACAGATCGCTCAATCGATCTATGAGCAGTCTGGAATCGAAGCACCTGAGAACCTGATCTCTCTGGATCCGCATCGCAGCTTATCTATACAAGGAAAACTAGGGGTCCCTTGAAACAACCAATTCCTTATCCTTCCATCAAATTAGACCTCACTGCCAATGAACAAGTAGTGTTGAAACCAGAAAAACGTATGGAAGTTTAGACATAGCTTGCTGTCCGACTAGGAATTCGCGCTGTGAGCAACGACATTCTGAATTTGGGTTTGCGCCCAAACTTCTAGATCAAAGGAACGCCAGCGAGTCGAGCCTGCTCCAAGTTTGACTGGTTTCTGGAATTTGCCGTTTTTAGCCCATCGCCATATGGTAGGACGACTCACGCCATATCGTGTAGCGGGCTTCGGTGTCTCTTAGGAAAGCTGTTGTATTTTTCATCACATAGCCTCATTTGAAGTTACTATGTGACATAGCGTCTCATATGCAGATGCAGCTAGCGTCGCTATCTGCATTTATTTTTTCGCGCGGCCTTTGTGACATGATCGCAAAATGCATTTTTTTCATCTTGGTCATTCATAAAGCTTACCTCCCATAAGAATGTCTGCAAAGACTTTCCAATCGGGCTTTTCTGGAATCGTCAAACCCTGATTTATATAGAACCCATCCATATCTTCTACCCAAGATGCCATTGCTCCTAAAAAAGCCTCGATGTCTCTATTTTCCCAAGACGATAAGTTTTCGGTATAATCCTTTTTGAGAGCTCGTAAAAAAGAGATAAAATCTTCTCTTGTTTGGATTTTTTTTACTTCAGAATATTTCATTTTATTTCCCCTTAATTTGAATGGATGTTCCGCCATTTTTACTGGAAAATTTCCACGTTTCGGTGGCAATTTCTTCAGCTGTTGCCATTCTGTATGGTATCTGTAAATTTGCTCTTCGAAAAACCTCTAACCGTCGGTTATCGAGGCTATATAGTATGTTGTTTCGATCTATGAGTCTGATTGGAGGAATTTCATTCGCTTGGACACTCCCGTTTTTTAATGAGATGGCAAGATCATCTATTACAGTCCCATTTCTGAAAGTATTGCTAATGCTGCTTTGGCTAAATCGGGTAGTCCTAAACAAGTAAGGCTCGTCTCTGCAAATTGTAGTCGCAGATAAAATACATGATCATTCCAACATGGTTGAACAACTTTTTAGAAAACGAGAGTGTCTTTCTCACAAGCCTTGAGCAACGTTGTCTGAGGGTGCAATTAAGTCTTTCAATATATGATGTTTTACCAGACTCCTTGCCAACAGGTCGGTGTTGCTCGAAGGCAATGGTCTCGAAGTACACAGAAAAGTAGTCAGTATAGTAGTGGGCTTTTTTTTTAACGGCTCTGGAAGTTTATAAAACAACTTCTCGGCTGTCATCTTATCTCGAGGCCCTACTTGCATAGCAACAACCTGCCGTGTTTTGGTATGCATGACTAGCCAAAGCCATTGCGGATTGTCTTTAGATCCAACATAACTCCAAAGTTCATCAGCTTGTAACACAACGACTTCAATCTCATCGTTTTCATGGACGACCTCTGCATTTAGGTCCTGAGGGAGCTCAGCAATCAAGTGCTCTATAAATTCTAATAGCCAGGGCATACTCACATCGAAAATTCGGCATACTCCTTCTAACGATACTCGCTCCAACAGAGTTTTCCGAATGAGAGATCGAGTTATGTCATCGATTCGTTTTTGGGTTGGATCCAAGACGAATTGTCGATCGCATTTTAAACAGCGATAGCCTTGCTTTCCTGTATGAATTCGACCGTTCTTTTTTACTAGAGTAGATGAACACGAGGGGCACTTGCAGTCCATAAGAAGCTCCATGATAAATGAAGCTAGCAATCTTACAGAGATCTAATGTTTTTTTGAATCGCTCAGCCTGACTTGTTTAGGACTACCTACTTTTTTATATTAAAATAGTAGTTGTAATTAATTTTTATCCCGTTAAATATAATTGATCTGTACTAAACAAGCTTGTGAGATTGATTTAAAGCATTCTCTATTACATATTCCTAATTTCTATTGTGTTGAAAGTCAAAAGCCTATAAATTTTTCTGATTTTCAAGAAAAGGAGTTAGAAAATGAGCGTAAATCCATCTACGAGTTCTATTGTACGACCTGAAATGAGCGAAATGGTTCGCTCTGGAGAGATTCAGGTACAACCTAAAAAAATCTCCTTATTTTTAGAAGGGACAGATGAAAGGGTTTATAGGGCGGCATGGCGAGGGACAGCAGGGAATCCTTTAGTAGTTCATAGCAATTTCCGTGTTGTTACAGCTATATCTTGCGGAATTGGTGTTGGCGCTGGACTTGCTGTCGGATTGAGCTACGCACCTCCATTAGCCGCTGCAGGTATTGGTGGGTGTTTAGGTTTTACGCTTTGTCGAGAGCGTCTCATAAGAGAAACTGCCAGCTAAAAAAGTCTTTGTGCAAATTTCAATTTATAGATAGTTCTGTTGAACCTGATCAGAAATCGACCGATTTTTGATCAGGTTCAACATTCAATGCTTTTCTTCCTAATCTCCGGTTGACAAACACTGCCGATTATGTCAGATTTTATCACTAATTAAAACTCACGTTGCGCGCGCGGGAAATCTTATGGGCTTATTTGAAAGCTGCCGAAAATTAAACCACGCAAAATGTGTTGTATTTCATCCAATACTATCCATTTTGCGTGGTTTAATTTTCGGCGCTTTGAAATAGCCTATAAGGCTTCCCGCGTGCGTAACGTGAGTTAAAGGTTAAAGATTTAGGTAGCAGGAGATTTATGAACGCTCGAGTTGATGCAATTAAAACAATTATACAGAAAAAAGAAAGGAAGGAAGAAGGGGAAAAAGAAATCCATTCTCTTCAATTCGCGTCTCATGTTTTTAATTTGCGTCAAATGGAGCTTTCTTTGCCTAAGAAAGTATTTGAAAATATTAAAAATACAATCGATGGAAAAGAAAAATTAGATCTTGATCATGCGGATGTAATTGCTGACGCTCTCAAAACATGGAGCATCAAGCGGGGAGCGACTCATTATACTCATTGGTTTCAGCCTCTGACCGATGGATCAGCAGAAAAACATGATTCTTTTTTAAGTTGGTCGGGCAATGGCATGGTCATTGAGAAATTCCGAGGCGAAGACTTATTTAGAGGAGAGCCTGATGCTTCTTCTTTTCCCTCTGGAGGATTGAGATCTACACATGAGGCTCGAGGCTATACTTCTTGGGACATAGCGTCCCCTCCTTTTCTGTTTGAACAAAATGGTGTCGTCACTCTTTTGATTCCCTCTTTTTATTTTTCTTGGACAGGGGAGATTTTGGATCATAAAGTCCCACTCCTTCGTTCCGAAGAAAAATTGCGAACTCAAGTTCTCCGTCTTCTTAAAATGGCTGAATTTCCAGCTGAAAGAGTTTTTTCTACCTTAGGGATAGAGCAAGAGTATTTTCTTATCGATCGCAGTTTTTATTCTTTACGCTCCGATCTTATGTTGGGAGGTAGAACAGTTCTTGGCGCGCGTCCCGCTAAGGGACAAGAGTTAGAACACCACTACTTCGGCTCTTTAAATGATCGGGTGATCTCCTACATGTACGATTTTGAAGAAGCTGCTATTCGTTTAGGAATCCCTGTAAAAACGCGTCATAATGAAGTAGCTCCTGCTCAACATGAAATAGCCCCTCTTTTTGAAAACGGTCCTTTAGCTGTGGATCATAATCTTCTTTTAATGGAATTGATGCGGAAAACGGCTCTAAAACACGACCTAGTATGTCTTTTCCATGAAAAGCCCTTTGCTAAAGTCAATGGTTCAGGTAAGCACCATAATTGGTCGATTGCTACAGACACGGGTCATAATTTATTAAATCCTAAAGA
>Ga0196970_1001387_pt1 | contig 16726 bp, 16 predicted proteins | sample S1v_513CmetaG_FD_148672 | JGI IMG/M metagenome (GOLD analysis project Ga0196970, IMG submission 148672) | Soil microbial communities from Anza Borrego desert, Southern California, United States - S1+v_5-13C | ecosystem: Environmental > Terrestrial > Soil > Desert | place: USA: California...
AAAACATCATCCAGAAGCTGTTGCAGAAGTGCGACTACGACGTCGAGAAGGCGCAGCAGGGCATCGTCTACATCGACGAGATCGACAAGATTTCGCGCAAGAGCGAAAACCCCTCGATCACCCGTGACGTGTCCGGCGAAGGCGTGCAGCAGGCACTGCTGAAGCTGATCGAAGGCACGGTCGCCTCGGTGCCGCCGCAGGGCGGGCGCAAGCATCCGCAGCAGGAATTCCTGCAGGTGGACACCAAGAACATCCTGTTCATCTGCGGTGGCGCGTTTGCCGGGCTGGACAAGGTGATCCAGCAGCGCTCCAACGATTCAGGCGGTATTGGTTTTGGCGCCAAGGTCAAGAGCAGCACGCGCAAGACCGAGGTCGGCAAGGTGCTGGCCGAAGTGGAGCCGGAAGACCTGATCAAGTTCGGCCTGATCCCCGAGTTCGTCGGCCGCCTGCCGGTCGTCGCCACTCTCGAGGAGCTGGACGAGCCGGCGCTGATCCGCATCCTGACCGAGCCGAAGAACGCCATAACCAAGCAGTTCAAGAAGCTGTTCGAGATGGAGAGCGTGGAGCTGGAATTCCGCCCCGACGCCCTCTCGGCGATCGCCAAGAAGGCGCTCAAGCGCAAGACCGGCGCCCGCGGCCTGCGTACCATCGTCGAATCAGTGCTGCTGGACACCATGTACGAGCTGCCCTCGCAGGAGAATGTCAGCAAGGTCGTGGTAGATGAGTCCGTGATCGAGCACAAGTCCGAGCCGTACCTGATCTACCAGAACCCGCCGGCACCGGCCAAGGCCGCCTCCGGCGACTGAACCGCTCCGGCCTGCCAACTGCTTGATAGCAAAGGCATTCCGCGATTCCACTTGCAAGCCTATGCCAATGGCCCCATAACGGGGCCATTGGCTTTTTTGCCGCCCGAATCCGCTTTCCGTGGAGCCCCCAATGGCCCAGTCTGCCTCCGAAGTTCTCGATCTGCCCGTCCTGCCCCTGCGGGACGTCGTGGTGTTTCCCCACATGGTCATCCCCCTGTTCGTAGGCCGCGACAAATCCATGCGCGCGCTGGAACAGGCGATGGAAGCCGACAAGCGCATCCTGCTGGTCGCGCAGAAGTCCGCCGAGACCGATGACCCCGGCGCGGCCGACCTGTATCCGGTCGGCACGCTCGCCCAGGTGCTGCAACTGCTGAAGCTGCCCGATGGCACGATCAAGGTGCTGGTCGAGGGTCTGTCGCGCGTCACGGTCGACCAGGTCGGCGAGCGTGACGGCGCGCTGCAGGGCCATGGTGTGGAAGTGGACTCGACCGATGGCCGCGAGGCGCGCGAGATCGAGGCGGTGGCGCGCTCGCTGATGTCGCTGTTCGAGCAATACGTCAAGACCAACCGCAAGCTGCCGCCGGAACTGCTGCAGACCCTGGCCGGCATCGAGGAGCCCGGTCGCCTGGCCGACACCATCGCCGCGCACATCGGCGTTCGCCTGGCTGACAAGCAGCGCCTGCTGGAAACCAGCGAGATCGGCGAACGCCTGGAGATGCTGGTGGGCCTGGTCGATGGCGAGATCGACGTGCAGCAGCTGGAAAAGCGCATCCGCGGCCGGGTCAAGTCGCAGATGGAGAAGAGCCAGCGCGAGTACTACCTCAATGAGCAGATGAAGGCGATCCAGAAGGAACTGGGCGACCTGGATGACGCGCCTGGCGAGCTGGAGGAACTGGCGCGCAAGGTCGCCGAAGCCGGCATGCCCAAGGCCGTGGAAACCAAGGCCAAGGCCGAGCTCAACAAGCTCAAGCAGATGTCGCCGATGTCGGCCGAAGCCGCGGTCGTGCGCAATTACCTGGACTGGCTGCTCGGCGTGCCGTGGAAGAAGCGCAGCAAGGTGCGCAAGGACCTCAAGGTCGCGCAGGACACGCTCGACGCTGATCACTACGGCCTGGACAAGGTCAAGGACCGCATCCTCGAATACCTCGCGGTGCAGTCGCGGGTGAAGCAGATGAAGGGGCCGATTCTGTGCCTGGTCGGTCCGCCCGGCGTGGGCAAGACTTCGCTCGGCCAGTCCATTGCCAAGGCGACCAACCGCAAGTTCGTGCGCATGAGCCTGGGTGGCGTGCGCGACGAGGCCGAGATCCGTGGCCATCGCCGCACCTACGTCGGTTCGATGCCGGGCCGCATCGTGCAGAACCTCAACAAGGTCGGCAGCAAGAATCCGCTGTTCGTGCTCGACGAGATCGACAAGATGTCGATGGACTTCCGTGGCGATCCTTCGTCGGCGCTGCTGGAAGTGCTCGATCCCGAGCAGAACAACGCCTTCAACGACCACTACCTTGAAGTGGACCTGGACCTGTCCGAAGTGATGTTCGTGGCGACCTCCAATTCGCTCAACATCCCCGGCCCGCTGCTGGACCGCATGGAGGTCATCCGCATCCCCGGCTACACCGAGGATGAGAAGCTCAACATCGCCATGCGCTATCTGCTACCCAAGCAGCTCAAGGCCAACGGCCTGGCGCCGGAGGAACTGGCCATCGAGGAGGACGCGATCCGCGACATCGTGCGTTTCTATACGCGCGAATCCGGCGTGCGCAACCTCGAACGCGAGATCGCCAAGATCTGCCGCAAGGTGGTGAAGGAAATCGCGCTGGCCGGCCCGCAGCCGGCGGCGAAGAAGGCGGCCAAGAAGACCGCGCGCAAGCCGAAGGCGCTGGTTACCGTGTCGTCGAAGAATCTGGACAAGTACCTGGGCGTGCGCCGCTTCGACTTCGGCCGCGCCGAGGAGGAAAACGAGATCGGCCTGGTCACCGGTCTGGCCTGGACGGAAGTGGGCGGCGACCTGCTGCAGATCGAATCGACCCTGGTGCCGGGCAAGGGCCAGCTGATCCTCACCGGCCAGCTCGGCAACGTCATGAAGGAGTCGGCCTCGGCTGCGCTGTCGGTGGTGCGTGCCCGCGCCGAACGCCTCGGCATTGACGTGGACTTCCTGCAGAAGCAGGACGTGCACGTGCACGTGCCCGATGGCGCCACGCCGAAGGATGGCCCCAGTGCCGGTATCGCGATGGTGACGTCGCTGGTGTCGGTGTTGACCAAGGTGCCGGTGCGCGCGGACGTGGCGATGACCGGCGAGATCACCTTGCGCGGGCGCGTGTCGGCGATCGGCGGGCTGAAGGAGAAGCTGCTGGCGGCGCTGCGTGGCGGCGTGCGTACCGTGCTGATCCCCGAAGAGAACCGCAAGGACCTGGCCGATATCCCGGCCAACGTCACCCGCGACCTGGAGATCATTCCGGTCAAGTGGATCGACGAAGTCCTCGACCTGGCACTGGAAACCCCGCTGCGCCCCAGCGCCCGGAGCAAGGGCAAAACCCGCGACGGTGGCCGGGTCGGCAGCGTGCGCGGCAAGTCCAAGCCGGCCGGAACGACCCGGGTCAAGCACTGAGCCAAGCCGCGAAATCCTGCCGCAAATGCCTGAAAACCCGCGCCGTTATTGGGTTTTAGGTTGCGTGGGTGGGGTCGCGCTGGTATAAAAGCACGACTCGCGGGGCCGCCAACCGGTGCGTTCTGCGATACGAAATGTGGTCGCGCCCGCCCCTGGGGTGGACGCGATTTTTCGATTCCGCGGCGAGGCCGCAAAAGGAGTTCCAAGTAATGAATAAAACCGAATTGATCGATGGTGTTGCCGCCGCTGCTGACATCTCCAAGGCCGAGGCCGGTCGCGCTGTCGACGCGGTGGTTGGCGAAATCACCAAGGCCCTGAAGAAGGGCGACTCCGTGACGCTGGTGGGCTTCGGTACCTTCCAGGTCCGCGCGCGCGCCGAGCGTACCGGCCGCAACCCGAAGACCGGCGACACCATCAAGATCGCTGCTTCGAAGAATCCTTCGTTCAAGGCTGGCAAAGCCCTGAAGGATGCCGTAAACTAATCGACTCGCTGGGGTGCTTAGCTCAGCGGTAGAGCGTCTCCCTTACAAGGAGAGGGTCGGGGGTTCGAAACCCTCAGCACCCACCAGGCACCACGGCAACAGGTTTGATGTGCGGAGCGGTAGTTCAGCTGGTTAGAATGCTGGCCTGTCACGCCGGAGGTCGCGGGTTCGAGTCCCGTCCGCTCCGCCAGTTGCATCCAAGCCCCTGAGAGATCGGGGGCTTCGCTTTCTCCAGGTCCAAGGCCTAAGGAAAGCAGAGAAGTTTGAAAAACGCGGAGCGGTAGTTCAGCTGGTTAGAATGCTGGCCTGTCACGCCGGAGGTCGCGGGTTCGAGTCCCGTCCGCTCCGCCATTGATCCAAGCCCTTGGCGCAAGCCGGGGGTTTTTTTTGGGTGCCGATTTTTGGGTGCCAAGCCGCGAAGCAGGTACACTGACGGGCTTCGTCCTGGCCCTGATTCGTCCCGATGCTGCAGAAACTCCGCGACAAGACCTCCGGCTGGATCGTCACCCTGATCATGGGGCTGCTGATGATCCCGTTCCTGTTCGTCATCGACAGCAGCTATCTCGGCGGCATGGGCGCCAACGACGTGGCCCGCGTGCAGGCCCCGCCGAAGTGGTGGACCTCGGCCCCGTCGTGGTGGCCGGTCTCGCTGGCCTGGCAGCATCGCGACATCAGCACCGCGCAGTTCCGCGAGCGTTTTGAACAACTGCGCATGCAGGCGCGCCAGCAGCAGGGCGACAACTTCGACGCCCAGCGCTTTGAATCCACCGAGAACAAGCTGCAGGCGCTGGACCAGCTGATCGACGAGGAAGTCGCGCGCCTGGCCGCCGAGCGTGCCGGCGTCGTGGTCACCGACGAGTCAGTGCGCAACACCATCGCCAGCATTCCGGGCTTCCAGAACAACGGCAAGTTCGATCCCTCGCTGTATCGCGAACAGTTGGCCCGCGGCCTGCCACCGCGCACGCCGGCGCAGTTCGAGCAGCTGGTGCGCGACAGCCTGCAGCAGTCGCTGATCCCTTCGGCCATTGCCACATCCGCGTTTTCCAGCAAGGGCGATTTCGAGCGCGCCATCCGCCTGATGGGCGAGACCCGCGATGTCACGCTCGGCGTGCTGCCGCAGCAGGAGCTTGATACCGCGCCGGTCAGCGATGCGCAGATCAAGCAGTGGTACGACGCCCATCCGGCCGATTTCCGCCAGCCGGAAATGGTGTCCATCGAATACGTCGAGCTCAACGGCGCCAACCTGCCGGCCGCGCAGCCGGCCGACGAAGCCACGCTGCGCAAGCGCTATGACGAAGAGAAGTCGCGCTTCGTCGATGCCGAGCAGCGCCTGGCCTCGCACATCCTGATCGCCGTGCCGGCGGGTGCCGATGCCGCCGCGCAGAAGGCCGCCGAAGCCAAGGCCGCCAAGCTCGCCGCCGATGCGCGGCAGCCGGGCGCCGACTTCGCCGCGCTGGCCAAGGCCAACTCGGACGACCCGGGTTCCAAGGACGCCGGTGGCGACCTGGGCTGGGTCGAGAAGAACGTGATGGTCAAGCCGTTCGAGGACGCGCTGTTTGCCGGCAAGCCCGGCGAGATCATCGGACCGGTCAAGTCCGAGTTCGGCTACCACGTGATCCAGGTGCGCGAGATCAAGGGCGGGCAGGGCAAGTCCTTCGAGGAAGTGCGCGACCAGCTCGCCGCCGAGCAGCTGAAGGCCGACGCCGACAAGGCCTACGCCGACCAGAGCGGCAAGCTCGTCGACCTGGTGATGAAGAACCCGACCGAACTGGGCGGCGCGGCCAGGGAGATGGGCCTGCCGGTGCAGACGCTGGGTCCGTTCTCGCGCGCCGATGCCAGTGGCATTGCCGCCAACCCGGCGGTGCAGCGCGTGGTCTTCTCCGATGCCGCCATCCAGGACGGCACCGTCAGTGATCCGATCGAAATCGCACCGAATCACAGCGTGCTGGTGCGCGTCACCCAGCACAGCGCCGAGCAGACCCTGCCGCTGGAAAAGGTGCGCGACAAGGTGATTGCCGCCGTGCACGCCGACCGCACCACTCAGGCCGCGGCCAAGCAGGCCGAAGTGTTGGTCGAGCGCCTGCGCAAGGGCGAAACGCTGGAGGCGATTGCCGCGGGCGCGCAGTTGCAGGTCAGCCCGCTGCCGACCCTGCAACGCGGCATGCCGATGCCGAGCGCCGAAGCCAACCGCGTGTTCTTCGCCGCACCGGCGCCGGCCGAAGGCAAGCCGTCGGTGGGCAAGGTCGAGCTCGGCCCCGGCCGCTATGCCGTGTTCGTCGTGAGCAAGGTGACGCCGGGCGACGTGAGCAAGCTGCCGCCCGGCCAGGCCGACAATCTGCGCCAGCAGTTTGCCGGCATGCAGGGCGAGGCCGCGCAGCGCGCCTTCATCGAAGCCCTGCGCAAGCAGTTCAAGGTGACCATTCACGAGGCGCAGCTGTAAGGCGTCTGTGCGGACAGGAAAACAAAAAGCCCGGCTCGCGCCGGGCTTTTTCTTTGCCGAACATTCGCTAGGGGACGAAACCTCAGCCCACCTCATCCAGGCCGGTCATGCCGAGGATGTTGTAGCCGGCATCGACGTAGGTCACCTCACCGGTCACGCCTGCGGCCAGATCCGAGCACAGGAAGGCGCCGACATTGCCCACGTCCTCGATGGTGACGGTGCGACGCAGCGGCGCGTACTGCTCGACGTGACCGAGAATCTTGCGGAAGCTGCTGATGCCCGAGGCCGCCAGGGTCTTGATCGGACCGGCGGAGATCGCGTTGACGCGGATGCCTTCGGCGCCCAGGTTCAGGGCCAGGTAGCGCACGGTGGCTTCCAGGCTGGCCTTGGCCACGCCCATGACGTTGTAGTTGGGCAGGGCGCGCTCGGCACCGAGATAGCTCAGGGTCAGCACCGAGCTGGGGTGGCCGGTCAGCAGCGGCCGCGCGGCCTTGGTCAGGCCGGCCAGCGAATAGGCTGAGATGTCGTGCGCCATGCGGAAGGCTTCGCGGTCCAGGCCATCGAGGAAGCCGCCGGCCAGGGCCTCGCGCGGGGCGAAGGCGATGGCGTGGACCAGGATGTCGAGGCGGTCCCAGCGCGTGGCGAGCTCGTCCATGCAGGCTTGGATCTGCGCGTCGTCGGACACGTCCAGTGGCAGCACGATGTCGCTGCCGAATTGCTCGGCCGCTTTCTGCACGCGCGTTTTCAGCTTCTCGTTCTGGTAGGTGAAAGCCAGTTCGGCACCTTCGCGATGCATGGCCTCGGCGATGCCGCTGGCGATAGAGCGTTCGCTGGCGATGCCGGTGATGAGGGCGCGCTTGCCTTGCAGGAAACCCATTTCGTTCTCACAGTGTTGAGTGATCGCCGTAGTGTGCCATGAAAGCCTGGGTACCGTACGGTCGAGACGTGTTTCGGATGGGCTATGCGGGTGGCTCAGGGCTTGCCGTCGAAGGCCAGTACCATGCCCGGCTTGAGCACGCTGCCGTTCTTGAGGCCGTTGCGGCTGAGCAGTGCCTTCACCGGAATGCCGTAGCGTTTGGCGATAGTCCACGCCGATTCGCCGCTGCGCACCGTATGCGTGCGCGCCGCGGCGCCTTTGCGATTGCGTGGCGTGGATGCAATGGCGCTCCTGGTTGAAGCCGCAGCGGTGTCAGCGTCGGCGACGGTGGCGCTGATCAAGGTCGGCAGCGGCTGGGCGTCGGCACTGGCGGCCACGCTGGCGTCGACCGCCGGCGCAAGTACCGGCCGCTGCACGCCGGTTCCCTTGGCCAGGGCGGGATTCAAGCGGCCGACCATGCCCGGTTCCAGCGCACGTTGCCGCGCCCACTGCGCCAGCGAGGCGCCAGCCGGCAGGGTATGCCGGGCGAGGATCGGGACGGGGCGGTCAAGTGCGGTCATCAGATCGTCCTGCGCTTGCGCCTTGTCCAGCACGCAGGCCAGTGCGTGCAGCTTTTCCACGTAGGCATAGGTCACCGGCGACAGGCCAGGCAGCTTGGCCGGCACCGCGTTCTGCGCGTTCATGCCGCCGCGGCGCAGCGATTGCAGCAGCCGGTATTCGCCGGCGTTGTAGGCCATGATGGTCAGGCGCCAGTCGCCACCAAACATGCCATACAGAGTCTTGAGATAGCGCACGGCAGCGGCGGTCGAATCAACCGCCGACAGGCGCCCGTCGTAACCCTTGCCCACCGCTACCTGATGATTGCGCGCGGTGGTGGCGACGAATTGCCACAACCCCGCCGGTCCGCTGCCGTTGCGCGCGCTGGGGCGGTAGCCGCTCTCGACGAAGGGGATGAGCGCGAATTCGGTCGGCAGGCCGGCCGCGCGCAGCTCATCGACGACATAGCCAAACAGCGGCAGCACGTCGTCGTCCTGATTGGCCATGCGCGCGGGCGCATGCGAGAAGTGTTTTTCCCAGCGCGTGTTGCTCTGTGTGGTGTCGCAGCCGCTATCGGCGCGGCCAGCCAGGAAGGTCTGGAAGATGTCGCGGCCGTTGCGGGCGGTCGCTGGCGCGGCCGGCATCGCGTCCTGGACCGCTACGGCGGGCTCGGGTGTCGCGGCAGCCACGTCAGGCGATGCGGGCAGGACCGGCGGCGGTGTGGCCTGGGCGGTGTCCTCGCTGGCGCGGCCGGCAAGCGGACACAGGGCCAGGGCGAGGGCGGCGGTCAGCAGCAGCCGCCTCATGCGCGGAAATCGTCTTTCCAGCGCCGCAAGCCGGCGAATACTTCGATCTCGTCCCGCGGCTCGCGGCCGTCATGCCCGGCCACGGCCTGGCGGATTTCCGGCTGCGCCGTGCGCAGGAAGGGGTTGGTCGCCAGCTCGGCGGACAGCGATGTGGGCAGGGTGGGGCGAGCGGCTTGCCGCATGGCCAGGACCTCCTGTTTGCGGCGCTGCAGGGCCGCGTTGTCGGGATCGACACGCAGCGCAAAGGCCGCATTGCCGAGCGTGTACTCGTGGCCGCAGCAGACTTCTGTATCGCCGGGCAAGGCGGCGAGGCGGCGAAGGGAGCCCAGCATCTGGGCCGGCGTACCTTCAAACATCCGCCCACAGCCTAAGCTGAACAACGTATCACCGCAGAACACCCGGCCAGTGCCGAAAAAGGCTATGTGGCTGCGCGTGTGCCCGGGCACCGCGAGCACCTCGAACGACTCGCCCAGCAGGCTCAGGCGTTCGCCATCGCCTACTCGCCGGGTCGCCAATCCGATGCGCGGCTCGTCCGGCGCCAGCACCTGCATCTCGGGCCAACGCTCGCGCAGCGCAGGCACGCCGCCGATGTGGTCGTCATGATGATGGGTCAGCAGGATGGCCTGCGGCGTCCAGCCTTCGCGCGCGGCGGCGGCGAGTACCGGCTCGGCCTGTCCGGGATCAACGACGATCGCGCCGCCATCCTCGCCGACCAGCGCCCAGATGTAGTTGTCCTCGAATGCGGGCAGGGCGCTCAGTCGCATAGAATTGGGACCATGCCTTTCGCGTCGCGCCCTCGTCAAGCCGGTGTCTCAAACTGGTTTGATACCGGTGCGGGGCAAGCCTTGCTCGAAGCCGAGTATCCGGGGATCGTCAGCGGACTGCGCAGCCGCCCGGTGCAGCCGTGGCTGTGGGTCGGGCCGGACCAGCCCGCCGCCGGCAGGCCGGAGCTGGCGGCGCGTGGCATCCGCCTGCGGCCGGGTGCGGCCGGCAGGTTCGAGGGCGACCTGCGTTGCGGACTGCCGCTGCCGCTGGCCGCCGAGAGCGTGCAGTCGATCGTCTTGCAGCATGTGCCGTTGCCGGACGCCGAGCAACTGCTGGCCGAGTGCGAACGCATCCTCATGCCTGGTGGCCGCCTGTGGCTCTACGCCTTGAATCCTTTCAGCCCGTACCGGGTGCGTTGGCATCGGCAAGGGCTGCGCGTGCTGCAACCGCTGCGTTGGCGCATGCTGGTGCAGGCCAGCGGACTGCGTTGCCTGGGGCAGGCTGGTTATGTTGGCGCTGCCTGGCGCGTGGAGCCTGGGCCGGGCGACGACAACGCCGGTTCGGCGCCGTGGCGCGCGGTGTGTGTGCTGGAGGCGGAAAAACGCGTGGTCGCGCCGATCGGCCCGATTCCCGCCGCGGTGACCTGGCGCAGGCCGGTCGCCACCATCTGATTGTCTTGGGGTTGCATGAAGTCGATTGAAATCCATACCGATGGCTCCTGCCTCGGCAACCCCGGCCCGGGTGGCTGGGCCGCGCTGCTGCGCTACAACGGCCGCGAGAAGACGCTGTCCGGCGGCGAAGCGGTGACCACCAACAACCGCATGGAACTGATGGCGGCGATCCAGGCGCTGGAGGCACTGACCGAGCCTTGCCAGATCGTGCTGCATACCGACTCGCAATACGTGCGCCAGGGCATCACCGAGTGGATGGCCGGCTGGCTGCGCCGGCACTGGAAGACCGCCGGCGGCGATCCAGTGAAGAACCGCGAACTGTGGGAGCGCCTGCATCAGGCCACGTTGCGCCACAGCATCGATTGGCGCTGGGTGAAGGGCCACAATGGCGACCCGGACAACGAGCGCGTCGACCAGCTCGCCCGTGCCCAGGCCGTGGCCCAGCGCCACGCCACTCCCATTTCATGAGAGCTGCATGCGTCAGATCATCCTCGACACCGAAACCACCGGCCTGGAATGGCGCAAGGGCAACCGCATCGTCGAAATCGGCGCGGTCGAACTGCTGGAGCGCCGCCCCAGCGGCAACAATTTCCATCGCTACCTCAAGCCGGACTGCGATTTCGAGCCCGGCGCGCAGGAAGTCACCGGCCTGACCCTGGATTTCCTCGCGGACAAGCCAGGCTTCGAGGAGGTGGTGGAGGAATTCCTCGCCTATATCGATGGCGCCGAGCTGATCATCCACAACGCGCAATTCGACCTGGGCTTCCTCGACTACGAACTGTCGCGCGTGGGGCCGCACCTGGGGCGCATCACCGATCGCTGCAGCGTGGTCGATACGCTGCTGATGGCGCGCGAACGCTTCCCCGGTCAACGCAATTCGCTCGACGCGCTGTGCAAGCGCCTGGGCGTGGACAACTCGCACCGGCAGTTGCACGGCGCATTGCTCGACGCGCAGATTCTCGGCGAGGTCTACATCGCGCTGACCTCCGGCCAGGAGGAAATGGGTTTTGCCCAGCCCGAAAGCGCCGCGGCGGCGCGTGCGGCCGGCATCGAGTTCAATCCCGCCGTGCTGTTGCCGCGCCCGCGCGTGATGCCGACTGCTTCGGAACTGGAAGCGCATGAGGCGCGCCTGGCCAAGCTGCGCAAGAAGGCAGGCCGCGCGCTGTGGGACCTGGACGAAGAAACCAGCGAAACCGCCCTCACTGCCTGAGCAGGGCGGCGTCGCGCCGCCAGCGCAAACTCAGTGGCAACGCACCAGGATGGCGGTGATGTTGTCCGAGCCGCCGCCGTCCAGTGCGGCGGCCACCAGCGAATCGACGCACTCCTGAGCGCTGCAATCGGCGTGGGCGAGCGTGTCGGCAATGCCGGCATCGTCCACTTCCTCGGTGAGGCCATCGCTGCACAGCAGCAGCTGCATCCCGGGCCGCAGTTCGCCGGTCATGGTCGCCACGTTCAGGTGCGCCGGGTCGGTCACCCCCAGTGCCTGGGTCACCACGTTGCGATGCGGATGCGCGCGCGCCTGTTCGCTGGTCAGGCTGCCCTGGGCGACCAGTTCCTGCACGTAGCTGTGGTCCTGGCTGAGCTGAGCCAGGCGGCCTTCGCGCCACAGGTAGGCGCGGCTGTCGCCGACCCAGGCGACCTCGAAACGATTGCCCTGCACCCGCGCGGCGACCACGGTGGTGCCCATCGGCAAGGTGTCGTTGCGGCGGCGCGAGGCGCGGATGATTTCTTCGTCGGCGACGCGGATGGCCTGCTCCAGCGCCGTGCCCGCGCGCACCTCGCGCACGATGGTTTCCCTGGCCAGGGCACTGGCCAGTTCGCCGCAGGCATGGCCGCCCATGCCGTCGGCGACCAGCCACAGCCCCAGGTCGCCGTCGCCGTAGTACGTATCTTCATTCAGTTCGCGGCGCAGACCGGCGTGGGTCAGGTGTCCGAATTCGAGCATGGTGCGTCGGCGGGAGTCGTGGCTGCGATAGTGAACGCCATCATCGCGGCCGGCAGGACATCCGGCAACTTCCCCGCCGGGAGGGTGCCGTCGCGCACCGGCGCGCCATGGCGGAGGGCGAAGTGGTCGCTTGTCCGCGCGCGCAATGCCCCGTATCATGCACGGCCCCGGTTCGCCGGGGTACCACCCGGGAAGGTGGCAGAGTGGTTGAATGTACCTGACTCGAAATCAGGCAGGCGTTTATAGCGCCTCGGGGGTTCGAATCCCCCCCTTCCCGCCAGTTTTTACGAAGCCCCCGCAAGGGGGCTTCGTGCTTTCTGCAGCTTCGCCACGGGCGCTAGACTGCACCTCTCAGATCAACCGGTAATCACCATGTCCGAAATCCTCGTGCCCGTTTCCTTCGGCGAACTGCTCGACAAGATCGCCATCCTGCAGATCAAGTCCGAGCGCATGAGTGACGAAGCCAAGCTGACCAATGTGCGCAACGAGCTGTCGGCGCTGGAGAAGACCTGGATGGCGCACCCCGCCGCCGGGCACGACATCGCCCGCCTGCGCGCCGAGCTGAAGGCCGTCAACGAACGCCTGTGGGTGATCGAGGACGACATCCGCGTGAAGGAGAAGGCGCAGGCCTTCGACGAGGAATTCGTGCAGCTCGCGCGCAGCGTGTATTTCGAGAACGACGAGCGCGCGCGGATCAAGAAGGACATCAACCTGGCGTTGGGTTCGAGCTACGTCGAAGAAAAGTCCTACCAGGATTACCGGGCGAAATAAGCCCCAGCCCCGGCCGCAGCCTCAACGGCCGTGGTCGCTGCGGTAGCGCTCGAATGCGGCGATGGCATCGTCCACTGTCACCAGTGCCATGACCTCGTCGAACTCGATCTTGGTACCCCAGGCCAGTTCGGCCGCCGGCTTGCCGAGGAACTTGCGCGCCGCATCGTCGTAGCGATCCACGCAATAGCGGCGGTCCGAGTACGGCCCGCTGCGCGCAGGGTTGCTGGCCGCATGCAGGCCGAGGACCTTGGTGCCCATCGCGTTGCCGATGTGCATCGGGCCCGAATCCGGGGTCACCAGCAGTTGCGCGCGGGCCAGCAGGGCCGGCAGCTGCTTCAGGGTGTCCTTGCCGACCAGGTCCAGCGCCGGCGTTTCCAACTGCGCCTGGATGGCATCGGCAGTTTCGCGTTCGAGGGTGCTGCGCCCACCGCACAGCACCACCCGCCAGCCCTGGCGCGCCGCATGGTTGGCCAGAGCCGCATACCGCTCCGGGTACCAGTTGCGGCGCACGTGGCTGGAGCAGGGCGAAATCATCAGCACCGGCCGGCCATCGTCGGGCCACTGCGCGGCGGCCCATTCCCAGGCTTGCGCCGGTACTGGCAGGTCCCAGCGCACCTGCTCCTGGCGCAGGCCTAGCGGCTCGCAGAAGCTGCCGATGGCGTCGAGGACGTGGATGGCTGGCCGGTCCGGGATACGCTCGGTCACGAACAGGCCATGCAGGTCCTTCGAGCGGCTGCGGTCGTAGCCAATGCGCCGGCGCGCACGCAGGAAGGCCGACAGCACGTTGGCGCGAAAGGCCACCTGCATCTGCAGCAGGGCATCAAAGCGGCCCAGCGGCGCCAGCTCACGACCCAGCGCGCGCATGCCGGCCAGGCCGCTGCGCTTGTCATAGGTGTGCAGCACCACCCCGTCCAGGCCTTCGAGCAGCTTGCGACCGGCGCTGTCGATGACCCAGTGCAGGGCGGCGTCGGGCCAGGCCCGCTGGAGCGTCCGCACCAGCGGAACGACATGGGTGACATCGCCCAGCGCCGACAGGCGCAGCAGACACAGGGTAGGGGACGCTGGCGCCATGGTGTTGTTAGACTCGATGGAATGGTTGCCTTCGACGCCACTGAAGCGCTGACGCCGTGCCGCGAGGGCCGCGGATATGGCGCCATTCTGTTCGACCGCCAGCGATTGCGGCAAGCCGACCCGGCTTTGTTCTCGCCGGCGCGGTGGGGCGACAAGGCGCGGCCGGTCGGTGATGGCGGCCGTGGCGGCGCCTGGTTCGTCGATGCGCCCTTCGGCCACTGCGTGCTGCGCCAGTACCTGCGCGGCGGCGCGGTGGCCCGGCTCAGCCGCGACCGCTATCTGTGGCAGGGCGCCAATCGCACCCGCAGCTTTGCCGAATTCCGCCTGATGCGTGCGCTGGTCGCGCGCAAGTTGTCGGTGCCGCGCCCGCTGGCCGCGTTCTACATGCGTGAGGGCCTGCGCTACCGCGCGGCGATCCTGATGGAACGGCTGGAAGGCGTGCGCTCGCTCGCCGACCGCGCACTGGTGGCCGAGCATGGCGCACCGTGGGAGGAAGCCGGCCGGCTGATCGCGCGCTTTCATCGCGCCGGCCTGGACCACGCCGACCTCAATGCGCACAACATCCTGTTCGACGGTAACGGCCATGGCTGGCTGATCGATTTCGATCGCGGCGTGCTGCGCATTCCGGCCACGCGCTGGCGCGAATCGAACCTGGCGCGGCTGCAGCGTTCGCTGCACAAGTTGCGTGGTGAACGCAGCCGCGAGGAAGTGGACAAGGATTTCGCGCGCCTGCGCCGCGCCTACGACCTGGCCTGGAACCGGGGGTATTGAGAATGAACTGGTCGCTGTGCTTCCAGGGCGTCGGCAATGCTTCGGCGGTGGCGCTGGGTTCGCCGATGGCCACCATCGAGCGCGACGGCGCGCCGTGGCTGACCATCGACTGCGGTGGCGAGGGACTGACCGCGTTCCAGGCCGAGTACGGCCACCTCCCGCGCGCGATCTTCATCACCCATGTGCATCTGGACCACGTTGCCGGTCTCGAGCGGCTGTTTGTGGACAGCTACTTTTCAGAACGGCGCGGGCACACCCGGCTGTACGTGCCGGCGCCGGTGGTGCCGCTGCTGCACCGGCGCGTGGCCGACTACCCGAACGTACTGGCCGAAGGCGGCGCCAACTTCTGGGACGCATTCCAGCTGATTCCGGTCGGCGATGCGTTCTGGCATGACGACGTGCGTCTGGAAGTGTTCGCCGCCCGTCACCACTGGCCCGAGACCGCCTACGGGCTGCGCCTCAAAGGCGCGCTGGCGTGGACCGGCGACACCCGGCCGATTCCCGAAGTGCTGGCGCGGTACGCCGACCAGGGCGAACTGATTGCCCACGATTGCGGCCTTCACGGCAACCCGTCGCATACTGGCGTGGACGACCTGGAGCGCGAGTATCCGCCCGCCCTGCGCCAGCGCATGATGCTCTATCACTACGCCAGCACCAGCGATGCCGAACAGCTGCGCGCGCGCGGCCACCGCGTCGCCACGCCCGGCGAACGCGTGGGCCTGGCCGAGCCCAGCGCCGAGCGTCGGCTGCCAGCATGAACGCGCATCTGCTGCCGACCGCGGAGCAGGCGCGGCCCGAAACAGGCTCGCCACATGAGCTGGCGCCCGTGCTCGACCGCCGCCAGCGGCCACTGCGCGACCTGCGCCTGTCGGTCATCGACGCCTGCAATTTCCGCTGTGGCTACTGCATGCCGGCCGACCGCGTGCCCGATGACTACGGCCTGGACGCGGCACGGCGGCTGGATTTCGACCAGATCGAAACCCTGGTGCGCGCCTTTGCGCGGCAGGGCGTATCCAAGCTGCGCCTGACCGGCGGCGAGCCGCTGCTGCGCCGCGGCCTGCCCGCGTTGGTGGCACGGCTGGCCGCGATCGAGGGCATTGACGACATCGCGATGACCACCAACGGCGCGCTGCTGGCACGGCATGCCGCCGCGCTGCGCGAGGCCGGACTGGGACGGGTCACGATCAGCCTGGATGCGCTGGAGCCGGCGTTGTTTGCGCGCCTGACTGGCGGGCGCGGACGGATCGAGGATGTCCTGGCCGGGATTGCCGCTGCCGATACGGTTGGCCTGCCGGTCAAGCTCAACTGCGTTATCCAGCACGGTGTCAATGAGGACCAGGTGTTGCCGCTGGTGGCGCACTTCCGCGGCACTGGCCATGTGCTGCGCTTCATCGAGTACATGGACGTGGGTAACTGCAACCGCTGGCGCGCAGGCGAGGTGGTGCGTTCGGCCGAATTGCGCGCGCGCATCCACGCACGCTGGCCGCTGCGTGCGCTCGATGCGCAGTATCGTGGCGAAGTGGCGAGCCGCCACGCGTTTGTCGACGGCGGCGGCGAAGTCGGCTTCGTCAGTTCAATCAGTGAGCCCTTCTGTGGCGACTGCAATCGCGCGCGCGTTTCCGCCGACGGCCAGCTCTACACCTGCCTGTTCGCCGAGCATGGCCACGACCTGAAGCCGGCGTTGTTGCAGGGCGAAGCGGCCTTGCGTGAGCAGATCGGTGCGCTGTGGCAGGCGCGCGACGACCGCTACAGCGAATTGCGTGGACAGCTGCGCAGTGCGCACGAAAGCCATCCGCAAGGCGAGCGCCGCCGCGTGGAAATGTTCCTGGTAGGGGGCTGAGCCGTGACATCGAAGAAGACCGGCGCGCGCCGGCTCACGCACCTGGATGCCAGCGGCCAGCCGGCGATGGTGGACGTGTCGGACAAGGCCGTGACTGCGCGCGTGGCGGTGGCGGAGTCACGCGTGCGATTCCCGGCCGAGGTGGCCCGCCAGCTGCGCGCCGATGCGCTGCGCAGTGCCAAGGGTGGCATCGTCGATGCGGCGGTGATCGCCGGCACGATGGCGGTCAAGCGCACGCACGAGTTGATTCCGTTCTGCCATCCGCTGCCGATCGACGGCTGCCGCATCGTGATTGCCTGGGCCGGCGAGCAGGTGTTGCATATCGAATGCACGGTGCGC
>Ga0196970_1001388_pt1 | contig 16723 bp, 12 predicted proteins | sample S1v_513CmetaG_FD_148672 | JGI IMG/M metagenome (GOLD analysis project Ga0196970, IMG submission 148672) | Soil microbial communities from Anza Borrego desert, Southern California, United States - S1+v_5-13C | ecosystem: Environmental > Terrestrial > Soil > Desert | place: USA: California...
CGCTGTCGAACTCGGCCCGCAGATCGTGCGTCTGCGCCCGGCTGCCCACAGCCGCACGCGGATTTTGTCGTATGCGCTGAAAGTCTCGCCCGAGCAGCATTTCATCAACTGGCAGCAGGACCCGCAGGGCAATTACCTCGCGCGTCTGGTATTCCCCGAGAAAACCCATGAGCTGCGCATCGAAGTCGACCTGCTCGCCGAGATGGCGGTGTTCAATCCGTTCGACTTCTTCCTCGAGCCTTACGCCGAAAAAATCCCGTTCGCCTATGCCGCCGACGAGCGCAAAGAGCTGGCGCCATACCTCGAAACCCTGCCATTGACGCCGAAATTCAAAGCGTATCTGGACGCCATCGACCGCACGCCATTACCGGCGGTGGACTTTCTCGTCGCGCTCAACCAGCGCCTGAGTGAGGACATCGGTTACCTGATCCGCATGGAGCCGGGCGTGCAGACCCCCGAGCACACGCTCGAACATGCCTCCGGTTCCTGCCGCGACTCGGCATGGCTGCTGGTGCAATTGCTGCGCAACCTCGGGCTGGCGGCGCGGTTCGTTTCCGGTTATCTGATCCAGCTCACCGCCGACGTGAAAAGCCTCGACGGCCCGTCCGGCACCGAGGTGGATTTCACCGACCTGCATGCCTGGTGCGAGGTATATTTGCCCGGTGCCGGCTGGATCGGCCTGGATGCAACGTCAGGCTTGTTTGCCGGTGAAGGGCACATCCCGTTGGCTTGCAGTCCCGATCCGTCTTCGGCGGCACCGATCAGTGGCCTGGTGGAGCCGTGTGAATGTGAGTTCAGCCATGAAATGTCGGTCGAGCGCATCTGGGAAGCGCCGCGGGTCACCAAGCCTTATACCGACGAGCAATGGCGGGCGATCGAGGCGCTGGGCCGGCAGATCGATGCCGACTTGCTTGAGGGTGACGTGCGCCTGACCATGGGCGGCGAACCGACCTTCGTCTCGATCGACGACCCGGACGGTGCCGAGTGGAACACTGCCGCGCTGGGGCCGGCCAAACGCCGGCTCTCCGCCGAACTGTTCGCCCGCATGCGCACCCACTACGCGCCGCAGGGTCTGGTGCATTTCGGTCAGGGCAAGTGGTATCCCGGCGAGCAATTGCCGCGTTGGTCGCTCAACTGCTATTGGCGCCGCGACGGCGTGCCGATCTGGCACAACACCGCGCTGATCGCCGATGAACAGCAAGACTACGGCGCCGACGGAGAACTGGCCGGGCGCTTTCTGGCGAGCGTCGCCGAACGGCTGAAACTGCCGCCGCGTTTTGTCTTTGCGGCCTACGAGGACAATTTCTATTACCTGTGGCGCGAGGGTGCGTTGCCGAGCAACGTCAGCGCCGAAGATTCACGTCTGGAGGAGCCGCTGGAACGCGCACGCCTGCGCAAAGTCTTCAGTCAGGGCTTGAACAAGGTGATTGGCCAGGTGCTGCCGCTGGCGCGTACTGCCAAGGGCGATCAATGGCAGAGCGGGCGCTGGTATCTGCGCGAGGAACATTGCCGTCTGGTACCGGGGGACTCGCCGCTCGGCTACCGTCTGCCGCTTGCTTCGCAGCCGTGGGTGAAGGCGGCGGAGTATCCGTTCATTCATCCGCAGGATCCGAATCAGGACTTCCCCGAATTGCCAGACGCCGCGCAGCTCAGCCAGCCCGGCGAGCCAGCGAGCACTGACGAGCGCGCGCCGGGCATCGACGAATCCGCCGACTGGCTGACCCGCACCGCATTCTGCGCCGAGGCGCGTGAAGGGCGTTTGTACCTGTTCATGCCGCCGCTGGAGCGGGTCGAGGATTATCTTGAACTGGTCGCGGCCATCGAGGCCACTGCCGAAGAACTGCATTGCCCGGTGCTGCTCGAGGGCTATGAGCCGCCGAGCGATCCGCGCCTGAGCAACTTCCGTATCACCCCCGACCCCGGCGTGATCGAAGTCAACGTGCAGCCCTCGGCGACGTGGAGCGAGTTGGTCGAACGCACCGAATTCCTTTACGAGCAGGCGCGGCAAACCCGGCTGACCACCGAGAAATTCATGATCGATGGTCGCCACACCGGCACCGGTGGCGGTAACCATTTCGTGCTCGGTGGCGCGACGCCGGCGGACTCGCCGTTCCTGCGTCGCCCGGACCTGCTGCGCAGCTTGATCAGTTACTGGCACAACCATCCATCGTTGTCGTATCTGTTTTCCGGTTTGTTCATCGGCCCGACCTCTCAGGCGCCGCGGGTCGACGAGGCGCGCAACGATGCGCTGTACGAGCTGGAAATCGCCTTCGCGCAGATGCCCGCACCGGGCGAAGCCTGCGCGCCATGGCTGGTCGATCGTCTGCTGCGCAATTTGCTCATCGACGTCACCGGCAATACCCATCGCGCCGAATTCTGCATCGACAAGCTGTATTCGCCGGACGGCGCCACCGGGCGCCTCGGCCTGCTGGAACTGCGCGCCTTTGAAATGCCGCCGCACGCGCGCATGAGCCTGGCGCAGCAATTGTTGCTGCGGGCGCTGGTGGCGCGGTTCTGGCGCGAGCCTTATGCACCGCCGAAACTGGCACGCTGGGGCACAGAATTGCACGACCGTTTCCTGTTGCCGCACTTTATCGAGCAGGATTTTGCCGACGTCATTGTCGAACTCAACAACGCCGGGTATCCGTTGCGCGCTGAATGGTTCGCTGCGCACCTGGAGTTTCGTTTCCCCAAGGTCGGCGATTATGCAGTCAACGGCATCGAGCTCGAGCTGCGCCAGGCGCTGGAACCCTGGCATGTGCTGGGCGAGGAGGGCGCGGCGGGCGGCGCAGTGCGCTATGTCGATTCATCGCTGGAGCGTTTGCAGGTCAAGCTCAAAGGCCTGCCACCGCAGCGCTATCTGCTGACCTGCAACGGCGTTGCGGTGCCGCTGCACCCGACTGGGCGCGTCGGTGAGTTCGTCGCCGGCGTGCGTTATCGCGCCTGGCAACCGGCCAACTGCCTGCAACCGACGATCCCGGTGCACGCACCGCTGGTGTTCGACCTGCTCGACACCTGGATGAGCCGTTCGCTGGGCGGTTGCCAGTATCACGTTGCTCATCCGGGTGGGCGCAATTACGAGACGTTGCCGGTCAACGCCAACGAAGCGGAGAGCCGGCGCATGGCACGGTTTTTCCGCGTCGGACACACGCCGGGGAAACTTCCGGCACCCCCAGTCGAAATCACTGACGAGCTGCCGATGACCCTCGATTTGCGACGTTTCCATGTCGTGGGCGACGAGTAGATTTTTCGTCTATCCGGGCGTCATGTGCCTGCGTTAGTCTGACCGTTCCTTGCTGTCTGCCGAGCTTTCCATGCCTGACCTGCTAGACCGCTACCCGCTGAATGCGGGCACTTATCACGAACTGCTCGATGGCAGTGGAGCGGTGCGCGCGCATTGGCAGCGGCTGTTCGATCAGTTGCAGCGCAGCACCCCGGCACAGTTGATTCAGCGCCAGGCACTGCTCGCGCGGCAGATTCAGGAAAACGGCGTGACCTATAACGTCTATGCCGACCCAAAAGGCGCGGATCGGCCGTGGGAACTGGATCTGCTGCCGCACGTCATCGCAGCGGATGAATGGCAGCAATTGTCCGCCGGCATCGCTCAACGCGCCCGGCTGCTCAACGCGGTACTGGCCGATCTGTACGGCCCGCAACGGCTGATCAGCGAAGGTCTGCTGCCTGCGGAGCTGGTATTCGGCCACAACAACTTCCTCTGGCCGTGCCAGCACGTCGCAACCCCGGAACAGACCTTTCTGCACTTGTACGCGGTGGACCTGGCGCGAACTCCGGACGGGCGCTGGTGGGTGACGGCTGATCGCACCCAAGCGCCGTCCGGCGCGGGGTATGCCCTGGAAAACCGCACCATCGTCTCGCGCGCGTTCCCCGAGTTGTACCGCGATCTCAAGGTGCAACATCTGGCCGGTTTTTTCCGCACCTTGCAGGAAACCCTCGCGCGGCAGGCGCCGTGTGACGATGACGCGCCGTTAGTGGTGCTGCTCACACCGGGGCGCTTCAACGAAAGCTATTTCGAGCATTTGTACCTGGCGCGCCAGCTCGGCTATCCCCTGGTCGAGGGCGGCGATCTGACAGTGCGCGATGCCACGGTCTACCTGAAAACCCTGAGCGGTCTGCGCCGGGTGCACGCGATCATGCGCCGGCTCGATGATGATTTCTGCGATCCGCTGGAGCTGCGTACGGATTCGGCGCTTGGCGTGCCCGGTCTGCTCGAGGCAGTGCGGCAGGGCCGTGTACTGGTGGCCAATGCGTTGGGCAGCGGGGTGCTGGAGTCGCCGGGATTATTGGGGTTTCTACCCAAGATCAATCAATACCTGTTTGGTGAAGAACTGATATTGCCGTCAATTGCCACGTGGTGGTGCGGCGAAGCGCCGGTGCTCGCGCAGGCGCTGGAAAAACTCCCGGAGCTGCTGATCAAACCGGCGTTTCCCTCACAAAGTTTTGCCCCGGTGTTCGGTCGCGATTTGACTGAAGCGCAACGTCAGGAACTGGCCACGCGCATGCAGGCCCGACCGTATGCCTATGTTGCGCAGGAATTGGCGCAGCTGTCCCAGGCGCCCGTCTGGCAAGCCGACGAAGGCCAGTTGCAGCCGCGGGCCATCGGCATGCGCATGTACGCGGTGGCCAGCGCTGATGACTATCGGGTGCTGCCCGGCGGTTTGACCCGGGTCGCCGCCGAAGCCGATGCCGAGGTGGTGTCGATGCAGCGTGGCGGGGCGAGCAAGGACACCTGGGTGCTTGGTGATCGGCCGCCGAGTGGCGAACAGTGGAAGAGCCAGCGCAACCTCGGCGTTCACGATCTGGTGCGGCGTGATCCGTACCTGCCGTCACGGGTGGTAGAGAATCTGTTCTGGTTTGGTCGCTACTGCGAGCGCTGCGATGACAGCGCGCGTCTGTTGCGGATCATGCTCGCCCGCCATGTCGATGGCGATGACCCGCAAGCGCTGCAGGCCGCCGTTGACCTTGGCGAGCGGCTGTCGCTGCTGCCCGACGAAGGCGAACTGCCGGAACGCCTGCTCGCAGCCTTGCTCGGCGACGACTGGTCATTCAGCCTGCGTTCCAATCTGCAACGCTTGCAGTGGGCGGCGTCGCAGGTGCGCGGCAAGCTTTCGCGGGAGAACTGGCAAGCGCTGGTCGAATTGCAGCGCGAAGCGATGGAGTTGGAGACCGATGCGCCGGACTTTGCCGAATTGCTGGATTTCCTCAACCGTCTGGTGATGTCGCTGGCGGCGCTGTCCGGTTTCGCCCTGGATGACATGACCCGCGATGAGGGCTGGCGGTTTTTGATGATCGGCCGGCGCATCGAGCGTCTGCAGTTTCTCAGCAGCAGCCTCGCCGCATTTTTGCGCGGCGCCGGGGCTTTTGATCAGGCCGGGCTGGAATGGCTGCTGGAACTGGGCAACAGCAGCATCACTTATCGCTCACGCTATCTGGCCGTAGCGCAGTTGATCCCGCTACTCGACTTGCTGCTGCTCGATGAGCAAAACCCGCACGCAGTGTTGTTCCAGTTGAAACTGGTCACACGCACGCTGAAACGCTTGAACGATGATTTCGGCGCGCCACGGGAGGCCGGCCTGGCGGAACTGGTCGAGCGCCTGGCGCGGTTCGATCTGGGCTGCCTGGAAAATCCGTTATTCGGTGAGTCCAGCGTGCGCGCGGCGCTTGAGGGGCTGGCCGATCTGCTGCAGGACATCGCTGAGGCCAGCGGGCAGGTCTCCGATCGCCTGGCGCTGCGGCATTTCGCCCATGTCGATGATGTCAGCCAGCGCACGGTGTCCGTCTGATGAGTGCTCGCTACCAGATCTTCCATGACACCTGTTATCACTACGACAGCCCGGTTTCGCTGGCGCAACAACTGGCGCATCTGTGGCCGCGTGAATGCGCCTGGCAGCGCTGCACTGAACAGCAACTGCTGATCAGTCCGCAGCCTACGTCTCGCCGCGATGAACGGGATGTATTCGGCAATCCGCTGACCCGCCTGGCATTCGAGCGTCCGCATGACCAACTGCAGGTCGGCGCCCGGCTGACCGTCGAGGTGCTGGTGCGACCAGCGCTGGATTTCAACCAGTCGCCTGCCTGGGAACGGACCCGCGACGAGCTGACCTACAGCAGCCAGCCGTTGCCCGCCGATGTGCTCGAAGCGTGCCGTTATCGGTTCCAGTCGCCCTACGTACATTTGAAACGCAGCTTCGTCGAGTTTTCACAGAGCTGTTTTCCGCCGGGCCGGCCGTTGCTGTTGGGCGTGCAGGACTTGATGGAAAAAATCTTCAGCGAATTCACCTTCGATGCCGAGGCGACCCAGGTGGCGACGCCGCTGGTGGAAGTGCTGGAGCGCCGACGCGGGGTCTGTCAGGACTTTGCGCATTTGATGCTCGCGTGTGTGCGCTCGCGAGGGCTGGCGGCGCGCTACGTCAGCGGTTATTTGCTGACTCAACCGCCACCGGGACAGCCACGGCTGATCGGCGCCGATGCTTCGCATGCCTGGGTGTCGGTGTTCTGCCCGGTGCTGGGCTGGGTGGATTTCGATCCCACCAACAATGTGCAGCCGGCGCTGGAGCACATCACCCTGGCGTGGGGGCGCGATTTCTCGGATGTCTCACCGCTGCGCGGGGTGATTCTGGGGGGCGGCAATCATGACCCGGAAGTGAGCGTCACGGTGATGCCGCTGGACTAACGCAGATCAACCTGTAGGAGTGAGCCTGCTCGCGATGGCGGTGTGTCAGCGATGAATATCATGACTGACACACCGCCATCGCGAGCAGGCTCACTCCTACAAGGGAATCGGGGAGTTGCGCGAAGGGGGCTGTGAGGGCCGGCAGCATAACCGCCAGCCCTGTCACAAATCCGCTGGGTTCGATGCACTGATCAAACCCGGTGGGGCTCAGGCGTCGGGCGCCTGGTCTTTCGGTGCATCGGGTGCATCGGGTGCATCGGGTGCATCAACATCATCTTGCGTCGCCACTTCACCGTCAGGGTTCAGTGCCGCTTCTTCAGCGGTTTGTTTCTTGCGCTGAAGCTTTTCCTCTTTCTTCTGTTCCTTTGCCAGGTCTCGTTGACGTTTGGCGAAGGAGTAATTGGGTTTGGCCATGGGCGATCCTCTAGGTCGAAGGTGAGGTTGAGCGGCGCATATTCTGCCCTGTATCGGTGCCCGAGGGTTAACCGGGTTTTTGGTCAACCCACTTGGGCGTGACGGTCGGCCGCCATTGATCAAGGGCGTCGAGCAGGGTTTGCGGCGATTCGCTCACTTGCAGCATGTCACGGTGTGGCGCGCGAACGAAGCCTTCGCCGACGATATGGTCGAGAAAATCGGTGAGTTTGCTGTAGAAAGCGTTCACTTCCAGCAGGCCAAGCGGCTTGGGATGGTAGCCGAGCTGGCCCCAGGTCCAGACTTCGAACAGCTCTTCGAGCGTGCCGAGGCCGCCGGGCAAAGCGATGAATGCATCGCTGAGTTCGGCCATTCGGGCCTTGCGCGCATGCATGCCGTCGACCACTTCCAGACGCGTCAGGCCTTTGTGACCGATTTCCTTGTCCATCAGGCTTTGCGGAATGATCCCGATCACTTCACCGCCAGCAGCCAGCGCTGCATCGGCAACAATGCCCATCAAACCCACGGCACCGCCACCGTAAACCAGCGTCAGCTGCCGTTCGGCCAGCGCCTGACCGAGGGCCACGGCGGCTTCGCTGTAAGCCGGATCAGCGCCCGCATTGGCACCGCAAAACACACAAACGGATTTCAGAGACATGCCTTACTCCTGAGTCGATCCGTCACAGGGTAATGGCTGGCACGCCTCGAACCAAGGGCTAAACTTCGCGCTCAGGCGATTCAAACGTGCCGCTGGCGCCACAGGCGTAGGCGGCGAGCAAGCTGCGTAACAGACCGTTGATAAACATGATCGTACTCCGTCTCGGTTGATGGGCCGATCATAGGTGCAGCCGCCTGAATTGGCCGTTAGATTGTGTCCATGAGTGTCATAGCCTGAAAGTTGTATACAATTTTTGACACAAGTCATAGGAACTTGCGAAGATTTCAGGCAGTCTTTCCACCACTAGTGCTTTTGTTAACCCTGCCTTGGAGATTCACCATGTTTTCCAAAGTTGTTGCGGTATCCCTGCTGGCGCTGGCCAGCAGCCAATTGATGGCCGCCGAGTGCAAAACCACCGTTGACTCCACCGATCAGATGTCCTTCAACACCAAGGAAATCGTGATCGACAAGAGCTGCAAAACGTTCACCGTCGAGCTGACTCATTCCGGCAACCTGCCGAAGAACGTCATGGGCCATAACCTGGTGATCAGCAAAGAAGCTGACATGCAGCCAATCGCTACCGACGGCCTGGCAGCGGGTATCGACAAAAACTACCTGAAGGAAGGCGATGCGCGCATCATCGCGCACACCAAGATCATCGGCGCCAAGGAAACCGACTCGCTGACGTTCGACGTGTCGAAAGTGGCTGATGGCGGCTACGGTTTCTTCTGCTCGTTCCCGGGCCACATCTCGATGATGAAAGGCACCATCGTCGTCAAGTAATTCTGTGCGAGCCTGCTCGCGAAGAGGCCATCAGCCTCACTGAATATCGATGGCCAAAGAAAAGCCCGCTGAGGATCACTCCCCAGCGGGCTTTTTCATGCCTTCACAAGATCAAGGCGCAAACGGCATGACCCGCTTGTGGTGCGTCTTGTGGTACGTATCGACAATGATCTTCGCCGCTTCGTCACGTACCGTTTTACCGTGCAGAAACGCATCGATCTCGGCATAGGTCACACCATGCGCCGCTTCGTCCGGTTTGCCTGGCGAGAGGTCTTCCAGATCTGCAGTCGGCACTTTCTCGACCAGCGACTCCGGTGCACCAAAGCTACGGGCAATTGCGCGAACCTGATTTTTCACCAGACCGCTGAGCGGGGCGAGGTCGCAAGCGCCATCGCCGAACTTGGTGAAGAAACCCATCACCGCTTCGGCCGCATGATCGGTACCAATCACCAAACCGCCAGCCACGCCGGCAATCGTGTACTGCGCAACCATGCGCATGCGCGCCTTGGTGTTGCCCAGCACAAAATCCACTGACGCCGCCGGCTTGCCTTCAAACGCACCCACCTGCGCGGCCAGCGCCTTGACGGCCGGGCCGATGTTCACAGTCTGAATTTCATCCGGGGCGATGCAGTCGAGCGAAGCCTGTGCATCATGCTCGTCGAACTGGGTTTCGTAGGGCAGGCGCACGGCGATGAATTTGTAACTGCTGTCGCCGGTTTTCTCGCGCAGCTCACGCATGGCGCGCTGGGCCAGCAGGCCGGCGGTCAGCGAATCGACACCGCCGCTGATGCCGAGCACGAGGGTCTTGAGCCCGGAATTGACCAGGCAATCCTGAATGAACGTCAGGCGCCGGGCGATTTCGGCCTGCAGGGCCTGATCATCGGCGAATGGCGGTTGCACCTTGAGCTGCTCAGCAATCTCACGCTGTACGGCTTGCATGAATTCACTCCTTGCTAGATAGACTGGAATCGGCAGGAACCTGGAACACGTGTCGCAAATAGGCGACGAAATTCGGGTCTTTGCAGTGGGTCTTGCCTGGCTCGTCGGAGATCTTCGCCACCGGCTGGCCGTTGCAGGCGGTCATTTTAAGCACGATGCTCATCGGTTCGACACCCGGAATGTCGCAGGTGAAGTTGGTACCAATGCCGAAGCTCACATTAATGCGACCGTGCAATGCGCGGAAAATCTCCAGCGATTTTGGCAGCGTCAGACTGTCGGAAAACACCAGGGTCTTGCTCATCGGGTCGATGCCGAGCTTGTGGTAGTGGGCGATGCATTTCTCGCCCCAGGCCACCGGGTCACCGGAATCATGGCGCAAGCCGTCGAACAGCTTGGCGAAGAACAGATCGAAATCGCCGAGGAAGGCATCGGTGGTGATGCAGTCGGTGAGGGCGATGCCGAGCAGGCCGCGGTACTCGCGGACCCAGCAATCGAGCGCAGCGATCTGGCTATCAATCAGGCGCGGACCGAGTTGCTGGTGCGCCATGATCCATTCGTGGGCCATGGTGCCCAGTGGTTTCATGTCCAGCTCGCGCGACAGGTGCACGTTGCTGGTACCGACGAAACGGCCGGGGAAGTCGTGCTTGAGCACGTTGACCACTTCAGCCTGCACACCGTAGGAAAAACGCCGGCGCGTGCCGAAATCAGCGACTTGCAGCTGCGACAGTTCATCGGCCGAAGCGTTGGCGCTCAGCCAGTCGAACTTGCGATACAGCTGCTCGCGCGCGCGTTCCAGCGACATGTCGTGATAGCGATGGCGGTTGCGCACTTCGCTGACAATCGCCAACAACGGTACTTCATAGAGGATCACATGCAACCACGGCCCGCGCAGGCGGATGAACAACTCGCCGTTCTCGATGCCGGTCTGCACGTAGCGCAGGTTGAAGCGAAACAGCCCGAGAAAGCGCAAAAAATCCGGTTTGAGAAAACTGATGCGTTCAAGGAAATTCAGTTGGTCGCCGCTCAGGCTGGTTTCGGCCAGGCGCTCGATCTGAAAGCGGATCTCGGCCAGATACGGGCGCAGGTCCTCGCTGTTACGGCAGCGGAACTCCCATTCGACCTCGACGTTGGGGTAGTTGTGCAGCACCGCCTGCATCATCGTCAGTTTGTAGAAGTCGGTGTCGAGCAGGTTCTGCACGATGCGATCGGCAAACACACTCTCGCTCATAACGGGGTCTCCAGGTGCGCCGCGCCGTGGCGCGGTCTATATCGATGGCGCTAGTGGCGCATATCAACGGTGGGGATTGCCAGCATTTTTTAAGCACATCGCAGAACCCATGTGGGAGAACCCATGTGGGAGCGAGCCTGCTCGCGAAAGCGTCGGGTCAGTCACATCATCTCTAGCTGATACACCGATTTCGCGAGCAGGCTCACTCCCACAGGGGCACCGGTGGATTTCAGGTTGGACTGTCGATCTGCTCCAGCATCCACTTCACGAAATCGCGCACCTTGGGCACTTCCGCCGCGTGTTCCGGATACGCCAGGTAGTAGGCATCCGTGCTGGGCATGGCATGCGCCCACGGAATGACCAGTTTGCCGTCGGCCAGTTCCTCTTCCACCAGAAACCGCGGCAACAGCGCCACGCCGCAGCCGACTTGCGCTGCGCGGATGCACATATAAAAGGTTTCGAAACGCGGCCCGTGGTAGCTATGTTCGGTCTGGTAGCCCTGGCTGTCGAACCAGTCGTGCCAGGCTTGCGGGCGCGAGGCATTTTGCAGCAGGACCAGATCGGTCAGTTGCGTCGGATCAGTCAATGGCGCATCTGGCAGGCTGCCCGGTGCGCAGACCGGCACCAGCTCCTCGCCGAACAGTTTCAGGCATTCAGTCCCCGGTCGCGCGCCCTGGCCGAAATAGAATGCAAGATCGCTGCGCCCTTGCAGCAGATCGTCCGCTTCCTGCTCGTTGCAGAGGTCCAGATGAATAGACGGATGGCGCAAACGCCAGCCTTTCAGGCGTGGCACCAGCCAGCGCGCGCCAAAGGTTGACGGCGTGGAGACGCGCAAGACTTCGGTTTCGCCGCCGTAGGAACGCAGGTAGTGCGTCGACATCTCGACCTGGGTGAGGATTTTTCTCACTTCCACCAGGTACAAATCCCCGGCCGGGGTCATCTGCAAGCGCCGACGCACGCGGCGGAACAGCAAATGCTGCAGCAACTCTTCAAGCTGCGCGACCTGTTTGCTCACCGCGCTCTGGGTCAGGTTCAGTTCTTCCGCCGCGCGGGTGAAGCTCAGGTGTCGGGTCACGGCCTCGAAGCACTGCAACGCAGTGATCGAGGGCAAGTGGCGTTTGTTCAGCATGGCCAGTCCTTTTCTTGTCTTTCTATGCTCAGCATGAATAAACGGAATGATATCTGGCGTAAAGGTCGTTTGTTGCCGCCGTGATTGGACGCTACAACTAAAGGCCTGCCCGGTCGTGAAAAGGCGACCGCACACATTCAGTTTTTCGCTTGAGGAGTGACCCATGGTTGCCGCATTGCTTGATCGTCTCGGTGTGAACCCGGCCCTGTATCAAAACGGCAAAGTGCCGGTGCATTCACCGATCGACGGCAGTCGCATCGCGGCGGTGAACTGGGAGGGCGCGGCGGAAGTCGAGCAGCACATCAGTCGCGCCGATCATGCATTCGAACAATGGCGCAAGGTGCCGGCCCCGCGTCGCGGCGAGCTGGTGCGGCAATTTGGCGAAGTGTTGCGCGAATACAAGGCGGATCTCGGTGAGCTGGTGTCGTGGGAAGCAGGCAAGATCACTCAGGAAGGCCTGGGCGAAGTGCAGGAGATGATCGATATCTGCGACTTCGCTGTCGGCCTGTCGCGTCAGTTGTACGGTTTGACCATCGCTTCCGAGCGCCCGGGCCATCACATGCGCGAAACCTGGCATCCGCTCGGCGTGGTCGGGGTGATCAGTGCGTTCAACTTCCCGGTCGCGGTGTGGGCGTGGAATACCACCCTGGCGCTGGTCTGCGGCAATCCGGTGGTATGGAAACCGTCGGAAAAAACCCCGCTGACCGCGCTGGCCTGTCAGGCCTTGTTCGATCGCGTGGTGAAGAATTTCAGCGATGCGCCGGCGAGCCTTTGCCAGGTCATCATCGGTGGTCGTGATGCCGGTGAAGCGCTGGTCGATGACCCGCGTGTCGCCCTGATCAGCGCCACCGGCAGCACGCGCATGGGCCGAGAAGTGGCGCCAAAAGTCGCCGCACGGTTTGCTCGCAGCATTCTCGAGCTCGGTGGCAACAACGCGATGATCCTCGGCCCGAGCGCCGATCTGGACATGGCCGTACGCGCCATTCTGTTCAGCGCCGTCGGCACCGCCGGGCAGCGTTGCACCACGTTGCGCCGGCTGATCGCCCATGAGTCGGTGAAAGAAGAAATCGTCACCCGCCTTAAAGCGGCGTATTCGAAAGTGCGCATCGGTCATCCGCTGCAAGGCAATCTGGTCGGCCCGCTGATCGACAAGCACAGCTTCGAAAACATGCAGGACGCGCTCGAGCAAGCGTTGAGCGAGGGCGGTCGGGTGTTCGGCGGCCAGCGTCAACTTGAAGATCAGTTCCCCAACGCCTACTACGTGTCGCCGGCCATCGTCGAAATGCCCGAGCAGAGCGACGTGGTCTGCAGTGAAACCTTCGCGCCAATTCTCTACGTGGTTGGCTACAGCGATTTCGAGGAAGCACTGCGCCTGAACAATGCGGTGCCGCAAGGCTTGTCGTCGTGCATCTTCACCACCGATGTGCGCGAGGCCGAACGATTCATGTCGGCGGTCGGCAGCGATTGCGGCATTGCCAACGTCAACATCGGCCCAAGCGGTGCGGAAATCGGCGGCGCGTTCGGTGGTGAAAAGGAAACCGGTGGCGGCCGCGAATCCGGCTCCGACGCCTGGCGCGCCTACATGCGCCGGCAGACCAACACGGTCAACTATTCGCTTGAGCTGCCGTTGGCGCAGGGCATCACATTCGACTGATTCTCGAGTCGGATGAGACCCCTGTAGGCCTTCGCCTGCGCGCGATAACGATTTCCCGGCCAGCATCAATACTGAATGTGCCGGCGTCATCGCGAGCAGGCTCACTCCTACATTGATTTGTGTGTTTGTTGGGTTTCTGTTGGAGTCTGGCAATGCCGTTACGCGAAGAATGTCTGTGGGAAAAGCTCACGCCGCAACGCCCGGATCACACCGCGCTCAGGGGCGAGGTCAAGGTCGATGTCTGCGTGATCGGCGCCGGGTTCACCGGGTTGTCGGCGGCGCTGCACTTGCTGGAAAAAGGTAAAAGCGTCTGCATTGTCGAGGCACATCGCGCCGGGCATGGCGGGTCCGGGCGCAACGTCGGTCTGGTCAACGCCGGCCTGTGGATCCCACCGGACGAGATCGAAGCCGGCTTCGGCGAAGCGGTCGGCAGTCAGCTCAACCGCATGCTCGGTGCGGCGCCGGCGCTGGTGTTCAGCCTTGTGGATAAATACCGCATCGACTGTCAGCTGCGCCGCGAAGGCACTTTGCACATGGCGCATAACGCCAAGGGCGAGGCGGACCTGCGCAGTCGCGAGCAACAATGGCAGCGCCGTGGCGCGCCGGTCGAACTGCTGACCGGCAAGGCCTGCGAGCAAGCCACCGGTACGCAGAAAATCGCCGCCGCGCTACTCGACCGTCGTGCCGGCACGCTCAACCCGATGGCGTATGTGACCGGGCTGGCCAACGCCGTACTCGGGCTCGGCGGGCAGATGTTCGATCATTCGCCGGTCACCCGTCTCGAACGTGTCGGCCAGCAATGGTCGGTGCAGACCGGGCAAGGCTCGGTACTCGCCGAGCAAGTGGTGATCGCCTCCAATGCCTACACCGAAGGCGACTGGACCGAGCTCAAGCGCAATTTTTTTCCCGGTTATTACTATCAGGTCGCTTCCGTCCCGCTGAGGGAAGACGCCGCACAGGAAATTCTCCCCGGCGGGCAGGGTTCGTGGGACACCCGTCAGGTCCTGAGCAGCATTCGCCGTGACAGGGAAGGGCGTCTGTTGCTGGGCAGCCTCGGCAATGGCAATCAGAAACCGACCTGGTTTCTCAAGGCCTGGGCCGACCGGGTGCAGCAGCATTACTTCCCCAATCTGAAGCCGGTCGAATGGGAATGCACCTGGACCGGGCGCATTGCCTTTACGCCCGATCACCTGATGCGCCTGTTCGAACCGGCACCGGGGCTGGTGGCCGTCACCGGCTACAACGGCCGCGGCGTCACCACCGGCACGGTGGTCGGCAAAGCTTTCGCCGATTATTTGTGCAATGGCGACCCGCAGTCATTGCCGATTCCCTTTGCACCGATGCAGCCCTTGGCTGGCGTCGGCTTGCGCAGTTGCCTGTACGAGGCCGGTTTTTCGCTCTATCACGCGGGCCAGTGCCTGCGCATCGTCATTTGAGTGTTGAAATTTGTTGCCGGAAGCGGCGCTTTTGAATCGAGCGACTAGCCTGTAATGGTGCGGGTTGTAGCAGTCCCGCACCAGCAGTGTGCAGTTCGGTGACGCGGGCTGTTACAGGCTGGTTGCACGTCGTTTGCCGCTGCGGTTGCAATGATGGCGCACAAGGGTTGCGCCTGAAAAAAACAATGGTTTCACCTTCCGCGGTTTAGACGGTTGCACGCCCAATGAAAATGGGAACGAAACAGTCGAAATAACAAGAAAGCAGCGACTTTTTGAAGAATAAAAAACCGCTGGCACGGGCCTTGCTCTGAGCTTTGAATGAAGTGAAGTCGCAGTGCCAACTAAAAAAAACCTTGGAGCACCACCTCATGTCCCAGACGTTTTACAAGAAAGGCTTTCTGGCCCTCGCAGTAGCTGCTGCGCTGGGTGTTTCTGCGTTTGCTCAAGCTGATATCAAGATCGGTGTAGCGGGTCCAATGACGGGCGCCAACGCGGCGTTTGGCGAGCAGTACATGAAAGGGGCACAGGCAGCGGCTGATGCAGTCAACGCGGCGGGCGGCGTCAACGGCGAGAAAATCGTTCTGGTCAAGGGCGATGACGCCTGTGAGCCGAAGCAGGCCGTGACGGTTGCCAAGGACCTCACCAACCAGAAAGTCGCCGGCGTGGTCGGTCACTTCTGCTCTTCTTCGACCATTCCAGCCTCGGAAATCTACGACGAAGCCGGGATCATCGCGATCACCCCGGGCTCGACCAACCCGCAAGTCACCGAGCGCGGTCTGAGCGCCATGTTCCGCATGTGCGGGCGTGACGACCAGCAGGGCATCGTCGCCGGCGATTACATCGTCGACATGATCAAAGGCAAGAAAGTCGTCGTGCTGCACGACAAGGACACCTACGGCCAAGGCCTGGCGGATGCCACCAAGGCTCAACTGGAAAAACGCGGCGTCAAACCGGTGCTGTACGAAGGCCTGACCCGTGGCGAGAAAGACTTCAGCACCATCGTCACCAAGATCCGTGGCGCCGGTGCCGATGTCGTCTACTTCGGCGGCCTGCATCCGGAAGCCGGTCCACTGGTTCGCCAGTTGCGTGAACAAGGCCTGAAAGACGTCAAGTTCATGTCCGATGACGGCATCGTGACCGACGAACTGGTGACCACCGCTGGCGGCCCGCAATTCACCGATGGCGTGCTGATGACCTTCGGCGCCGACCCGCGTCTGCTGCCTGACAGCAAGACCGTAGTGGATGCTTTCCGCAAGGCCGGCACCGAGCCTGAGGGCTACACCCTGTACGCCTACGCCTCGGTCCAGACCCTGGCAGCGGCGTTCAACGGTGCGAAGAAAAACGACGGCGAAGCGGCCGCGAAGTGGCTGAAAGCCAACCCGGTGAAAACCGTGATGGGCGAGAAGACCTGGGACGCCAAGGGCGACCTGAAAGTCTCCGACTACGTGGTTTACCAGTGGGACAAGGACGGCAAATACCACCAGCTGGAAAAACAGAAGTAAGGGCTGAGGTGATCATCTGATCCCGCAAATCCCTTGTAGGAGTGAGCCTGCTCGCGATAGCGGTTGAGCATTCAACACATGTGTTGCCTGTCAGTCCGTCATCGCGAGCAGGCTCACTCCTACAGAGGCGGTGGCGGCAGATGGATCACACTCCGACATTGCTCCGACGTAAATCTGTAATTTTCCTAGAAGAACCGCGCGCCCAGGGTGCGCAGGTTCTCACTGCGTGAGATTGCGTTATGGATGGTATTTTCCTGCAGCAACTGGTCAACGGCCTGACCCTCGGGTCGGT
>Ga0196970_1001389_pt1 | contig 16708 bp, 13 predicted proteins | sample S1v_513CmetaG_FD_148672 | JGI IMG/M metagenome (GOLD analysis project Ga0196970, IMG submission 148672) | Soil microbial communities from Anza Borrego desert, Southern California, United States - S1+v_5-13C | ecosystem: Environmental > Terrestrial > Soil > Desert | place: USA: California...
AGTTAAAGGCCCCCACGACGCCCTGAGTCTTGTTGCGCACATCCTCGGTCAGGGCAGTAATGCCCTTCACCTCGGCAGCCGTGGCCTGGGCCAGTTCGCGGATCTGTGCGAGCATCTGGCCGGCGTTGGCCACCAGGGCGTTCCCCTGATCGACCTCGGCCGTGCCGGTCTCCATCGCCTTGACCGCCCGGGCCGTCTGCTGCTGAATGCTGACGACCAGGTCGGTGATATGTCGGGCCGACGTGGCAGAGCGATCGGCAAGCCGGCGAACCTCTTCGGCCACGACCGCAAAGCCACGGCCCTGCTCACCGGCCCGGGCCGCCTCGATTGCGGCGTTCAGGGCAAGCAGGCTGGTCTGGTCGGCGATCTCCGAAATCACTTCCGTGATCTCCGTAATCTGCGTGGAGAGCTGCGAGAGCCCGCGAATCTCGCCGGCGGCTTCGCCAACCCGCTGCCGAATCCGGTCCATGCCGCCGACGGTGTCGGCGACCACGGCGGCGCCCTGGGCAGCGCTGTCGGCTGAGTTGCCGGCGGCCTGCGCAACGGCGGCCGCCCGGCTGGCCATGGCATCGATATCGGCGACGACGGTGGCGAGCAGATCCGATGCCCGCTGCACTTCGGACGCCGAGTCTTCGGCGCCGGCGGCGATCTGGCCGATGGTCTGCTGGAACTCGGTCATGGTGCGGCCTGCTTCAGCGGCGCTGAGGGCCTGGTCCGAGCTGCCGCTGGCCACCTGCCCGGCGCCCTGGGCCGCACCGCTGGCGGAGGTCGCCACCGCCTGGGAGGAGACTGTCATGGCACCGGCGGCATTCGAAATTGCGTGGGCGCTTGTGGTCACACCGCTGACGATGGTGCGGAGGCTGTCGATGTTGTGCTGGACGGAGCGGGCCATTTCGCCCAACTCATCTTTGCGCCGGGTCACAACGGCGAAGTCCTGGTGGTCGGTCCGCAGGTCGCCGCCGGCCAGACGGGCCAGCATGTTCTGCAGCCGCCGGATCATGCCGGTCAGCGATCCGGCCAGCAGGACCGTAATCAGGACCGATACGATGATGGTGGCGACGCCAATGGCAATCAGTTCGTTTTGCACCGCCCGGAAGGGGAGCAGGAGGTCATCGTTGGTATAGGCGGTTACGGCGATGTGCCAGGAGGGTTTGCTGGGCAGCTTGCGCAGCACGGCAAACTTCGCACGGGGGGCCGTCTCACCGGGGTTCTGCCAGTCGTAAAAAATCGTCCCGTTGTGCTGGACGGCTTCGGCCTCGGCCAGGTAGCCCTTGCCCCAGGTCGTGTCGTTCATATTCCCCTTTTCCTGACGGGGATGATAAATGAACGCGCCCTCATTCGCAATCGCCACGGCATAGCCCTTCATGCCGTTCTTGGCGAAATACTGATCACCGATCCGATTGAGGATGGGGCCGGCGTTCCGAGCGAAGTCCGCATCGGTGGCGCTCCCCTTGGCAACCGCGTCGACCTCGGCCACCAGCAGGTCGCTCATGTATTCGATGTCGCGAATCGACAGGTCCAGGTATGCGGTGCGGGTTTGGCTGATGCTGAGCCACGATACGATCGTGATCGAAATCAACAGCATCAGAGCAAAGGTGACTGAGAGAATGGTGCGTATTGAGTATAGGTGCTTCTTCATAGACTGCCTCCCATTAATGCTAGGCGATGTGGTGAGTAGAACTAGTCTAATCTATAGACCTTACAGTTCCAATACAATTCTAGTCGGATTTCCTTAACTGGCACCATGGCCCAACTGGGCCTATGTGAAGCATCGAACTTGGCGGAGGATTCCCTCCGGCCCACAGCGAAGTCAGAGAGGCACGATAGCGGACCGGACGGGGGGATGGCCGTGGTAAGTTACGTGGCCCGCGATTGGAACGACCTGACCGACCAACTCTTCAGCGACTCCTGGCAAGAGGACCTGGGTCGGTTTCGATCTACGCATGTCTTCCGGGGGCTGGGCAACGCGGCCCACGACCTGCGCCCCAGCCTGTCCCGCCCCGAGCGCAACTACATCCACGTGGAAAACCACCTGCTGCGGGCGTTCAAAAAGTACGCCAAGCAGGATGCCGTTCCCGCCGATTCGCTCTGGAACCTGCTGGCGGTGGCGCAGCACCACGGGCTGCCTACCCGGTTGCTCGACTGGACATACTCGCCTTTTGTGGCTCTGCACTTTATGACCGAGAAGGAAGAGGACTTCGTCTACGATGGCCTGGTCTGGAGCGTGGACGTGGCCCGCACCAACGAGTACCTGCCCCCGCCCATGCGCGGCATGCTGCGCAAGGAAGGCTCCATGGTCTTCACGGCCGAAATGCTCAGCCGGGCTGCCAGCACGCTGGAGGAGTTCGAGGCGCTCTCGACGGACGAGTTTGTGGCCTTCTTCGAGCCGCCGTCGCTGGACGCCCGCATGGTCAACCAGTATGCCCTTTTTTCCTTGATGTCGTCGGCCACGGGGTGCCTCGATTCCTGGCTGGCCGGCCGACCTGACCTGTGCAAGAAGGTTATCGTGCCGGCACACCTGAAGCGGGAAATCCGAGACCGGCTGGACCAGGCAAACGTGACCGAGCGCGTGCTCTTCCCCGGCCTGGATGGCCTGAGCCGCTGGGCTGCCCGGTACTATGGGCCCCGGTCAACATCGTGATGGATGAACGTAACGAAAACGCCCCCACCAAGCTGCTTGGTGGGGGCGTTGTTGTGGCTGGCTACTGCTGATAGAGGACCATCATGCTGATGGCCGGAACCTTGGCCGAACCGGTGACCGAGCCGGCTTCGCCGATTTTGGCACCCTGGGCTGCCACGTTCCAGGCGCCGCCCGGCAGGCTGACCGTCACATCTTCCCGGTTCGGGTTGTAGATGACGATGATCTCCTTCCAGGTGTCGCCGCCGGCGTGATCCTTCAGCCGGAAAACGACCGTGTTGGCCGGCATTCCCTGCTCGACAAAGCTGAGGTGGCGGCGAATCTGGTCGGCCGTCGCGAGGCGGAAGGCCGGGTGCGCCTTGCGCAGGGCGATCAGGCCCTTGTAGTAGTCGAAGACCTGGCTGTACTGTGCCTTGCGGCTCCAGTCCAGCTGGTTGACCGCATCCGGGGCGTTGTAGGAGTTGTGGTTGCCACCCTTGGTGCGCAGCATCTCCTCGCCGCCATGAATGAAAGGCACGCCCTGGCTGGTAAAGACGATCGCCTGAGCCAGCAGGTCCATCTTGATTCGGTCGGCTTCGCTGTCGGAGGCGTTCGACTTGGCGATTTTGTCCCAGAGCGTCAGGTTGTCGTGGGCAGAAGCGTAGTTGACCGACTCCACCGGTTCCTTGGTGAAGTCCTCAATCCAGTTGTCGAAAGCGATGCCGCCGACCACACCGCGCTGGATGTTCATGGTCTGGCTGCCGGCGCCGGTGGCAAAGCCCTTCGTGACGCCGTCATTATCGCCTTTGATGGCGTTGCGGATGTTGTCGTTGAAGACGGCAATGTTCAAGCCCTGCTGCTTGCCCTTGCCGATGCGCAGTTCGCTGTCGAGGGCGCTGGCGCCGCCCGTCCACGGTTCGCCGTAGATGATGATGGTCGGGTCGATTTCGTCCAGGGCGGCACGAACGGCCTTCATGGTCTCGACGTCGTGCAGACCCATCAGGTCGAAGCGGAAGCCGTCAACCTGATACTCCTTGGCCCACAGCTTGACCGAGTCGACGATATACTTGCGCATCATGGGCCGCTCGGAAGCGGTCTCGTTGCCCGTGCCGGAGCCGTTGGAGAGCTTGCCGGTGGCATCGTAGCGGTAGTAGTAGGTCGGGGCGATGGCATCGAACGGGCTGGCGCCCATGGAGGTGTGGTTGTAGACCACGTCCATGACGACCCGCAGGCCGTTCTGGTGGAGCCCCTGGACCATCTGCTTGAACTCCTTGATGCGGGTGATGCCGTTGGGGTCGGTGGCGTAGGAACCCTCGGGCACGTTGAAGTTCTTCGGGTCGTAGCCCCAGTTGAACTGATCGTTGCGCTTCTCATCGACGGAGGCGTAGTCGAAGGCGGGCAGCAGGTGGACGTGGGTGACGCCCAGTTCCTTAAGGTGGTCGACGCCGGTCTTGACGCCGCTCGGCCCGATGGTGCCGGTCTCGGTAAAGGCGAGGAACTTACCCTTGTTCTTGATGCCCGAGTTGGCGTTCATCGAGATGTCGCGGACGTGGATTTCGTAGAGGATGGCATCGGTCGCCTTTGTGCTGAAGGCCGGCCGTTGGTGGCTGGTGAAGCCCGCCGGGTTGGTTTCGGCCCAGTCGACGACCAGGGCCTTGTTGCCGTTGACGCCGGCGCCCACGGCGTAGGGGTCCATGACCTCGGTCTTCTGGTTGCCGGTTTCGAGCTGGAAGGTGTAGTACTTGCCCTTCAAATCCCCGTCGACGGTGCCGACCCAGGTGCCGCCCTGGTCGGCCTTGAGCGGGTAGGCCTTGGCCTGGCTGACCGAGTCCTCGGGCCCGTTATACACCAGCACGCTTACGCCGCCCACGGTGGGCGCCCAGAGGCGGAACTTGGTGCCGGCGGGGGCGTAGGTGTGGCCCAGGTCATCGCCGGTGTAGACGAAGGCGGGGTCATTCAGCACGCCCCGCTTGAGAATGGCGGCGCCCTTCAGGCTGGTGTGCTCCAGGGAATACTCTGCCTTGATATCGGCATCTTCGGCGAGGGTGATCATCACTTCGGTGGTGCCGTCGCCGGTCGTGGTGCCCTGCTTGAGGGCGATGTTCTGCGACGGATACCATTCCTGACCGCTGCCGGAGTCCTTGGTGAACTTGAACTCGGCGCCGGTGGCCGGAATCTGGCCCTGGCCGCTGCCGACCGGGACGGTCAGCTCGTAGCGCTTGGCCGTTGCGCTGTAGGTCATCTTCCACTCGGGCGAGGGCTTGAAGCTGCCGTTCTGCGTGCCGGACCAACCGTTGAACGGGCCGGAGATATAGATGGCGCTGTCGCCCTGGTCGGCCTTGGCCAGACCGAGGCGGCCGGGCTCCAGCACGAACCGGACCTGCTTGCCGGCATCAACAAACTCGTAGCCAATCAACCCGACCTCGGAGATGCGGGCGTCCTTGACGTTGTCGATCTTGAGGGCGGGCTTGAGCGTAAAGCCGTCGGTGCCGCCCTTCAGTTCCAAGGGATGGCTCAGCGACGCCACGATGGTACGCTTGCTGTCCATGTAGGCCGTACGGACCTTGGGAGCGGTAGAGACCTTCGCCCGGTCCGTTTCAAACTGCTCTTCGCCTTCCACGACCCAGATTTCGGCCTGGCCGTTCTGGACTTCGATATAGCGGTCCTTGTCCACGTCTTTGGCTGTCCAACTGTCGCCGCCCTTGCGGACGATGAACCCAATCTTGTCGTGTTTTTCGGTGTAAGTAATAGTAGTTAGCATGCCAAAATCGTCCTTTTTATCGAATTTGTAGCCCTTGCCGTCCTTGCCGGAAGGCCAGACCCACAGATCCCAAGGTTCGTAGTTGCCGTCGTAGCGGAAGTAATGGATGGTCACAGTAGTACCGTTCGCCGCCTCCGGGGCGGGCGCATCGGTCTTCTTTTTCGTCGTGCAGCCGGTGAGGATGCTGACAATCAGCGCCAGGCTCAGGAAGAGTGAAAGGGTTCTACGCATGGATAATCCTCCTGTTGGGGATACTACTGGATGGTGTGGCAGGTTTGTGCAATCGTTTGCACAGTGATGGATAGGGATTCGGCGATCGGTCAGTGATTCCCTGCACCCCTCAATAGTAGTACGTCGGAAGTAGTATAGCATGTTGCACCGGCTTGTTGTCTGTGGAGCATAAATTACTAAATAAGGAAGAGACCTGGTCACCACAGGCGACCAGGTCAGGTTGGGACGCGTTCCGATGTTACTGATCCGTACGGACGACGACCAGGTAGGTTGAGGGCGGGTCAGCGGCGTTTTGCGAGCCGGTACTGATGGTGTAGGCCAGATGAGTCCGCCCCGGGCTGACGGCGATCCAGCCGATGTCGGTGCCCTGGGCCAGTTCGGCGAGGAGCTTGCCCTGGCGGTCGTGCATCGTCAGCGTGCCGTACCCGAGGGCGTCTTCGAGGAGAAGTCGGTCGTTGCTGAGCCAGAAGACGCCGTTTCCGGGGAGGGGCACGGGAGCCGCACCGCCGCCGCTTGCCGAGATTATCTGGTACTTGGGCAGCGATGATGGGTCGGCGAATGTGCCGTACACCAGGCTCTGGCCATCAGACGACCAGGAATTCAACACGATCCGGCCCTGTGGTCCCGTCGCCTCGGTTGTGATGGCGGTGATGGTGCCGGACTTCAGGTCAGCCACGCATACGCGCTGGGCGGTCATGTCGGCCACCTGTTCCTTGATGGCCAGGTCACCGCACAGGGTCGCGATTCTGCTGCTGTCTGGCGACCAGAGGAGCGGTTCGGCGCCCAGCACCTTGTCGGGCAGGGAGAAATAGCGGGCCTTGCCGGAAGCCAGGTCGAGCACACCCAGCCGGGGCGCCAGCCTGGGCTCGGCCCAGGCCTCGGGGTGCTTGGGGTAGACTGTGTCCATGGGAACGGAGAGGAAGGCGATTTGCCGTGAGTCGGGCGTCCAGGCGGCCCAGAGGCTATAGTGGCCGGGCTCGTGCCAGGTGCTTTGCCGCCGGGCGCTCTGGTCCAGCAGGTAGAAGCCGGGCACGGGGTCAGTCCGCTGGGTCTGCACCAGGTACCGGGCGCCGTCGGGCGACCAGGCGTCCCAGACGTTGCTGCCGTAAAATCCCGGGGCCTCGGCCTGGTAGGAGTCGCCGGTACGCAGGTCGACAAACCAGCCGGCCTTGCCCTTGACGTAGCTGACCACCCGGGTCCGGTCCGGGCTGACCTGCCACTGGGACCCATCGGCGATTTGCACCGCATCGCCGACAAGCGGTTTGAGCCAGTGGCCCGGCGCCAGCCCGCTGAACAGCACAGCCGTGCCGTCCAGCACAGGCTCGTTGATGTAGAAAGACCGGTCGCGGGGAACAGCCGCCAGAGGCTGCGGCATCCCTTCCTTGAGGTGAATCAGCGCGAGCGCCTCTTCCGTCTCGCCCTGCAAGACCCCGTAGACCCGGTCTTCCCCCACCCACTGGAGGTTCAGAATCTGCCGGTAGGGGCCCACCCGGAACCCATTCGGGACCGCTTCGCGTTGCACGGAAGCCGTCGCGGGCGGGGAAGGCGTTGTGGGAGCGGGCGTAACGACGACCGGGGGCGCCGGGGGAGGTGACGGCGTCTCTTTTGGCACAGACGGGGGTGAAGGGGAATTGGCACAGCCGGCCGCCAGCAGGAGTACGCCAACCGCTGCCATTGCGATACGCTTCATGGATCGGTCACCTCCTGACTCTGTGACGCTGGCCTGCCTGCCATAGTTTCAGGCGAATACAGAAAGCGACCCGGGACCAGCACCTGGCCCCGGGTCGCATGGCAGAAGCTTAGTTACTCGGCAGTGGTCTGGGTCACGGTTTCGGCGGGCAGCGCAGCCTGGATCTTCTGCACCTGGTCGCCGAGGCCGGGAATGTTGGCGAGGAGGTCGGAGATCTTCAGGCCGGTGAGCGTCTCCACCATGGCCGGGGCGGTGGCTACGACCTTGGCGATATCGCCCATGAACCGGTTGATGCCCACATCGGCACCGGCGCCACCCGTGGAGAGGATGGTGACCTTGTCGATCTTGGAGAGCGGCTCGGCAGCAGCCCGCATGAGTTCGGGCAGGGCGGGCAGCATCTTGTCGAGGATGGCGGCCTGGCCGTACTCCTTGTAAGCAGCAGCCTTGACCTGCATGGCTTCGGCTTCCGCCTTGCCCTTGGCCAGCACGATTTCGGCTTCCGCCATACCACGCGCACGGAGGGCAGCGGCTTCCGCTTCACCGGTCAGCTTCTTGATGTCGGCTTCGGCCTGGCCGGCGGCCCGGACCGAGGCGGCCTGACCGAGGGCCTCCAGCTCGACCTTGCGGGCCTGGGCGCCGGCGATGGTCTCCAGGCGCTGCTTTTCGATTTCGGCCTGCTTCAGGACCGTCGCGATCAGTTCCTTCTCACGCCGCAGGATTTCGGCTTCCTGCACCTTGACCTGCTCCATGCGCTCGACTTGCTGGACCTTGACCTGCTCGGCGATGACCTGCTGCTGCATGACGTTGGTCTGAATGTCGTACGCCTTGTCGGCCTGGGCCTGCGCCTTCTTGGTTTCGGCCTCGAAGGAGGCCTTCTTCAGGTTCAGGTCACGCTGGGCCTCCGCCTGCTTCGCCTGTGAGTTGGTCTGGGCCAGAATGGTCTCCTGGTCGGCCAGGGCCTTGGCGACGGAGGCTTCCCGCTGCGCGATGGCCTGCTTGATTTCGGTCTCGCGCTGGGCCTCAGCGGCGGCGATGTTCGCAGCCATCTGAATCCGGACAATATCCGGGCGGCCCATGTTCACGATATAGTCGTTCTTGTCCTTGATCTCCTTGACGGTGAAGGAGACGACTTCCAGGCCCATCTTGTTCATGTCATCCGCCACGTTGGACCGAATTCGGTCGGCGACCATTTCGGGTTCCTTGACGATCTGCTCGACCGTCAACTGACCGACGATGCCACGCAGGTGGCCTTCCATGACGAGCTTCAGCACCTGGTGCCGCTCCTGGAGCGTCTTGGACAGGAACTGCTCGGAGGCCGTCAGGATCGATTCGGTGTCGGACTTGACCTTGATCTGAGCGACGGCCTCGACCGTCACCGCGACGCCCTGCAGGGTGTAGAAATCCTGCTGCGGGACGACGTCAAACGACATCAATTCAAGGGAGAGTTCCCGGAAAGACTGAATCAGGGGCCAAACCACGAGGCCGCCGCCCTTGGTGATCTTGGGGCCGCCAAGACCGTACACGATCAGGGCGGTGTTGGGCGGAACCTTGCGGTACATCATCGCGGCGACGCTGAGCAGCACCAGAATACCCACGATAATGCCGCCAACCACGATCCAGCTACCTACATCCATTCCTGCCATCGACGATACCTCCTTGTCGCATTACCGGGTCTACGAGTTCTGCTCCTGGTCCTCTGGCAGCCCCGTCCACGGTTCCACATAGGCCACGCCTTTCGCGTAGCGCAGCACCATGACCTGCTCGCCCCTGGCGATCGGTGTGCCGTTTGCACTGCGGGCCGCTGTGACCATCCGGGAGCCGTGCAGGGTGTACACCAGTTCACCGGTGCCGCCCTCTCGGATCCCGACGGTCAGTTTACCGACCACACCAAGGTAGTTGGAGGGGGGCATGGGACGTTCGCTGCGCACCAGGAACTTGAGCCACTTGTAGATCAGCCAGCCCGTGACCAGGCCGCCGGCGCCCGCAGCCGGAATCGCCAGCAGCAGTCCAAAGTGCGGTGTGCGGGTCATCAGGTAGCCGACGCCGCCAAAGCCCATGAGGAACGCCACGAGTGTCTGGAAGTTGACCGGCGATACGCTGGCAACATGTGCGCTGCCGCTGTCGCCGGGCCCCTGCCCATGGACCCCCTGGCTCAGGTCGCCGTGGCCCACATCGCCGTGGCCGAAGTCGCCGTGACCGCCATGCGCCCCGCCGTCGCCGACATGGCCGATTCCGCTGGCATCCAACGCGCCAAGCACGAAGGAGACGAGCGTCAGGCCAAAGCCGACGAAGAAGGTAATCAGGAACACGGTTGACATCCACTTGCCCCCCTTTCACATCCAAACGTGGTCTGCACACTAAGAGAGTTAATTAGACAACCGTTTGGTTCACTCCTGGGGGATACTACAGGTAGAAATCAGTTTTTTGCTACCACATCAAGGGGGCCGGACCAATGAAATCGAGCAAAATCGTGCTAATCGGCAGCGGAATGGTTGGTTCCACCTTTGCCTACACTGTGCTGCTGAGGGGCCTGGCACATGAACTGGTGATTATCGACGTCAACCGCGCCAAGGCGGAAGGCGATGCTCTGGATCTGAACCACGGCCTGATGCTGGCCAAACCGATGAAGATCTACGCCGGCGATTATGCGGATTGCAGGGGCGCCGACATCATCGTGATCACGGCCGGTGCGGCCCAAAAACCCGGCGAGACCCGTATCGATCTGATGAACCGGAATGTGGCGATTTTCGATGCGATCATCAAGCAGGTGACGCAGCACAACACGGACGGCATCATGCTGATTGCCACCAACCCGGTCGATATCCTGACACAGGTGGCCCTGAAGCTGTCCGGCTGGCCGGCGCAGCGAGTAATCGGTTCCGGTACGCTGCTGGACAGCTCGCGCTTTCGGTATCTGATCGCCGAAAAGCTGCGGCTCGACCCCCGCAGCGTGCACGGGTATATCATCGGGGAGCATGGTGATACGGAAGTGCCCGTCTGGAGCGGACTGAACGTGGCCGGGCTGCTGCCGGATGAATGCGAAGAGACGCACCGCTGGTGCCTGGACGACGCGGACAAGGAGACGATCTACGAAGAGACCCGCACGGCTGCCTACAAGATCATCGAGCGGAAGGGATCGACCTACTATGCCATCGCCCTGGCGCTGGCCCGCATTTGCGAGGCGATATTGCGGGACCAGCATTCGGTGCTGGCCGTCTCCTCCTACCTGGAGGGTTACCATGGCGTCAGCGGCATCTGCCTGGGTGTACCGACGGTGGTTGGCCGAAACGGCGTGGAGGCTGTGATGGAGATTCCGCTCAGCGCCAGGGAAGCGGAACAGTTCCGGGCTTCGGCCGCAAAGCTCCAGGAGTTCCTGACCGAAATCGGGTTCTAGCCCGCGCGAAACACCGCCCCGTTGCTGCCGTAAAGGCGCTCGGGGCGGTGTTTTTATATGTCCTCGTCGTCGTCATCCAGCAGGCCAATGGCCGACCCCCGGCTCTGCTTATAGAGGAAGGTGGCTTTTTGGAACTGGAGCGCCAGGCAGAGGCCGTGCTTCGCATGGCGGTAGGTCGTGACGGGGATTTCGGTGACGAGCCCTTCGGGAATGTCGGCGCCCAACCCGGTGAAGGGCTCGGACAGGTCTGTGGTCAGGCGGCGCCCCCGGGGCGACCGGTTGACGATGTGCCCGCCCTTGGCGCCCGGCTCCAGGGGCCAGATGAGCAGCAGGCCTGACTGTTTGACCGGGGCGGTGGCGACGCGCTCGGGGAGGTCTGCGTCCAGATCGCGGGCGGCGCAAAGCTGTTCCATGGCCTGCCTAAATGTATTGGACCAGACGATGGTCTTGCCAACAGCTTTGAGCGACACGTTCATTTTGGCTGACAGGTCCATCACAGACTCACCTCCGCCTGTACCGGGAATCTGCCTATATATACGGTCCCAAGACGCGCTTTGTTCGGAGGAAATGGGTATTGCATATTTATGCAGTGCGGACTTATAATTATGCGAGATGATACGAGTCGAGGAGGCGCCGCTTCATGTCGAAGAAGAAGTGTGTTCTGGCTTATTCTGGCGGATTGGATACCACCGTGGCGATCCATTGGATCAAAGAGAACTACGACTGTGACGTCGTTACGCTGGCCGTTGACGTCGGTGCGAACGATAAGGATCTGGACTACATTCGTGAGAAGGCGCTGGCGATTGGTGCCACCGCCAGCTATGTGCATGACGCCAAGCAGGAGTATGCATACGAATACATTCTCCCGACGCTGATGGCGAATGCGATTTATGAGAGCAAGTACTATTTGTCGGCCGCCCTCTCCCGGCCGCTGATTAGCAAGCTGTTGGTCGAAGTGGCCGAGAAGGAAGGCGCCGACTTTGTCGCCCACGGCTGCACGGGCAAGGGGAACGACCAGGTGCGGTTTGAGGTCTCCGTGGCGGCGCTCAACCCCAACATCAAGGTGATCGCGCCGGTGCGCGACTGGGGCTGGAGCCGCGAAGAGGAGATCGACTATGCCATCAAGCACAACATTCCGGTGCCGGTGGGCAAGGAAAACCCGTTCTCGCTGGATGTAAACCTGTGGGGCCGCTCCTGCGAAGCCGGCGTGCTGGAAGACCCCTGGACCGAGGCGCCCGAGGCGGCCTTTGAGTGGACCGTCAGCCCGCAGAACGCACCGGACCAGCCCGAGTACCTCGAAATCGGTTTTGAGCAGGGCGTTCCGGTATCTGTCAACGGCGAGCAGATGGGCCTGGTTGCCCTGATCGAGAAGGTGCATGCCATCGCTGCCGCACACGGCGTGGGTCGGATCGATCATGTGGAGAACCGCCTGGTGGGCATCAAATCGCGTGAGGTCTACGAAATGCCCGCCGCCCATGTATTGACCCTGGCGCACAAGGAGTTGGAGACTATCACCCTGCCCCGGGAGCTGCACCACTTCAAGCTGAGCCTGGAGCAGAAGTACGCCGAGCAGATTTACTTCGGCCTCTGGTTCACGCCGCTGCGCAAGTCGCTGGACGCCTTCATCAAGGAGTCGCAGAAGACGGTGACGGGCAGCGTGCGGATCAAGCTGTACAAGGGCACGGCGGTTTGCGTGGGCCGGAAGTCGCCGCTGACTCTGTACAGTTACGACCTGGCCACCTACGACAAGGCCGACAAGTTCGACCACAAGGCGTCCAAGGGGTTCATTGATATTTTCGGCCTGCCGACCAAGGTGTTTGCTGCGGTGCAGAAGAACGCCGAGGAGAAGAATGCGGTGGCTGCGGATTAGCGAAGAGGAGGAAGAAGGGCGGTAGACCGATGGGTCACCGCCCCTTTTCGTTTTGCGCAGGTAGGGCGGGCGCCGGAGACTTACTGGAAGCGCAGTGATCCGGCAGGAAACTTGCGGTATAGATAGAACTTGGCAAACAGAGAATTGTTCCAGGAAAGGGAGAGGACCAGCGTGAACTGTCCGCATTGTGGGGCTGCGATTGCGCCGAACAGCCGGTTCTGCACGGAGTGTGGCAAGCCCCTGGCCGCTGCAGGCCCGGCGCCCATGTCCCCCGCCCCTCAGCCCGGCCGGCCGCCCATGCCTGGCCAGCCCATGCCCGGCGCCCCAATGGGCATGCCGCCCGTTCCGCCGCCTGCCGGCGGCGCCCCGATGATGCCGCCTACTGGCGGTGCGATGCCCATGCCGCCCCGGCCCGGCACTGCACCGGTAATGCCGCCTGCCCCGACTGGCGGAATGCCCATGCCTCCCGGCCCGATGGGCGCCGCCCCCATGCCGCCGGCACCCCAGCCCGCGGCCCCGGTCTTCACGACGCCTGCTCCGGCGCCCATGGCCCCCGCACCGGCCCCGATGGCCCCGACCCCGGCGCCCATGGCCCCGACCCCGGCGCCCATGGCCCCGGCCACTCAGGTCGCCGCCGCAACCCTCGCCACCACCGAGGCCTACAAGCTGGCCACCACCGGTGACCTGCTCAACAACGGCCAGCCCGTCGCCATTCTCGTCACCGAAAATCAGCTCACCCTCCAGGTTCCGGGCGCCGCGCCCATCGTCGAGGCGATTCCCGGCCTGCGCCACATCGTCGTGGGCGACTTCGACGGCGACGGCCTGCAGGAGCTGGCGGTTTTCAACGATACCCAGGTCTGGGTGCTGCGCTTCAGCGCCCACGGCTCCGTGCCCAGCGGCAAGGTGACCCTCAAGGAGATGCCCGAGCATCTGAGCCGGGCGCCCTTCACCTACGACGGCGGCCGCACCGTGCTCATGAGCGCAACCAACGAGCAGATCACGTTCTATGTGATCCATCCCTCCAAGGGCCTGGTGGAAATCGCCAAGACCCCGGTGCCCTTCATCGAACCCTAGGGAGCCCGAGGCGCACTTGCAGGGACCCGGCCGCCCTGGCCGGGTCCCGCTTCGCTCAGGAAGGACGGAACTCATTCATGCGTAATACCTACCGTGTCGCCCTAATTCTCCTATGCGCGCTGGCGGCGTTCGCCGGCCCGATCATCTTCTTGGAAGACCGGCCGAAACTGGGCTACCTGATTGGCGGCCTGATCGCCGCGATCCTGGCCAGGCAACTCCTTGTCGTCATGATCGACGTGGAGCACTTCCTGCCCATTTGGCTGCGGGGCAGCCTGGGGGCGTTTGCCGGGGCCCTTTCCTGGGCGCCAATCACCCTGGTGGCCGTTTTCGACGTGATTCCGAACATGGCGGAGAAGGGCTTTAACCGGTTCGACCCGGTCTGGATTGGCGGGGGCGTAGTGGCGCCGCTGGCGATCCTCGGCTTTGCGGTCTGGTACGCGTATCGGCTGAAGCTCAGCGTGCCGGATGTGGTCATGACGGCGCTGTACCGGTACTCATTCCCTCTGCTGGGCATGGACCTGCTCGTCCGGATCCCGTCGGGGTTGCCGAAGCAGTATCCATGGCTTTTCCTGTTCACGGGTGCGCTGTTCCTCACGTTGGATATTCTCATTCACGGGGTGGAGCCGAAGCCGTACCGGGAGTCGAAAGTGTAGCACAAAAATGAACTTCTGACGTTTCTGGTAGACCGAAGCATCATGCTGGTCGGGCGACTCTGCCACCCGAAAGGAGCCAGGGGGCTACTTCCAAAGGAGAATTGCAGTCGCCCCCGCGGCGCGGCTACCATGTGAATTGGAGAACAAGCGCATAGCGATCTGGTCCGTTCTGCGGGAGAGCCTCTCCTCCAACCGGAGGCGAGCGCCGAAGGAGCAAACCGTTCCCTCCGTCAAAGGGCACGGTGAATCTCTCAGGCCAAAGGACCGCGACGGGGCCCCGGTTGGGGCAACCAGCACTCTGGAAAGCCGCTGCACCTGCGGCACCGACGGAGCAAGGCCTGCGGGGCAGGCCAAACCTCTCAGGTAACAAAGACAGAGGAACGACTTTGACAGGTCGTTCCTTTTTTTGTGTCCTGCATGTGAATGTGTTCACAAACACAACGCAATGGGACGGCCAGAACCAGATCAGATAAGGAGATGAGGAGCATGATGACGGAAATCTACGACCTGATTATCGTGGGCGGCGGCCCTGCGGGCATGACAGCCGCCATTTACGGCGCCCGTGCCAAAATGCGGACCCTGCTGATCGAAAAGGCGAAGCACGGCGGCCAGGCCGCCACGACCGAAGAGGTGGAGAACTGGCCCGGCGCCGGCAAGACCACCGGTCCTGATCTCATGAAGCAGTTCCGTGAGCACACCGAGCACCTCGGCGTTGAGATGATCAAGGAAGACGTGGCCCGGGTCGACCTGCAGGGCGACGTCAAGGTGATCGAGACCCGCAAGGGCAACCGGTACGAAGGCCGGGCGGTCATTCTGGCGCCCGGTGCCCATCCCCGGACGCTGGGCGTGAAGGGCGAAGGCCCGCTGCGCGGCAAGGGCGTCTCCTACTGCGCCACCTGTGACGCCGACTTCTTCACCGAACTGGACGTGGTCGTGGTCGGCAGCGGCGACGCCGCCGTGGAGGAGTCGCTCTACCTGACCAAGTTCTGCGAGTCCGTCACCATGATCGTTCTCCATCCCGAAGGGACGATGGATGCCAATAAGGCCAGCCAGGAGCGGGCCTACGCCAACCCCAAGATCAAGTACGTGTGGCAGTCGGCCATTGAGGAGATCAAGGGCGACGGCATTGTCGAGTCGGTGGTGCTGAAGCACCTGGGTACCGGCGAGCTGACCGAAATGCCCACCAACGGTGTGTTCATCTTCATCGGCACCGTGCCGAACACCGAGTTCCTGAAGGATACCGGTCTGGCCCTGGATCCCCGTGGCTACATACTCGCCGACCCCGAGACCATGGCCACCAACCTGGACGGCGTCTTCGCCGCCGGCGACGCCCGCCAGAAGTGGCTCCGCCAGATCGTGACCGCCGCGTCCGACGGCGCCATTGCGGCCTGCGCCGCCGAGAAGTACCTGGCCGAAGAGGAGCACCTGCGCAGCGAAGTGCTGGAGCCCAAGGAGCCGGTGCTGGCCGTCTTCTGGTCGCCCGCTTCGAAGGAGAGCCTCGACGTGCTCAGCTGGGCCGAGCAGGCCAACACCGCCGCCGGCGGGACGTTCAAGCTAGCCCGCATCGACCTGTACAAGTCCGCCCGCCTTGCCAAGCGCTACGGCGTGACGCAGGTGCCGAGCGTGCTGCTCTTTGTGAACGGCGAAGTTGTTGACCGCCTGGAAGGCAACTTTGACGAGTTCACACACTGGCTTACCGAAAAGACAGCCGTCGCTGCCGCGAATAGGAGGTGACAGTAACATGCTGGAGGTTAACAAAGAGACGTTTGAGGCTGAGGTCCTGAACGCCGGCGGCGCCATCGCCGTTGACTGGTGGAGCCCGCAGTGCGAGCCCTGCAAGGAGCTTATGCCCGAAGTCGAGGCCATGGCCGGGAAGTACGGCGCCTCGATCAAGTTCTGCAAGGTGAACGTGGTCGAAAACCGCCGCCTGGCCCTTGCCAACAAGGTCCTGGGCCTGCCCACCTTCCTGTTCTTCAAGGATGGTCAGAAGGTGGCCGAACTGGCCGGTCCCGAGGCCTGCACCCCTGAGGCGATTGAGGCTGAACTGAAGAAGCTCGCTTAGTCGGCACGCCAATCGTGCCGTTACCCAGTCCAAGCGAGATGGGAGGGCACCTGCATGAAGTTGGAGTTGGGCCGCATCTTCATCCGGGACGTGGCGTTTGGCGCCGAAACCCGGGTCGAGAACGGCGTGCTCACGGTCAACCAGGAGGAGCTCCGGAAGCTGATTCTGGCCGACGAGCGCCTGATTGCTGTGGAGTTCCACATTGCCAAGCCTGGTGAGTCCGTCCGCATCATTCCGGTCAAGGATGTCATCGAGCCCCGTGTCAAGGTTGAGGGCCCCGGTGGGATGTTCCCTGGTATGATCGCCAAGGTCGATACCGTCGGCAGCGGCCGCACGCATGTCCTGAAGGGCTGCGC
>Ga0196970_1001390_pt1 | contig 16703 bp, 13 predicted proteins | sample S1v_513CmetaG_FD_148672 | JGI IMG/M metagenome (GOLD analysis project Ga0196970, IMG submission 148672) | Soil microbial communities from Anza Borrego desert, Southern California, United States - S1+v_5-13C | ecosystem: Environmental > Terrestrial > Soil > Desert | place: USA: California...
ATGCACCATCCCCCATTGGCCTCACACCAATGCTCCTGGAAGCACCCCGAAAATGTAAACAAGAACCGTTTGAGACTAAGCATACGAGGAGGTAGCTCGTGATGATCCTCGTCCAGGACGAAGTGCTGCTCAGGCCATGGCAGGTTGCCGACGCGACATGGTATGTAGAGGCACGAGACGAAGAGGTGCTCAGATGGACGACGGAGCGACGTGACTTAACGGTCGAGGAGACCGAGGACGCCATACAAGCGGTAAACGCGAGGGATGACGTAGCCTCCTTCGCAATCATCGATACGAGCTGCAACGAACTCGTAGGCAACATTGCTGCCGTGAAGGACGAAAGCGATGTGCGTGAAGCGGAAGTGATGTACTGGCTGGCAGCGTCCGGACGAGGGCGGGGCATTGCCACCTAGGCAGTCCGGCTGCTCTACGACTGGGCCTTCACCGAACTGGGCCTTGAACGGCTCACCCTCAAAACATACAAGGCCAACGTAAGCTCTCAGCGAGTCGCCGAACGCTGCGGGCTTTCGTCCATTTCAGCCGTCACACGAAGAGGCGTCCGACTTCTGCTGGTATGAACTGACCCGGATTATTCGATCCAAACACGAGGCCCAATCTCAACTACGCCTGGATCACACTGTGCGATGGCGTCCTGGATCCGACGAACAGTGAAGTCGCTGATCGGGCGTGGAAGCGCGTCGATCGGGAAATGGCCCCATTCGCTGATTTCGGGGGAGTCAGCGCCCGCCCCAGCGGTGTCGGTGACCAGACGGCAGCAAAACACAAAGTGGTGCATGTCGTAGTTCGGGTCGTAATAGATCCGGCCAACCATGCGCTCCACTGCCACAGCCAGCCCCGTCTCCTCCAGGACCTCTCTGATCGCCGTTCCTGCCAACGACTCCTTTTCTTCAGCTGCACCGCCGGGAAGTTCCCAGTTCAGTTTGCCATACGTGTGTTTGACAAGGAGAACCCGACCTGCAGTGTCCAAGATGACAGCCGCAGCGCCGATGAACTTTTTTGCCACGTTTGCGAGCTCCCTTCAGTACCTGAGTCACAGACGCGGTACGCTTCTGTGACGTCTGGCTGGGCGCGGCGGTTTCGGGGGCATACCCTGGCCTCCACAGAACGCCCGCTTCTGCGGTGACACATAGAAAAGCGGTGCACGGTGTGCACCGCTACTGAGCAGGGATAGCAAAACTGGACCGGGACTCAGGCAGCAGAAGGGTTCGGAAGAGAATTCCCACTCGCAACCCGGGCGGTGCTGACAAACTGGACGGAACGGAGCGTAATTCAGGCATCCCTCACGCTCGTGGGCCCTTGCCCCGCCAGCGAAGCATGCCGAACTCCGTCGAAACCGGGCGAATCCCAGGGGATTCCGGCGAACCGGTGGCCTGTTGCCCGGCCTCGAAGGGCAAGGCACGCCATAATTCCGTCCAGTTTGTCGGCGGCCGTTCGCAAAGTCGCGTGAAAAAAACTCCGAACCACCTGCTGCCCCGGGGGCTGAGACCTGGTCCCTCCGGAATTGCCTCCCGGCGACCGCATGGCGACTCTAGGCAGACTAGGGTCCTACCTTACCGCAGCCACGTTCGTCGCCCACCAGACCGAGCGCTCCCCCTCGGTGTTCCGCCGGATCAGGGTCTCGGGCAGGCCGAACCTACGCCTCCCGCCCCGTCCGCAGGGCGACCACGTCGATCTCCACCAGGTAATCCGCCCCGGGCAGCACGCTCTGCACCGTCGTCCGGGCCGGGTACGGCTGGGGGAAATACCGGCCGTAGACCTCGTTATAGGCCGCAAAATCCTTCATGTCTTTCAGGTGCGCCTGCACCTTGACCACGTCCGCCATGGTGCAGCCCGCCGCCGCCAGGATCGTCTTGATATTCTCCAGCACCTGGGTCGTGTGCTCGGCGATGCCGCCGGGCACCACCTCACGGCTGCCGGGCTTCAGCGGCCCCTGGCCGCTCACATAGACGAAGTCGCCCGCGATGATGGCCGGGGTATAGGGGCCGGCCGGAATCGGCGCGCCCGCAGGATGGACGGGAATCTTGGCTGACATCAGGCATCTGCCTCCTCAAGTGACGTATGTACGGTTCCGCCACCCGTAGCTTCTCCGCTTCCGCTCTTTCCCCCTGCACAGGACGGCACACATCCGGCCGCGCACCAGTCGGACCTCACCCATAGCCCAAACGCGCTATGAGAAGGCGTGATAAACGATTACATGGACAAATGCGTCCTAAGTCGAAACCGCGAATCCTCTGACAGCCTAAACGGCGCCTTTTTTCACTGTTATGCAACAAACCGTTGACACATTCGCACATCGCGCCTAGGATGATGAGTGTAACCGGTTACATAGCGAATTATCACAATCCGTGAGAATGCAGGTGCAATTCCGCTGCAAAGGAGCAGACCACATGCGCTACCATGCCGGCCTTGTAGGCAACGGCCATACCGCTGCACTGGTCGAACCTGACCTCTCCCTCTCGTGGCTCTGTATCCCCCGGTTTGACAGCCAGCCCCTCTTTGCGTCTGCCCTCGATCCAGAGCGGGGGGGCAACCTGAGCCTGCAGCTTGAGGTGGACGGCCGCCTGGTTCCCCTGACCCCGTCCGGCCAGCGCTACCTGGGTCATTCCGCCGTTCTGGAGACCCAGCTGACCGCCGAGGGCGGCATTCGGGTCACCGCCACGGACTTCATGCCCTGGGGCCGGCACGGCCTGGTCCGCCGGGTGGCGGTGGCTGGCGCCGCAGCGAACACCCGGCTGCGCATCACCTGTGACCCGGTCAGATCCGCCCACCTGCCCGCCCAGGTGGCCAGCGGCCTCTGCATCACCCCCGACGGGGTCGCCCTGATCGAAGGGGAGCAGCTTGATTTCAAGGATGGGACAGCCTGGGTCTACCTGGCCTGGGGCCCCACTGAGGCCGAAGTCCGGGCGGCGCTGAAGGACTTGAAGAGCACCGCCGTCGACGACGAACTGAGCCAGTGGCGCGCATGGCTCGCCCCCGCTCGCAAGCCTGAAGGCGTCATCCCCGCCTGGGAAGAGGCTTACTGGCGGAGCCTGATCGTCATCCGCCTGCTCAGCTACGAGCCCACGGGCGCCCTGATCGCAGCCCCCACCGCCTCCTTCCCGGCCATTCCCGGGGGTGACCATCAGTGGGACTACCGCTTCATCTGGCTGCGTGACGGCTATTACACCGCACTGACCCTGGATGCCGCCGGTTTGCACCGCGAAGCGAGGCGCTTCTACGACTTCTGCTTCAGCCTGCAGGGGCCGGACGGTCACTGGAAAATGCCCCTTTACACCGTCGACGGCAAAGAGCCCCACGAGCGCCTGATCGGCGACCTGCAGGGACCGGGCGGCGAAGTGCCTGTCCGGCTGGGCAACGCCGCTTCCGGCCAGCTTCAGCTGGACAACGAGGGCAACATCGTCCACGGCCTCTGGTTCCACTTCAAAGCATCCGGCGACAAGGAAGCCCTCGTCGTCCACTGGGACGGCGTGCGCCGTAGCGCCGACTGGATCATGCTCAACTGGAAGCGTCAGGAATCGGGCATTTGGGAGCCCCGGGAGTACGTGGCGCACTGGGTCCACGGCAAGGTGATGTGCGCCGTCGCCCTCACCTCGGCTGCCCGGATCGCCGCCACCCTGGGTCACGACGACGACGCCCAGCGCTGGCAGCAGATGGCCCGCACCATCGCCGAGATGACCCTGGCCCACGGCTGGGATCCGGAGCGGGAGGCCTATGTCCGCCACTGGGGACCGAGCCCCGATACATATCCCCCCATGGAGATCTCCGTCCTCGCTCTGGTCTTCTACGGCCTCCTGCCCGCCGATCACCCCCGCATCCGCAGCACGGTGCAGCGGATGTACCGCCCGGCCGACGATGGCGGCCTGATCCTCTATGGCGGCGTCTGCCGTTACGAGAAGGCGGCGGTCCCTTTCTACCTGCCCACCCTCTGGCTGGCCCGCTACCACATGATGGCCGGCGAACTGGATCGCTGTGATCAGTGGCTGAACGCCTGCCTGCGTGCCGCCACCAACCTCGGGCTGATGGCTGAGCACTTCGACGGCCGGGACGGCGGACAGTGGGGCAACTACCCGCAGGCCTTCAGCCATGAAGAGGTCGCCCGGCTGATTCTGGAACGGGCGCAGGGCTGGTCCTTCTTCGATTGGGAATCGAGCCAAGAGCGATAGAGGTGGTGCGGGTGTCAGGTCCAACAATCCGAGACGTAGCTGCCAGGGCAGGCGTCTCTGTGGCTACAGTCTCCCGCGTCATGTCCGGCACTGATACAGTCGCCCCCGCCACCAAAGCACGGGTAGAGGCTGCGATGGCAGAACTGGGCTGGCGGCCCAACATGGCCGCCCGGAGCCTGGTCCACGGCCGCACGGGCCTGTACGGCGTCGTCGTGCCTGACGTGGCAAACCCCTTCTTCGGTGAACTGGCCACGGGGATGTCCCAGGCCGCATCGTCCCTGGGTGTCCAGCTCGTGCTGCTTCACACCGATCTCTCTGAAGAGCTGGATATCGCAGCCCTGCACCTCTGCCGCCAGCACCGGCTGGACGCGGTCATCTACACCTCAGGGACCCTCGGTTCCGCCCACAGAACGGCCTTTGCGCAACTCGGCCGCCCCGTCATTCTGGCAGCTACCTTTGACCCCGAAGCGGCCTGGCCCGGCATCCTGGTCGACTCCCATGTGGGCGGCCGGATGGGCGCCCGCCACCTTCTCAGCCTTGGCCACCGGCGCATCGCCCTCGTGGGCGGCCCTGCCACGGACCCGGTGGCGGCTGGCCCCCGCTGGTCAGGCTGGCGGAGCGAACTGTCTGCCGCCGACTGCCTGCCGCCGCCCCACTGGCAATTGGAGGTGGGCTGGAAACAGCAGTACGGCTACCAGGCAGCCATCTCGCTGCTGCGGGAGAGCGACCGGCCGACCGCCATCCTTTGTGGGTCAGACGTGCTTGCCCTGGGCGTTATGGCTGCCGCTGCTGACCTCGGCTTCTCGGTCCCCCACGATCTCTCCGTCGTCGGCTTTGACGACCTGAACCTGGCGGCCCTCTGGCGGCCGTCGCTCACCACCCTGGGCCAGCCCATCGGCCGGATTGGTCAGGATGCGGTCCGGCTCGCGGTCTCTCTGGTGGAGGGGCATCCCCCGCCCCCCACCCGGTGGCTCACGCCCGAACTGGTAGTCCGCGGCTCCACCTCTACCCCTCGGCGGTAGACCCGGGCCGCTGATACAGGAACACCTGGTGATCGCCCATTCAGACGCAAATGAGGAGGCCAGACCCATGCGACGCACGTATCTGTTGATCGCAGCCCTGTTAGTCGCCCTCATGACCCTGTCGGCCTGCGGCGCCAATACCAACAAGCCGGCGGCCAGCTCAGACTCCGGCAGCGGCACCGCCACGCAGCCCACCACCCCCGCCAACACCCAGAAGAAGACCGTCACCGTCCTGGGCGCCGTCGTCGGTCAGGAAGAGTCCCAGTTTAACGCAGCCATCGCCGACTTTGAGAAGGCGAACCCGGACATCGACATCGTCTACACCGGCGCCAACGACTTCGCTACCCTGGTTGAAGTGAAGGCACAGGGCGGCGACACACCTGACATCGCCATGTTCCCGCAGCCCGGCGGCGCGGCCCGCATGGCAAAGGACGGCAAGCTGGCCCCCCTGTGGCCGGAAGTGATCGCCAGCATCGACAAGAACTATGAGAAGGTCTGGAAAGAGCTGGGCACCTTCGAAGGGAAGCCCTACGGCCTCTTCCACCGCGTCAACGCCAAGGGCTGGATTTGGTACAACAAGCCCGCCTTTGAGAAAGCCGGCTACAAAGCGCCCGCCACGTGGGACGAGCTGATGAAGCTGGTCGAGACCATGAAGTCCACCAGTACCGCTCCGTTCTGTGAAGGCATCGGCGCCGGTGACGCCACGGGCTGGAAGGGCACCGACTGGATCGAATCGATCATGCTCCGCACCCAGTCCCCGGCTTCCTATGACAAGTGGGTGGCCGGCGAACTGAAGTTCAACACCCCGGAAGTGAAGAAGGCCTTTACGACCCTGGGCCAGATCTGGATGGATCCCAAGGCCGTTTACGGCGGGCAGAAGACCATCGCCACCCTCGATGTGGCAGAGTCGGCCAAGGGGCTCTTCGCCTCTACGCCCAACTGCTGGCTCCACTTCCAGGGCTCCTTCGTGACCAGCTTCTTCCCCGAGAACATCCAGAAGGAGCTGGACAAGAACGTCGGCGTCTTCATCATGCCGCCCATCGATCCGAAGGTTGAGCCCGGCCTGGCGGTCGGCGGCGACGTCTTCGTGGTCTTTAAGGGCAAGGACCGCCCTGAAGTCAAGAAGTTCATGGAATGGCTGACCACGGTTGATTCGACGGTCACCTGGGCCAAGCAGGGCGGATCGCTCTTCCCGCACAAGGGCCAGGACCTGAAGAACTACAAGACCGAGATCGAGCGCACCATGGCCAAGACGATCACCACCGCCAAGGCTGCCCGTTTCGACGGCTCTGACGCCATGGCGGCCGAACTGAACCGGGCCTTCTGGGTCGGCATCACCAACTGGGTGAGCGGCACCAGCAATCTGGACACGGCGCTCAAGGAGATCGACGCAGCCAAGAAGTAGCAACTGACACCGTGAGCCAGAAAGAGGGCGGGTGTACATGGTGCACCCGCCCGTTCTGACCCAGGTTGTGAAGGAGGAGCATCATGCGAAAGGCACAGGGGATCCTCTCCGTCCTGTTTTTCGCGGCCGCCCTGCTGGTGCTTGAGCAGAGTTACGTCTACTTGCGGGACGGGCAGATAGCCCAGTGGCTTCGGGCGCTCCTGGCGATTATCTGGGGCGTCGGCGGTATCCTGCTGCTCTTCACACTCGCCTCTAACGTCGTGGAGCAGTTCTCGCCCCGCTGGAAACGCCGCCTGGTACCCATCGTCTTCGTCGGACCGGCCACCGCGATCGTCATCTGGTACCTCGCCCTGCCGGCGGTCCGCACCTTCGTCGCCAGCCTCTATGATGCCAACGGCAAGAACTTCGTGGGCCTGGCGAACTACATCTACGCCTTCACCAGCCGGGAGATGCTCCTCTCATTCCGCAACAACTTCCTCTTCTGGCTGATCTTCGCCACGATCTTCAGCGTCATCTTCGGCCTTCTGATCGCCGTGATGGCCGACCGGACCCACCCCCTCTTCGAAAAGATCTGCAAGGCCTTCATCTTCATGCCAATGGCCATCTCGATGGTCGGCGCCTCGGTCATCTGGAAGTTCGTTTACGAATACCGGCCCGCCGGCGCCCCCCAGATCGGCCTGCTCAACGCCATCGTCACCGGGCTGGGCGGTGAACCGCAGGCATGGCTGCTCCAGCAGCCCTGGAACAACCTCTTCCTGATCGCCATCATGATCTGGCTCCAGACCGGCTACGCCATGGTGATCTTCTCCGCCGCCATCAAAGGGGTGCCTGCCGAACTGCACGAAGCCGGCCGCATCGATGGCGCCGGCGAGATCCAGCTCTTCTTCAAGATCACCCTGCCCACCATCTGGGGCGCCGTGGTCACCGTGGCTACCACCATCATGCTGGCGACGCTCAAGATCTTTGACATCGTCCAGTCGATGACCGGCGGCAACTTCGGCACACAGGTAATCGCCAACGTCCAGTACACCCAGATGTTCCGCCAGTTCAACTACGGCCGCGCCGCCTCGGTGGCGATTGTGCTGCTGCTGGCGGTCCTGCCGGTGATGTACTACAACCTGCGCCAGTTCAGCAAGCGGACGGAGGCGTTCTAGATGAGCAGATACAGCAAAGTTGGAACCGTGTTCGTCTACGCCGTGCTGATCTTCCTGACGATCTCCTGGCTGACGCCGACCCTGGGCCTGCTGGTCAGCTCCTTCCGGCCTGACGCCGAAGTAAGCGCCACGGGCTGGTGGACCGTGGTGGCCCATCCGGGCGAGTCGACCCTAACCATGGACAATTACCGCACCGTGCTTGGCATCCCGGCCCCGGGCCAGGTGGTCGAGCGCGGCCGTGAGAACATCAACCTCCTGACCGCTGTGGTCAACACCGTCGCCGTCGCCCTGCCCGCCACGGTCATTCCGATTCTGATCGCGGCCTTTGCCGCCTACGGTTTCGCCTGGATCCGCTTTCCGGGCCGCCGGTGGCTCTTCATTCTGACCATCGGCCTGATGGGCGTGCCGCTGCAGGTATCGCTTATCCCCGTGCTCCGGGACTACATCAAGATCGGGCTGAACGGCACCTACCTGGGCGTCTGGCTGGCCCACACGGGGTTTGGTCTTCCCCTGGCGGTCTACCTGCTGTACAACTACATCAGCTCCCTGCAGCGGGATATCTTTGAGTCCGCCTTCATCGACGGGGCGAGCCACTTCACCATCTTCGTGCGGCTGATTCTGCCCCTCTCCGCCCCGGCCCTGGCCTCCTTCGCCACCTTCCAGTTCCTTTGGACCTGGAACGACCTGCTGGTGCCGCTGGTCTTTCTCAGTTCCAACCAGGGCAGCCAGGTCCTGACCCAGCGCCTGCTGGGCCTGATGGGCTCCTTCGGCCAGGACTGGCACCTGCTGACAGCGGGCGCGTTTATCTCGATGCTGCTGCCCCTGGCCGTCTTCTTCTTGCTCCAGCGGTACTTTGTGCGGGGGATCATGGCGGGGTCGGTCAAGCAGTAGCCCCTTTAGAACGAAACCACCTCTGCGCCCGATTACTCGGATGCAGAGGTGGCTTTTTTCGCGTACACCCCCAGCAGCGGCGCCAAGAAGACCGCCGCCAGCACCAGCGCCGCCCGCAGCGAGAACCGGGTTCCCACCCAGCCCACCACCGGTCCGCCCGCCGACTGGCCCAGGGCGTCAGCCTGACCCACCATGGAGAGCACGGTGGCCCGGGTCCGGGAGTCGATCTGCTGGTTCAGCCAGCTCCGGTACGCCGGCCCGGAAATGGTGCCGACCAGGTAATAGACCATCCCGCCACACACGGCCACCCAGATCGACGGCGCCAGCGCAAAGAGCACCAGGGCGCCCACCCGCAGCACGGTCGTAACCAGCAGCGTACGCCGCACCCGGTGCTCCGACCGCAGATCCAGGTTTCGCTTCCCCCACGCCGCCGCCGCGATGGCGAGCAGCGCACTGACGACGGCCAAGATCCCGAAGCCCGTGGCGGGTGTGACCGGCAGTACATCAGCCAGCCGAAACGTGATCAGGTAGTGTGCTTCCCAGAGTCGGTCAAACCCTTCCGACGCGGCCCCGGCGATCACGGTTGCAGCCAGCAGGGCCAGCAACAATGGCCGGGCCCGCACCGCAGCGATCGATTCGACCAGCGTGCCCTTCATGGACAGCCAGGGCACCATCCCGCCCCGGGGCCGGGACTGGAACGCGGTCTCCCGCATCCGCAGCAGCTGGAAGAGGCCAATCCCCAGGAAGATGATGCCCCCCGCCACAAACGGCAGGTGGAGTGCCAAGTTCGACAGCACCACGCTAACAGGGATGCCTGCCAGTTGCGCGATCCGCTCCCACTGGCCCGTGCGCAAATGCAGTTCGCCGATCTTCTCGGCGCCAACTTCATCGGTAATCCAGGCCTCCTCGGCCCCGCTGATGAAGGTCCAGGCGATGCCCCGGATCACTTCAGCCAGGACCAGCGCCCAGAAGAAAGTGATCGTCCCGCCCCAAAACGGAATCGATCCCTCCAGAAGATAAGCGCCCGAAAACACAAACGTGCCGATGATCACGGAGATGCGCCGGCCATAGGAGTCGGCCACCACACCGGTTGGCACTTCAAAGATCAGGGTCGTCACTTCGATGGCGGTGCCGACGAGGACGAGTTGCAGCGGCGTCAGGCCCAGCCCCTGCACGTAGTACAGAGCATAGGTCGTGAACATAATCGAACCGGCCAGGCTTGAGAGCGCCTGCGAGATCAGGTAGACACTGGCGGCGTGAGACAAACAGAATCCACCTCCACGCCCCCATCATAAAGGGCGCAGAGGTGGACAGACAGTGGCGACATCATTTATGAAACAATCTTTCCCTACGCGATCTCCGACAATCGCCGGATGCGCGCCTCCACATCGGGCCGGGGGTTGAACCGAACCATCTGCCGCAGCGGCACCAGGGGCTGCGATAAGTAGAGCGGCAAGTGCCACCGGTTGATCCGCCCCGTTGCCACGGCAGGACCCGCCTTGCGCAGGGCCCGAATCAGCCCGTCGGGGCGCCCCGCCAACTTGGCGGCCAGCAGGTCGGCCCGCTCATCCTGCCCGCCGGTCGAAGAGAGATGCAGCAGTGGCGCCAGCAGGGAGATGCTGCTGCGCGGCGGGCGGCCCTCACGGCCGCGGCGGCCCTGGAACAGAAAGAGCAGAACGGCTGCCAGGCCCGACGCAAAGGTAGACCAGCGCCCGTCGCCCTGCTTGATGTGTGCCAGTCCGTGGGCGATGACGCCCTTTACTTCTTCCAGGTCCATGGCATCCAGCAGGCCATCGGTCAGCACGATGGCGCTCCGGCGCCCGCCCGGCCCCACGACGAAAGCGTTTGGCTGCGTCTCACGGAGGATGTACAGCCCCGGCGTGGGCAGTCCGGCCCAGGAGGCCATGCCTCTGGTGATCGAGTAGAGTTGCGGCTGTTCTTCACGCGCCAGGGGGAGAGCCCCCGTGACGGAGAGCACAACTCTTTCGGCGGAAGCGTAGAGCAGCAGGGCGAGTGCGAAGTAGGGGATGAGGCTCACGCCAACACCTTTGAGCCCGCCGAGCAGAAAGCCGGTCAGGCCGAACGGGGAACTGATCGCCGCAAGCAGGAGCCACGTTCGCCAGGTCTCCATACGGAGGAGAATCACCTCAATCAGAATTGGAACCGTATACTTCAATTAGCGTAGCATACGGCCCGCCCTGCCGTCGAATGCCACAATCCCGCGCAAGCGGTGATTGTGTGCGAGAATCAAGGCGCAGTGGCGGTCATCTCCCGCTGGGACAGGCAGGCCTCCTCAGAGACGCCCTCAGTGCAGGAGGCGTCCGCCGCCTCCCTCCTGGTCACCGCCGTCCTCGCCCTCAAAGAGTTCGGCAAATCTGCCCTCCCGCTCCTCAGGAATCCCGTGCTCCACCATCACCCGATCCGCGACGAAGATGGGCGCCTGCGCCCGCAGCGCCAGGGCGATGGCGTCGCTGGGGCGGGCATCAACTTCGACGGGCCGTGCGGCCCCATCTGGCCGTTCCAGCACGATCCGGGCAAAGAACGCCTCGTCGTGAAAATCCTCAATGCGCACTTCGCGCACCCGGGCGCCCAGGTGCAGGATCACTTCGTGCAGCAGGTCCTGGGTCAGGGGCCGGTCGGCCCGCACGCCCTGAGCTTCCAGGGCGATCGCCTGTCCTTCGAGGAGGCCCGTTTCGATCACCAGCAGCCGGGCCATCTCGGCCGCATGCATGACCAGTAGGATGCCGCCGGTCTCCTCCACAATGCCAACGTTGAGCAAATCGAGGCGTACCATCTGTGCATCGCGCCCCCTTTGCCTCTAGTATGCCGCAGACATCGGCCTGACGTACGATGCCGCATTCGCACCCCCGTACGTTTTCCCGCCGAAGCGCCAGTCGTATGCTGATAGCGTAAGGTTGATCCAAACGCATGAAAGGGTGTTCGATGATGATGCACAAGCAGTTTTCCGGTCTGACCCTGACGGTCCTGGGCACCCTCGCCCTGCTGCAGGCCCTCGGCATCTACTACTTCGGGCTGACCTTCTGGCCCGCTGTTCTCCTCTGGCTCGGCCTGGAGATCGTATGGGGCAGCCTGCTCAACAAGTGGAAGCGCCCCTCCGTCGCTGGTGCTGCCGTGGGCCTGCTGGTCGCCGGTCTGGGCCTGACCCAGATTCTTGCCAACGCGGGGGTCGCCGCAGCGATGTCCGTCGGCGAGCTAATCCGCTACGGCTGGCCTGCGCTGTTGGTGGTCTTAGGTCTGTCGCTGCTCTTCAAGCGGGACCGCTGCCACTGGACCTGGAACTGGTAGGCACGTTACGCCTGCTCCAGCGCCTGGCGGATGCGCTCTTCAATCCGGGCGCCCCGCCGGGCGAAGCCCAGTTCCCGCACCATCTCCCGGATGATCTCCTCATCGGTCCGCAGGCGCCCGTCGGAGCGAATCCAGCGGATCAGGGCGATCAGTTCGCTGTCCAGGTAATCGTCGATCTTCTCCTTGACGGCCACCCAGGGCCGGGGCTGCCGCTGCGGCTCCTCCGCCTCCGGGGTGGCCGTCTGCGCGGCTTCCGCGGCGTGGGCCGCCGTGGCCCCCGCAGCCGGGGCCTGTGCCACCTGTGCCTGTGGCTGCGCCACCTCAGGCCGCGCCGCCTCCGCTGCCCTGGCCCGCTCGGCCATCACCTGGTCGGCATGCACCACGGCCTCTTCAAACGCCTTCACGGCCCGAGCGATCTCCTCGTCACGCCGCAGATACCAGTCCGTCGACCAGATGCGGTGGAACCGCCAGCCCAACGCCTCCAACTGTTGCTGGCGCAGCCGGTCACGGTCCCGGGCGGTGGGCGCCGAAGCATACGTCGCCCCGTCGCACTCAATGGCCAGCACATACCGGCCCTTCTCATGGGGATGCTCCGCCACCAGATCGATCCGGTACTGCGACGCCCCCCACTGGGGCAGCAGGCTGATTCCCTGCGCCGTCAGGGCGGTCCGCACATCCTCTTCAAACTCCTTCAGTGCGGCGCCCGTACCCGCAGCGCCGCCCGACGAACGTCCCTGCGAGGAGGCGTACTGCAGATAGAGCCGCAGCAGCTCCACGCCCCGGGCCTTGGACCGCTCCGGATCCATATCCAGATGGGTAAAGGATGAGACCAGCGTCATCTGCTTGCGGGCCCGGGTCACGGCCACGTTCAGCCGCCGCTCGCCGCCATCTTGCAGCAGCGGGCCGAACCGGTAGGGCAGCTTGCCCGACCGATCCTTGCCGTAACCCACCGTCAGAATGATGACGTCCCGCTCATCGCCCTGGACCCGTTCGAGATTCTTGATGAAGAAGCGCTCCTGCCTGGTCTGGTCGAAGAACGAGTCCAGGTCGCGCCGCTGCTGCAGCGCCGCGTCGAGGGCCGCCTGCACCCGGTGGGCATGCTTGATGCCCATGGCGATGACGCCAAGGGAGCGCTCCGGGTGCTGCTGGGCGTGGGCCAAGATCAGCTCTACGACCTTCGCGACTTCCCGGGCCGAAGACTCCTCCTGCCCTTCCCGCCCCGGTTCCTGCTCCACCAGCACGTGGGAGACGGCCAGCGGCCCGCCGGTGCCCGGGAAGGTGACCAGCCCGCTCTCGTAGATGTGCCGGTTGGAGAAGGCGATCAGCGATTCATCTTCGCTGCGGTAGTGCCACTGGAGCATGCGGCGGGGCAGGAAGGCAGCCGACAGCTTCAGCAGGCTCTCGAAGCCAACGGCCGCCGATTCATCTTCGTCGGGGTCTTCCTCTTCCTCCGCACCATCGGCGAAGAAGATGGTCGGCGGCAGCTGATGCTCATCGCCGGCGACGACCAGCTGCGTGCCCCGCATGATCGAGGGAACGGCGTCCTCCGGCAGCACCTGGCTGGCCTCATCGAAGAGGACCACGTCAAAGTAGCGCCGGTCGGCGTCCATCAGCTGGCTGACGGAGAGGGGGCTGGCCATCCAGCACGGGAAGAGGGCGGTCAGCACATCCGGCGCCGTTGCCAGCAGCTTGCGCAGGGGCAGGTGGCGGCTCTTCTTCTCCGCCTCGCGCCCCACCAGCGCCGCCTGATCCGGATTCTCGTTCATCACTTCGACGACATGTTCGGCGTGCTGGCGCCGCACCCGCTCCGCGGCCAGCTTGATGCGCTGCCGGTCGAGCCGGCGGAACTCGGCCGCCGCTTCGTCGTGCGTACGCCCCTTGAAGCCGGCCAGACCTGGGTCGTCCAGCCAGACCTTATCCAGATGCGATGCCAGATAGGCATACCGGAACCGCAGATGCCAGAGCCCCGCTGTCGGCTTGGCCCGGCGGATCTCTTCCATAATCGCCCCGGCCCCGAGGGCGCGAATCTGCGCTTCTTGCAGGCTGATGGCCGCCACGAACGTAGGGGTGTTCCGGTCGTCGGCCAGCGCCTGGAGCTTCAGGCCCAGGTCGGACAGGGCCATCGTCTTCCAGTCGCCGAGGCGGACCACCTGGGCCAGCGCCTCCATCCCGCCGATCAACTGCTTGACCCGGCCATAGGTGGCCGCGGCATCAGGCAGGGCGACGGGCCGGACGCTGCCTTCGGCATGGATGCGCCAGCGGCGAAGCTGGTCCGCCGCCGTGGTGATGAGGGCATACATCTCGGCAGCGCTACCTTCCGGGGCGCCCGGCTTGGCCAGGGAGTGTGCCTGCTTGAGCGCCGCCCGGTATCCGCCGCTGACCACCACGTTCATCACATGCGAGAACCCGCCCTTGGCAGCAGGCGCAAGGGCGACGGTCAGTGCGTTCAGGTCCTGGTCCCAGAGCGCATCCTGGAAGCGGGCAGCCGTCTGGGCGACCCCGTCGGCCAGGGCCAGCAGCGCCTCCGCCTCCGCCAGATTGGGCGGGCGCCGGAGCCAGCCCGTCCGGCAGACCGTGTCGATCTCGTCCTGCACCCGGCGGAAGAGGTCGCTGACCCGCAGGGACAGGTCGCTCGCCGCCTGGGCGGCGGCACCGTCAGCGATGCGGGCGCCGGTCCAGGGTGACGGGTCGGTCTCCAGCACGAGGCTGTCGTGGCCGGCCAGCTCCCGCAGCGCCGTTTCGACCTTTTCGGCGGCTGCGGCGGTGAGATGATCCAGCTGCGGTGTGCGCCACCGCAGAGGCGTGACCGCTTCGGCAGGCAGACGGAGCAGCCGGCCCTGCATCTCGTAGACGCTCAGGCCGGAGGGCTCACGCTGTACGTGCATCCGCTGTACATGCTCCAGCAGCCGGCGCCGTTGGTCGGTAAAGCGCCGGTGCACATCATCGGGCGGGACCGGCAGCGAATCGGAGACCTGCGCCAGGCCCGTGCGAATCCGCTGCATCACCTGCTGGCGGGTCAGGTCGGCGCCGTGCAGGTCGAGCGCCAGGTGGCCCAGCCCTTCCCGCTCCAGGCGGCGCTGCACCACTTCAAGGGCAGCCCGCTTCTCCGCGACAAAGAGGACCCGGCGCCCCCGGGCCGCCAGCCCAGCGATCAGGTTAGCGATGGTCTGGCTCTTGCCAGTGCCGGGCGGTCCCTGAATCACTGCGCTCTGCCCCGCGAAGACGATCTCCGCCACGCGTTGCTGACTGGAGTCGGCGTCCAGCACGTAATACTCCGTTTCGGGCTGATGCCGGTCCAGTTCGCCCGGCTCCAGGTCAAAGGGGCGGGCAGAGAGGCTGCGCGCCGCTTCGGCGCTGCCAGCCATGGCGGCGATCAGGTCGTGGCCCGCCAGCTCTTCGGCCCGGTCCTGGAGGTCCTTGACCATCGCCATCTTCTGAAAGGAGAAGTTGCCCAGCACGAGGCGCCAGCCCACCGTGAAGCCAGGCACCCGGGCAGCGGCCCGGCCCAGCGCATCAAAGACGCCTTCGGGCAGGAAGCGGGTCGTCTCCCCTTCTTCCACCTCGGCGAGGTCGAGGAGCCACTGGGTGTCCAGCTTGACACCGAACAGGGTGGTCAGCACATGGGCGAGGACCAGGTTGAACTGGATGTCGCCGCTCCGCCGCAGGGTCAGGTTCCGCCCCAGCCCCCGGGATTCCATCGTCACGGGGATCAGCAGGACGGCCGACTCGGGAGCGCGCCCGTCGTCATCCGGCTGCCACGAGGCCATACCCAGCGCGAGGAAGAGCGTTTGCAGACCTTTCTCTTCGAGGTTGGACTGGGCCTTGCGGCCGATCTCCCGGGCGATGGCCGCCGTTTTGACCGGGTCCGCCCCGGGCAGCAGTTGCGAGAGCGTGACGCTTTTGCCCGCGACCAGCTCGTCCAGCACGTCACGGTCAGCCGCGGAGAGGTCCAGCGTGCCGTTTTTCAGCTCGCGAAAGTAGATGAGGTTGTTGCGCCTTGACAGGTCGATGAGGCGTTTGATCCAGCCCGCACGGGCACGGTCAACTGCCGCCCGGCGGTCCGGGGCCGTCTCTAGATTAGCAGGACTCATGTGACACCTCCTGCGCCTTCGTCCGTGGCCGAGGCGTTTCGTAAGCGAGAAGAGCCATACCTGCGTGTAATTCGAGCACTGCATACAGAGAACCCTGCCGGAAATCGTAGGAGGATTCATCCTTTGTGCCGAATGGCTCTCCGAGACGAGAGAGACGGAGGGATGAGCGATGAGCCGATTCACCGATTCGCTGCAGCCCGGTGGGTTTCATCACAGACTGCATCAGTTGGTGGGCGAGTGGGAAGGCGTGACCCGCACATGGCTAGAACCAGACGTGCTGACCGATGAGTCTCCGACCCGTGGCACCTTCCGCCCCATCCTGGGCGGCCGGTTTCTAACGTACGAGTACGAAGGCAAAGTCGGAGACGACCCCATGGTGGGCATCGCCATCATCGGGTACGATCTGACCAGCCAGCGGTACCAGACCGCATGGATCGATTCGTGGCATATGGGAACAGGGATCTTGTTCTCCCAGGGCGCCCGGGGGGAGCAGGGCGGCCTGGTCCCGAATGTCTCGGGCAGCTACCCGGTTAACGATGGCAGCCCGGACTGGGGCTGGCGGACGGAGTACGACCTGCAGGCGCCCGACCGGCTGGTGATCACCGCCTACAACATTACGCCCGACGGACAGGAAGCCAGGGCCACGGAGA
>Ga0196970_1001391_pt1 | contig 16699 bp, 21 predicted proteins | sample S1v_513CmetaG_FD_148672 | JGI IMG/M metagenome (GOLD analysis project Ga0196970, IMG submission 148672) | Soil microbial communities from Anza Borrego desert, Southern California, United States - S1+v_5-13C | ecosystem: Environmental > Terrestrial > Soil > Desert | place: USA: California...
GGATAGATTTAAGGCCGCATTGTCAAAAATACCCTCATAGGCAAGCCAATATTCGCCGGGGAATAGCGAGGCTAATCCATAAATTCTAACCTCTAAAAAACCCTCGTAAGGGGGGTAATCCATGTTTACAGTAACCGTAGTGCCGCCTTTTGAAAGGTCTAATTCCGTACCTCTTTTAGCGGTTACAACTACAGTAGGTTCCGTTTTCCATGATTTACTGCTTTCATCCCAGTAGCGATCTGTTTCCCCCGGAGCGGAAAGTTTAATGCCAGTGTAAACCCGGTAAAACCCATCGACACTACTATTGTAGCTGACATTAATAGAAAATGAAGCTAATGTCGTGAGTGTGATAGGAACAGGGCTACTGTATATGTATTTATTGAGGTCTATTTCGCGCCAATTATCACTACCTGGCACTATCGTTTCTTTCCTGTTTTGATAAACCAGAGAATAATTACCAAAAAACGATGGGCCTGATGGAAGATTTATCATATTCTTCCTAAAGGTCATAGTCGACCAGGTACTAGCTCCTATTTGCGTCCACCCATTAAATATGTTCGTTGTTTCGTTATAGTCGTTAAAATCCCCGTTTACCAGCTTATTACTTAAAAACCCGTACTGATAATAACTAACAACAGATTTATAGGCTGGCTCCTTCTCGATATTATGATCGCGGTTTACAATTTGTTCCGGCTGTAACTCATTGTCGTTGGTTATCTGGAAACTATCAGTTAGAAAACCAGTAGATGTAAACTCCCGCACCCGAAGGGTGTTATATACATATTCCGATATGTCAATAAAATACCACTTACCATCAACCTGTTTAAGGTTAGCTGTGAACTGCCGGCAGATGGCTTCCAATATCTCATAACACGAAAAAGCCTTATTATTTGGGTCTATAAATCGGGTCGTATCAACTATGGTTTTTGATAACGGGTCTGCGCCGGATATGGCATGAGAAGAAAGAAAATAAGTGTTTACCCCTATAACGTAATGCAAGTCTAAGCCGGTGCGCTCCAGACATTCACCTAACAAATCCTTAAATGAAATCTCCTTTTTTATCAGAGCATTACCGTTCATGTAAGGAACGGTCTTTAAGGTTTCAAGGATGTCTGTAGCTTTTAAACTAAAGTCATACGGTAGAGATAAAAACGGCTCATTCGCGTTATCCGGGATAATATAACCGGTCCATATTACCCGCACCGGGTCGCCCATATCATATACCGTTACCTTCCATTCCCTCTCATCTTCTGTATAGAAAGTGTTTAGGTTTAGCGTTTCGGTAGCTCTTAAGGTAATAACAGCCCCAGAAGTGGTTATCGGGTTGAATTTATTATCGTCGTTGTTTTTGTAGTTAATTACGACAGGAGATCCGCCACCGGAAATACTAGAACGTGAGCCGGCATAATCTTTCCGGTATATACTTAGAGTTCTGGGATTGCCCAAAGCATCGCAAAAGTCTAAATAGTATATTTCTCCGTATGGCATTATTCAAATATAATACTTTGTAACTAATTTGTTACAATCCAAAATTTAGAATTGCCGTATTTTGAAGCATGAGAAAATATCTACTATTGTTAGTTGTTGCCGGACTGATGTCGTGTAAGAAAGATAAGCCAGAAGATTTAACTAAGTTCATTATCGCGGAGTGCGAAGATTGCCGGGTGTCTTACGCTGTAAACACGTCTATTGGTTCTCAGAATAAAGGCTTTTTTGACGTAGTGGGGAGAGAGAAAATACCCTATATACAGGAACGTGGTGAAATAAATGTATCGGCATTCACCAGAGTGAAAAACGGCAACTTAAAAATAACATACATGGGTAAGATAGTGTACGATGGACCTATGGGAGAATACCCAGATTGGACAAAAATCGAATACAAATACTAACCTCTACTCCGTTCAGCCCTATTAAATACCAGAACTAAATCCTGTCCTTTTATCACCACTTCAGGGATGATAGTTTGTGTGCCTGCCCCGGCAAATTGCCCTATCCTGTTGTTCGAGATAACGTCACTTCCTGTTGGCAACCGTACAAGTTCCGGCCCTTCTTCGCCTACTACAGCAAGACCGCCCCGGAAGTTGGTAACACCTTTGGCAAATCCTGGTATTCTTTGCCCGAATTGTGCAGGACCTTCTGGACGACTGGAGCCACCTCCATCAGTAATTTGGGAAGCATTCTTAATTAAAGCCCCGATAGCAATCAATGCCGCTCCTGCCGCGATGGCTGTTAACGGATTTTTAAAGGCTGCTTTAATGGATAACATACCAATACCAATACCGATAGCCGCCTTACCAAGTCTTGTGGCGATATCGCCAATGATACCAAGTAGAGTATTTCCTACATCCTGTAGGGTCAAAGAGCCGCTTGCAAGTCCGGCGATACCCTCGGATAAACCACTGGCAAAGTCGCTTAATCCTCCTTCCGCAATACTACTTGCCGCATCGTTGAACTTTTCTAAGCTTGCTTGCCAGTTGGTAATATCTACGTCCTGAATATCCCGATTTATCTGATTTAGGTTTTCAGATATCTTATCAGTTGATAGGGTAGTAACGGCTTCGGTTTGCTTGAAAACTTCTCCTATGCCTTTAAGCCGGTCGATTTCATCTATCCGGTCAATCTTAGTCTTAACTGGCTTTACTTTAACTTCACTCTGACTAAAATTTCCGATTATATCGGCGGCAGAGAAACCGCCTAGCGCGTTCTGAATAGATTGTCTCGCGTCTCGTATTTCCTTTTCAAGTCGAGTTTTATACTCTACAATCGTCTCAACATCTCCATTTTCATCTACATTGAAAGACCTGTTTTTAGCTAAGTAACCTTTGCCGCCTGTTTGCTCGTTGAACTTTCTTTGCTGCTCAGCAAATTCAATAGCTACCCGCGCAAGTTCTTTTGCCTTATCGGCAATTAAATCTTCACCACCTTTTGTGATGGCTTGATTAATCATTGATTGTGTAAGGGAATCATACGCCCGGCTAGCTTCCCCTGCCAGAATAGCTTCATCCTTTAGATTACCAAAATACGATGGATATTGCCTTTGCAACTCATCAACAATCTTTTTACGCTCCGCTAAAGGAATATTTAGGTTTTGTGTTGCATCATAAAGGATTGTTAACTGCGCGATTTCTTGCGCGGCAGAATTAGCAAGAGAATCCAAAGAATCTTGATACTGTTTATTGGCTTTAACGCTTTCTTCCGTTGCCCCCGATGCTGACCTTTGATATTTCTCATACATCAAAAGCCCTGTTGTAACCAATGACAAAGCAACACCAATACCTACAGGCCCGGTAAGTTGTCCGACTAATGCTTTTAATGCGTTTCCTGTGCTGCCTGTTTCTGCTTTTAACCTCTGAAACGATTCTAAGGCGGGGTTTAAGTTGTTAGCTATACCCATCAGCCCAAACGGTGCATCCTGAACGATTCGCCCGAAGTTCATCAAGGCTTGGGATGCTTGATCCGCACCTTGCTTCATTGAACCACCAAGAACAGCAGAAGTCTTAGCCGCTTCCTGCGCTAATTTCTGTGATGCTGTTTGGAAGTTGGCACCGAATGTAAACTTTGTATTGTTGAGGATAGTAAACGACTTCTGAACTCCGTCTGTCGCGTTGCTCATTTGCGAAGTGGACTGCGCGACTAATCCAGAAGCTTGTAACAAGCCTTTCTGTAATCCGTCTATTTTTGCGCCAATCTCTACGTTTAACTTTGCTGCCATTTTATGCTAATCCTCTAAATTGTTTATCCCATTGTATCAGTACTTCCTGCGGTATTGGTTCAAGTACCGGCTTGTCCTCGCCTATAGGCCAGAACGCTTCTACTGTTTTCGGTGAAGATTGGCCGTCTACCCTAGGAGCAATAAAGGCACTCCATGCTATAAAACGCGACACCCGTAAATCGCTCAAATCCTTATCCCTTTTCCCGGCACATAAAAGAACGTAATCGGATTCGGTCATCTTAGCGAACTGTAATGGGGTTAACCCCAAGCCACCGTAAGCATAGGCCATGACTTTATCCCAGTCGATTACTTCTTCTTTTTTTTTTCATCCTTTGGGCCTAGTAGTTCCATCTGCTTTTTCGTCGCTCGGCTACTGTTAAACGCCTCAAATATTTCATCTTGAAGGCTAGAATCATCCATTAGAATAGATTCTGCAAGCTCGTAGGCTTCTTGGAACGAAGGGTGCCTTTGTTCTTTGATATCCGCGCTATTGCACAAACCGGCATATACGAGATAGGCAAAGGATTTTACACCGTCTGCCTTTAAATCTTCCGGCTTAACATCGGGGTTTGCTTCCTGCAATCTAACCAACTCCTCCCCAGACTTGATACTAAATATCCGTACTGCTGTCATTCCGAAGTGAAGGGAGTATTTCACCCCCTCCAGTTCAAAATCAAAATGGCCGTTCGTCATGCTTAAGCTGTTGGCGCGTTATACACCTTGCCTCTACCTGTTAAAGTGATAGAAAAAGTGTATGCCGCGTTGTTGTTAAAGGTTTCAGAGAATGAACTGATAAACACCACACCTACGCGATAAGTGTTTTTAGCAACGTCAAAGATTGCCGCCCAGAATGAAGTCTTGTTTTGCGCTAAGGCAAACAGTTCTTCCGCGCTCTGTAAAGTTGCAAGGTCGTCAGTTTCAATTGCTACGGTCTGCCCCTCTGCTGTAATAGACCACGATCCATCGCCGGGTATTGAATCGGCCCAACCGTCTGTACATTTAGAAGTCGTGTCAATGCCGTTAACGGTCATGTTAAAAGCATTTGATGAAAGGCACATTAACATCTTCCATGTTACCGCGCCGGCCACCGGGGGAGTTTCTGCTGTGATAGCTGTTACGGGGTCGATATATACCAGATAATTCTTCCCGTTGTTTAGTTCTTGTAAAGCCATTGTATTTGATTTAATTGTTAATTATAATTCTGTACCTGATAAGTTGCCGGAACATGTTTTCTGTGTTTGTTTTGATATCTGCCGAAACAGAACTTTCCCACTCAATACTGAACAAGTCCGACAATGCAAAACCCTCCACCCGGTTAAATATCTCTTCCTCAATATCGTTCACTAAAAGCCTGCTTCCGGGGTTGCCCGTTCCTGTGAACCGGGTAATAACATCCAGTAGAATAGTGCAATCCCATTGATACCCGCACTTGCTTTCATTGGTCGGCTCTTTGGTTTGGCTGTGCATCAAAATGTAATGCATGGGATTTGCCGCCCCGGTTACTTCTGTATCATATACCCGGATAACATACCCGCCTACTTCCATCCCGTTAAGTAGGTCGTAAAAGGCTTTTCTTATATGTTTGTCAGGGTTTACCATTGTACTTTTCAGTTAACCGTTCCAATCCTTTTTCTAGTTTTTCTAAATACAGTTTGCGCCCTTTTGTGTATGCCGGGTATAGATACGGCGTAGCTCTCAACCGGCCTTTACCGTTAACATAGAACTCCCAAGCTATATCCTGCCATTCCGGATCTACTTCAACATGAATACCTGTGCCGAACTCGATATAAGCACCCATCGGCAACAGGTTCTGTGATATTTCAGTCGTAAGGTCGTTGTTCGTCATCTTGAAGCTGATTCCGTCAATCAAACTCCTGTCTACTTTAGATTTTGTTCTTTCATCTAATCGAGAACTATAAACCGCTCCTGCATTCTGTCTAGCCTCGCCCATTACAGCGGCACCAACAGCCTTGGTTTCATCCTTCACGAACTGTTCAGCCTCCTTTCCAAAGGCTAAAAGCTGATTAATGAGTTCTGTTGTCCCGGTTATCATGCGAATGTCAACGACTTGGTTACACCACCAATTCTTCTATACATCACATCACCTACAAACCACACATCACCATCTACAGGATTTGTAGGGGCTACCCCGTCAGGAATATTTACAGAAGCAACTCCTGTTGTTCCTCCCGGGAGAGATAACATTGAAGTAGTTTTAGCTTCTATTCCTATCCCGATTGTTCCTGCCTTGGTAGTTCCTGTTCCGGATACTCCCTGCCCGAATATTAAATTCCCTATTACTAGCTGATTGGACCCCGTAGCCACCGGGACATCGATGTCAACCCCTATAACTACATTGTTATTTCCGGTAGTGATATTATCAGCCGCCTTAAACCCTATTGCTATATTGTTACTTGCAGTCGTGGCTGCAAATCCAGCTTGATAACCTAATCCGGTGTTATTGTTTTTTACTCCTGATTGAAGGAAGCTTTGTTTGCCTATAACGGTGTTAAAACTACTGGCACCACTTGCAAGGGCCATCCCAGCCATACCTATTACCGTGTTGCTGTTTCCTCCTGCTATACTGGTCATGGCGTTAGAACCTAATGCAACATTGTCGGCACCGGTAACTGCCGATGCCGCCGATGTTCCCACAGCAGTATTATTGCTTACTGTAGTCTGCGCGCCAAGAGCCAATAATCCGATCGCCACGTTAGACCCGCCCGAAGTATTTTGGAATAAAGCACCATTCCCAAAGGCTACATTACTTGCACCTGTGGTGTTCGTGGTTAATGCCCCATTTCCTACTACTGCGTTACTGTGGCCGGTGGTTATATTGTAACCGGCGTTGGGTCCCACAACCACATTGCCTTGGCCTGTACTTCCTGTAGTTCGTGTCAGGAATCGCCCTCCGCTGCCGTAAAAAACAGAGCCTAAAAACTCATTCTGGTCTGGAAGGAATGCTACCTGACTGCCACCGATTCTATACTTTCCACCAATGGATAAATTAACTTCCCTCTTTCCGCTTTCAGATGCTTTGGATATGGTGTCAAGGGTAACCGTTTTGCCCTCAAAAGGACCTAACAGGATAGGCATTTTTTCGCTTACAGCAGCGGCTACATGCCCATAAGCAGCAGTTGAAAAATGGTGAGCGTCCACCCTTAAGGAAGCAGGGATAAGCCCGTTAGCTACATCCGTAGCATCCTGACCTGTTCCAGTTCCCTTAGTCTTTAATAGGACAGCAACGTCAATAAATCTTTCCCCGTATATCGTCGCCAGTTCAGAATTTAAAGTGTTTATAGTTGTTGCTGCGGCAGTTCCTGTAGTATCTGTTGCGGAAGGAGTAACCCCCAATACTAAATACCTGTCATGGCCTAATGCTGATACCATTGCAGCTATATTAGCCTTTAAGGTGGTCATGCTTAATCCCTGCAGCACATCATTTTTACCCACCCAAATAACACTTCCGTAGCTGTGTCTGCCCGGAGCCGCATCAAACCTCGCTTTAACCTGAGTGGACGTTTGAGCTTCTATACCATCATTCCAAATATTTGCATTCGTAAGAGTAGCTAATTGTCCGGGATAAGATGCGCCGAGTGTCCCCTCTCCTTGGGTTAGGCTATCTCCCCAGCAATCGATATTCGTTGCATTAGCAACTTCTATTGCAGTAGCGGCAACTAAAGGGGCAGGCAATTCCTCCAAGACCTGAGAAAGACCTTCGATGTCCTCAATTTGGTGTGTGTGTTCAGTCGGCGTTCTAGGGTCTGAAAGTCTTGGATCGTTATCATCTACTTTACTACTCCAGGTAGCCTTTTCTTCCTCTGTTACGGGGGTAGAAGATGAAATAAAGTTATATAACTCTGTAAACATGGAATTTAATTTTCCATATATACTGGCCCATGTTCCGCTTCCTATTGTTTCTTTTGCCATTATGCTAATACTGTTTCGTCAGACAGGTAAATGGTGTCTGTGAGTTGAGTTATTACCGATTCTCCAATTACCCCAATCAATGGAATATCTACAGGGGCCTCCCGTTGGCACAATATCTCTACTTCCTGCTCCTGTTCCTTTATGCCTTGAATCACGTATTTAAAGCCGTTGTGCGCCACGTAAAGATTGCGACCGTTGTATGGCAAGTCATTTCTTTTGCGTAGCTTAAAAAGAACCGGGTCCGTTATATTGGTGAGGCCGTAATCTGTTACCCGGTTTCCAGCTGCATCTTCTTTTTTTGCCCAGCTACTTGATATAAGCTGACTGCTCACGATATTACCTCCGTACCCATCGGCTGTGGGTGCAAGGTTCTCGTAAATGTCAATTCTTATATTGTAGCTTCGGGCTTTCATACAAACGTCCTGTAAGTGTCTAATACTTGCCTAACTGATACCGGGATAAGCGTGTCGTTTACTTGCTTCTCGCTCTCGTAGTACCAAACCTTGATTATCTGCAAGGCCGCCTGAATTAAATCCTGCGGAATGTCATCTACAGTAGTATACCCGGCGTTAAACGTTACCGAAGTCGGAGCGGTAACCGTGTCGCATTGGTCGTGGTTTCTCTGATAGTAATGGGTGTAATATTCATCCAAAGTATCAGAACCAACTACAGAGTTAACCGGGAACTTGTAAATTTTGGTACTACCATGCTGCGTAAAGTCTTTGGCAAACATGATATGATTGGTGTACCGTTCGATAAACTGAAAGGCACCCGCTATCATGCTTGCTATTTCGGTATCATCAGCAGTCAGGGTATCGTCTATCCTTAGATAGTTCTTTGCCCGCGCAACAGATATGATGTCCGTGTAGGCCATTATTTATTCTCTAAATCGACCTTTAAAGACTTGTCCTCAACTGGAACCTTTTCAGCTTTCTTTTTTGCCGGGGCTTTCTTTTCTTCTTTATGCTCTTTCGCTACGCCAACATTAATGAAATAACGCGCCCTTTGCGTTTCAACTTCCGCGATATCACCCTTCTTATTATCCAGATGATTCTTTAAGAATTTTACTTTCATAGCAAAATATTTTTAGTTAATCAAATGTAACTGAAATGTTACAAAGAAACAATAGACTATAAAAAAACCCTGCCATTTCTGAACAGGGTTTTTATCTAACTAACCTCTACGAAGGATTAAGGAGTTTCAGGCTCTACCAGGGTACCTTTAACTAATGCTGAGTTGTTGAAGATGGCAAGTGTTGCCCTTTCCTCAATACGGAACATTACACGGTTTTTCTTCGCCAAAGTAGCATCCTCGAACATTCTCAATTCAGGCTGCATACGCTTAACAAACATTGTGGCGTTTCTGTCGAACGTCAAGAAGTTGCCTGTACCGATTTGAGTTGTTTTTGCTACAGTCAGGCCACCTACCTGTAATTGTCCGTTTACGAACGCCACCGAACCGGCCGGCAAATCGTATTCACCTGAACCAGCAGCCTTATTCAAGCCGATAGCTACGGAATCACGAGGGGTTAAGATTGTGTGAGTTGGGTTATAAAAGTCGAAAGTATCTTCAACGATTTGGCCCCAGCCTGCATCAATAATTCTGTCTACTGCTGTAGTAAACGTACCATCGTAAGCGGTTGCTACGTCAAGCAATCCCTGAACAGGATTGGTGTCGGATGAACCGTTAAGGATGAAATCATTCTCAGCAGTTTTCAAGCTGATAAGCATCTTATTTCTAAGATAGCTGCTTAAGAAAGAAATATCGTCCAACATTTCACGATCAACAATCACGAACCCAGCAATCCATTTGAAGAATGCAGATTGTGACGTTAAATCGAAATCCATCTGCGCTTTGTCGGCTGTTCTGTCGGTCCAAAGAGCCGCGCCACCTTCACCACCGTTTTCTTTAGGGTAGATGATTGAATTACCCTGAGAAGTTCCCTGTGGTAACAAATCACCAAGCCATACACGGTTGTACGGGTTTTCGATTAAGGTATTGCGGACATCCTGAGTGAATGTTCCAGCTGATGGGAAGTTTGCAGCGATGTTCATATCGCCAACAGCTTTCATTTCCATCTTCAGTTCCGGCGAACCTTTCTTGAAGTTCTTTATTTGGTCTGCGTGGGCCTCTAAGGTCTCAGTTAGGTACTCGTTGAAAGACTTGCTTTCTTCGATTTGTGCAGACTTCTTTTGCAGCTTCACATCAAGCTTATCAAGGTGGTCTTGCATTTCAGCAGACTTCGCCTCGAACTCTTCGCGAATCTTTTTTACTTCGTCCTCGAACTTTCCGTTCGCTTTGCTTTCAAACTCGCTGATTGCGTTTTGAATATCTACTTTGCTTTTCGATTCAAAGTTTTTCTCTAAGTCGGTTTTGAGAGCCGATAACTCTTGTTTTAAATCTTCCATTTTAATTGGATAATGAGGTTCTAAATGATTTGATTATCTCTATGGTCTGCGGCTCTGCTTTGGTTTGAGTGGACTTATCCGGCTCGCCCTCTTGCTCGAGTGCTTTTTTCCCTAGCTCGTAAGAATATGCTTGAAGTTGCTTAAGCCCTAACTCAAGCTGAATAAATGTTTCATCTGTAACATTACCATTCCGAATGAAATTGATAATATTTTTCGCGTGGTCGTTACATTGTTCAAGAGTGAGCGACTTAAACCCGCCAAACTTAGCGTTAGGGTTCATTGCTATAGTCACGTTCGACCCTTCTCCTAGCATTATCTCTTGAAGATGACGGACACCGCCTTTGTTGAATTTCTTTATAGCATTGAACCCGATAGACTGTTCCGTTAATACCCCTGCATCATATAGCCTTAATGTGTCCATTGAGTAAGACACGTCTTTAACCATTTTTACTTCGAAGTATAACCCAATACTATCTTCTTTTAAGACTGAAAACTTGTTGTGAGGTTGTTGGAAGTTATGATAGTTTAAAAATCGAAGTTTATCGAACCTGGTTTGGATTGTTTTAGTGAACGCTCCCGGCTCAATAACATCATTTCCGTAATCAACAGAGCCAAAGTGCGCTAAATAGCCAGTAATAGTCCTATCTGCAAGTGATACATCCTTGGTGCTGCCGATATAGTCCTTTTCTTCAAATATGTCTATCATGCCAATTGTAACAAGTAATGTAACTTTTTTGTTACTTAAGACAAATATAAAATATATTTCTTATATGCAAGTGATTTTACACGTAAATTAAATTACGTTTCTTTTTTCTAGTTCTAAGTAGATATGAAGTTATGGTCACTCTATTTATATTAAATGCATCAGCAGCCTCTTGTGCGCCGTAGTAAAATATCCCAGTTTCTGTATCTAGAATAATCTTAACTATATTATGTCGGTTGATGGCTTTCGACTGCCTTCGCTTTTCAATGGATTCTTGCGCGGTTATTTTCCCTTTAAAGCCAGACTGTTTCCCTTTCTTAGCTTCGCTTATTTTAAGTCGAACGTCTGGCGGCATAACACCGGACTTGTCATTACAACTGACTAGTGCCCCATTTAACCCCATCTCTCCGGTACAGTTATAAAGCTCTTGATAATATCGTTCTCTACTGTTTAAATCAGACTGGTTGCATTCTTCCAATACTTCAAATACATGGGACAAAGCACCGTATTTCTTTAGTGACCTGATTAGTTTGGGCTGCTTGTGACACCTCTCTGGTATGTAATAGTGATTCCATCTATGCTCTATGTCAATGCTTTGCCCTATATACACTCGGCTAGAAGGTGATGTAATCTTATAAATTCCGATCATCCTCACCTCCGAATAACAAACCCGTCCGAATCCCTTTTCGGCCTCAACGCTACAGCACACCTACAGTTGATGACGTTTCCCGCGCTGCCCTTTACATCACAAGGTGAATCTAAGTACTCAACCTGACCGCTACGTGACCGCAAAACAAACGGCTCGTTCTGTTCAACACTCACCCCATCCATTGACCTGTGATCCCATTCCTCCGGCTTACCGTCACGGGTTCGATTGTCGTGCATCGCTATCCAGACCTTTTCCAGAACAATGCCTGAACTTTCCCCAGCCTTTAACGCTGCGAAGTTAGCCGCCGCCCCCACTTCCGTTCGTGCAATCCTTAAAGCCTGGTATCTTGTGAAACTCGGGCTGTCAATGGTTTTCTGCAAAAACTCCCTCATTTCATCTACTGAATAGTTCTTGCGCTGGGCAACTTCAACGGCTAATTGTATTCTTCGGATAGTGGTTTCGTTAACTGAGGTTATCCGTTCGCCTACGTTCTCGACAAGCCATTGCAGTAAGTCCTTATAAAATTCCTCATTGAAGAAAGGCAGATTGAAGTCTTTTATATCCCGGTTTATGCCCCGGCCTACTCTGGCACCATGCAGGAAGCCTACCCTCTGATATACGGCGTAATAAGCCTGTCTAATGGGTTCGCTGTTGATGTTTAAGCCTACTGTAAGTTTATAGTTATCGTAATCTAAGGAACGCACTGGCAGGGAGGCAAAGGATAGCTTTAACGCTTTGCGGAATACCTTAAAGGCGTAGTTCTCATAGCCTTTGTGGTATTTAAGGTATTGTTCACCGTATTCCCTTAGATTCATTCTTTAACCGTTCTATGTATAGCTTTCTTTGGTGTTCGATGCGCGCCCTTTGCAGCCAGCAGGCGTTAGGCTTGATAGGGTATTTGATGGCGGCTTGTTGTTCGAAAGTCAGGCTGCACTCACTTATCATCCCTAGTCTTAGCTAAAAACGAACAAGTAACACGGGCTACCCCATTACGAGCTTCATCAAATGATTGTGTAACAGATATATTATCTATCAATTCAAGCTCTTTCCCATCAACAAGAACATTTATAACCCCTTTTTCATTAATTACTAAGCTCGCAGCTACCTCGTGAATTGTCTTTATCATACTTTATCAATATTAAAAGCCCTCGCCACCGCTTCATCACTTGCCGCCACATCCTCAATATTCACTACCCCCGTTTTCATGTAATGCTGTTTCATTTCAGCCATGCCCGTTTCCGGGTACCTTAATGCGATCCTGAACTCTTCCGGCGTAATAGCCCCGTTATCGAGGGCAACAGCAAGCCAGTCGGCCATCGCCTTCATGTCTTCCTGCATTTCTGGAAGTTCCGAAACGTCGAACACTATTTGCGCGTCCTTAAGCTCTTTGAACCGCGGATAATACTTTTCATTTAGCCCCTGTTCGTAAATTTTTAGGTCAGGGATGATACGGTTTGATATTGACTGCTTCCAAGCATACCCCATGTTATCATACTTCGCCCCTTCGTCATTATTTAACAGCTTATCGCTCCACCCTAGCGCGTTACATAGTGCTTTCTGGTCGTAGGATAGGAATTTAAATGGTTGTAGCTTATCGGTATCAAGACTTATTTGCGTGAATGCTAATGGAGCGGAAGCTCCCCTGATACGTCCGTTCTCGTCTGTGCTCATTCTCATTTGAAGCAATCTTTCCTGTAACTCTAGCCCTTGGTCGTGTGTTAGCGGTGTTTGCCCGTCCTTTGCATGAATAAACCCAAATACACCCCCGTTCTTCATGGTCTTGGCGTTCTGGTCTATGGTTACGTTGGATGACTGTATATTCCTTAAAACCGACCTCATTGGAGATTGCCCGTAAAGGTGCGAGCCGTTTAAATCGTAGTTAGGGTTAGGGAACTTGGAATGAATAATATCTTCGGCCTCAAAACGGATAAAAGCGTTTCCTATTCTTAGAATATAGTGGCTGATGGGGTCTTCTAAGGTTAATTTATCTGCATCCTTTTTGAGTACTATTTCTACATACTGCGAGGGCAACAGGAACCGAGCTAACGGCCTGCCTGCGTTCGGACCTTCTTTTGGTGACAATATCCATTGATAAGCATTCCCGGTTAACAGCATGAATGTTTCCCAAAGTTCCCGGTATTCGGATTCGCTCTGGTAGTAGTTGGGTTTGGATAACGGGTCTTCCAGTTCGTCGCTTTCAAACGCCTTGGTTTCCAGGATTCGCTTGGTAACTAGGTTGTGAGCCTTGTATAAGTTTTTAAGCTGTTTTTTATCCTGAACCTTTTTGAGCACCCCCGGAACGCTGGCAAACTTCCTTGATATCTGGCTGACGATGGCGAACACATCCGGGTTTGTGTTATACCCTTTGTCGATGTAGGTTTCTGCCTTTAGGTCATAGCTGGTAATACCTCCACCGACATAGGCAAAGAACGCTTCATTGAATGAGTTCGTCAGGCTTCGCTGGAGGCCGACCGGGTTAAGAAGAGCATCCCACGCCAGTTTTAATCTATTTGCCATAATGAAAATTATTCATATATCCCAAATGTAACTCTTTTGTTACATAAATTAAAATGTGAAGAAATCGTTCCCATTGAAATGACGCTGGATAGCTTGCGCTAATACATCTGCCAAATCCTGCTTTTGCCCATTAGGGAACTTTAATATACCTTGCTCTGAGTCATTATATAATTTCTCCAACAATGAAGCCCTGCAATAAACCATTCCAGACTCTGCTTTAGGTGTTGCGTCCCTGGCTCGAGCAACCTTATCGCTATTTACCTGAACCTCCATCGCTGGAATGCCTGCTTTTACTAAAGTTTGCTTTGCGGATTTGCCCGATGCTTTGGCTTCTATATAATGAGGATCCGGAAGAAGCTTCATTTCATGTATTAATTCTGGAAACTCTTTGTTGAACCACCCGATATTATCAATAAACATCTTACTATCTTTCTTTCCAGACACAACATAGGCCGATGATGCGTTTCCTGCTTTCTCTGTATAGGCTGTGTCCCAATCCGTGCCATATCCTGTCATCTCTTGGATAGTGGGCATCAGGTGATCTGGAACTGGTATTATCCATCTTTTCCAAATTCCCCCATCTTCAGGGGATGGTTCTTGCTGGACCTGTCCTGCAAACCCATAAGAACCCAAATCCTCCTCCATTTTTGCAAGTGCTGATTCGTCAAGACGGAGGGGATCCATAAGTCCGTCCTTATATTTTTCCTTTAAATGTTCGGGTTTTACATTTTTGGATAGCCGTCCCGGTAAACAGATATGGTTGAGTAGTTTCTTTTTTCGAATCCAATCCCCGGCAGGGTCATTCTCGTGAAGCCTCTGCATTACCATAATGGTAACAGACCTCTTTTTATTCGTTTTACGAGTCGATAATGTACGTCCGCTAAAACGGGTTGCTTTTACAAGTTCTGATTCTCCTGCGGCTTGCTCAGGGTTTATAGGGTCATCATTTAAGATGAAATCCCCATGCATTCCTGTAACCCTACCACCTGTAGAAGTTACAAATCGTTCTCCTTTTTTGGTGTTTTTATAATTGGTTTTACCGTCGCTATCGTGCTTAAATACGATTCGATTAGGAAAGTATAATTGAAACTTATCTGATTTTAAGCAGTCCCTTGTCTTTACAGCGTGTGAGGTTGCAAGGTCGTTGGCGTAGGAGCTTGATATAACCCTAATGGATGCGTTCTTAACCCAAAGCCAAGCCGGGAACAGCTGCGTTACTATTGTAGATTTCGAAGAACCAGGGGGAACATTTAGAAGTATATCAGGCTGGGATTCTCCCGTTGCCCATATTTCGTAAGCTCTTTGGAGCGTGTCGCATATTTCTTCAATATGCCAGTTTAATTGAAGCTCTGTCGCCTCTATCGTTTCCCAGAACTCACAAAAGAATCTAAAGAACCTACGTTCACATAACTCAGCTTTCGCTCTTATTGGATCCAGCGTTGGCAATTTCTTCAAGTGCTGCATCTGATAGTTTTGAATAGTCAATTTGTGCAACCGTGGCTTCGACCTTAGTTTCGGTTTTATCTGACAAGCCTAAATCCCTTGCGATTATGTTTGGGTTTAACAGGTCTGCGGCGGCTCCTGTAAACTTCTGATTATATATTGTTTTCTCGATTCTTTCTATGACTGTCACAAAATCATGTTTATCTTCCCTCTCAGCAGACTTGAATTGCCTAAAGTAATTCTCGCTACAGTCAAGAAACAAGCAGAGTCCACCTAAAGTATAGGCCCTCATTTTTGGCATATCTTCGGTCGTTATCATCCCCTGAAAGGCAAATGCTTTTCTTTCATATAAGGGATTATCATCACACCATTGGAAATATTCACAAGCCGCTTCCCATAACAGCTCGGGGGTCTCAAATAGTTTATCCCTTCCGTGCTTGGCCCTTGCTTTCCAAAATTGATTTCCCGGGGTAGCTGCCATTTTACGCTGCCTCCCACTCTACGCCTTTAATCAAACTCACTGGTATTTCGTTGCCGTCGAACGCAAGGGTATCGCCCTTGTCCTCTATTGCTTCCACAACGGTAAACACAGCTTCGGCTGGTAATTCGTCCTGAATGATTGCAACCGGTCTTTTGAAGGTTATCTTAAACATGTTTACCCTACTATAATATCCATATATCGGTTAATTAAACGATTTATTCATTTATCGGTCATTTAACCGATATTAGTTCAAACTTGACATACTCGCTTCCTTTAGATACTTTGACCTTTTTAACATGAGCTTCTATTATATCCCGGTCATCAAATCCGTACTTCTTTTGCAGAATATCCTGAAAAGGCTTTACAGGGTTATCCCAGTCGCTTAACACGTTACTCATCCCAAACTCCAGGCATATTTTTAACGGTGAAGTGGGAATGGTTATCTTTGGAAGCATGAGTAAAACAGCCGTTTCATAACGTCCGTATTCAGGTGTTTTAAACCTTTTGCCCTGCCAGCAATTGTTTACACTTAGAGGCTTAATCGGGATGAATACTGACACTATATTGAAACCGTTTTATACCCAAATATAACAAATGTTTTACCATTGTTTTACCTAATTTTTTTGAAAATGCTTTTAAATATGAACAAAGCCAGTTTTTAGCTATATGTTAGACACCTTGAGGTGGTGGCGCCTTAACGGGTGTGCTGGTTCGAATCCAGTCTCGGGCACAGGCAAATAAAGCCATATTACAATAAGAAAGGCCACTTTTTAACCGAAGTGGCTTTTTTCATTTTTACCACTTGTACATACTTTTATGCTCAAATTCCAATAATTGTTTTACCTTAGTTTTACCG
>Ga0196970_1001393_pt1 | contig 16680 bp, 13 predicted proteins | sample S1v_513CmetaG_FD_148672 | JGI IMG/M metagenome (GOLD analysis project Ga0196970, IMG submission 148672) | Soil microbial communities from Anza Borrego desert, Southern California, United States - S1+v_5-13C | ecosystem: Environmental > Terrestrial > Soil > Desert | place: USA: California...
GCCGCCGATCACCACCTCGAAGTTGGCGATGGTGTCGGCGCCCATGCCCGAGCCGGCCACCGTGCCTGCCGCCAGGTTGATGGTCAGTTCGCGCTGCAGGCCGTCGAAGCTGAGGGTGTCGATGCCTTCGCCGCCGTCCAGCTGGTCGGCGCCTTCCACCGCGCCGCCGGCGCCCAGCGAGCTGGTGCCCGCGGTGCTCTGGATGACGATGTCGTCGCCGCCCCCGGCGTTGATGACGTCCGCGCCCCAGCCGCCGTTGATGGTGTCGCCGCCCGCGCTTCCGGTGACCGTATCGTTGCCGTTGCCGGCGTGGATGTAGACGCCTTCGACGCTGCTGACGGTATCCATTCCGCCCTGGCCGTCATCGACTACGAAGGTTCCGCCCGAGATGTCGAAACCGGAGTAGTCGAGGTTGTTATCGCCGTTCACGTTGCTGACGAAGATGCGCAGGCGGTCGTTCCCGGCGCCGCCGTTGACCGTATCCGCGCCCAGGCCGCCGCCGACGATGTCCTCGCCGTCCCCGCCGTCAATGACGTCGTCGCCGTAGTAGCCGTAGATCTCGTCGGCGTGGGAGCCGCCGACGATCACGTCGTCGGTCGAGCTGCCGTAGATGTTCAGATGCTCGATGCCCGTTCCGTTGACGGTCAGGGTGTTGTCGCTGTTCGACCCCGTGAGCACGTCGCCGCTGAGGACGACGTTGACCCCGACGGTGGAGTAGCTCCAGTTCATGACCACGGTATCGTCGCCGGCGCCGCCGATCACCACGTCGTGGCCGCCGCCGAAGGCGTAGGTTCCCGAGGTGAAGCTGTTGAGCTGCAGCGTGTCGTCGCCGTCTCCGCCGTCCAGGGTGGAGTCGCCGGAATGGTCGAGGATCAGGTCGTTGCCGGCCCCGCCGTTGAGCGTGTTGTCGCCGTTGTATCCGTTGAGCTGGTCGTCGCCCGCGCCACCGCTGGCGACGTCGTTGAACTGGGTGCCGGCAAAGATCAGGCGCTCGACGCCGATCAGGGTGTCCATGCCGCCGCGCCCGTCTGAGAAGGCGAAGTAGTTGGACGTGCCGAACACCGAGCCGTCGAAGGTCACGCCGGTGGCGAGGCCCAGGTCGTCGAAGCGGTACGAGACCATGTCGAAGCCGTCGCCGCCGTTGATGACGTCGTTGCCCAGGTCGCCGCGCAGGTTGTCGAAGTCTGCCCCGCCCAGCAGGATGTCGTTGCCGTCGCCGCCGCGCAGGGTATCGGAGCCCTCACCCCCGTCCAGGGTGTCGGCCTGGTCGGACGAGCCCGCGGGCTGGAATGACGAACCGTTCAGGCCGCCCTGCATGAAGTCGTCGCCGGCGCCGCCGTACAGCTTGTCGGCGCCGTTGCCGCCGGTCAGGGTGTCGTGCCCGTCACCGCCCTCGACCGTGTCGTTGCCGTTGCCGCCGTTGAGGAAGTCGAGACCGTCCAGGCCGCGGATCAGGTCGTCGCCTTCCGACCCGATGACGGAGTCGTTGAAGTTGGTGCCGGTCCAGTCGATGCGCTCGATGCCGACCACGTCGTCGCTGCTGCCGAGGCCGTCCCAGACGTACAGCTGCGGACCCGTGCCGCTCACACCGGTGAAGTTCTGGCCCACGCCGGCGGTGAGGCCGAGGTCGTCGAACCTGTAGACCAGGGTGTCCGTGCCGGCGCCGCCGACGATGTCGTCGAAGCCGTAGCCAGCGACGATGGTGTCCGCGCCGTCCGCGCCGTTGACCGTGTCGTCGCCGTCGCCGCCGGTGAGAGTGTCGCCGCCGGCGCCGCCGTCCAGGCTGTCGTTGCCGATCCCGCCGTCGAGGGTGTCCACGCCGGCGCCGCCGGTGATGGCGTCGTCCCCGGCCCCGCCGGTGATGACGTTGTTGGCCGTGTTGCCGGTGATCACGTCGGCCTGGGCCCCGCCGATCACGTTCTCGAAGTTCAGGATCGTGTCAGTGCCGATGCCCGCGCCGGCGGCCACGCCGGTCTGCAGGTTGATGTTCAGCTCGCGGTTCATGAAGGCGAACGAGATCGTGTCGATCCCGGCGCCGCCGTCCATGAAGTCGTCGCCGTCGATCTGCGGGGCGGTGTTCGGCTGGCCTTCGGCGGTCGAGATGAACAGGTCGTCCCCGTCCATGCCGTGGACCGTGTCCGTGCCCAGGCCGCCGACCAGGGTGTCGCCGCCGTTCGAGCCGGTGACGGTGTCGTTGCCGGCGCCGGCGTTGATGTAGACACCCTCGATGCTGTGCAGGGTGTCGAAGCCGCCGTAGCCGTCCGCCAGTGTCTGGGTGGCACCCGAGCTGTCGAACGTCGAGTAGTCGATGACGTTGTCGCCGCTGACGTTCCCCAGGTTCATGTTCCAGCGGTCGTTCCCGGCCCCGCCGTACAGCTGGTCGTCGCCTGCGCCGCCCAGGAGACTGTCGTCGCCGTCGTTCCCGTACAGGGTGTCGGCGCCGTTCTGGCCACGCAGGATGTCGTCGCCCGCGCCGGCCGACATGTAGTCGTCGGCGGTGCTGCCGTAGACGTCGATGCGCTCGATGTTGATGGCGTTCACGGACTGCAGGTCGTCGCCGATCGAGCCGACGACCATGTCGCCCGTCATGACCACGTTCACGGCCGTGATGTTGTTGCCGTAGTGCCAGCCCAGGGTGAGGGTGTCGTGCCCCGTGCCGCCATCCACCGTATCGTCGCCGAAGCCGAACACGAAGGTGGTGTACTCGTTGGCGTACAGCACGATGCGGTCGTCGCCGGAGCCGCCGCTGATGACCGAGTCGCCCGCCCCGTTGTCGAAGATCAGGTCGTCGCCGCCGCCGCCGTTCAGATCGTTGGCGCCGTTGTAGCCGGTGATCTGGTCGTTGTCAGAACCGCCGGTGACGGTGTCGTCGAAGTTGGTGCCCGCGAAGACGAGGCGCTCGACACTGTGCAGGGTGTCGGTCCCGCCGCGGCCGTCGGCTAGCGTGATGCTCGCGCCGTTGCCCAGCGCCGAGGCGTCGAAGGTCACGCCGGCGCTCAGGCCTAGGTCGTCGAAGCGATAGACCGCAAGGTCGAGGCCGCCGTCGCCGTAGAGGGTGTCGTCGCCGAGGTCGCCGCGCATGTTGTCGACGCCGGCGCCGCCGACGAGCACGTCGTCACCGTCCTGGCCGCGGAGGATGTCGTTGCCGTCGCCGCCGAACAGTTCGTCGGCGCCGTCCGCGGGCGCGCCGCCGGGCACGTTGCTGGCGCCGCCGTAGCCGCCATAGATGGTGTCGTCGCCGGCCTCGCCGCTCAGGACGTCCGATCCGCCCTGGCCGTGGACGGTGTCGTGGCCTTCGCCGCCGAAGATCAGGGTGTCGTCGCCGGCGCCCGCCTGGATCAGGTCGTTGCCGCCGGCCGAGACGATCTGGTCGGCCCCTTCGGATCCGATCAGGGTGTCGTTGAAGTTGGTGCCCTGCAGGATGACGCCTTCGATGTCGACGAGGGTGTCCGTGCCGCCGCGGCCGTCGGCCAGCAGCACCGTTCCGCCCAGGCCCACGCCCGCGGCACTGAAGTACACGCCGTTCTCCAGCCCCAGGTCGTCGAAGCGGTAGGCGACGCGGTCGAAGCCCGCGCCCCCGTCGAGCGTATCGTCGCCGAGGTCGCCGCGCAGGTTGTCGGCGCCGTCGCCGCCATACAGGGCGTCGTGCCCGTCCTGTCCGCGCAGGGTGTCGTCGCCGCCTTCCCCGTAGACGGTGTCGGCGCCGTCCGCCGGCACGCCGGCGGGGATGTTGCTGGCGTTGCCGAGATAGCCGCCGTTGATGAAGTCGTCGCCCTCGCCGCCATGCAGGACATCGGCGCCGCCGTGGCCGCCCAGTTCGTCATTGCCGCCGAGGCCGGTCATGGTGTCGTCGAGGTGCGAGCCGAACAGGGTGTCCGGGTTGGCGAGGAGAGCCGCCATCAGGCCGTCCACGTCGTTGGCCGCCACGAAGGCGACGAAGTCCGCGACCGGAAAGTTCAGGTTGCTCAGCCGGGTTTGCTGGCCGCCATCGCCGAAGACGGTGAACTCGGTGATCGTGCCGGAATGGGGGACGCCTTCCGCGTCGTAGTCGCCGAACGTCCCGTGGAAGCTGATCTCGTCCTCGGGGCCCTGCACCGACCACTGCGTGGCGGTCGCAAAGGTTACCGTCCCTTCCGTGAAGGTGACCAGGTCAAGCGTGGTGAAGTCCACGCCTTCGACGGCGTTGAAGACGTTGAGCGTCGGCATTCGAATGTCCCCCGATGCGCAGGCCCACAAGCTTGGCCAGTCGCAGATGGGGGCGGACCTTACAGAACGTCGTTAGGATGACAAGCGCCTGTAACTACTAAAAAAGCAGGCCTTCCGCGAATGCACGCCGGAGGGGAATTGCATCCCCTGATCGGGGGATATGGCGCCGATTTCCGGCCTTGACGGAACGCGGCCGGCCCACCGCAACCTCTGCCGTCGTGCATCGTTCTAGCCGGAGGGACGGAGATGGTCGGAGGATCGGGCGCCAGTGGCTGTGAAGGAATATGCGGCGGAGAGTCCCGCCATCGACGCCGCCGGCGGCGGCATGCATGCCGCCGAGATGCGCGCGGCGCGTGTGGTGGCTCCGGGCAAGATTGAGGTATGCCGCGTCGGATTGTCGCATCCACGCTCGGGCGAGGTGCGAATCCGGCTCGAGGGCTGCGGAGTCTGCGCTTCCAATCTGACCCCGTGGGCAGGGCCCGACTGGATGAAGTTCCCCACCGAACCGGGCGCGCTGGGCCATGAGGGCTGGGGCGTGATCGACGCAGTGGGCGAAGGCGTGGAAGGCCTCGCGGTGGGCGACCGCGTCGCCGCCCTCTCCCACCACAGCTACGCCGAGTATGACATCGCCGACGCCGACGCGGTGGTGAAGCTGCCCGAATCACTCGCCGGCCAGCCGTTCCCCGGAGAGCCGCTGGGCTGCGCCATGAACATCTTCCGGCGCAGCGACATCCAGCCGGGCCAGACCGTGGCCATCGTGGGCATAGGCTTTCTCGGAGCGATCCTGACGCGCCTGGCGACGGACGCCGGCGCCCGGGTCATCGCCATCTCGCGTCGGGCCTATTCCCTGGACGTGGCGAAGCGGTTCGGCGCCGCCGAGACAATCCCGATGGAGGACCACTACGCCATCATCGATCAGGTGAAGGCCCTGACCGACGGCCGCTTCTGCGAACGGGTGGTCGAGGCGGTCGGAAAGCAGTGGCCGCTGGACCTCGCCGCCGAACTGACCGCGGAGCGCGGCCGCCTGATCATCGCCGGCTATCACCAGGACGGACCTCGGCAGGTGAACATGCAGTTGTGGAACTGGCGCGGACTGGACGTGATCAACGCCCACGAGCGGGACCCGGCGGCCTATATCCAAGGCATCCGCGACGCAGTCGAGGCGGTCGCCTCGGGGCGGCTCGACCCTTCGTCGCTCTACACACACACCTATCCGCTGGATCGGCTGGATGAGGCGCTCGACGCCACGCGCGACCGGCCCGACGGCTTCCTCAAGGCGCTGGTGACCGCATGACCGCGAGCCTGGCCACCGCGCCGGCGGCGCTCGCGCTGACGAAGCGCCCCCGCATCGGCTTCCTTGGCGTCGGCTGGATCGGCCGCCACCGCATGCAGGCCATGCTCGAGACCGGCCTGGTGGAAGCAGCGGCCGTGGCCGATCCCTCGCACGAGATGATGGCTGAGGCGCTGAAGCTGGCCCCCGACGCCGAACCGGCGTCGGGGCTCGAAGCCCTCCTGGCGCAGGACCTCGACGGCGTGGTCATCGCCACCCCGAGCGCCCTGCACGCCGCCCAGTCGATCCAGGCGCTGGAGGCCGGCGTCTCGGTCTTCTGCCAGAAGCCCCTGGGTCGCACCGAAGCCGAGGTCCGCGCCGTCGTCGAGGCCGCCCGCCGTGCCGATCGGTTGCTGGCGGTCGACCTGTCCTACCGTTTCACCGAAGGCATGCAGCGCATCCGCGACCTGATCGTCGCTGGCGAACTGGGCGAGCCCTTCGCCGCCGACCTCGTCTTCCACAACGCCTACGGGCCCGACAAGCCATGGTTCTACGACCCGGCCCTGTCCGGCGGCGGATGCGTGATGGACCTGGGCGTCCACCTGGTCGACCTGGCGCTGTGGGCGCTCGATTTCCCCCGGGTTGGGCGGGTGTCCTCCAGTCTCGTCGCCGGAGGCGCACCCCTGGACGGCCGCACCGACACGGTCGAGGACTACGCCGTGGCCACCTTGGACCTGGAGAGCGGCGCCGTCGTGCGGGTCGCCTGCTCCTGGCGGCTGCAGGCGGGTTGCGACGCGGACATCTCCGCCGCCTTCTACGGGACTGGAGGCGGGGCGCTAATGCGGAACGTCGGCGGGTCTTTCTACGACTTCACTACCGAGCGGATGGCGGGCAACAGCCGGGAGACAATCTCTGCCCCGCCCGAAGCCTGGGGCGGCCGGGCCGCCGCGGACTGGGCAAGACGGCTCGCGGCCGGCGAGGGGTTCGATCCAGAGAACGAGCGCCTGATCGAGGTGACGCGCGTGCTGGATCGCATCTACGGCCGCTGAGCCTCGTCGGCGTCGGCCTCCTCGGTTTCCTGATCCAGGGCCTCCATCACCGTTTCGGGATCGACGTCCTGCTCCAGCTCCGCCAGCTCCGGCACGCGCTCCGTCTCCAGCCCGAGGCGCTCGGCGATCTCCGCGGTGAGGGTGATCAGCCGCGTGATCTCATGCTCGGCCAAAAGGTTGATCTGCAGGTCCAGGTCCGCCCGGCGCTGGGCGGCGCGCGCCATGCGGTTCTGGCTGATCAGTACGAAGGTGGAGAGGAAGATCGCCTCCACGGACGCGATCATGGCCAGGGCGACGAAGGTCTCGTCGAATCGCGGCGCCCCGGGAATCCAGCCCAGGTTGACGACGATCCAGGCGCCGAAGAGCAGCAGGTGCAGGTAGACGAAAACCATGCTGCCGGTGAAGTCGGTGATGGACTGAGCCACCCGTTCCTGAAGCGACGCCTCTCGCGCGGCGCGCCGCTGCTCCGCCTCCATGGTCTCGATGTTGCGGCGCAGGACCGTGGCCATGCCCGAGACCGACCGATCGCGATCGCGGGCCTCGACCGCCATGTCAGGCGCTCAAGCGGGCGTCGTCGCGCGAGGGCGCGCGGGCCCGGCTTTCCTGCTCGAACCAGACGATCGTCTGGCGCAGCCCTGTCTCCAGCGACGTTCGCGGCGTCCAGCCCAGCACGTCGTGCGCCCGGGTGATGTCGGGGCGGCGGCGCTTGGGATCGTCCGTGGGCAGGGGACGGTGCACCACCTCGGACGACGAGCCGGTCAGCTGGAGCACCACATCGACCAGCTGGCGCACGCTGAGCTCGGTGGGGTTGCCCAGGTTGATCGGGCCGCAGGGCTCGTCGTGCTCCATCAGTCGCACCAGACCATCGACAAGGTCCGCCACGTAGCAGAAGGAACGCGTCTGGGATCCGTCGCCGTAGATGGTGATGTCCTCGCCGGCCAGGGCCTGGCTGACGACGTTCGACACTACCCGGCCGTCGTCAGGCGAAAGGCGAGGGCCGTAGGTGTTGAAGATGCGCGCCACGCGCACTTCCGCACGGTTCGTTCGCTCGAAGTCGAAGCACAGGGTCTCGGCCGCGCGCTTGCCCTCGTCCTAACAGGCGCGTGGGCCTGTGCAGTTGACGTTGCCCCAGTAGCTCTCTGACTGTGGATGGGCCTCGGGGTCGCCATAGATCTCGCTGGTCGAGGCCATCAGCAGACGGGCGCCCGTGCGTTCCGCCAGTCGCAGCAACTGGTTGGTGCCGACCACGCTGGTCAGCATCGTGTGTTCTGGATCGGCCTGATAGAGTGGTGGCGAGGCGGCGCAGGCCAGGTTGTAGATGCGGTCGTAGCGGCGCCGGCCGATACGCGCGGGCAGCGGCTCGGTGATGTCGGCGGCGATGAACTCGAACCGCTCATCGCGCTCGAAACCCCTCAGGTTCTCCTCGGCGCCGGTCTGAAGGTTGTCGAGCGCCGTGACCCGGCAGCCATCGGCGAGCAGCCGCTCGCACAGGTGCGAGCCCAGGAATCCGGCCCCGCCGGCGACGAGGACCCTCGGTTGCCGACCATTCTTCATCATACTGCTTCAACCTGATCGAAAGTGCGGGTGGGAAGGGAGCGGGCGCGCGCGCCCGCGCCGGCCTCCAGGAGGTGCGCCTCCAGCTCGGCGGCGCGGTGGGGTGCGGTGTGCCCGGCCAGGATTCGGGCCCGGCCGCGCTGGCCGATGGCGTCGCGCTCCTGCTCGCCGGTCTCGCTGAGCGCGGTCAGCACGTCCTCGGGCGAGTCGGCCAGGATGATCTCGCGTCCGGGCTCGAAGATGGTGTCGAGGCCCGACCACCGGTCGGACACGATCGGCGTGCCGCAGGCGGCGGCCTCGAACAGCCGCACGCTGGGCGAGAAGCCCGCCGCGATCATGTCCTGGCGCGTGACGTTGAGGGTGAAACGACTGGCGGCGTAGAACCGGGGGTGATCCTTCGGGCCGACGTGATCGATCCGCTCCACGTTCGGCGGCCATTCGAGCTCGGCCGGATATTGCGGTCCCGCTACGCAGGCGCGGAGCGCCGGCGCCCGGCGCGCCGGCTCCACCAGCAGGCGGTCCAGCGTCGGCTGGCGGTCGTCGCTGTAGGTGCCGAGGTAGCTCAGGTCCCATTTCCGTGTCGCGCCTACCGGCCGGTAGGCCTCGGCGTCGACGGAACAGTAGAGCGCCCGTGCGGCCGGCGACCCGTAGCGCGTCTCCAGCAGGTCCAGCGTCGGCCCGCCGGTAAAGGACAGGTAGAGGTCGTAGTCGGCGATCTGATCCGCCGCGAGGTACTCCTCGTCGCCCGCCTTCAGCTTGGCCAGGGTGACGGGCGTGTCGATGTCGTAGAAGGCGACGACGCCGTGGGCGGTGTCCTTCACCCAGCGGCCGACATCCACGCCGTCAGGCACGTACGAGCCGACGATGACGGCGTCGGCGTTCTCGATCTCACGCCGCCAGTCCTCCAGGTCCGCCAGTCCGCGGTAGAGGGCGAGCCGGCAGAAGTCGGGCTCCGCCAGGTCCCGGTGCGGCGCATACCAGGGGACGTCCCTTTCGAGGAACAGCACGTCGTGACCGCGCGCAGCGAAGGCCTTGAGCAGGGCGCGATAGGTGGTGGCGTGACCGTTGCCCCACGAGGACGACAGGCTGAGCCCCAGCACCACGAGCTTCATCGGACGGGCGGTCATGCCAGGCTTTCCTCGCGCTTGCGCCCTGCGTACTCGCGCAACAGGGCGTCGACCTCCGCGCCGCGGCGGTCGTAGGTGTGTTCGGACAGGATCCGCTGGCGCGCGGCCTCGCCGATGGCGGCGGCCCGCTCGGGCGTCAGGGCCTCGAGGTGATCGGCCACCTCCTTGCCGTCGCGGGCGACGAGGACTTCCTCTTCCGGCTGGAGGAACAGCTCGATCCCTTCCCAGGCGTCCGTGATCAGGCAGCCGCCGGCCCCGGCCGCCTCGAACACGCGGGTCGCCGGCGAGAAGCCGACTTCGGCCATGGAATCCCGCGCCACGTTCAGGACAGCGAGGGGCGAGATGTTGAAGGCGTTGTGGTCGCCGGTCCCGACGTGGCCGATGCGGCGCACGTTGGCGGGCATCGGCTTGTCGTCCCAGCCGTTGCCGCCCAGCAGGAAGCGGCGGTCCGGCAGCCGCGCGGCCGCGTCGAGGAAGAACTGCTCCACCCGCGCCTCCCGATCCGGCAGCCGATTGGCGAGGAAGTTGAGGTCGCCCTCGAAGCGCGGATCGACCGGGACGGGGTGATGGGTCGTCGGATCGAGCGCGTTGTAGACGGGCCTGCAGACCCGGGCGCCGAGCTCCTCGTACGCGCGGATCACGGGCGGCCCGCCGCCGTAGGTCAGCACGGCGTCGAGCTGCGGCAGGATGCGATGCGACGGATGGGCGGGATCGGCCTTCAGCTCGGCCAGGGTGGCCGGCGCGTCCACGTCCCAGAACAGCTTCACCGCGTGCGGGCGCGCGGCCGCAACGACGCCTTCCAGCAGCAAGTCGTCGAACACGCCGACGCCGCTGGCCTTCACCACCACGTCCGCCCGGGCGGCCTCGGCGATCACCTTCCGGGCCGCCGCCTCGGTGGCCTCGTAGACGACGACCCTGGCCCACTCCGGCGGGTCGATGTCGCGGTGCTTCTGCCGATCGAAGGCGTCGGGCTCGTAGAACACTACCTCGTAGCCGCGGCCGGCGAGCGCCCGCAGCATGCCCCGATAGTAGGTGGCCGCGCCGTTCCAGTAGGCCGACAGCAGGCTCGATCCGTAGAATGCGATCCTCATTCCGCGGCCTCCATGGGTTGGGGTTGGGCGGCGCCGAGGCGCTCGACGATGGCCAGCAGCTCGTCCACCCGATGAGAACAGGTGTGCCGCGCGCGGATGGTCTCGAGGCCCGAGGCGACCAGCTCGGCCCGAAGGTCGGCGTCGTGGGCGAGCGCGCGCAGGCAGCCGGTCATGGCCGCGCCGTCCTTCGCCACCAGGAAGTCCCGGCCTGGGCGGAACAGATGCTCACTGTCCGCCCAGGGCGCGCTGGCCAGGGGGATGCCGCAGGCGAGGGCCTCGAACACGCGGATGGTGGGGATCCCGGGCAGGGCGTCGACATAGAAGCGCCGCGGAACGTGCACCGTGGCCAGGTGGCGGGCGAACACCTCGGGCGCCCGCACGTTCGCCAGCCAGCCGCGGTAGTTCACACCATACCGGCTCAGGGTGCGCAGCGCCGTCTGCGGATAGCGGACGCCGTAGACATCCAGCGACAGCCGCTCTGCGTGTGCCGGCTGGAACAGGAAGCTGGTGAGTTCCTCGACCCGTTCGCCGTCGCCCCAGTTGCCGATCCAGACCAGGCCCTCGCGTTCGCCCTCCTGCTCCGGCGGTTTGAACAGGGTGACGTCGGCCGCCTCATGCCAGGTGAAGACCCGGTCGCCCCAGCCCCAGCGACGGTAGACTTCCGCCAGCGTCTCACCGAACGCCAGCACGCCGTCGTAGTCGGACAGGTCGAACGCGCGGATCGCCTCCGGATCGCTGACAGCCCGGTGGTGGGTGTCGTGGAACAGCAGGGTGAAGGCGGCGCCCTGCCGCCGCGCCCGGCCGATGGCCTTGACCAGGCCGGGCTCGTTCCATTCGTGGACGATCACCAGGTCAGCGCCGTCGCAGGCGGCCACCGCCTCCTGTTCGGCGGCGTAGGTTCGGGGGCGGAGGTCCGGATAGGCCTCGCGCCACGCCATCAGGCCCGCCTCGCCATGGTCGTCCAGCAGATTGCGCAGACTCCACGCGGCCGTGGGCTCCATCGCCTCCACCTCGTGACCGCGCGAGACGAGGTCGCGCAGCACGCCGCGCAGGAAATGGGCGTTGCCGTGGTTCCAGCAGGACGCCAGGGAATGGGTGAAATAGACGATCTTCACGCCGCCGCCTCCCGTCCGAAGACCTGGGCAAGGCCGGGGGCGACCGTCTCGTAAGCCGAGAGCACGCCCGCACGCATGGCCTCGACATTGTAGCGGCGGGCCCGCAGCCGCGCCGCCGCGCCGCGGCGGGCCGCTTCCGCCGGATCGTCCAGCAGACGCCGGCACGCCGCCGCCAAGGCCTCGAAGTCCTCGGCCCGGACGAAGTCGGCGACGCCGTCCCAGAGTTCGCGGAAGGTAGGAATGTCCGACAGAACGAGGGCGCAGCCGGCCTGTGCGGCCTCGAGCACCGAGAGTCCGAACGGCTCGTAGAGGGCTGCCGAGGCGAACACCGGGGCCGACGCCAGTTCGCGCCGCACGCCGGCCGTGTCGAGCGTTCCGAGCAGGTCAAGGCAGCGGAATTCGACGCTTTCCCCGTGCGGTCCCCGCACCGACCCGGCGGCGCGCACCGGCGCGTCGAGCAGGGCCGCGGCGCGATCGAGGGTCGCCAGGTTCTTGCCGGCGTCCCAGAGCCGCCCGGCCGTGAACACCGACCGCCCACGATCGACGATCCGCGTGCGAACCGGACGCCGACCGTTATGGACGACCTGCGGGCGCTCGACGTTGTAGGTTCGCGCTATTGCATCGGCAAAAGCGCCGCTGGGCGCGATCAGGAGGTGGCAGGCTTCCATGCCTCGCCGCAGGGCCTCGGTGCGCCAGCGGAAGTCATCCGGCATCGGGCCTTCGCGCACCGCGCTCCACCAGGTGGCGACGCAGGAGTGGCAGACGCCGACGACGGGAATCTCGATCGGACGAGCCAGGGCCGGGCTGTTGAGGTGCACCAGATCCACGTCGGAGAAGCGGGCCAGGTCCGACACAGCCTCGGCCACCTCGTCAATGGCCCGGCGGTCGCGCGCGAGCCAGTCCAGCGGCAGGCCGGTGTCGACTAGCGTCAGGCCGTCGACCGCGGCGGCTTCGGCGCGCTGGCCGCGATCCAGCGGCGGGCCCATTACCGCCAGCACGACCTCAACGCCGCTCGCCGACAGGCCACGCGCCAGGTCGATGGCGTAAGTCCACACCCCGCCGACCGCGTCGGCGGTCATCAGCACGCGCACGGGTCGCCCGGCGCGCGCGGAGACCGTTTGCGGAACCATCGCCAGAGTCACGAGACGGCCTCCGCCAGCGCCGCCGTCGGCGGCGCATTCTGCGCCTGCAGCCAATCGGCGAGCCGGGCGACGCCGGTGCGCCAGTCCAGCGGCTCGGCGAGCCCGAGCCGGCGGCGCGCCAGACGGGAGTCGGCCACGAAGTAGCGCTGGTCGCCCGCGCGCCAGTCGTCGTAGCGAACCTCGATCGGGCGCCCGATCACCGTCTCCAGGTGGCCGATCAGTTGGCGAAGGCTGACCGCGTTGGCCCGCCCGCCGCCGAGGTTGAAAGCGCGGCCAGAGACCGACTCGATGTCGCGCCAGGCCGCCATGTAGGCGTCCACCGCGTCGGCGACATAGAGGATGTCGCGCACCTGCCGCCCGTCGCCGTAAAGGGTGATCGGCTGGCCGGCCAGGGCGCGGATCAGGAAGTGGGCGACCCAGCCCTGGTCCTCGGTGCCCATCTGGCGCGGGCCGTAGATGCAGCTCATGCGGAAGACGCACGCCGGCATGCCGTAGCTGCGGGCGTAGTCGAGCACGTACTGGTCCGCCGCCCCCTTGGAGCAGCCGTACGGCGTGTGGAAGTCCAGCGGCCAGCTCTCGTTCACCCCGCAGGCGCGCAACTGCGGATTGACCGGGTGGTAGGCGCCCTCGATCTCCTGCAGTTCCAGACCGGCGAGGTCGCCGTAGACCTTGTTGGTGCTGGCGAAGACGACCGGCGTTCGCCGCCCGGTCCGGCGCGCCGCCTCCAGCACGTTCAGCGTGCCGCGGATGTTGACCTCGAAGTCCTCGATCGGATCGACCAGGCTCGTGGTCACCGCCACCTGGGCGGCCATGTGGAACACGGCCTTCACGTCCTTGACAGCCGCGGTCACCGCATCCTCGTCGCGGATATCCGCCAGGACGTGCTCGATGCGCCCCGGGTGCTCCGCCTTGAGCCAGGTCAGGTTCCGCTCCACCCCCGGACGGTTCAGGCCGTCGAGGATCAGCACCTCGTGACCCGCGCCGGCGAGGCGGTGGGCCAGGTTCGAACCGATGAACCCCGCGCCGCCGGTGACCAGGACGCGACCGCCCTCCCCCGCGGCGCCGGTCACGCGACCAGCCCGCGCATCTCGAGCTCCTTGCGGGCTTCGACGACGCGGTCCTCGGCCTCCTGCCGGGCCACCCACTCGGCCAGTTCGGCGAGGCCTTCCGAGAAGTCCTCCTGCGAACGATAGCCGAGCTCGGTCTGGATCTTCGTCAGGTCGGGGATGCAGTGGCGGATGTCGCCGGCGCGCGCCTTGCCCGCGATCTCGGGGGCCAGGTCAGGCCGCCCCATCGACCCGGCCTGAAGCAGGGCCACCTCCTCGACGGTCCGGTCCACGCCGCTGCCGACGTTGTAGACCTGGCCGTCCACCGCCTCGTGGTCCAGGGCCAGCAGGAAGGCGCGCGCGATGTCGCGCACGTGGACGAAGTCCCGCCGCTGCTGCCCGTCCTCGAACACCATGGGCCGCTGGTTGTTGGCGATCCGCGACGCGAAGATGGCCAGCACGCCGGTGTACGGATTGGAGAGCGCCTGGCCCGGGCCGTAGACGTTCCACATCCGCAGCGCCGTCCCCTCCATGCCGTACTGCTTCGTCAGTGTCAGCGTCAGCCGCTCCTGCACGAACTTGCCGATGGCGTAGACGGACTTCAGCGCGTTGTGCTTGGTCTCGGGCGTGGGGACCGGGATCATCGGCCGGCCTCCGCTGTCGAGCGGATCCCACGAGCCGTCCGGATTTCGGCCGCCGCGGACCACGTCCTCCACCAGTTCTCCGTCGACCGTCTTGTAGAGGCCCTCGCCGTAGATGCTCATGGAGGAGGCAGTGACGACCCGCTTCACCGGGTTGTCGATCAACTGCTGGAACAGCACCGCCGTGCCGTAGTCGTTGACCGAGGTGTAGCGGTCCACCGCGTACATGCTCTGGCCGACCCCCACCTCGGCGGCGAGGTGCACCACCTTGTCGACGCCGCGCAGGGCGCTCAAGACCGCCGCGTCGTCACGAATGTCGCCGGTGACCAGCTCGACGTCCGGATTGAGTTCCGCCGGCCGCTCGCAGGTCGGGTGGACCTGCTCGATCAGGCTGTCCAGCACCCGCACCCGGTCGCCCCGCTCGAGCAAAGCTTGGGCGACGTGGCGTCCGATGAAGCCGGCGCCGCCGGTGATCAGGATGGTCTCGGCCATGCCAGCCCCCGCTCAGCGCTGCACGAACTTGGAGAAGCGGCTCGTCGCGCCGCTCTTGGTCTCTTCCTGCTCCAGCAGGGCGAGATCGTTCTCGTCGAAGATCTCGAAGAACTCCTCCCAGCTGATCGGTTCCAGCCGGTCGTCCTTCTCGCCGAAGTCGAAGCGGAGCAGGCCGTCGCCCTCTCCGTCGCCGGTGCCGGTCACCTTGGCCGGCCGGCCTCCGCGCTCCTCGGCCCATTTGCGGATCTGATCGTGATCGGTGATTTTCTGCGCCTGGCCCATGGCTCGTCCTCACGCTCCCAAGGCCAAGCCAACACCTAGATCATGATCTAAGTTCCCCCGGCTGAGCAGTAATGGAGCTTCGCAGCCGTCTCGATTATCAATTGTTATTAGCTACACTACTGCATTCCTAACATATGATAGCTTGACGGCGCTTTGGATAACCTTCGCCGTGGGAGCGCGCCGGGAACAAAGCTCGCTCAACTTGGCTTTACGGGAGGAACAAAGCTGACGCGGCCTCCCGCCGCGCCGTTGGAGGGCAGCCCGCATGTCTCGTAAAAAGGTGCGCGTCGGTATCGTCGGGGTCGGCAACTGCGCCTCGTCCTTCGTGCAGGGCCTTAGCCACTACGCCGAGGCTACGGCGAACGAGCCGCCGCCCGGGCTGATGAACGTCGACCTGGGCGGCTATCACGTCGGCGACGTCGAGATCGCCTCGGCTTTCGACATCCATGCCGGCAAGGTCGGCCGCGACGTGTCGGAGGCCATCCTGCTGCCGCCGAACAACACCCAGGTGTTCGCCAAGCCGCCGCGCGCGGGCGTGCAGGTCCTGCGCGGGCCGACCCTCGACGGGATCGGCCGCTACATGGCCGGCGACATCGAGGAGTCGCCCGAGCCCGAGGTCGACGTGGCCGAGGCCTTCCGTCGCTCCGGCACCGAGATCGTCGTCTCCTACCTGCCCGTCGGCTCGCAGCGGGCCACCGAGTTCTACGCCGAGAAGGCGCTGGAGGCGGGCTGCGCTTTCGTCAACTGCATCCCCGTCTTCATCGCTTCCAACCCCGAATGGGCCCGGCGCTTCGAGCAGCGCGGACTGCCGATCATCGGCGACGACATCAAGAGCCAGGTCGGCGCGACCATCATCCACCGCATGCTGGCCAACCTGTTCCGGGAGCGCGGCGTGAAGCTGGAGCGCACCTACCAGTTGAACTTCGGCGGCAACGCGGATTTCAAGAACATGCTGGAGCGCGAGCGCCTGCAGTCGAAGAAGATCTCCAAGACCCAGGCCGTGACCAGCCAGCTCGACGTGCCGCTGGACGCCGACGACATCCACGTCGGTCCGAGCGACTTCGTGCCGTGGCTGACTGACCGCAAGTGGGCCCACATCCGGCTGGAGGGCACCACGTTCGGCGGCGTGCCGCTGAACGTCGAGGTCAAGCTCGAGGTCTGGGACAGCCCCAACTCGGCCGGCGTGGTCATCGACGCGGTGCGCTGCGCCAAGCTCGGCCTGGACCGCCGCATGGGCGGTCCCCTGCTGGCTCCGTCCAGCTACTTCATGAAGTCGCCCCCGGAGCAGTACACCGACAACGAGGCGCGGGAGCGGACCCTGGACTTCATCGCCGGCGACAGCGCCCCGCGCGCTGCCGACGCGGCGCCGGTCCGCCTGGTGTCGTGAGCGCGCGGGTGATCCTCGTGCGTCACGGCTCCCACGACCTGCTCGGCAAGGTGCTGTGCGGCCGCATGGACGGAGTCGGCCTCAATGCCGCAGGCGCCGCCCAGGCCGAGGCGGTCGCCCGCCGGCTCGGCCGCCAGAAGGTCGCCGCCGTTTACACCAGCCCACGCGAGCGCTGCCGCCAGACTGCCGCGCGCATCGGTGCGGCGCTGGACCAGGAGCCGGTGGTAGCCGAGGCGCTCGACGAGATCGACTTCGGAACCTGGAACGGCGCCAGCTTC